>Ga0222713_10000991_pt1 | contig 32544 bp, 45 predicted proteins | sample C33_649DmetaG_FD_165061 | JGI IMG/M metagenome (GOLD analysis project Ga0222713, IMG submission 165061) | Estuarine water microbial communities from San Francisco Bay, California, United States - C33_649D | ecosystem: Environmental > Aquatic > Marine > Unclassified | place: USA: California... | reverse complement strand
CGGCCCCACTCAGACATGTAAGCATCCAGCTTCTCGTCCGTGAGCTGGTATATGTCGCTCTCCCACGGCACCGACGGATGGTTGGCGAGATAAGTCTTGGCGGCCGTCTCGTTGAGCTCGGAGAAGAGCAAAGGGATGAACCCGGACAACTGAAGTCCTAGGCCAAGCCCTCCGCAGCCTGCGAACAGATCGATGCAAGTAAGACTATTTGCTTTCATTTGAGTCTCAAAGCATGAGGGGTGTAGAATTTATTGAAGCTATCATATCAACCCAATTCCTCTTTTTGAAGCCAGGATGCCTTAGCTTGAGATAATTCGTGTTTATAAACCAATCTTCCCATATCAAATTGTCGACCATGCCGTCATCGAGAATGCAGAAGTATTTCGGCATACAATCGATAATTGCTCTCATCGGTCTTTTGATGCGGTCGCCGAACCTGTAAACGTCAGTCTCAATTGTCATGACCTTGAATTCATAAAGGTCAAAAGGGAAGTTTTGGACGACTTGAGCATTTGCCTCGTCAACATCCAAGGACAGGTAGTCAATAGTTCTTGGCATTTCGTGTTTGGCGAGCAGGTCAACCCAGTCATTTCTCCTGGCCTCTTTGCAATCGAAAACTTGTGCCGGCGAACTGCGCCTCCGCTTGCAAGCCTCAACCATGTGCGCGTCACGGTCCAATAGGAGGCCAGTCCATCCATTTCTTTCAAGCCTAACGCTGTTGCTTCCGCTCTCGGGATCATTGCAGCCGATGTCAAGAAACCAGCCGGGCGACTTGAGAAGCTTTTGCACGAAGACATCCTGTCCCTCTTTTGAGCCACCCACTAGGGTTTTGTTCCCCTGAGATCCCTGGGCAGCTTAAGAGCTTTGTCAAAGTCGCTCTTCCATTCGCGCAGGTTGTTTCTGCTGGCCTCTAACGCCTCCTCCACGGCCTTCGCTTTCTCGGCGGCCACACTGAGCTTGTCATCGATTTTCCAGCAGTAAAAAAGCAGAACGCAGAGCGCAACGAGCGTGGCAAGCTGGACTGTGTGTCTGATGAAACTTAAAGCCGCATTCATGTTATTTCTCCGTTATGGACTCATGGGAGTGCCGGCAGGCTTGGTTTGACCAGCCTTGGGGAATTGTCCTTCTATATGAATATATAAATTACCAAGCAAAAGCTTGATCAAGGAGGTTTCATGGAGGATTTTGAGCTTGAAGTCTTGATGAGCATTGAGAAGTTCATCGACGAACTGGATGCGATCTGGCTGGAGTACAAGGAAAAGCTGGAACTCGACAGAAGTAGAACATAAACCGGAAGGGGCTCGCCAGATAGCGAGCCCTTTTCAGTTGTATGCCTCCACGAACTCCCAGACCCCCTCATCCTCCGTGCACCAGTACAGACTGGGGTTTCTCTGGAGGTGAATTGTAAGCTTGGGCATCGAAAGCCCAGCCCGCTCATGGTACAAACATATCCTTTTGCAGGCCTGCTGTGCCCATCTCAAAGTGGCGCACGAGAACGGCCCGGAGTATCCAGATGCCTCGTCATCAAAGGCGTCGTGCCCAGTGGCCCACCGGCCGTTCCCGAACGCGATCCTGTATTTTTTTTCTTCCCTCTTGAAACTCGACTCCCACATGCTCAATGCCATGCGCCAATCCTCAAGGTTTGTACTCGATCTGGTATGGTGTGACATCAGGGGTTCCAAGGCCTGCCTTCTCGTAGTCCTCAAGCAAAATGGTCATCGCCTTCCTTGCCTCCTTTTCTCCGACCCAGTAGGGAACGGTAAGGTTACCGAAAGGCAGGCCATCATTGAGCGTGTTCCAGCCGGAGATGCGCAAAGGGCAAGAATTGCGCTTGGTTGCGAATGCGGTTTGCCCGAAATCCTCGTCGACGACGGGCCTGCCGTTGCCGAACACTAGGATGAAGCAGTCTGCTCCCCTTACTGCGGGCGCCCTGCTCTTGATCATTCTACTGGCTATGTGGTCGACAGCGAGGCCTGCCATGTTCACACCGTGGCCAGAGCCATGTAAAAGTCTTTCCAAGTGATTTTAGCGATCATCTTGTTTGCGAGGTGCCAGTCAAGGTTCCTGTTGTTGATGTGGAACTGGCCCTCTCCCTGGTTGCCCTTGTGCTGCTTGTCGGAGTACCCCATCTCCTTGACGATTTCACCACTTTGGATCATGAATATCATGATGCAGTCGTCGAAGATCAAGCCGTAGTACAGACAGTCGAACTCGGCCGGCTTAACCTGGTTTATGTTGCACTCAAACTTTTCTCCCCCGAGCGAAGCATAGCCGAGTATTGAATTCCTGTTCGGCTCCGACAGGGCCTTAAGCACGTTTTCCTCGGTGATCGGCTCGCCGTGCTGTCTGCGCACGACCGAGAACTTAACTTCCACGCGCTGCTGCGTGGAAGGCATCGTGAGATCGTGAAAGTTGTTCTGCGGACCGAGTAGCTTATAAAGCTTCTTGATCAGAATTTGGCATACGGTCCCGAATCTCCTGTGGGGCAGCGAGATCAGCCTTTCCTTGAAGACTTCGATATCCATGAGGTATAGTATGATACATCCCCATGCAAAAAGGTCGCGTATCAATCGATCGGGCGATGTCTTAAGTCTTGTTGCCCAAGGGGTATTTGTAGATTATATTGTTCTAGACCACATCGGACTTGTCAGCAAAACACTTATCGATATCGGGGACAGCACATGAACTTTAACGAGCGCCCCAAGGTTGAGCGTTACACCGCTGAACGCCCTGTCTACCAGCACTCGCTTGAGAATCTGCAGCGCATCTGGCCCAACAGGTTCAGAAGGGCAACTAAGCTGGAGGATCAGAGCGGGAAGGCCGACCTCTACAGGCTCGGCTCCGATGGGGCTTGGAGGCGCTGGTCGCACAAGTTCCGCTCCAAGGGAAGCGGATCCGACATACCCTGCATCGTCAGCGAGCCCCATGCAGGCAGAGCCTCGTATGGCAACGGTCGCGACCTGCACGAGACCGAGGCCATAGTCCTGAGGCGGCCCCACGAGGACCGAATGTACATCATCAAGGCCTACGCAGTCTCGATGGCTGCCAGGGATCTCATAGGGGCATACCTAGACGAGCACAAAGAGGGCGACCCGCTTGCTTGGTCGTTCAACTCCTACCAGAGGGACGGCCTTCCCGGCTGCCTAAAAAGGTGGAGGGAGAGCTGCTCGGACAATCCTCTCTATTACGGCCTGCCCCAGCCCTGGCTCAAGGTAGGGGCCTATATCCCTCTTGAGGACATGGTTCGGCTCGGCCACGTCAAGGAAATCAGGCTCAAGCCGATGGACGGAGGCGAGCTTGAGCGATGGATGAAAGAGGACGACCCCACACGCGACTTCGATCTGGAGAGGTCAATCGCCAAATCTTTAGGTATTTGCTAGCCGAATAACTCCTTGATAAGCAAGGAGCATTAGGATGATTGATTTAAGACTGGGCGAAAAGCTGGCTGCGAACTACCGGGGCGCGCTACCGTTTCCGCACATTGCGATTGACAACTTTCTGGATGACACGCAGACGCTCAATGAGGTAGCCTGTGAACTTGCGCAACTAAACGACTGGGGCTGGGATGAAATCTCCGGCGAGCGACAGGTGAAGAAGTTCTTCACGCCTTGGAATCAGGAAAGCGTCGGGCTTTTGCCTCCAAAAACCAAATACCTGCTGCACTGGCTGAACGGCCCCACCTTCCTTGCCTGGCTCACATCGCTTACAGGCATTCCCAATCTCATCGCCGATCCCAACTACGTGGGCGGCGGCGCGCACAAGATCATGAGCGGGGGCAAGCTGAGCGTGCACACGGACTTCGCTCTGCACCCTTGGGAAAGACGACTCTACAGGCGGCTCAACCTGCTCCTCTATCTAAACAAGGACTGGCAGCCTTCCTGGGGCGGGTCGCTGCAGCTGTTCGATTTTGAGAGCAAGAAGCAGACGCACGAGATCCAGCCTTTGTTCAACCGTGCGGTGATTTTCAACACGACGACGGTTGCGCTGCACGGGCATCCTGGCGAACTTAGATGCCCCGAGGACAGGTTCAGGCTTTCGTTGGCCCTGTATTACTTCACGCGAGAAGAGCCCGAGGCCGCAGGCGACTCAAGGTCCGCAGTCTGGTATCCTGAGTGCCAAGCCGATGTCAGAACATCATAACTTGTTTTCTAGATTTAAATTTTCTTTCGTTATGGTCAGTTGTGTCCTTTTTCCTCGCTATTCCTGAGGTATCGATATTTGAGGCATAGACCTCAAGTATGGTCAGCATGGCGTCTTCCATGCACGCTCTCATTCCCTCGGGCCAAACTCTCCAGCAGTCAATTGGGTGCGGATGATATGAAATCGTGTTTGGCGTGCAAATATAAATGATTCCTCCAGGCTTGCAGAAGCTCGCAACATCCCGCATCCAAGACCAAGGTCTTTTGACGTGTTCCATTACTTGCGAACTAACGACAACGTCAAAGTTATTGTGATATTCTTGAGGCCAATTCGATTCTGGTATAACGATATCAACGTCGGGTCCAGACACTATGTCAAAGCCTAGGTAGAACCAATTTTCGTTTGAAAAATGCGGTCTTATACTTCCGTTGACGTTATAGCTCCCTATTTCAGCGATTGAATAACTCTGGTTTTTTTCCAGATATTTATCGACAAATCTTTTGGCGTCTGCCATCGCAGTTTTGTGCATAGACTATGTGTCCGGAGAGGATTTTTACTACTTTCGTGTTTTCAGTTATGGTATGACATTTATTTTAAGTTTGAGTTGATTTGTGATTTCTTTCATTTTTTGATATTCAAATGACCATAAATCATGATTTTGATTATACAAAGATGAAATCAATGATATTTCTTTGAGTAGTTGTTTTTTGCTTGTAATGACTTCCAAACTGGTTGCAGAGGCTAGTGTTTTGTTTGTTGCACTCATTTCCTTATTTATTTTTTTTACAGAAAACTTCAATTTTTTAACTTGTTCTGAAATCCAATAACATGGATTAAATTCTGGGTTTTTTATGTTTGGGTGATTTAGTCTTAATTTTTTGATTCCTTGACACGATAGGGCAAAATTGTTGGTGTAAATATCATTGTTTGATCGACAAATGTGTCTGCCATGACAGTTTATGAATCTGTCATTCCACACAAAAATGTCATGTTTTTTATCCATTTCATTTTGAAGAATATCGAAGATATTCGACACGACCCAATCATCATCATCCATGCAAAGCAAAAACAACTCCTGTTTATCATCGATTTCAATTGGAATTTCTTCAAAAAAAACCAAATCAGCAGAAGTTTTTTGAATGTTTTCTAGACAGATGTTCTTTATCTTTTGTCTAAATTGAAAATATGAAATAGTCGCACTTTGGTTCCACCATTTAATAAGTGGGTACAAAATTTGAATTTTTTTGTTCCAATATTCAGCGTCGCGCATGAACTTTTGATTCAGAAAGCTCGCTTCATTCTCTCTCTCCCAATTTGGAGATTGTCTAATATGAATTATTTTTTTCATAGACTTTTTATGTTTTGGTCTTTTTCAAAAACCATCTTATGTATTTCAAAATCTTTTTACTTATTGGGGTAATGATTTCATTTTTTTCTTCTCCGCATACGCCTTCAGCTTGTCCATGTTGGCAAGCTCCCACCTGATCCTCTGGGCCTTGAGCTTATCCTTGTTCCTTATTCGCCATTGAAGGCGCCACTCCTCGGCTTTGACCCTGTCCTTAAAGGGCATGAAAATCGCTCCTGTGGGCATCAGATGAGGAGACCCTCGGCTCAGGTCGCTCGGCTGACGAATGGATCCCGGATTTTACGGGGCCAGTGGGCTCCCTTTCGGGGCGCATGCCAGGGCGGACCTGATCCCTTCGCTCCAACGCCTTAGTGGACGCACCGCCCTCAATGACCGAGGGCCTCCTCATATGCTGCATTTATTCTGCTTTCCGCTTCAACCTGTCGCCCAGTGTAGCCAAGCTTTTAGAAACGGCCACAGCCATTGAGCCAGCAGGGTGATGGCAATTCCCGATGCAAAGGCCACTGCCATAGAAACCAAAAGGAAGGTGGCGATCGCCTCGCCCATGCGTCTGTCGTGCATCTATGTATTCCTGTCACCGATCGGCTTGCAGACAAGCTTGTTGAAGGCCAGCTTCATCTCCACGGACATGGAATCGTAGCCGAGGTTCGACAGGCGGGAGTTCTCCCACATGTGCTTGATGATGCTTTCAAAAACGCGCTCTTCGTCCATCTTTGCTTCCTCCCAAAGACAAAATCGATTTAGAGTCAGTCCCTGACGCGCCGCTCGCGCTCCTCGCTGACCGGGTCGTACTCGCGCTGCCTCGTCACGCAGACCCACTCCCCCTTGGGGATGGTGATCGTGTCGTGCTCGTCGTGGCCGACCTCGAGGTTTCTGTCGGTGGAAAGCATGTAAATGTCGCCGTTCTCGTCGACGTAGGACTCGTATTCCTCTCTCCTGTGCGACTTGACGCAGTGGCTGTGCCCGGTGACCTCGCCGAACGCGAGCACGTTGTCTGCCTTCTTCGTCAGCTTCGATGTGTCGGGGGCCTTGCACGAGCGGAAGTAGATGTCGCCCTGTCGGGCCTGGAACTCTTTCATGTCGATCCTCCTCAAGTTTCCTGCGACGGGAAGTACTCCTCCTCCGTCATCCTGAACGTCCACGCGATCGCCTCCCGGCAGGTCTTGCAGGACGGCGGGACGCAGAGGTAGTACCTCTTGAAGCTCCCGTCCTCCTCGGCCGTGCTGTTCCAGACGGCAACGAACGCCACCGGCTCCTCGAAGATGCCCCTGATGTGGAAGAGCTCCGCATCGATCTTCTTGTCAAGGTGTATCGTCTTCGACTTCTTGCTCTTGCGAACGGCGTCGAACCCAATGATCTTCATCCCGACGAAGCGCACCTCTGCGTTCGCATGGCCCAGTACCTCCTCAACGGTGAGGAGGCTCGGGTCCTTGATCGCAAGGTGATACCTGTGGGGTATCCGGATGTTCTCATAGTAGTAATGGATCGACCCCAGTATATCGGCGTCGACCCCATGCTTGCGCCCATTCTGATACCAAATGATTCTGCTGGGCGACCGCCATGCGGGTCCGTCGTCCGCATGCAGGTTGCCGTCCTCGTTCCTGATTTGGACGATCCCCTCCTCCTTGGAGGTGAAGGGGAACTCCCTAGCCATGAAGTCGAGTCGCGCCTTCCATGCCTCGAAGCCAGAGTTCTTCATCAGTCCTCCAGTGAGGCGTAAACCCAGGAAGGCCAGTAGATCAGCTCTATCGCGTTGAGGCTGATGATGACGGAAGATCCGATTGGATCCTCATTGGATGGCCTGTCCTGGTTCGAGGCGCCAGAGCTCTCGACTGCCCGAGCCTGTGCAAGCACCAAGTGGTCGCTGCCTACGAAGCTCAGTATGCCACGGTAATTGAAGCGAGCGCAGAGCACTGCCACCGGCTGGCCCGTGAACTGCTCAAGGGTCTTGCTGAGAGTCGCCTCGCCCTTGATGTCGGGCCTCTTTATCTTTTCGCTCGCCATGATTTAACACCCTCCATGCCATACACACGCAAAATCGTGGGACAACTGAATCTATCACCCTAATTTTCGCTTGTAAATATATTGGACGCGTTTGGCCCGTAGCCAGATCATGCGGCTGACCTTTGGTTTTTTTATGCCTTGGGTTCTTCCTTGACTGCTCCGAAGAATGAGTTTGCCACGTAGCTGACCCCGAGCGTGGTCATTCCCACCACGCCGAACGTGCCGAGCAGCTTCCAGACTGTGTCGCCGTCGACGGCTCCCCATATGCCCAGAATTGCGAGGATTGCGGAAAAGGTCATCAGCGAGCCGAGTACCATGCCACAGACGCTTCTTATTTTCATGTTCGACTCCTTGTTTTGATCAAAAGGCCCTGCATGGGACATGGGTGACTCTTCGGTCCAGACTCCAACAGCGCGACATATCGCTATGGTCTTCAAAAAGATAGCTACGTATTGTGCCATTGAAATGATCGAAAATCAGAGACCCGCTCCACTCAACCATCCAGCTCTTGTCGGTCGGGGAGATTCTTATGTTCATTTTAGCTCCAAATGAATTTCGATGACCAAGAATGGCAAAGCCAGCCAAACGATCGCGTTGTGCCGAACCCACGGACCTGCCAGATCATTGCGATCGGGCGGCCCTTACTCCAGCACCTGCTGCCGCTCTTCCATCGGAAGAAGCAAGCTGACTCGGGGCCGATGTGTCGGAACGCATGGCCGCTCATACGTCACCCCTCCAGCAGAAGGCCCTCTTGCCCTGCGTCGACCCGAGCAGCTCCTGGGGCGTCCCCGAAGGACCCTTGAAGCATTCAGAGAAGTCGCCTCCGAAGTTCCAGTTGTCGGAGTGCCACCACCGCCCGCCCCAAGTCCTCGACCCCGAAAAGGACTCGGCGAAGAACGCCTCGGAGTAGGAGAATATGTTGGCCCTCATGATGCCGTTCATGAATCACCTGTCAATTGTTTGTTTGTCTTGGTTAAAGATTCGGCTCTTGCCGAAACCCGTGAACCCTGTCGGGAAATAAGTGCCGAAAGCCATGCTTCTGCGGCAAGTGAATCCGAAAGCCTTCCACTTAAAAAAGGAACGGCTTATAATGAACTCGCCAATTTCTTCAGCTGTTGCCCTAGTCAACATGGTCACGATTCTTGTCTCTTCCTGGGTGCAGCACCAAATAGCAGAATGAAAGCCATATCAGCAGTATCAGAATGACGCCAAAAAACTCCTCGACTATCCAACTCAAAATTGCTACCCCAAAAGAGCGATGGGTACTCAAAGCCAGATTCTAACTACCCTTCACCGAAAAAAGAAGAGCCGATCATCGCGCTTGCCATAATCTCGGTCGACAAGCATTTATTGATATTTGGCTAGATAGATTCGGGAGGGCGGAAAATGGCACTGGGTTTCCACGAATACCTTCTGCGCGAGAGCAAACAGGACGTAATTAAAATTTGCGAGAAAATCGCTGCGGGCGAGGAAGTGGACCTGCATTGGGACATGCTTGCCAGTCACATGGAGCAAGTAGGGAACCAACTCAAGGCCGACTTTATTCGTTCAGTCATTGAAAAGGATGTCAGGAGTCGACCAGAAAACCCGGAATCCCAAAGCGACTGGAAGCAAGTTAGGTATGTTAACAACTTGATTTCGTCAGGCCTCAAGGGTTTTTGCTGCCCAGACGGCCCCGCTGCATACATGGATTACACCAGCGGGAGGAGCACCCCGTATCTAACTGCGGCCGTGAAGCTGGAGGGCAAGAAGGTCAACTGCAGAGTTCCCCTGCGCAAAGACGTCGTTGAGGCAGCCATCGCAGCACAGATGGGGGTTTCCCAGCACCTCGGCAGGAATGTTTCTGCAAGCCAGTTGGATATTGATTCGGTATCTCTGGCGACCGTTATCGACGCTATGGCCATACAGGGAGCTTTCACCCCAAGAATGCGCTCTGCCGAGGCGCAGATGCAGGCAATAGCCGGCATGATCAGGGCAGACCTGGCAAGCGGCAAACCAGAGTTGATGATCAGCCATGAAAACCCATTCTACTACTGGGTTGAACGCGACATTGAGAACTATCCAAGCATGATTTCAAGGGCAGATCAATGACGGGGTTCAAGGAGTGGATGCTTTCGGAAGACAACCCCTACACGCTCGCCAAAATGGGGTGGCCCAGCTACACCTCCAACCCCGACCTTATGGCAAAGCTGCCACCGGTCAGCCACTGGTTCCACGGTTCTGGCGAGTCTTTCGACAAGTTCAAGATGGCGGGAGTCAAGCGCAGGGTCAGCCACTGGAACAACTTCCTAGGCACGCACTTCTCGAGCGACCCGAGCCTGGCGCATAAGATAGCCTCAGACAGGCCAGGCGGGGGCTTCACCTACGATGTTGAGCTCGACATCAAGAATCCGCTGGACGTCGGGCAGGAAATGGACATGGACGGGCAGGCGCTCCAGATGGCCTACCGTGACGGAGTCGTCACGGACAGGGACATCACTGCGGTCCTCAACAAAAGGTCCTACATCGGCGACGGGGGCAGCTGGTCCGACAGGCAGGCGAGCCCCAAGGAGCTGATCGAGAAGTACGCGTCCCTCAAGGCAGAGCCGATACTGAACAACCTCGGCGCAAAAAGGAGGTCGGTCGCCCTCCATTACAAGAAGCAGGTCGAGGCGATGGGGCATGACGGCATCATCTACAAGTCGAGCTACCCGGGCGAGGGCTATGCGCTGTGCGCGATAGCCTTCAGCCCCGACCAGATCAGGATTGTCAAAAGATCAGAGGCAAAAGCAGAAAATGAGTAAGGTCGTTCACGCTAGGAAGAAGCCCGTCACCATCCAAGCCATCAGGGCTAGCGACGCCTATGAGAGCAGGCACCCCTCGCACTGGGGCGAGCTGCCGCCATGGCTCTCGGACGGCGTTCAAAAGGGACGCATCGTCTTCGCAGACGACGGCATCTACGTTACTACTCTGGAAGGGACGATGTTCGCCGGAGCCGATGACTGGATACTTTGCGGGATTAAGGGCGAGATTTACCCCTGCAAGGCAGACATCTTTGAGCACACGTATGACGTGATCGCCTAATGCCAGCCATCTTGGAAGCGATTCGGTGTCGCAAGGCAGTATACCGTAGAACCTCATGACTCCACCTCAATCAGATCGAACCATTCGTCCGGATATATGCTGCTTAAGACTTTGAGTTTAAACTCTGCCTCTTCCGATGTAAGGGGACCAGAAACAAACTGCCAACCCATAAGCGTATTGTGACGCAAAAGCTTCCACATATACCTATCCTATTTACCGCATGGAATTTGCAATCTAAATTTCTGGCGAATCATCACTCGACGATCGGGTCTGACTCGACTCTCACCACTTGTATGTCGTGCCGGTAGCCGCTGAATGGCACCGAGCCGTAGGCGACTGCTACGACCTCCAGATAATCCACTCTTATTCCTATCGCCTTGTTTCTTTGAATCAAATCGCGAGCGCTGCGCATTGCGTCGTCCTGCCCCATCCATTGGCAAAGGGCCGAGCCTGTCTGCATGTTCTGGCCGTTGGATTTCATCTTGTGATCCTTGTCATCGTCGTCGAGGTCGTCAGACACGACGAATCTCCCGTTGCTGAAACGCACCATCCAGACGACGCCATCTGCCATCTTGACTCTCCTCGGGCTGCGTTTTGACTGCGAGAGATTTTCATGCAATCATATGCCATCAATTTAATCAAGTCGCCGGTGCCTTATGGACGAACAAAGCTGCTACTTCCTGCCTTGCTTCGTGGGGTCTGGTAGATACCTGACACAAGCCGACCTGAACGGCTTGGGGGAGGAGCCGGTCTTCTTCTACGAGAACCACATGGCCCGCCTAGCTTGTCACCTTGTGGGGGTTCTGTACGATCGGGCCATGCTCGCAACACCCGAAATGGCGATATTGAAGTTCGGCGAAACCGGAACCATAAGCAAGCCAGAGATTTATGAAGGCGGGCCGATAGTCCTCTTGCGGGATTCCCTTGAGATAGGCGATGAGGGCGACCTGATGGACGCAAACATCAAGGCGGTGGAGATTGAGTCAAATCCGCTGTCCCTCGGTCCAGCCGACTTAAGAGTGCAGGCCGACATGACACCGCCCGAGATAAGGATGCTGCTCAAGATGTACTTCCCGACTAGGCGAGGTGCTTGGTGATGGCCTCTGCGATCCTGTCGATGTGCTCTGCATTCAGCCCATGCCAAACGCCCACGAACATGCTGAACTCCATCAGCTTGTCTGCTACGGGTAGGCGTCGTTTCATGTTTGCGTAAGCTGGCTGTCTTGTGATGTTTCCAGCGAAAAAGGGCCTTGACTTGATCTTGTCGGCAACCAAGGCGTGTGCGAGATCGTCCCGCACTCCAGAGGTGAGCGTCAGAGGGTATCCGAAGTAGCTGGGTCTCGCTCCATCCAATACTGCCATTTCGATCAAGGGAAGGCCTGAAAGCTTTAGGCGCAGCCTCTCGTAGTTCTCGCGTCGCCTCTCATTGAACTCAGGCAGCTTCTTCAGCTGCTCGCGCGTGTAGGCTGCCGCCACGTCGCTGAACTGCATGTTCCAGCCACGGGTCGTGTATGTGTACTGGTCATCGTACATGATGCCATCGACGTCGGATTCGTACTTTGTGATGTGGTCGCCGCCGTAGCTCGCAGACCTCACCTTCTTGCCCCAGGCCCTCATTGACCTCACTTCCTTGATCAAGCCCTCGTCATCGGAAAAAACTGCGCCTCCGAAGCCAAGGCCATTGATCTGGTGGCTGGAGTAGAACGAAAGGGTGGCGGCCTTGCCGAAGGTGCCGACGTGGCGGCCATGCAGCTCGCTGCCAAGAGCCTCGCAGCAGTCCTCGATGACCGCAACTCTCGCCCTGTTGGCGGCGGCCATGATCCTTCTCATGTCAACTGGGTTACCCAGCGTGTGCGCCAACAGAATCGCCTTAATGGACGAGTCCGAAGACAGTCTTTCCTCGACTTGCGCGACATCGATGTTGTGGCTGGGCAGCTCATAGTCCACCAGCTCAACATCCAGGCCGAGGTGCAAAGCAGGGTTCAGGGTGGCAGGAAACCCGCAGCCCGAGGTCAGAACCTTGTCGGCGCGATTCAGTCCGAGTGCAGCCAAGGCCAGAAGGTTGGCCGAGCTGCCCGAATTCACGACGGCGCAGTGCCTTGCCCCGACATACGCCGAAAGCTCGTCCTCCAGCGCCTGGCACTCGCGACCTGCCGTGTGCCAAGTCGTGCGGAGGACGCGATTGACCGCCTCGATCTCCGTCTCGTCCTGAACTATGCCTGCGAAAGAAATCCAGTCTGTTTCCATGTTTTTTCCTATATCGTCCCATAGAGGGGCGCCGAACCATCCTTCTCCGACACTATGTAGGACTCGCAGGGCGGCCATTCTATGGCGAATGCCGGGTCGTTCCACCTGTACTCTTGCCCCCTGTGCTCGTAGAAGCAGCCCCCCTGGAGGTAGATGAGCGTCGTGTCATCCTCCGCAGAGAAGAATCCATGACCGCAACCGGCCGGGACCAGAAACTGCCTCGGCGCTCCCTCTTCGAGCCAGGTCGAGGCCACCTTCATGTAGGTTGGGCTCTCGGGCCTCAGGTCAACTGCGACCTCCCAGAGCCTGCCGCTCACGCACGTGCAGAGCTTGTAATAGGGGGACTGGTGTATCCCCCTCACCACTCCACGGCGCGACGAGCTCCAGCTAACTTGACGTGCAGGATCGACGCCATGCCCGTTTGCGGTGTACATCTCCTGGAAGAAGCCCCTTGCGTCCGGCCAGCGCTTGGACTCTATGACGTAGCATCCCTCTATTTCCGTGGCGATCCTCTCCATCACTCCTCCAAAAGGCTGCTGTCGACGGGCCTTGCGATGTCGCAGTCGTGCATGCTGGCCGGCTCGATGTACTTGCCACCGCTCGTCGCCAGCGCGAACTCATAGCAAGACCTCCTTGGCCCAGCAAGGTGCCTCAAGCCACGCGCGCCTTGGCGCACCACCTCAACCACCCTCTCTGCGGCTTCCGAGGCGGTGAACCTTGTGATGTACTGGTCCACGTAGGCTTTGTCGTACGGGAAAACGTCTGGGTAGAAGGAGAGCCTCAAGATGAGGTGGTCGGGCAGGCACTTGACGACGTACTCCCCTGCAAGCTTCGTCTCTGCGTAGTAGTTGGTGGGCCCGACCTCGTCGGTGGTCCTGTACCGCCCCCGATCACCCCGGAACACATAGTCGGTGCTGATGTAGACCATCTTGCAGCCCCGCTCTCTGCAGAAGGCTGCCACGTTCGCCGTCCCAACGACGTTCGTAATCATGGTTTCAAATGGGTTGATGCGCCCGTCAAGCATTTTCTTGGCTGCGCAGTGAATTAGAACGGAGAACTTACCAGTCTGGCTTAAATTCCACTCTGTGTGAGGCTTCGTTATGTCCAGCTGGGCCTTGGACGGGCATATGCAGCCAGGCAAAAGAGCTGCAATCTTGCTGCCTAGGAGTCCGTGGCCGCCAGTCAGAATTATTTCGCAGTTTTCTGTCATCGGCAGTAAGTGAGTTAGTGTCGGGAACGAATTCGGATTCACTTGGCTAGATATGAAAAAGGGGAAGAAATGCTGGATTTCAGGTCGTACGCCGAAATGCGCGAGAATGTTGATGTCAAGAAACAGATGCTCAACAACATCGAGTACCTCAAGAAGCTGAACGGCTTCATGAATGCCAACGACATAGAGAGCATCCAGAAGATGATCCAAGACCCTAATGCGTCTGAAGAGGTCAAGAACTATGCCAAAGTTTTTGTCGCTCAACAGCAATCGGCGCAGCAGAAACAACAGCCGGCGCAACCACAGCAGTCCGGACAGCCCCAGGCCCAGCAGTCGGCGCAACCACAGCAGCCTGCACAGCCCCAGGCCCAGCAGTCGTCGCAACCACAGCAGCCTGCACAGCCCCAGCAAGGTCAACAAGTGCCTGATCAATATGTCCAGAAGCCGGGGCAAGCGGCGCCCACAAATCCCCTCACCGGCAAGCCCATGAAGTTCAACCCATACACTGGCGAGGCCTACAAGTAAAACTTTTTGGAGAAGTCATGAAAATGATAAGCATAAACGAGTGGCGCGTGTTAAGAGAGAGCGACGAGTACTTCGACACAGTGACAATCGACACGATACGCAGCGATCCCGAACAAAAAAAAGCGTTGGATCGAGCTTTATATTTGGCAAACAAGGGCAATGTGGCTGTTGTTGCTAGGTATTTTGCTGATCCTAATTTCGACCCATTCGAACTCTACCACCGTTCGACCAGAGCGCCTCTGCCCAAGGACAAGGTTAGTGACTACAGGAAGGCAACCGAAGCCACGAGGCAGAACCTGAAGTTGTTCGGCAACAAGTTTGAGGCCACTTCCGGCGCGCCTTTTGAACACGTCAACCTCAATTACGAACAAAACCCTGAAATCGCCAAGTCCATGCTTCCGCCAGAGATGCGCGATATGCCTCCAGAGAAAATAAAACAATTCTTGGACAAGGACTTCCGCCAAAGCCAGAAAAAACTTTACTTTCAATACGACGTCATGCACCCAAGGGCGGTTGAGGCCCATAGGGCGCTGCTTCAATACTACCTTGACAATCCGACAGATTTTCGAGAGGCCAAGTACATCGTGAACCCAGAGACCCACAGAACGAACCCGGAGATGAGAAAAGAAAGCTTTATTTACTACATGTCTAAGTTCGGCGACCCCAAGGCGGAAATGCACCAAGCGAAGATACAGCAACTGATAAAGAGCTTTGGCCTTGATGCGAAAAGCTCTTCAGGGGTTGACGAGGGAGAGGGTAGCGGAAATCAAATTAAGGCGATGAGGAAACACCAAGAATTGCTCGTCCCGTTGCTGGACAAAGAACTTCTGCAAAATCTGGTCGATATTGGCGCAAAAGCAGAAAAGGGCGGCAAGATCACTACTAATACTGAATATAATGCTCTTTCTTTCGTGAAAGAAATCAGGAAAAACCCCAAGCTCCAAAAAATGATTCAGGACAAGGGGGTAAAGCTTGAGGGGAGCGACCAACCGCCTGGTTCTGCATCGGACCAACGAGGCCAACCAGGCCAACCAGGCGCACCCAAGGCGCCGGGCGAGGGCAACCTCGTTCTGACCCCAGAGGGAGCGCCGCCGATGGAGATAAGGGTGCCGCTTGGCGTGGGCAGCAGAATCATCAGGACGCCGCTCGCGCAGCGTTTCATGTCCGGCATACAGTTCAACGTCGTCAAGCGTGGAAACAACTGGGTCATATCGCACCACCCAGAGGCGACCAACATAACGAGGCTGAACGGCCAACCCCTGTCGCAGCCGATGCCGCTGTCCGACGGCGATGTCATATCGCTCGGCAAGACGGGCCAGGTGCCAATCAAGGTGGGCTTCAAGAAGTAGCCAAGCCTTGCAAGTCCGCAGGCTTGAAGATATCCTTCAAGCCACCACAGCCACACAGCGGACTCGCGCCATGAGCCTAGGCTTCTACCTGCACGCCAACACGAAGCCAGCCGCCACCGAGCTATGTCTTCGCAGCGTGCGCAGGCACCATCCCGACAGCCCGATCGTGCTGGCTTGCGACGCAGGCCCCGACTACTCGGCACTCTGCTCGGACATCGGCGCCTCATACAGGCACTACGATGACAGAATAGGGCCGATGGACCCGCAGCACGGCTGGGAGAAGTGGCAGCTGTTCACATGGATGGAAAGGCTGCGCGACGCCGTAGAATGCCTGGGAACCACCCACTTCATGATGCTCGAGGACGACGTCCACATACTGAAACCCGTCACGGTGGAGACTGACTGGGAGTGCGTAGGGACCGTGCGGCAGTGCGAGGGCCAGGTCCCAACCATGCCAGACGCGTTCCTCGACATCATAGAGGGCTTCTGCGGAGTCAGGCCCGAGAAGAACTACTACATGACCCCGGGCGGTTCGATTTTCTCATCAAGCACCCTGCTCCAGAACTACGATCGCGTCATGCTCTTCCTGACGGAAAACTACGACCGCATACACAGGGACATCTACTTCACCATCTCATGGCTGGACTGCATGATGACCGTGTTCTACTTCCTGTGCGGCAAGCCTCTCATAGAGAGCCCTAGGCTCCACAACCTCTGGGAGCCCACCGACCTTTCCACGCTGCCCCAACACGTTGAGATCGTCCACAACTACAAGGAGCTGTACTGATGGGCATGATCAGCGTGGTTACCGCCTTCTTCGACATCGGGCGTGGCGAGTGGCTGGAGAAAGTCCCGAACCTGCAGCCCTACCTCCACAGGACGAACCAGACCTACCTCGACCGATTCGCAAGGCTTGCCGTCCTCGAAAATGACATGACGGTCTTCACCAGCGAGGAGTTCGCGCCGGAGGTCAGGAGGATAAGGCAGCAGGCAAGCCCGGGTTCCAGGACTCGTGTCTTCACGATGGACTTCCAAGCCTGCCTAGGCACAACGAGAGGCCGCATCGCCGCCGTCCAGCGCGACGAGCGTTGGAGGTCGCAGATATTCCCGGGCTTCCTCCACAACCCCGAGTACTGGAACGCCGACTACGTACTCGTAAACGCCCTCAAGAGCCGCTTCGCAAGGATGGCCGTTGAGATGGAGGCCGTAGACAACGAGCTGGTAGCGTGGCTGGACTTCGGCTACTGCCGTGAGGAAGGCACTCTCGGCAAGCAGAAGCGCTGGTCGCACCCCTTCGACCCATCCAAGCTGCATCTTTTCTCCATCGAGGACTACGACGGCGCAAGCCACCACGATGTTATCTCCAACAACAGAACCTATGTGACGGGACCCTGCATAGTGGGGGGCCACCGTCCGTGGAGGAGGCTGGACGCGCTCTTCACGGAGATAATGTCCGGGCTCCTTGACCAGGGATGGATCGACGACGACCAGTCCATCCTCCTGTTCTCCTCGCTGAGGGAGCCGGAGACCTTTCAGCTGCACCGGCTCAACCAGTGGTTCTCCGAGGTGAGGGAGTTCAATGCGGATACACATTAACCCGGTCTGCAACCTCGGCGACTTCCTCAACTCCATCCCGGTCCTCTCCGGAATCGCAAACGCCCACGGCCCCGTGGACCTGCTGCTCCGTGCGTCCATGAGGCAGTTCAGGGGCCTGCCCGAGCTGCTCATGCACCAGGGCATGTTCTCCTCCGTGTCCTTCGACGACGAGCGCGACCCGTCCCAGTACCTGACGGTCCACTCCATAACGAGGGAGGACCAGGGCAGCCCAAGCAGGCCGATAGAAACCTGCCGCTTCGAGAACTTCGTCCGTGACAGCTACGGGCTGGAGTTCGAGGTGGACGACTCCTTCAGGCTCAAAGTCCCCGACCTTGGGATCGCCGTGCCTGCGGGGGTTCACGCCGGGGACAGGTGGGCGAGGAGCGCCGTGACGGACGGCAGGCGCAAGGCGCTCGTCCTCGAGCACCTGCCCATACCGAACTTCATAGACTTCGGAAGGGACATGCTGGAGAACGCCTACATCATATCGAAGGCGCAGCCGCCATTCATATCGACCTTCACGGGCGTGTCGAACATAGCGGACCTCCTCGGCGTGGAGCACATCGTCGCCTGGGAGGACTCCATGTCCAACTGGGACGGACGGCCGATCGAATACTCCTTTAGGAAGCACTACTACGCCGACCGATCGGGCCGGCTCATGCACGTGAACGAAGTCGAGGAGATGCTCAGATGCGCTACCTGATAACGGGGATCACAGGCTTCGCAGGACCCCACCTCGCCAACCTGCTGCACTCCGAGGGCCACGAGGTCCACGGCCTCGTCCGCTGCTCTAACGGGCGCGAGAACGACATCAGGGACGTCGTCCCCGACTCAACCTTCTCATCCATCCGCTTCGTTTACGCAGACCTCCGCAACGCAAGGGCGGTAGACAGGGTGATGCTGGACTGCGACTACCACGGCGTGTTCCACCTGGCGGCGCAGTCGCACCCCCCGACCAGCTTCAGGGACCCGGTCGGCACGATGGAGGACAACGTCATCGGCTCGGCCAACCTGATACAGGCGATCGCCGACAGGCAGCCGGAGTGCAAGCTGATGTTCTGCTCGACCAGCGAGGTCTACGGCAACGTGGGCACCGACGGCAGGCTGATATCGGAGGACGACGCCATCATGCCTGCGAACCCGTATGGGGCCAGCAAGGCGGCCACCGACCTCTACCTCCAGGAGAGGGTCGCGAGCAAGGTCATCAAGGGCTTCGCCACGAGGGCTTTCAGCCACACGGGGCCGAGGCGTGGGAAGAACTTCAGCATATCTTCTGACGCATTCCAGATAGCGCGCATGATGAGGGGCTACCAGGACAAGGTCCTCAAGGTGGGCAACCTAGACTCCGTTCGGGTCGTCGCCGACGTCAGGGACACGGTCAGGGCCTACTACCTGCTCATGCTCTCCGAGAACCGCAGGTCCGTCTACAACGTGTGCGGCGACGTGCCGAGGCCGATGAGGTACTTCACCGAAAGGCTCATAGAGATCAGCGGACTCGACGGCGTCAGGCCCCAGGTCGATCCCGAACTCTACAGGCCGATCGACATACGCTACCAGCACGGCGACTCGACGGCCCTCAAGCTAGAGACGCGCTGGTCGCCCGACATCGACATAGACCGGACCCTGTCCGACCTTCTCAGCTACTGGTTCGACAAGCTGGGCGCGTGAGGACGAGGTAGCCCTCCTCGCCGTAGAAGCGCTCAACGTTGTAGCCGTGCCTGTCGAGGAACGAAAGCGACAGGTTCTCGTAGCCGGACCTGTCCCACGGGCCTCCGGTGAACGGGCCGTCCTCGTAGATCCTCAGGTCGTCGATCAGGACCACGTCGGGCCTGCCCGGCCTTAGGCGGTTGATGATCTCGAGCTCCTGCTCGAGGGGCAGGTCGACGGCCTGTCCCTTCCTGTCGTCGGGGAGGTGCGCGTCCAGCCAGAACATGACGGATGGGACGCCATCCAGCCTGGGCAGAAGCCTCTCCAGAAAATCGACGGACAGCCCGACTTCGATGTTAAGCCCCGGCCGCCCGAAAGTCTCCAGGCAGTAGGCAACATTGGCGGGTTCTATGTCGCAGCTCCAGACCTCCCTGAACCCCAGCTGCACCACGTAGGACATGGAGTTGCCTCTGTAGCAGCCCGTCTCCACGAAGACTTCGCATCCGTACTCCGCCTTCAGCGAGGGCACGTCCCTGCAAAGGCAACTCAGCATCTGCACGCTACCCATGGCCTACCCCCTCTGCTCGAAGACCGCAGTTCCGAGTCCGCCTGGTACAGGGACGGTCATGTCCCAGCCCTCGACCCCACCCAGGAGGTGGTAGCCGTAGCGGTCGTCGGGCCATGCGTGGTCGTGGACCACCACGACGCGCGCGAGCCTTTCCTCCATGACTATCCTCGCTATCTCGCCCCTCATGTGTATGCCGGGGTCGACGAAGACGAAGTAGGGCCTGCTTGCCTCCACGTCCGCCCTGATCACGCCACGCAGCCAGTCCACGGCTGGCCCGGAGAAGGCCCTGGTGTCTATCCTGCCTCCCCGGATGGCCCTCTCGGCCTCCAGTATCTCCTGGCAGACCTCAACGTCGCGACCGCTCCACTTTCCGCCCGACATCTCCTCCGAGAGGTTGCGGAACCAGTCAAGCGACAGGAACTCGTGGTGCCAGAGCTCCACACTGTGGCATCGGCTGAAGAGCTTGGTCAGCTGCCTGGTGCCGGACCCGCAGCCGTACTCCAGCAGCGACCTGCCCGAGAGGTCGTACTTCGCGTGCAGATGTCGCCACGTCGGCAGATGGTCTTGGTATTCGCTCATGTAGTGTGTGCCAATTGCATTTTGGTGAAGCTAGAATAGATGAGTCAGGGCGGGGACAAAATTATGCGATTCAAGATACACAGCTCCTACAACCACCGTGGGGGCGCAGACGCCATGCACATGCTCTGCGGCGAGCTTTCTGCACAGGGACAGTACGCCGCCATGGTCTACGGGCCCGAGGCCGACCCGCTGCCGATTCTAGAGCCTTTCGCCAGCATGTACGGCATAGCCAACAGGGAGACCCGCAAGGAGAACAGGGACGAGGAGGACACGGTCCAGGTCATGCCGGCCGGCTGGGGGCCCAACTGGTATCAGTACGACCCCGACACCCCCAGCTGCCTGAAGTTCTCCGGCGAGGGCAACTACCGCTCCACCAAGGTGATGTACTGGCTGGGCATAGGCATCTGGCAGGACTGGGAGAGGGAGGTCGACGCCCCCATAGACCCGAGCCACCCTAACCTTAAGCGCTGCCTGCACGCCTGCGGGTCCCAGCGCGCCTACGACTTCCTAGTCAACAGCGGCGAGGTCGATCCCTCAACAGTCTTCTTTTTGCGCGACTTCACCGACCCTCTGTTCATCCACGGAGAGGAGGAGATCGCAGAGGCCAAGAGGGAGGCGGTAGTGCTTTACAACCCAACGAAGGGCATGGAGCACACCGAGAGGATCATGGCGCTCCTGCACGGCGTCCGGTTCGTCCCCCTCGTCAACATGAGCCACCAGCAGATGAGGGACTGGGGCCTTAGGTCGAGGGTCTACATCGACTTCGGGCCGTTCGGCGGGCGCGAGAAGATGCACAGGGAGATGTCCGTCTGCGGCTGCACGGTGATCACGGGCGACGAGGGGTCCAGCGCGAACCCGATCGACGTCCCCAACGGCAGGCGCAAGTTCCACAGGCTTGCAGGCCACTATGACTACCTGGCGGTGAGGGAGCAGGTCCTTTACGACCTCAAGAACCACAGGGACGCTATAACCGAGCCTCATATGGTGGCGTACAGGGAGGGCGTAAGGAGCGAGAGGCATCTATTTCGTTCGGATGTCGGCGAGATGATAGCTCTCATAAGTACCGCCAATAATGTTCAGAGACTATAGGACCGGGCGGCACAATAAGCAAGAAAATTTCCAAAATTGTATTGGCTTTATCCCCTGTCGATGGTAGAAACCTCTTCTTGAACGTGGGTGACCTCGGCGTTAGCTTGGGCCACGCTTCGATGACAGCAAGGAATGCAAGCGATGAAGAAGGTCAACACCAAGTCCTCCGCATCTAGCTCCAATCTGCCCCCGAGCCTCGCTTCCTCAAGGCCCTACTACGCCGAAATGGTCAAGAGGAGGAAGCTTGACCCGACTTTCAATGAGGCCTATAAGCCATTCGGCAACTATTTCCTTAACAAACTCGTGACCATTCGCGAATTCCTCCAGAATGCCGTGACATACGGGGGGACCAAGGCTCACATCCTCCGAATAGTTCTCAGCAACGACGCCACTTACCTGTGCGTGGCAACAAATGCCCGGGGCTTCGCAGACGAAGCAGAGATCATCGACAAGGGCCTGACACCCAGCGAGTCGGGCGATGTCGGAAGGTCACTGCAGGGATCGGGCACCGTCTATACGGCCAGCTACAGCCACAGCTCCCCTGAGATAATCGTCATGAGCCGCCTCGACGACGGCTCGATGGGCTGCGCCGTCGCTTTCCCAAATCACGACACAAACGACTGGCAGATCAACCGATGCCCTCGCTTTGCGAAGATCGCCACCGAATGCCTCGGCGCAAAGTTCATGAGCAAGTTCAACGTATTCTCATTCGTCCGCATCAACGGCAGGGACGACACCATAAAGATCGAGCACCTCAACACGCTCACCTATCTGGCTCCTGACATTGTGGACAAGCTTGAGGCCACCTACTTCCTCAACGTCTTCAGGCCGTCAAGGGCTTGTCCTTCCTTCTCCGACATGAAGAAAAGCGCTCACGACGCGCGAAGGGTGGTAAGCAGGCAGGAGTTCGAGCTTAAGCTCGCCGACGACGGCAGGGGCAGGCCCACGCCCATCCAGGAGATAAAGGTCGACGTGACCGTCCCCGGTGCGGACGCGAAGCACCAGATAAAGGCCACAGTCAAACTCACGACCTTCCCGGGCAAGTCCAAGAAGTCGAAGGACTCGCAAGGCTCGCACCACAGATTCATGAACCTGCGCGCCACACCCGTCAGCTTCAGGCCGTCAGTCGAGCTGAGGCCTTGGAAGGCGGGCGAGGTGAGCGACTGCGGGGAGAGGCCGTTGGCCGCCGTGTACCTGCGCATGCCTGCTATCGCTAAGGCTAACCCACAGGAGCGCTTCCAGAGGTTCGCCGGCAACGCCGTGCAGCTGTGCCAGAGGAACACAGCCGTGCTCGAGGCGATGGGCATCATAGCGCACGAGCACCCCAGGTCGGCTCCGGGTATCGAGGACAGGCCGTTCACCATCATCGACGTGCTCGTCGAGGACATCCAGTCCGTGATGCTGAGGAGGGACGGCACTCCCGACTACCTACCTCCACAGCCCTGCTCCGCCATGAGCTTCGCCGCCAGCAAGAGGCGCATGGCCGATTTCACGATAGACGCCATGAAGGCAAACGAGATCATCATGGCCGTCGCCCAGGCGGCAGCCCCTCTGGTTTCGGAGCAGACCCACAGTTGGTACAAGGAAAAGTTCAAGAACGACTGCTCGGGCCTGTGTCCGTTCGACTCGCTGATACGGAGGGTCAAGGGCACTCCACACAACAGGGACTATGCGATCCACGACCTGATCGAGGGCGGCACCTTCGACGGCAAGCTATCGGTCGGCAAGGAGTATTTCTTCGCGATCCGCCAGGATTCGACCAGCGAGTTCTTTGAGAGCCTGTCCCTCTCCCCCAGCCGTACTAGACTGGGGCTGCAATCAAACTCTGAGGTTTCAGGCTCGTTCGCAGTTATCTGTGGCGCCAAGCTAAAAAAGTTGCGCTCGCAGAGGCCCGAGATCGACCGTGGTCTGCGAGAGTTGGCGCAGCAATTCTCAATCGCAACCCCAATTTCCGTCTTCCAACTCAAGGTCCCTGGCGCTGTCTTGAGTAGAGGCAGATTCCTTTTCGGCAAGATAGAGGAGGACGGCACTGAAACCTCCGTGAGCCTTAACGACTACAAGAGCGCGATTGCGTCGAATGAGACGGACGCATTCTTCCCGAGCAAGCGCATTTGGGTAGGCAGCCCCACGGGCATGGCAATACTGCTCGGAAGCGTTCGCGAGGTGCCTACCGGCGAACCCTCTGGCGACCGTGGGACCAGCACAAAGCCTCTGCGCGCCGACGAGGGCCGGCCAATTGTAGACGACGTTGAGAGGCTTTACTTCGAGAACGAGAACATCTTCAAGGCCGTTCACTTCGAGGCTACGGGCCATCTACGCTTCAACAAGCTTCATCCTGCCTTCTCCGTGTTCAGGGCCGGAAACTGGGCAGAAAAGAAGCTCCTTGGTCTTGCGATGGAGATCAAGAGGATTATCACGGGCCTCCACAGCGCAATCGGTGCGGCCATGCCCATACTCTCTCCAAACTATCGCGCCTACGACGAGCTGTCCGAGAGGAGGTCAAATGCCTACGTGGACTGGAAGGACGCCGTGATCAACGAGGCTGTCAACTCGATGCTCTCGGATCCCGACAGCGACCTGACTGCCGCAATCAAGAAACTGGAGGATGCCAAGACTCAGTCGACCCAGGCATCCGAAGCCCTGGCCTCGTGAAGCCCCTTCAGACGGCGAACCTGCGCTGCACCAGTCCGCACAGGTCATCTTGGTTTTCAGGGAGGGGGGCCAGCCCCCTCTTTGTTGCCAATCGCTATTACTGCCTATTATTCTTTGGCACCTTTTGGGCTACGGCTTTCTGCAGGTCCCAGGGGAGTTCATTTCGTAAAATCTAAATGCAGAATTTCTTTTTTTTACCTATAGATAATGAGCCTCGACTTAAAGCAAACATGGCTATAATTCAAAGCCATCTACATGGAAGATGACGCAAGGTCATAAATTTTTATATGAAGGCTCATTTTGTTGTCACAATAAGTGCAAATCGTAAGATGGAAAGGCAGGCCGAGGTTTTAATTCGTTCAATCAAAAGCAATGGCTGCTGCCCTGATTCATTTTTCACAATTATCACGCATCAGCCAGACGAAATACAAAGCGCTTTTCTTAAAAGCCACCAAATTGTTGGATACAAACAAAACCCAAAGTTGAAATTCCCTTGGAGCGCATGCGCTAGGTGGAACATAACCCCAGAGGAGGACTTGGTAATAGGACTTGATTCAGATGTTGTGGCCTTAAGAGATTTGAATCCTCTATTGAATCAGATGCAGAGCAAAAAAGGCATAACAGGAACAATTGTCTGCCATGATAATTTCAAAATCAAAGACTGGAAAAGATTGTTTGACTTGGCGTCTTTGGATTACCCTGAAAATTTATATCAGACAACCAGAGGGCAGAGATGTCCATACTATGTCAATAATGGGGTTTTAGCTTTGTCATCCGAGTACTTGGATGACTTAAGGCAAGCCACAAAAACTATGATCGATTTAGTCAGTGCAAACTACTACCATGATTTCTTCATAACCCAGAGAGCAACCACATTAGCAGCATATGCCATAAAAATACCTATGAACACTATGCCGCATGAGTTCAATCATTTGGAACGCTGTCATGGACAACCCACCAAAGATACTTATTTTTACCATTACAATGTTTCAAGGGATAAATTTTTTTTTGATCCAAGTAATTTTTTATTCAAGATGATTTGAACATGAATAAAAGGAAAGAGATGAATATATTTAACGGGCCTTTGGAAAGCTACCTCTCCTTCGCAGATTCTTACCAATCAAATTCCCCACAGCATATTTCCATTTTGAATATGTTCGACAAAAAATTTATCAATTCGCTTGAAGAGGAGTTTGATAGGAGGCTCGATGATGCAACAAACTGGAAAGACCCAAATAGGGGATTCCTAGAAAGGCAACTGCAGCTTGAAGAAGGCAATGAATTCCAGTCTCATGAAAAAAAATACAAACCAGGATACAATCCATCGAAGAATAGAATTTGCGACAGACTGCAAAAAGATTTGGAGAACTTTCCTGCGATCAATCATTTGCTGGACGAACTTAATTCCCCAAATTTTTTGGATTTTCTGACAAGATTGACGGGAATCCAAAACCTCTTGCCAGACCCTGGTAGAAGGTCCGCTGGTCTTCACGCAGGCTTTCGCGATGGTTATTTGGACATACACACAGATCAAACTTGGAATCCTTGGATTGAAGCTTTCAGCTGCATAAATGTAATCATTTACTTGAACAGTAATTGGGAAGACGACTGGGGTGGAAAATTGGAATTTTTAGATAAGAATTGCGAAAATAAATTGTTTGAGTACGATTGCATGCAGAATAGAACGATGATATGGACTAATTCAGAAAACGTTTGGCATGGATATCCAAGTCCGCTTAAGTGTCCGGAGGGAAAAGCAAGGAAGTGTTTCACTGCATTCTACCACACAAAAGATCAGATGTTCAATGTCACAAAAAAGACATCTGCTGTCTGGCGTGGATGAATTTGTTATTCTTGCCAAAATGACATACTGAAATCCATCATGATAATGTTGTTTTTCTGCAAGTAGGAGCTACCGTGAAGACTTTATCTTTCATCAAAGAAGAAGTGACCAGAAACGGGTGGTCCAAGCTTGATTTTTTCCTGCCCGAGGAAACTCTTAATTACTTCCGAGCGGAGGCGATGAGCCGCAAACAAAAAGAGGTAGAGTCTTTTGGTGAAGAAACTTTAAAGTCTATGTCTTATTTCGACATATTAAAATGTGGATTCTTATTTCAAAAACCTTACATTGATTTGCTAGAGTCTGATTGGATGAATAGGATTGTGGATGATTTGCTGACTCCAGCCTCTATTCTTTATGACTTTTTCTTCTTGTTGAACAATGATGGCAATCAACCTAGGCACAACAGAAACAATTTTCATAGAGATCAGGCTTATTTCGGCGCAGCGCGCTGCTCTCTGATGTTCTTGATTCCTCTTGTTGATTTTAATGAGGAAATAGGCCCTACAGAACTCATTCCTGGTTCCCATTTGATTGAACATAAGCCAAGTGATGATTTCTGCGAGGCGCATCTGATAAAAATCATAGCACCCGCTGGATCAGTCATAGTTTTTGATCCATCCGTTTGGCATAGGGCTGGCGTCAACACTACCGCAAAGTGGAGGCCGGCTATCATCGTCAGATTTCAACTGCCGTTTCTTAAACGACCTATTGATTTGGCCTCTGTCTATTGCGAAGATGCAAAGAATGCGTCTCCTCTTTTGAGGAAGAGACTTGGGTTTGATTGTCAAGAAGCTGATTCTTTGGAAGACAATCTGATTCATGGTAAATCTTTTGCGAAGGGTCAATATGACAACCTCCGAAACATCTATCACCAATAATGTGGTCGTTTGCCCATGCACCTACTATCAAATTGACTTAATTAAGTTTCTTAAAAGCAAGAATCATCGTGTGATCGGGATAAATCCTGACGCCACCGAAGCCACTAAGCTGTGTGACGTTCATGTGAAGATGGATATGTTCGCGACCGATGAAATAATAAAGTTGCTTCCGCCCGTTAAAGCTGTGTTCACTGACCAATCCGACCTTGCCGTGATCCCTTGCCAACAGTTGGCGGAGAAACTTGATGTCAAGCGCAATTTTATGGAGTCAATCAGAAAGTTTTCTTGTGACAAGATCGGGATGTACAACCATGCCAGAGCTCAAAATGTCGATGTGTTAGACTTTGAGTTTGTTCGCTCTGAGCAAGAGATAAAGATGCCTCTCCCTTTCATCCTGAAGCCATCCGATTCGGCAAACAGCAGAGGAGTTTTTCTTGTTTCCAGGCAAGAGGAACTGTCCGAGCTGTTCGTCAAAAGTCTGGAATTTTCCAGAAACAAAGTAATTATAGCTCAAAAGTACAGCGACTCCAAGTTTCAGATTACTGTCGAAGGAATCTGTATCGGTGGCAAACACCGGTGCCTAACAGCCTCTTATAAAGGCCCTTATTTGACTATGTCCATGACTTCTTCCTTGCGATGGCCCTTGGAAGATAAGTTGAGCAATCATAAGTTGTTGGAAATCTATTCACTCGTGGACAGGTATGTTGACTCCACCAAAATAGATTTTTGCATCACCCACGCAGAATTGATATTGGATGGGGATCATGTATATTTAAACGAAATTGGCTGCCGAGGAGGAGGCTTCAGCATATCCTCCAAAATAGCTCCATGGGTTACTGGCGTAAACTTCTACGAGGTCATATACCAGTATGTCATCAATGGCGTTTCGGCTGTGCCAGTCGACATCAAACGACGCGCAGCTATGCTTAAGTTTTTCACGGCAAATGAGTCAGTCAAAACTCACCCCCAAATATTAGACTCCAACATAAATGAAAATATTGAGTATGTCCCGAATCCATCGAGCGTTAGGAAGGGCTACTTGATAGCTGTGGCCGAAGCTTCACAGGACATCAATGAAAACGATTATATCTGTAGACTTTGACGCTCAATTCCAAAATCGCCCACCTTGGCGGCCTTTTGGGAAACCCCAATTTGATGCCTCTCCCATAGCCAGCTTCGTTGAGCGGTTCAGGAATCCGGTTACAGTTTTTGCCAGAGAAGACGCTGAAACAATACAAGGCTTCGGCTTCAATTATTTTTTCGATGTTGTTAAATCAATCAGAAGCCATGCTCCAATCGAAATTGGCTGGCACCCCCACTTTTTCGACAATGGGAGCGCAATAAAAGACGAGCAATTATTGTTGTCGGAACTTAAAAAGGTTTTGGAAGAGAGCGAATTTGTTAGGGACTGTAATCTTGTGAGAGTAGGAGCCTGTCAAAGCGGAAACTCCATCATGGGATTTTTGGCTGAAAGTTTTAAAATCGATTCGTCAGCCATGAGTCGATGCGTTAGGAAAGACTATCTCCGATGGTATGACTGGTCAGAAACCGATGGAAAAATTTATCGTCCGTCGCTGGCCGATTACAGGCTTGCCGGTATTCCTGACCACAACATTCTAGAGGTTCCCATCACTACCCTTAATATACTTGCGCCTTATGATCAATTGCCGAAAAGGAGAATACTAAATCCTTCCTTTAAATCTGCAATATTTCAAAAATCGGTTACAGATTCCAAGGATATGTTGTCCTCGCTAGATTGCCTTGTTGTAGCTTGTCATGCCGAAGAGCTAGAATCTGGATATACTAATGACTTGCATGTTTATGGCTTGGATAACTTTTTTGAGAATTTGATTTTTCTTGAAAAAACATTTGATTGTGAATACACAAGCTTTCAGGATATACACAAGCACTTTTTGACCAAACTTTGAGGCAAAACATGCGCGCCGTCGTCTACCTTCTCGACAACTCAAGGAAGCACGCCCGGATGGCGCGCAAGAGTATGGGGATGCTCCGCAGGCACAGCCCCGAGATCAAGGTCGCCTGCCTGACCACGCACCAGACCCTGTCCTTCGACGACTCGCTCAACGTCGAGATGATCCCTATCAGGAACCTCGACCCCGACTACTTCATCACCAACAAGGCGCACCTCGCCTCGCTGGACTATGATGAGATTCTCTTCCTCGACTCCGACACCTTCCCGCTGGCGGACGTCAACAGGATATTCGACCTTTACGACTGCGACTTCGCAGGCTGCCAGACCAACTACGCAGCAAAGCTGGGGTGGACCGCCTACCCGACCTACAACAGCGGCGCCCTCCTCTTCAGAAACGGGAGCAACAAGAGGATCTACGAGGACATGGAGAGGCACGTCAGGGAGTTCGAGTCCCTTCACCCCGAGCTGTACGAGTTCCTGACGCAGAAGTACAGCCTGTGGACGCGCGAGGAGATGCTTATCAGCAAGCTCGCCCACGAGAAGGGCATCAGCTCGAGGCTCATCGACCGCAGCCACATAAGGATCATGGACGAGCCTTCCGACATCCGCTTTGCCAAGGACTGCCTGATATTCCACAGCTACACCAACTACTGGGGCGAGGCGCTCGCCCAGATAGAGCCACCGAAGGTGAAGGTATTTCCGTACAAGAGGCAACCCGAACCGAGAGGCGAGAAGTGATAGACGCACTGTCCCTGCTACTCGCACTTGCCGTTACGGCGGGCGCGATCTTCATCGTGTCGGAGAAGATTCGGGAGAGACGGGGGCGTCAGCGCTTGTAGAAGTGCCACGAGTAGGAGTAGCCCTGCTCCATGAAGAACCCGTGCCTTTTGGCGATGCCCTCGATGGCGTGGTAGACGTCGGTCCCGCCCTGCCTGTGGCCGTTCAGGAGGTGGTTCAGCTCGCCCTCGGCGATGAGAGCCAGCTCGCAGTTCTCGCCGACCCTCTCGTTCCGAGCCGCCCAAGCGCCCTTGCCGAAGAGTGTCACGTCGCCGCCGATCCCCTCGGACTTGAGGTAGGACTTGATGTCCGCAACCAGCCCGTCGACCCCAGGCCCGAACGGGCCCCTTTCCTCGACGGACTCACGGAAGGCCTGCTCGCTGATGAGCCCGGCAAGGTACTGAATGTGCTTGATTCCCATGTGTGCTGCTCCAAATACAGGTTATGTAGAGGCCTGCGAGGCAAAACATAATCTTATCTATGATCTTGATGTAATTAAGGTCGCAATGGCGCAATCACACCCACGGCCGCTGCGGCTGCACTCCCTGCCGTTGCCGAACAGGCCGGATATGTCGAAGCCCAGCCGCCACTGCTCCGACCAGAACAGCCCACGCTCCCCCGAGTGGGCGAGTCCGCCGGAGAAAAGCCACGATTCACGGTTGCATGAACGCCAGCATTCGCTCTTGCCCCAGTAAGACGAGGCGCCCACCTTGTGCCTCATCGCGTCCCCCAGCACCGAACCCGCCGCCCATGTACTTATCAAGTGCCGCCTCCGACCTTCCAAAAAGCCATCCGCCTCTGTATCCTACCCCCAAAAGAAGGAGCAGGCCATGCGACACAAGAGGGGAGACGCAAGGGGGGACGGCAAGGTCTTCCTCGCCTACCTGAAGAGAGGCTCCAAGAGCTACGAGAGGTGGGTGCAGCCTCGCGTCCTCGAGCAAATCAAGCAGAAGCAGAAGGCGTACAGGCAGTCGCGATATGAGGCGTACAAGAAAGCCAAGGAGGGCGTCGGCAGGCCGTCGATAGGCGCCAGGCACCCGGAGACGGGACTGCTGTTCATCACGGTGACCAGCACCGGCAAGGAGGTCTGGGGCGACCAGGAGATGCTGGACACATACCGCAGACGGCAGAAGGAGAGGACGCGAAAATGCTCCAAGAGGAGGTACAAATCGGCGCCCCCGCCCACAGTCTGCGTCGGCGACAGGCACCCGACGCGCGACGGCCTTTTCGCCATCCTCGTCAACAAGGTCAGGGTCAAGTACGGCACGGCAGAGGAGCTGCGACTCGCTAGGGAGGCCACAAGGCAGAAGTCGGCCCGTTACCGGAAGGCCAACAGGCAGAAATACCTCGACAAGTACAGGGCGGCAGCGGACTTCCTTAAGGCGAACCCCCACCTCAAGCGGAGCCGTGGCGACCTGGACCCCATCACGGGCAAGCTCTTCTGGAGCTACTCCTCATGCTGCCTGGAAAGGTGGGTGACCCCCGGCAGGTTCGAGGAGCTCCAGCGCAAAGCGAAGGAGAGGCGGATGGCCAAAAGCGCGAGGCTCAGCTCATGATCACCCTTTGGTACTGTCGCCAGTTGTCCATGACCCACCTCTCCGCCTTGGCGAAGTCCTCGGCGACGAACGGGTCCCGGCGGCTCAAGTCCTTGCTCCTCACCGTCCAGCCGCCGTCGCCCTTGGTGAGCAGAACCATGTCGCGAGGCCTGACGGAGGAGCCGTGGAATATGGCCTGCTCCTCCTCGTCGCCGTAATGGTACGCCAGCTGCGCCGGGGCCATGAACATCACGGCGTCCCTCCCGTACTTGCCCGCCCTCGCAGCCGCAGCGGAGTCCCTCGATCCGGACACGAAGGCGAAGTTCATCGCCTGATCCCTGTCGCCCGTCAGCTCCCTCTCGCCCCTGGACATGCCGTAGGTGAGTCCCAGCCTCCCGTAGTCCGACACGCCGCTCGTGAAGCCCGTGCCGCTGATCGAGTCGGCGTCGTCGCTGAAGTGCGTGAGCCATGTCTGCCTCGGGACCGCCCCCCGAGCGCCCATGAACATGTGGGTCGGTGCGTCCGAAGGGGCACGGGCCATGACGAAGTCGTGCAGCCCGTCCCAGAGCCCTTGCTGGTTCATGTACCTGTCTATCTTCTCGGCGGCGGCGTACATGTCACCATGGATGTCCACGCCGAGCTCCTCGGCTATGTCCGCCGACCTGGGCCAGGCGAGGAAGTGATCCCAGACGTCCAGCACGGAATGCTTCGGCTGGGACAGGTAGGCCCCCAGCCCCTTGGTCACGAGGCTGTGCGGCGCCCACGCCTCGGAGAGCCACTCCTTGAAATTGAGTAGTACCATGTCGCGACGCCCCCACATCAGATGCTCGGCACCGCCGACCCGGGAGCGGGCTGCTTGCCGCCCATGTAGTAGTTGCGGAGCTCGCCCGGGTAAGAGGCGACACCCCTGGCCGCCCTCGCCACAGCAAGGCCGGCCTTGGGCAGCACGCCGAGCCCCTGCACGGCCGCCTTCAGGTCGGGGTGCAGCATCTTCATGCGGCTCTCCACCTCCCACGGCCTGCCCTCCTTCAGCCCGTCGTGCAGCCTCATCGCCAGCTGCTTGATGGCCGTGCCCGAGGCCTCCGTGGAGGCGGCGACGGCTGCCGCAAGCTCGCCCAGCGGCACACGCACCCTCTCGGGCATCGGTCTGCCCACGATCAGGTCGACGTCGCCCTCCGACGGCATCGTGTAGTGGAAGAAGGTCGCCCCGGCGAGAGGCCCCGTCAGGCCACGGCCCGGCATGAACAGCTTGCCGACTCCCTCGCCGATCGCCGCCAAATTCCTCTGCTCCTCGGACTGTGCGGGGGCGCCGGCGGGAGCGGCTCCCTCCGCACCTCTGCGCACGGCCCCGATAGACTTCGTGAAGTCCCTCACCCTGTCAAACTCCGACTGCTGCGCCTGATCCATCTTGGCGCGTAGAGCCGCCTTCTCCTCCGGGGTGCCAGCCTGCGCGATCTGCTTCTTGATGGCCTTGATCTCCTTGACGCTGCGGACCTTCCTCGCCTGCTCCTGGTCCACCATCTCCGCCGCCTTGTCCAGCCAG
>Ga0222713_10000990_pt1 | contig 32553 bp, 34 predicted proteins | sample C33_649DmetaG_FD_165061 | JGI IMG/M metagenome (GOLD analysis project Ga0222713, IMG submission 165061) | Estuarine water microbial communities from San Francisco Bay, California, United States - C33_649D | ecosystem: Environmental > Aquatic > Marine > Unclassified | place: USA: California... | reverse complement strand
TGAGGATATCCGTGAGCTCGATGTGCGGCGCCTTTTCGCGCCCGCGATGCTCGACCGGCTGCACCCACGACCAGTGCTTCTTCAACTGGAGGACTATGCCGCTGCCGATCACCACGAGCAGGGGGATCGCGATCAGCGCGCTGCCCCAGTAGTGGAGCCTTCGGTTCAAGACATTGCCGGACATGGAGTTAGCCGAATGATCGTAGGAGGCCTGGCTGTGTACTACCAGCCCTAGTCACCAAAGCAGATGCCCACGTGTCGCGCGGACCGCACGATGTCCGACCCGAGAGGCACCGTGCGGGTGCGCCCGACAATGTCCTCAATGGGAATCGGCACGACATCGGGCGGATGCAGGGCCGTCATCACGCCGAACGTGCCCTGCTGCATCAGCTCGAAGGCGTACGTCCCGAAGCGCGTGGCGAGCATCCGGTCATACGCCGTCGGCGAACCACCGCGCTGGAGGTGACCAAGCACCACATGCCGGCATTCCTTGCCGGTGAGCGGCTCCAGCTGACGCGCGACCTGCTCGGCGATGCCGCCGAGGCGCTCCATTTTTTCGACCGTGCCGGCGGCCTGCAGCACGCGGCCGCCCCCAACGGCCGTCGCCCCTTCGGCCGCGACCACAATACTGAAGCGCGCGCCCCATCGCTCGCGCGCGCGGATGTGTTCGGCGACCTTCTCGAGGCTGTAGGGAATCTCCGGGATCAACACCACGTCCGCCCCGCCGGCGATGCCGGAGTGCAGCGCGATCCACCCGGCATACCGGCCCATCACTTCGACCACCATCACGCGATGATGCGCCTCGGCCGTCGAATGCAGTCGATCGATCGCATCGGTTGCGCACTCGACCGCCGTCTCAAACCCGAATGTCATCGTCGTCCCGACGATGTCGTTGTCGATGGTCTTGGGCACGCCGACCATGGGCACGCCGCGCTTCTGCAGTTCGTAAGCGATGGCGAGCGTGCCGTCGCCCCCGATCACCACGAGCCCGTCCAGCCCCAGTTTGTGGAAGTTCTCAACGCAGCGCGCGGAGTAGTCCACCGGCCCGGCGTCGGTGCTGAGGGGATACGCAAATGGATTGCCGCGATTGGTCGTACCGAGGATCGTACCGCCAAACCGCAGGATGCCGGTCACATCACGCGGTGTCAGCACACGCGACCGTTCCGGATAAATCAGACCGTCAAAGCTGTCTTCCAGGCCAAGGCACTCGACGCCGGCGTTGGCCGCCGACTTCACCACCGCGCGGATGACCGCGTTCAGCCCCGGGGCATCACCGCCGCCCGTCAGGACGCCAATACGCTTCAATTTCATCGGTACAGTGTAAGGGCATCAGTCCGTGGTCCGCAGTCCGCAGCCCGGCACCTGATACCCTTGTCTGCGAAGGAGCTTGTCGATGTCGCGTGATGAAGCGAATGCGCTGCTGGCGCTGAAGAATGCCTGGTTGGGCGTGGCGGATACGGCCGGGGCCCTGCAGGGGGCCTTGCCGGGGATCGAGGCACTGGCCGGGGACACACCGCTGAAAAGTCTCGACCTTGAGACCTATCATCGGCTGGCCTCGGCCCACGCAACCTCCGTGATGGCGCTCAAGGGCCTCATCGACGAATTGCAGCGTCAGGCCGCTCGGGACTGATGGGCAGCTCTGTGTTAAGATTTTGGTTCGCCGCACCCGCGGCGAGCCTGTCTGTGGGCCGCTAGCTCAGCTGGGAGAGCGCTACGTTCGCATCGTAGAGGTCGCGAGTTCGATCCTCGCGCGGTCCACCAAACTTCACACACGGTTGACCTTGAATCGGGACTGCTGACCACCGGACTGCGGACCGATGGGAGTAACATGGCCCCTATGCCTGTGCGCATGCCGTCCAGAGCCGCCTTCGGGTGGGCCGTGCTTGGCCTGTGGCTGGCCGCCTGGCCCGGCTCGGGGCCCCTTGCCCAGCCCCCCACGCCGGAGGACCTGCAACGGTCGCTCCAGAAGCGGTATGCCACCATCAAGGACTTCCGGGCGGACTTCACCCAGACCGCCAAGGGCGGCGTGCTTCGGACGGTGGTGAATGAACAGCGCGGCGAGGTCAAGATCAAGAAGCCGGGCCGGATGCGCTGGACGTATGGGCCACCCGATCGGCACATCTTCGTCGCCGACGGCGCACGCATCTACTTCTACAACCCTGCCGATCGGACGGGACACACCAGCCCCATCCCCACCGGCGACAACCTGTCGGCGCCGGCGCTTTTCCTGACCGGGCGCGGCGACCTGGAGCGCGATTTCACCGCCGCCATGCCCGCCACCCAGCCGGCGGCCGAGTGGCAACTCGTCCTGACGCCCAAACGCAAGCAGGAGGACTTCACGTCCCTCGCGGTCTTCGTGGATCGCGCCTCCCTCGCCTACAGGGGCTTCGCGTGGACCGACCACCAGGGCGCCGCACACACCATCCGCTTTTCGAACCTGCGTGAAAACGTCGGCCTCTCGGACACGGAGTTCGCGTACTCCTTCCCACGGGGCACCCACATCACGACATCCGGTGGAGGCCTGTAACCCATGCGCGCTCTGACCCTCGTCGTCGCGCTCGGACTCGCCGCCGGCTGCGCGACCACCAGCACCCTGAAATTGGCCCAGCGAGCGGAAGCCGCCGAAGACTTCGACCTCGCCGTCGTGCAATACAGCCGGCTCGTGCGCGAGGCCCCCGACAGCAATGAGGCCCGCCTTGGGCTCGAACGTGCACGGCTGCGTGCCGCGCAACACCACGTGGGCCGGGGGCGGCGGCTCTTCTCGCAGGGACAGTTTGACGATGCGGTGGCGGAACTGCAGCTGGCAAATGAGCTGAACCCGTCGGATGCGGTCATTGAGTCCGACCTGCGCGCCGCACGCGCGGCACAGCGCGCGCGCCTGGCGTCGCCCGAGGGCGGCCCGACCACGCTCGAGAGCCTGATCGCCCGGACGCGGAATCTTCCACCCGCCGGTCTCGACCTGCCCGACGTCGCACTGCCGGCGACGATCGACACGGCCGCCCAGGCGACCAGCCGCCAGCTGTATCTGATGCTGGCGAGACTCGGTGCGCTGAGTGTGGTCTTTGATCCCACGTTCCGTGAATCGCCCGCTGAAGTGAGCCTCCGCAACATGACGCTCCGGCAGGGCCTCGATGCGGTCGCCGGGGTGAGCCAGACGTTCTACAAAGTGACGGCCCCCAGGACCATCACGGTGATCCCCGACACGCCGGCGAAACGTCGCGAGTACATCGACGAACACGTCCGCACGTTCTACGTGAGCAACCTCGACATGAAGGAGGTCGTCGATCTGCTGCGCGTCGCCGGCGATGTGCGCAAACTGCAGGCAACCAGCACGAACACGCTGACCGTAGCTGACACGCCGGAACGCCTTGACACCGTCGCCAAGATTCTTGCGGCGATCGACAAGGCCCGGCCCGAAGTCATCATCAACGTCGAGATTCTCGAAATCGATCGCACCAACCTGCGCGAATACGGCCTGCAGCTCGCATCGACCGGCTCATCGGGCCTTGATGGCGCCATCGGACCGGGCGCCAACCAGACGCTGGAGAGCCTGCGCAACCTCAGCCAGGCCAACATTCTCGTGTCCGGGGTCCCGTCGTTGTATTACCGCCTGCTGAAGACCGACACGAACACCCGTACCCTGGCCAACCCCCATCTCCGATCGGTCGACAGCACCCTCGCGCAGGCCAAGTTCGGGGAGCGTGTGCCGATTCCAACCTCCCGCGTGGTGCCCCTCTTCCAGGGCGGCGCGGATCAGCAGGTCATCGAGAACGTCACGTACGAAAACATCGGCGTCAACATTGACATCACGCCGCGTGTCCACGCCAACAACGACGTCACGCTGCAGGTGAAGGTGTCGCTCAGCAGCGTCTCCGGCACCGGTTTCTCCGGTTATCCCACCTTCGGCAACCGCGAGATCACGACCACCCTGCGGCTGCGCGATGGCGAAACCAACATCATGGCGGGCCTCATCCGCGACAACGAACGGACGGTGGCCAGCGGCATCCCCGGGTTCTCCGACCTGCCGGTCATCGGCCGCCTGTTCGCCCGCAACAAACGCGAAACCCAGGAAACCGACATCGTCCTCACCCTGACCCCGCACATCGTCCGGGTGCTCGACCTGACCGAGGAGGACCTGCGCCCGTTCCGGATCCCCAGAGACGGCTCGGGCGTGCTCCCCGTTGAACTGACGCCCATCGTTCCCCCGCCGCCCAGGGACCCGGTCAAAGGCGGAGGCGGAGGCGGGTAATTGGCGCGCTCAACCCCAGCGCGCCCTGCATTTCCCCATCTCCTCCCCACCCGCCCATCTGCTAATCTGCTCACCGTCATATGTCGATTTTCATGGTCGTCCGCATCGCTCTGAAGGCCCTGAGTCGCAACAAGCTGCGCACGTCGCTGACAATGCTCGGGATGATCATCGGCGTCGGCGCGGTGATCACGATGATCGCGCTGGGCAACGGGGCGCAGGCGGCGATTGAAGAACAAATTCGCGGCGCCGGCACGAACATGATCACGATCTTCCCGGGCTCGGTCACGACCGGCGCGGTGCGCATGGGTGAGGGTCAGTCGATCCGCCTGATGCCGGCTGATGCGGCTGCCCTCCGGCAGGCGCCTGGCGTCGCGTTCGTGGCGGAAGGCGTGACGGCGCGCCAGCAGATTGTCGCGGGCGCGGCCAACTGGAACGCATCGATCGTCGGCACCCATGTGGACTTCACGCAGGTGAAGTCGTGGCCGATGAAGTATGGGGCGTTCTTCTCCGAGCAGGATGTGCAGAGCGCGGCGAAGGTGGTCGCCCTCGGCGTGAACGTGGCGGAGGTGCTCTTTGGCGCGGATGTGGATCCGACGGGCCAGAACGTGCGGGTGCGCAATCACGTGGTCAGGGTCGTCGGCGTCATGGCGCCCAAGGGCGCCTCATCATCGGGCCAGAACCAGGACGACCAGGTGTTCATGCCGTACACCACGGTGCTCAAGAAGATCAGCGGCCAGCAGAATCTGTCCTACATCCTTGTCTCGGCTTCGTCCGGTGACAACATCGCCCAGACGGCTGAATCGGTGAAGGCGGCGCTGCGGGTGGCCCATGAGATTCCGCCCGGTGGCGAAGATGACTTCCGCGTCCAGACGCAGGACGACATGGTCGCAATGCGGACGGAGCAGGCAAACACGATGACGTCGCTGCTGGCCGGCATCGCGGCCGTATCCCTGATGGTCGGCGGCATCGGCATCATGAACATCATGCTCGTTTCGGTGACCGAGCGTACGCGGGAGATCGGGCTGCGCCTCGCGATCGGCGCACGCGGCAGCGACGTGCTGAGCCAGTTCCTGGTTGAAGCGCTGGTGATTTCGATTGTCGGGGGTGGCCTCGGGATTGCCTTCGGCTATGGCGCCGCCGAGTTCATCAAGTGGTACCGCGCGTGGCCCGCAGTCATTCCGATGGACTCGATTCTTCTCTCGTTCGGCGTCGCCGCAGGCATCGGCGTGTTCTTCGGCTTCTACCCCGCCCGCAAGGCGTCAGCGCTGGATCCGATCGAAGCACTCAGATTCGAGTAGACGGAGCCGTCCGCGATCCGCAGTCGGGCGCGCTGGGTTGTAGCGCGCCAATCACTCCATCCGTTCCACATCAGCCCCAAGCGCGGTCAGGCGATTGACCAGGTCCGCGTAGCCACGTTCAACGGTCTCGATCTCAAGCACACGGCTCTCGCCATCCGCGACCAGCGCGGCGGCGACCAGCGCCATGCCCGACCGGATGTCGCGGCTGTCGAGCACGCGCCCCCGGAGCCGGGATGGGCCGGTGACGATGATGCGATGGGAGTCGCAGAGAAAGAGATCAGCGCCCATGGCGCTCAGTTGTTCAAGCGCGAAGAGGCGCAGTTCATACATCCAGTCGTGCAGCAGCGTACGCCCTTCGGCCTGGGTCGCCAGCACCGTCACGAGCGACACGATGTCGGACGGAAATGCCGGCCAGAGTCCGGTGGTCACCCGTTTGGCCGCGCGCAGCTGGGACCGGCGCACGACGAACCCGTCGTCGCTCAGATCAAATGACAGCCCCATTTCGGCAAGGACGGCCGTCGTCGGCTCAAGGTCAACCGCGTGGCAGCCGGTGATGGTGAGTTCGCTGCCGGTGACGGCACCGACGACGCCCCAACTCGCGGCCTCGATATAGTCGCCGCGCAGCGTGTGCGTGGCGCCCCGACGGGTCTTCGTGCCGGTCACCCGCAGGGTCGATGTGCCCGCCCCGTCGACCTCGACGCCCATCGCGCGGAGGAACTGACACAGCTCCACCACGTGTGGTTCGCAGGCGGCATGGCGAATCTCGGTCACGCCATCCGCCGCAGCGGCCGCCAGCAGCGCAGTCTCGGTGCCCGTGACGCTGGCTTCAAGCAGATACATCGACGCGCCCTGCAATCCGGACGACGCGTCAAGCCGATGGCCCGAGGCCCCTTCGGTCACGTGCGCTCCCAGCGCCCCGAGCGCCTTCAGATGGGTGGTGATCGTGCGGCGGGCTGGAAAGTCCCCTCCGGGCGGCGCCAGGCTCGCCCAGCCCACGCGCGCCACGAGCGCGCCCATGAGCATCACCGACCCACGCAGCCGGCCCACAAGCGCAGGGTCTGGCGCGCCCGAGGTGATATCCGTGCACGTCACGCGAAGCGTCGAGGTGCCCTCGCCCTCAACGGTCGCGCCCAGCGACCGCAGCAGCGCAATCATGACGGCGACGTCGCGAATCTGGGGCACGTTGCGCAGCTCGCACGTATCCGGCGTCAGCACGCACGCGGCCAGCAGCGGCAACGCGGCATTTTTGTTGCCGTCCACCGCAATTCGACCGGCCAGCCGGCGCCCCCCCCGCACCACTAATGAAGCCATCAGACATCTCCCAGGTACACGATCTCTTCTCTCAGTTGGACACCGAATTGCTCACCGACGGCCCGCTTCGCCAGGTCGATCAAGGCCCGAATTTCCGACGCGGTCGCGGCACCATTGGTCACGATGAAGTTGGCGTGCACGGGCGAGATCTGCGCCCCGCCGACGCGCGCCCCCTTCAGGCCGGCCCGGTCAACCAGTGCACCCGACGACCACGGGATTCCGGCGGGCACCACGTCACGCCCGGGCAGCGGATTCTGAAACACACACCCGGCGCTCGGCAAATGCAGGGGTTGCGTGCGCTTGCGATGCGCCAGCGACGCCTTCGCCACCGCGCGAAGCGCTTCCGGCGCTCCAGGCGCGGCGAAAAAATCCGCCCACACCACGACCTCGCGAGTCTCGAACAACCGGCTGGTGTCGTAGCCAAATCCCATGGCCGACGCGGGCTCCTCGCGCCACTCCCCGTGCGGTGTGATCACCGCCACCGTGGACACAAGTTCGCTGATGTCATGGCCACCGTAGTGCGCGTTCCCGTGGATGGCCCCGCCCACTGTGCCGGGCGTCCCGGCCCAGGCTTCGAGCCCCGCGAGCCCGCGGCCGATCATCCACCGCACCAACCCGTTCATCGTGAGACCGGCCTCCGCGCGCACGCGATCCCGCGAAGGCTGGCTCACACCGGTGAGTTTCAGCCGGAGGACGATGCCGCGCACACCACGGTCCGACACGAGGACGTTGGACCCGCCCCCAAGCACGTGCACCGGTTGTCCGGCCGCAGCCGAGGCCTCGATGACCGCGCACAGTTCGCTGACCGACCGCACCTCGACGAGCCAGTCCGCCGGACCGCCCACGCCAAACGTCGTCAACGGCGCAAGCGGCGCGTTCGCTCTTGCGCGGGCCTCCCCGACGATCGACGTCAACGTGGTCAGCACAGCATCAGCCCGCGAGCGCGGTCAGCAACTTGTCGTGAATGCCGTCGAAGCCGCCGTTGGACATCAGCAGGACGATGTCTCCGGGACCGGCTTCGGCCGCAATGACCTGCACGATGGTCGCGACATCGGGCAGGTGCCGCGCCTTCCGGCCGCGCTGGTGCAGGGTGTTCACGATGGCATCGACGTCCAGACGCTGATCGTCGGGCAGCGTCGCCCTGAAGACGGACGCCAGAATCACCTCGTCGGCGCCGGACTCTTCGAACGCGCGCAGAAAGTCGTCCTGAAAAATGCGACGACACGACGTGGCTGACCGGGGTTCAAAGACGGCCCACAGCCGGCGGTCGGGATGAGTCGACTTGACCGCACGAATTGTCTCGAGGATCGCCGTCGGGTGGTGCGCAAAGTCGTCGTACACGGACACCCCGCGCACTTCGCCGCGCTTCTCAAGCCGGCGACGCACCCCCTTGAACCCGCGCAGGCCCTTGCGCAGTGTCTCGGTCGAGAGTCCCACGATGTGCCCGACCACAAGCGCCGCCAGCGCATTCCGCACGTTGTGTTGCCCGTAGAGCGGGACCTCGAAGTGCCCCAGCGGTTGGCCGAGCTGCGTGACCTCGAAGCGCGTGAAGTCGCCGCTCGCCGCCAGTTCGCTCGCGCGCCAGTCGGCGTTCGGGGCAAACCCGAATGTCACCACGGGTGAACGGGCCAGCGTCGCCAGCCGGGTGGCCTCGGGGCAGTCGGCCCCAAGGATGAGGCGGCCATTCTGCGGAATCAGGTTCACAAAACGGCGGAATGCGGTGCGCAGCGACTCCATGTCCGGATAGATATCGGCGTGGTCGTATTCGATGTTCCCCACGACTGCGATATCCGGCAGGTACTTCAGAAACTTGGCCGTCTTGTCGAAGAAGGCGCTGTCGTATTCGTCGCCTTCGATCACGAAGTCGCGGCCGCTCCCCAGGCGGTAGCTGCCATCAAAGTTGTTGGCAATGCCGCCGACCAGCAGACTGGGATCTTCACCACCAGCCGCCAGCACCCACGCCGCCAGCGACGTGGTGGTCGTCTTCCCGTGTGTACCCGCGATCACAATGGACCGCCGGTCCCACAGAAAGTGCTCGCGAATGGTCTCGGGCAGCGACAGATACCGCACCTTGCGGTCGAGCACGGCTTCGAGCTCAGCGTTGCCGCGCGAGATGGCGTTGCCCACGACGACCGTATCGATGTCGCCCGTGATCTGCTCAGCCCGATAGCCGTCGAACACACGAATGCCTTCGCGCGCCAGGAAGTCGCTCATCGGCGGATACACGCCATGGTCCGACCCCTGCACGTCGAGACCACGCGCCTTGAGCATGGCCGCGAGCGTCGCCATCGCGGTACCGCACACGCCGATAAAATGCACTCGTTTCACTGCGCTACCGCCTCATCCGACAACACACGATTCTTCGATGATCACACGGGGCCGCGCACCGCTCACCACACGCGTGTGCACACCGAGGGGGAGGGTCACCAGCGGCGTCGTGGTGTGTCCCGACGGAAATCCGATCAACACAGGCCCGGGAAAGGCCTCCAGCGCCTCAGCGACCACCGCGCGTCCCGTCACCGCGCCACCCGGTTCATCACACATCGGCAGTTGGCCGACGATGACGGCGGCGGCGCGAGCGAGAAGGCCGGCCTGTGCCAGCTGCACAAACATGCGGTCCAGGCGATACGGCCGTTCCCCCACCTCGTCGAGGAACAACACACATCCGGCAGGCGGAGAAAACGCCCAGGGTGTGCCGAGCGAACCGAGCAGCTGGCTGATGGTGCCGCCAAACAATGGTCCATCGGCCTCACCCGGCCGCACGGATTCAATACCGTCAGGCGCCAGTTCCCCGAGCGGCGCCGGTGTGAGGCTGCCCAGAAAGGTCGCCTGGTCGTAGGCGGACGGACCGGCCGAGATTCGTCGATCCAGCATCGGCCCGTGAATCGAGACCATGCCGGCCTGGCACCCCAACCAGCTGTGAAGCGTGGTCAGGTCGCTGTATCCGACAAACGCCGCGGGAGGACGTCCAGCGAGATCAGGTGGCGACAGAAACGGCAACATCTGCACACTGCCATAACCGCCACGCACCGCGAGGATGACGTCCACCGACGCGTCCGCCCAGGCGTCGCTCAGTTGCGCCACGCGCGACTCGGCGCTGCCGGCCACATACGTCTGTCGCTCAAACACGCGATCGTCGTAGACCGGCACAAATCCCAGGCGTTCAAGCTCACGAACGCCTGCCTCGAAATCCGCGCGATCAAACGGACTCGCCGGCGCGAGCAGGCGCACGCGGCTGCCCGGCGCTGCAGCGCGAACCTTCATCAGTCCGCAGCGCGTGCGTTCACTCACAGGAAAGCCGCCATCCGGGCCGCGACGGCGTGGTGCGCATCACGCCCGATACTCCCGAGATCGGTGGTCGGAGGCTGCATCAGATGGGCAAAGCGGGTCTTCACACGCGACTGGCGCATCATCGCATCCTCGACACGCGCGAGCGGCAGCCGTCCCTGTTCCACCGCGTGGATGACGGCTTCAAGCGCTTCGACCTGCTCGTCGAGGGTCGAGTTGCAGAGCAACACGGCATCACAGCCTGCCGCCAACGCCATCACCATGGCCTCCGGCAGCGGCCACGTCGCAGCCACAGCCTTCATCCCGAGGTCATCACTGATGACGAGTCCGTCAAACCCCAACTGCCCCTTGAGCACGTCGGTGACGACGGTGCGCGACAACGTCGCGGGCAGATCGTCGTCGAGTGATGGCACCAGCACATGCGCAGTCATGATCGTACCAAGGCCCTCGGCGATCGCCGCCCTGAACGGCGCAAACTCGATCGCGTTGAGTCTGTCGGGGGGATGTTCCACGAGCGGCAGTTCAAGGTGTGAGTCCGTGCTCGTGTCGCCATGGCCTGGGAAGTGTTTGCCGCAGGCGACGATGCCGGCCTCGTGCAGCGCGCGCACCATGGCGGCGCCGATTCGCGCCACCACGTCCGCGGTCTCGCCAAACGCACGGTCCCCGATGATCGGATTCTTCGGGTTCGTGTGAATATCGAGCACCGGCGTGTAATCGAGATTGATCCCGACGCCGCGCAGTTCCGCAGCCAGCGCCGCCGCGAACTCGCCGACCAACCGCTCGTCGCCGCTGCGGCCCAGCGTGATCATGGGCGGCCATTCGGTGAACGGGCGCCGCAGCCGCGCGACGCGTCCGCCTTCCTGGTCCACACTGACCCACAAGGGCCAGTCCTGGGCAAGGTCGGCCGACTCGCGCGACAGTTCCGCGACCTGCGCCGGCTCCGCGATGTTGCGCGCGAAATAGATGACGCCACCGAGATCAAACTGGGCGGCCACACGTTTCAGATCTGCAGGAACGGCGTGTCCTGAGAAACCGACGATCGCCAGTTGTCCCACGTGACGCCGAAGATCGCGAAGCGACATACCGCCACAGTATAAACGGGGGGATAATGTCTGCCGTGCGTATTACAGCTTCTGCGCCGACGCGCATTGACCTTGCCGGCGGCACGTTCGACATCTGGCCCCTCTATCTCTTCCACGACCGCGCACAGACGATCAACGCGGCGCTCAGCCTGCGCGCCACCGGCGTCCTCCAGTCGCGCACCGACAGCCGCATCGTCCTCCGGTCGGAAGATACCGGCGATGTCGTGGAGGCCGCGTCCGTCAGGGATCTTGATCTCGACCGGCTGCCTCTTGTCGCGCGCCTGGTGCACCTGTTCCTCGAGGGCACCGGCACAGGCATCGAGGTGACCACGCGTTCCGAGTCCCCTGTCGGTGCCGGTATCGCCGGCTCGTCGGCGATGAACGTCGCGTTGACCGGCGGACTGGCGGCCTTCACCGGGCGGACGTTGAGCGACGACGAACTGCTGGCGATTGCGATGAACGTCGAAGCGCAGGTCATCCGCGTGCCGACGGGTGCGCAGGATTACCGGCCGGCGCTGTATGGCGGTGTCTCCGCGGTGGAACTCACGGCCACCGGCATCCGCCGCGTGGCGCTTCCGGTGGAAGCCGACGCTCTCGCCGCCCGGATTGTTGTGGCATACACGGGCGCGTCCCGAAACTCGGGGATCAACAACTGGGATGTCATGAAGCGCCGCATCGACGGCGACCCGGCCGTGATCGCCGCGTTTGACGGCATCCGAGACGCGGCGGTGAGCATGCGTGACGCGTTGACCGCAGGCAACTGGGCCGCGGCGGGCCGCTCCCTCGCGGCCGAGTGGGCCTGCCGCTCGACGTTGGCGCCGGGCGTCACCACACCCGACATCAGTGCCCTGCTGGCGGCGGCGACGGCTGCGGGTGCCTGGTCGGGCAAAGTCTGCGGTGCGGGTGGCGGCGGTTGCCTCTTCTGCCTCGTGCCCCCCGAACGCAAGCCCGGGGTGGCCGATGCGCTCCGGCTCGGTGGCGCGCGGGTGCTTGACTGTACGATTGAGGCCGACGGCTTGCAGATTTCGAGGGACTGAATTGGCGCGCTCAAGACCAGCGCGCCCTGCGTGTTGAGGGGACAGCTATGGCGAAAACGCTCGATGTGATCCGGAAGCTTTACTTCAACACGACCAGGTCCACGGTCCAGAAGGACCTCGACAAGGCGATTGATTTGTTCAAGACGTTGAAGACCGACGAGGACCGAGAAAAGGCCGCGGTGTTTATGGACGGCCTGTCCCAGATGCGTTCGGAGTGGGGGGTGCGTCCCGGTAAAACTCCGACACGTTTGCCGAAGAAATCGTCACAGTCCTGACGTCGCCCGCGCGGCCCAGCGACCGCCCCGGCTTTCCGTTCACGGTCAGTGACACGGCACCGGCGTTGCCGACCTGCAACACAATTTCCCTGGTGGCCTCGAACCGCTGACGTTCGCCGCTCGCCATCACGCGCGCGGGAATCAGCGTGCCATCCGTCGTCACCTGCACCCAGCAGTTGTCCGACGTGACCAACTCAATCCACAGCGGACTCGATGACTGGGAAGTCGCAGCAGGCGCCGGACCCGGCACGACGGGCGCCGGCGGAGAAACAGGGACCGGCGCCGGAGCACTTGCGACCTGTGGCGCCGTGGCGGCCGCATCGAATCCTGTCGGGCCCCCAAATGTCATCTGCCACCACACCACCGCGCCGATAATCAGCAGCACCAGCACCACGACGCCGATGCGCAGCGCGACACCCGCGCGGCGCTGCAACTCGAGAAACGCGCGATCGTCGGCCGTCACTTCCGGCCGGGCTTCGTCCGTGTTGCGGCGGCTGTCGTATTCACCAAGTTCCACCAGGAACTGCGCGATGACTTCGTCCGGATCAAGCCCCACTTCGAGCGCATAGGCCTTCACGAACGCGCGACTGAAGATGCCGCCGGGCAACTTCGACAGATCCCCCCGCTCCAACGCCTCGAGTGCCGCGGCGGAAATCTTGGTGGACGTGGCGATCTGTCGCAGCGAGATGCCGCGGCTTTCGCGCGCGTGTTTCAGTTGGGCTCCGAACTCACTCATGGGATCGTCTCGCTACTGTATCGGAAAACCTGCGGCCCCACGCAAATCTCTGATGGCTCCACGTGGTCCACGTGCCCCCGCCGCGCGGCCAATCGGCAGGAACAGACTGATCGCTGCGAGCCCTGCCGCCCCGGCCGCCATGCACGCGGCCGCCGTCTCGACGGTAATCCCGCCGACGGCCACGACCGGCCTGCCACTGCGGGCGACCACGGCCCGCACCACCTCCAGTCCCCGCACAGGCTTGGTCCCGGACGCAAAGACGGCCCCAACGAGGAGGTAGTCCACTCCCGCCACATCCCGCAGCGATGCATCGTGCACCGATCGGCCAACCACCCAGGAGGTCGTCGCCAGCACGCGCACACGCGCTGCCGGCCAGCCATCGTCGCGCACATGGACCCCATCGGCACCGGCGATCACAGCCACGTCCGCCCGATCGTTGACCAGGACGCGGGTGGATGTGCCCCGGGTATCGGCCACAACACCCCGCGCCAGATCACACAGTGTCGCCGCAGACAGGGCGCGTTCCCGAAGTTGAATGACATCAATGCCGGCGTCAATGGCCTCGGCCAGCCAGCGCCTGACGCCGGTCACCAGATCGCGATCGGTGCGCGCCTCCGGGCACGCGCGACGACTGTCAGTGATGAGCGTCAGCGTCATCGGCGGGCTTCGCCCATCGGCTGCAGATGGCGGCAGACAGATCGCGGATGCCGGACCACGCCGTGATGAGTCCCACGCCGGACACCGCGCCCCGCGCATACAGGTTTTCCATCACCACGTCGAGCCACGGCCAGAGGTCGCCAAAGTAGTTGCGGTCCCACAGCCGGGACCACGGCGCCATGATCAGCAGGAGCCCCGCCTCGATGAGGTAGGCCGCGATGAGGAGTCGACTGAAGAAGTGAATGGGTAAACTCCGGCTTGTCAGTCTGCGATGGTATCAGAGAGGTCGAACAGCGTCGGGGGCCGGAACGTCCGGCGATGCGCCGCGGAGTACCCGTATCTGGCGACCGCCGCAAGGTGGTCAGCCGTCGCGTAGCCCTTGTGCCGGTCAAATCCGTACCGCGGATCATCGTCATGCAGACGGCACATCAAGGCGTCCCGTTCCACTTTTGCGATGATTGAGGCGGCCGCGATGGCGGCGACCCTGGCATCCCCACCGATGACGGCCCGTTGCGCCACCGGCAGCCCGGGAATCGGAAAGCCGTCCACCAGCACAAACGCGGGCAGGGGCACGAGGCTGAGGGCCGCCTGTCGCATGGCGGTCAGTGACGCACGGTGAATGTTCAGGCGATCGATCTCGGACGGCGACAGGATGGCCGTTGCACACGCCACTGCGGACGCGCGAATCCTGACGGCCAGGGCCTCACGCTCTTCAGCGCGCAGCACCTTGGAGTCGGCCAGACCCGGAATGTGGCGATCGGGATGCAGAATGACGGCGCCGGCGACGACGGGCCCGGCGAGACAGCCTCGCCCGACCTCATCGACGCCGGCCACGTACACAAACCCGAGCCGGCGCACGGCGTTTTCCAACGCACGCGAGGCCCGGGGCCGCGGCATTTACGTCCGCTTCTTTTCCTTCATGCGGGCTGCCTTGCCGCGCAGGTCGCGCAGGTAGTACAGCTTCGCGCGGCGCACCTTGGCGCTGCGAACCACTTCGATCTTGTCGATCGTCGGCGAGTGCAGCGGGAAGATACGCTCGACCCCCTGGCCGAAGGACACCTTCCGCACCGTGAACGTGGCGCGCACGCCACCGCGGTGCTGGCCGATGACCAGGCCTTCGAACACCTGGATTCGTTCCTTGTCGCCTTCGCGCACTTTCACGTGCACTTTGACGGTGTCGCCGGACCGCATCGCGGGCCGGGCCACCAGGTGGGGCTGTTCAATCATCTCTAGCGCGTTCATGACCGTCTCCTCTTTGCCGACGCTGACGCGTCGGCTTCCAACAACTCACGTGCCTTGCGTTCCTCACCCGTGAGGTCCGCGGCGTCCAACAACTCCGGACGACGGTCCCGTGTGCGCTCGACGCGCTGGCGGGCCCGCCATCGTTCAATTTCGCCGTGGTGCCCGGACAACAACACCTCCGGCACCGCCCGATCCCGAAACACCGCCGGGCGCGTGTAGTGCGGATGATCGAGCAATCCCCGCACAAACGAATCACCCGCCACCGACGACTCGTCGCCGACCACACCCGGCACCAGTCGCACCACCGCGTCCATCAGCACCAGGGCGGGCAGTTCCCCGCCCGTCAGCACGTAGTCCCCGATGGACACTTCATCGGTGACAAACGCGTCGGTCACGCGTTCGTCAATCCCTTCGTACCGGCCGCACAGCAGGACCAACCGCTCCATCCCTGCAAACCTCGCCGCCATCGCGTGCGTCAGCGGCTTCCCCTGCGGCGTCAGCAGCACCACCGCTGAGGGAGCGCCCCGTTCCGCGGTGATCGCCTCGACCGCCCGGAACAGCGGCTCGGGCTTGAGCACCATGCCCGGTCCACCGCCAAACGGCACATCGTCAACCACCCGATGTTTGTCGTCTGTGTAGTCGCGTAAATCCCGCGCCTGCACATCGACCAATCCCTTCGTCCGCGCCCTGGCCACCACCCCATCGACCAGCACCGCTTCCACCATCGCGGGGAAGATGGTCACGACATCAATCGTGAGCATGGTCACCCTCGCGCGTCGGCCGATTGACGTCCAGCAGCCCCTCAGGGGGCGCGATCACAATCCGCCGCGCCGCGACGTCCACCTCGCGGCAAATGTCACCGGCCATCGGCACCAGGACTTCGCCTGCCGGCGCGTCGATCCCGAGCACCGCCTGCGCGGCCCCGGTATACACAATGGCGACCGGGCCAACAACCTGACCATCCACCGTCTCCACCGTGCATCCCACCAGATCGTGCAGGTAATACTGCCCCGCCGGCAGCGCACCAAGCGCCTCCGGCTCAATCTGCAGCTCCGTATTCCGGAGCCCCTCCGCCGCCTCGATCGACTCGAGTCCGGTGAAACGAACCACCCACCGATCGCCGTGCGGCCGGCTCGCGGTGATCGTCAACTCCCGGCCGCCGCTGGTGCGGACCCTGGCGCCCTTGCGGAACCGGGTCTCGGCGAAGTCCGTGGCCGACTCGACCACCACATCACCCTTCAGCCCATGCGGCCGAACGATCCGCCCCACCGTCACCACGGCTAGTCGTCGCGAAAGTCGACCGTGACGCGTTCACCGTCGAGTTCCCCGGCGGCCGCCGCCAGTGTGCGCACCGCCGAGGCCGTGCGGCCCTGGCGTCCGATCACCCGACCGAGGTCGCCCGGGGCCATCGTGAGTTCGATGATCGTGGTCCCGCGCCGCGGCACCTCGATCACATCGACCTCGTCCGGCTGGCTCGCCAGCGCCCGCGCGACGACTTCGACGACGTCGCGTGCGCGGCTCACTGGGCCGCCGGTGCCGCCGCGTCCGCGGCCACGGGCACCGGTGCGCGCGCAATCAACGTGCGCAGCGTGTCGGACGGCTGCGCGCCCTTGCCCACCCAGTGCGCCAGGCGCTCACGGTCGAGCGTCAGCGTCTCGGGCTTCGTCCGCGGGTTGTAATGCCCGATGATCTCGATGAAACGGCCTTCGCGTGCCGCCGCCGATTCCGTCACCACAATGCGGAAAAACGGCCGGTTCTTCGAACCCGCGCGCCGCATACGAATCACTACCATGTCTGTCTCTCCCTGCTATCTGCCACGCATCATCTGCATCATGCGCTGCTGGCCTTTGCGGCCACCACCTGCGCCACTCATCGTCTTGAGCATCTTGCGCATCTCGACGAACTGCTTGAGCAGCCGATTCACGTCTTCCACCGTCGTGCCGCTGCCGCGCGCGATGCGCTTGCGGCGGCTGCCGTTGAGCAGCTGGTGATCGGCCCGCTCTTCCAGCGTCATCGAGCTGATGATCGCCTGCACGCGGGCCAACTGCTTCTCATCCACCTGGGCGCCGGCTTTCGCCGCCTGCTTCATCGCCCCCAGGCCCGGAATCATCCCGAGCACCTGTTCGAGCGGCCCCATCTTCTTCAACGTCTTCAACTGGTCCGCAAAATCCTCCAGCGTGAAGTCATCGAGCCGCGTCTTCTTCTCGAGCTTCTCGCGGGTGTCGTCATCAAGCGCCGCTTCCGCACGCTCAATGAGCGTGAGGACGTCGCCCATCCCCAACATCCGCGAGACGAGCCGGTCCGCGTGGAACGGCTCCAAATCCTGCGGGCGCTCGCCGACGCCCACAAAGGCAATCGGCACGCCCACGACACCCACCACCGACAACGCCGCGCCACCGCGCTGGTCGCCGTCGAGCTTCGTCAGCACGACGCCGGTGACGCCCGTGCGCGCGTTGAACTCGCCCGCGCTCCGGATCGCGTCCTGCCCGGTCATCGCATCAGCGACGTAGAGGCGGTCGGTCGGGTCCACCGCTTTCGCGATCGCATCCAACTCCGCCATCAACTCGTCGTCGATGTGCAGACGGCCCGCGGTATCGACAATCAACGTGTCGAACCCGAGCTGCTTCGTCATCGCGAGCGCACCCGCCGCGCGCGCGACCGGATCCATCTCCCCCACGGGATCGTGGACCCGCACGCCGACCTGCTTCGCCAGCACCGAGAGTTGCTGGATGGCCGCCGGCCGCCGCACGTCGGTGGACACCACCAGGGGATGTTTTCCCTGCTGCGTCAGCCAGCGTGCCAACTTCGCCGTCGTGGTCGTCTTGCCCGACCCCTGCAGGCCCAGCATCAACACCACGCGCGGTTTACGTGCGGTCTCCGTCAGCCCGCCGGTGACGTCGCCAAACAGGGCGAGCAGTTCGTCGCGCACAATGCGCACGACCTGCTGGTCCGGCGTCAGGCTCCGCAACACCTCGTCGCCAATCGCCTTCGCCCGCACGCGGTCGATGAACGCCTTGACGACGCGGAAGTTGACGTCGGCCTCGAGCAGCGCCAGGCGGATTTCCCGCAGGGCCGCATCCACCGACGCTTCGGTCAGGCGCGATTCGCCCCGAAGCGTCTTGAAGACGTCCTGCAGCCTGGTACTTAACGAGTACAACATAACAGCGCACATGCACTCCGGGCACACTTCGCCCGGACGCAAACCGCTATCTTACAACAGGTTCATGGTTCATCGGTTCATGGTTCAGGGTGCTGGTTCCGGGTTCCCGCCCCGGAGATCCGGGGCAGGGATACGGCTGGTTTGACCGTGGCCGGCTGGGTCTGGGTCTGTCCGCCCGCTTCCAGGGTCACCCGGTAGGTGCCCGCCTGGACCAGCGCCCCGCCGCCGCCCCGGCCGCCCCGGCCGCCACCACCGACGCCACCTGAAGACCTGAGATTCCAGAGCACCCGCCGAATCCCTGTCCCGGCGGCCACCTGCTGGGTAAACACGGGCTGACCGTCGGCCCCCAACACCCGGACCGTGACGGGGCCGGTCGAGGCATCCCGCTGCCAGAACACGATCGACATCCCATTTGGCTCGTTCGGCGTCTCCAGCACATCGTCACCATAGAGCCGGTAGTTGCCCCAGTCGGATTCAAGGCGGAAGCCCTTGGGTTCGGGCGCGAACAGGTGGATCGGCTTGGCCAGTACGTCGGCCGACAGTTGCTGCAGCGGGGTGATGTCGGTCACCCAGGTGCCGCGGCCATGGGTGCCGACGATGAGGTCGTTTTCGCGCGGGTGAATGACGAGGTCGCGCACCGGCACGATGGGCATGTTCGACTGGAACGGGACCCAGGTCGCGCCTGCGTCCAGGCTGGCGAAGAGCCCGCGGTCGGTCCCCAGGAACACGAGCGCGCGGTTGGTGTGATCCTCGACGATCACGTTGGCGGATGCGGCGGCCGGCAGCGTGGCGGTGATGGCGCGCCACGTCATGCCGAAGTCATCCGTGCGATACACAAACGGCCGGAAATCGTCGCGATGGAATCCGGTGATCGTGGCGTACGCCGTACCGGCCGCATGACGCGACGGTGTGACACGTGTGAACCAGTAGTCACGCGGCGCGCCGGCGGCCTGAATGGCTGACGTCACGTTGGACCACGCGGCCCCGTCATCCCGCGTCACATGGATCCGGCCGTCGTCGGTGGCCGCCCAGATCACGCCTTTCGTGTGTGCCGACTCCGCAAGGGTGGTGATGGTGCAGTACCAGACATTGCCATCGCCGACCCGCGTAATCGTGCACGGACTGCCGGGGATCTCGGCGGCTGCCCCTTCGGCACTCGACAAGTCCCCGCTGATTGTCGTCCACGAGTTGCCCTGATCGGTCGAGCGGAACACCTTCTGCCCGCCGGCCAGCAACGTCTTCGGATCGTGCGGCGACAACACCAGCGGTGCGACCCACGTGTAGCGGTTGCGGGCCTGCCCCGCGGGGGCCGGCGGCGGCGCGATGCTGGTCCGCTCCCCCGTCCGCACGTTCTGCCGGAAGTGCAATCCGAACTGCTGCGTGTTGTAGACCCACGCACTGTCGGTCGGATCGACGGCGTTGTACATCCCGTCACCCATGCCGACGGTGACCCACTGCTCCGTGCTGACACGTCCGGCGAAGCCGTTAATCGGCGCGCGCCACGACTCGTGATCCTGGAGGCCGGCATGCACGTGATACGGGTCATCCATGTCCACCGCCAATGCATAGATCTCACCCAGCGGCAGATTGGCGTAGTGCTTCACCGTCCGCCCCGCGTCGAGTGTCTGGTACACGCCGCCATCGGAGCCCACAAGCAGACGCTCGGGATCCTCCGGGTCCACCCAGACCGCGCGGATGTCACCGAACATGTTCGTGAATCTCGACCTGTTGTTCTCCAGGTCGTTCCACGTCTTCCCGCCATCAGTGGTGTGCGCCACCCACACACTCGTGACCCATACCCGCTGGTCATCCCTGGGATCGATCTTCAGCCAGTTGAACGAATACGGCGCCTTGCCGCCGACGTTGATCGCCCGATCGTGCGTCAATCGCCACGTTCGCCCCGCATCCTCCGACCGATACACCTCCCCGATGCCGCCGCCAACGGCGTTCGGTTGCGGCAGACCCGCCGGTCGCGGATTGATGTTCTCGACGAGCGCATAGAGGATGTTCGAGTTGCCGCGGAACACGTCGAGACCGATGCGGCCGATGTTGCCGGTCGGCAGGCCGCCTTCAAGACGCGTCCACGTCGCGCCACCGTCGGTGGTCTTGTGAATGCCGCTGCCTGGGCCGCCCTGTCGCAGCCGCCACGCCACGCGCTCCTTGTCGTAGGTCGCGGCGTAGAGGACGTCGGGGTTCGACGGATCCATCACCATCTCGATGACGCCGATCTCGTCGTTCACAAACAACACCTTGTCCCATGTCAGGCCGCCATCACGCGTGCGATACACGCCGCGATCCGGCGACCTGGTATGCAGCGGCCCCATCGACGCGACATACACCACGTTGGGGTTCGTCGGATGAATCAGGATGCGCGAGATGTGCTGGGTCGGGCGCAGCCCCATGTGTTGCCACGTTGCGCCGGCATCATTGGACTTGTAGACGCCGTCGCCGGGATACGAATACCGGACCACAAACGACTCGCCCGTGCCGACCCACACAACCTGTTCGTCGGAGGGCGCGACCGCGACGGCCCCGATCGACTGTTGTCCGACCGCATCAAAGATGGGCGCAAACGTCGCCCCGTTGTTCGTCGTCTTCCACACGCCACCGTTGCGCGTGCCGACATAAAACGTGTAGCGGTGGGAGCGCTCAGGGGTCGCCGGCACCGCGAAGTCCGTGATCCACGCGCCGGCCCGGAACGGCCCCATGTTCCTGAACTCAAAGCTGTTCAACAGGTCGGGCGTCACCCGCGGCTGCGCGAACATCGACACCGTCGCCGCCATCACCACTGCCACTGCAAGAATCCGACGCGCCATTTGTTTCCCCCTGGCAGCCTCAAACCCAGGCTGTCCTACGTGTCCGGCAGCCTCAAACCCAGGCTGCCCTGCGTGTCCGGCAGCCTCAAACCCAGGCTGCCCTACGTACCCATCCGCCCGGCAGCTCACTTCTTGATGATCGTGTCCACCGTGACGTTGAACCGTCTGAAGTTCTGGTAAATCGCGCGGCCGGTGATGATGGGCTGGCGGGGCGTCGAATAACGCTCGCTCATCAACACGGGCAACCACATCCTGAGGTCGTCCTGGAGCGCGTAGGAGACGCCAATCACCACGGTGGTCGACCCCGTGGCAATGCGCATCTCGGTGCGATGGACACGGCCGGTGGCTTCATCAATCCAGAACGTGCCCTGCGCCGCGGCATTGTCGACCGTCTGAATCATGCGCGGCGTGGCGCGTTCCGTGAACCGGAGCTCGCGCACCGCATGCTCCCCGACTTTCGTCTTTGCACCCCGCCGGAACTGCGACCGTGCCTGTTCGCCGCGTTTCGCAAACTGCAGCACCATTGTCGGCACATTCACGGTGCGCCGCACCCAGCCCAGATTGTGCTTGGCGCTTTCTTCGACGATGCGATGGACCTGAGTGAGGGAATCGCCGGTGGGTTTGAGGAAGAGCTGAATCAGGCGATCGCTGCGATCCTGCACCGGTGTACCGTCGACTTCGAAGACATCGCGGAACGCCACCCACCCGGAATCGCCGTCCGCCGGCGACGACACGCGGGTCAGCAGGAATTCCGACTTGAGCGTGCGCATGCCGGGCCACAGGCTGGACTGGCCCGTCACCTCCTGCACGTAGTGTTCTTCGGAGACCACGGCCGCCAGGTCGCGTTCGTACGCGTCGATGTAGTCCGCAAGACGCGCCTGGAGCGTCTCAAGCGGCACGTCCTGCGGCGCCGCCAGCAGGAGCGACGACGCAACAAGGACGCCGACCGTCAGGAGCCCAAGGGCTTTAGCTCTCCCCATCAGACAGACGACAGTGTATGTCCGAGCTTGTCCTTCTTGGTCTTCATGTATTTCCGCGTGTCGTTGGTCGCCGCGATTTCGATCGGAACCGACTCCACGACGGACAGCCCGTACCCTTCGAGGCCGACAAACTTGCGCGGGTTGTTGGTCAGCAGGCGCATCGACCGGATCCCCAGGTCGCGCAGAATCTGCGCACCGATGCCGTAGTCGCGCTGGTCGGCCTTGAACCCAAGACGCTCGTTCGCCTCAACCGTATCGAGGCCTTGGTCCTGCAGCTCATACGCTTTGATCTTGTTGCCCAGGCCAATCCCGCGGCCCTCCTGATGCAGGTACAACAACACGCCCTGGCCTTCCTGCGCGATGCGCTGCATCGCGGTGTCCAGCTGCGGGCCGCAGTCACAGCGCAGCGAGTGGAACACATCCCCGGTCAGGCACTTCGAGTGCACGCGCGCCAGGATGCGCTCTCCCGAGCTGATGTCCCCTTTCACGAGGGCCACGTGTGTCTCTCCGTCGATACCCGACTGATACGCAAAAATCTCGAACGGGCCATGCGGCGTGGGGAGCGAGGCCCGCGCCACGCGCGTCACCATGCTCTCCGTCCGCATGCGGTACCGGATGAGATCCGCGATGGTGATGATGGGCAGCTTGTGCTTCTTCGCGAACCTCACCAGGTGCGGCACCCGCGCCATCGTGCCGTCGTCATTCAGAATTTCGCAGATCACGCCGGCTGGTGGCAGGCCCGCGATGCGGGAGAGATCCACAGCCGCTTCGGTGTGGCCGGACCGCACCAGCACGCCCCCCGGCCGCGCGCGCAGCGGGAAGATGTGCCCCGGCCGTGAGAGATCACGGGGTCCGGAGTCCCGGCCAATCGCGACCTTGATTGTCTTGGCGCGGTCGGCGGCCGAGATGCCTGTGGTCGTGCCCTTCTTGGCGTCGATTGAGACGCAGAACGCGGTCTCGCGACGCGCCGTGTGGTCGCTGGCTTCGAGTGGAATGTCGAGGTGATCGAGCCGTTCCGGCGTCATGGCGAGACACACCAGGCCGCGCCCGTGTTTCACCATGAAGTTGATGGCCTCGGGCGTCACCTTCGAGGCCGCCATGGTCAGGTCGCCTTCGTTCTCGCGATCCTCGTCGTCGACCACCACAATCATCCGCCCCGCCTTCAACGCCGCCACGGCATCTTCAATGTCCGCAAACGGCGTTGAACGACGTCCTTTCGCCAAACGCAACGGCGCCTTCTTCACGACAGCCTCCCGGATTCCACCAACCGCGCCACGTGTTTGCCGAGCACGTCCGCTTCAAGATTCACCACGTCGCCCACCCGCAGATCCGACAACGTGGTGGCAGACCACGTGTGCGGAATAATCTGCACCGCGAACCGACCGGCCTGCAGATCGGCCACCGTGAGACTGATGCCGTCCACGGCGATCGATCCTTTCGGGATGACCAGCGGCGCCAGTTCCGCGGGCAGGGAAAACTCGAGCCAGTAACTGCCTGACTCGGCACGCAGCGCCTGCAATACCGCGACACCGTCAACATGCCCCAGCACAAAATGGCCGCCCAGCCGCGCATCCGCCCGCAGCGGACGCTCGAGGTTCACCCGGCGGCCCGCCTGCCAACGTCCGGCCGTCGTCACGCGCACGGTCTGCGGCGATACATCCGCCTCAAACGCCCCCGCCCCCGCGACCACGGCCGTCAGGCAGACGCCGTTGACCGCGATGCTGTCGCCCACGACGAGGTCCGTGCCGAGAGGCGTTTCGATGGTCACCCGCCCACCGTCGGCCCCCTGGACACCGGTAATCAGCCGGCCGGTCGCTTCAATCAAGCCGGTAAACACGTCAGCACCACGTTCCTTCCCACGCCCCGTCAATGACGCTGTCGGGCCCCGACTGGCGGGTCGGCGTCCGTGCCGCGATCCACCGCGCGAGCGCCGGCGCCACGGGAACGCCGCCACCGAGGACCGCGGAGGTCTGCACGCACTGCACCGCATCCACCAACCCCGCCTCGATCCACGCCTGCTGGAGCGTCGGTCCGCCTTCCACCAGCAGCGACTGCACGTTCCGATCCGCCAGAAATTCGGCGACTGCGGCCAGATGGCGCGACTCAAACAATTCGACGTCCACACCTCGGGCGCGAAGCGCCGCACGGTGGGCCGCCGGGACCGTATCCAACCCAACCATTATGACGGGGCCGGCCGACTGGGTCGAATACACCGCCGCGGTCGATGGCACACGCCCCCGCCAGTCCACAATCACTCGCGTCAGCGGCCTGGGCCTCCACGCCCCGCGAGCCGTCAGCAGCGGGTCATCCGCAAGCACGGTGTCTGCCCCTACCGCAATGGCATCTATCCACGCGCGCTGCCGATGCATCCACCGATCGGTGATTGGAGACGTCAATCTGAAGGAGCCCATGGGCTGACGCCCCTGGCCCCCGTGGCGTCCGACGTATCCATCCGCCGACACCGCCGTCTTCACCACCGTCCACGGCCGGTCGTGCGTGATCCACGTCAGGAATGGCGCATTCTGCCGGGCCGCGTCCTCCTCCAGCACGCCCGTGATGACTTCGATCCCGGCTCCACGAAGCTGCAAGTGGCCGCCGCCTGACACGCGTGGATTGGGATCCTCGATCGCCGTCACGACCCGTCTGATGCCGGCAGCGATGATGCGTTCCGTACACGGCCCTGTGCGGCCGATGTGGCAGCACGGCTCAAGCGTGCAATACAGGGTGGCCCCACGCGCCGCCTCGCCGGCATCGCGCAGGGCATGCACTTCGGCGTGCGGCCCCCCCGCCACCAGATGCGCACCCTGGCCGACGACGACGCCGCGGGGAGAGACCACGACAGCCCCCACCAGCGGATTGGGATTGGTGCGGCCGCGACCACGCTCCGCCACGAACAGCGCCCGGGTCATCCACGCCGCGTGATCGGCGGTCGTCATCATGCGCCCCGCTACGCGGTGAAGATCGCCTCGACGTAGGCGTCGGCGTCGAACGGCAGGAAGTCGTCGATGCCCTCCCCCACCCCTACAAAACGAATCGGCAACTTCAGGTCATGCGCGATCGCCACGGCCACGCCGCCCTTGGCCGTACCGTCGAGTTTGGTGAGCACAATGCCGTTGGCGCCGCTGGCCTGCTGGAACTCGCGGGCCTGCACCAGCCCGTTCTGCCCGACGGTAGCATCCAGCACCAGCAGCACTTCATGCGGAGCCCCGGGCACTTCGCGCGACACGATGCGCCGGATCTTGTCGAGCTCCGCCATCAGGTTGGCGCGGGTGTGCAGCCGGCCCGCTGTGTCGACGATCACGATCTCGCGATGTCTCGCCTTGGCCGCAGTCACCGCGTCAAACGTCACCGCCGCCGGATCCGATCCCGACTGCGCACGCACAAGATCCACGCCCGCGCGCTCGGTCCACACCGCCAGCTGCTCCACCGCCGCCGCGCGAAACGTATCGGCCGCACACACCAGCACCGACTTGCCCGACTGTTTGTAGAGATTCGCGAGCTTGCCCACCGTCGTCGTCTTGCCGGTGCCATTCACCCCGACCACGAGGATCACATGCGGCACGGTGGTGATCGCCGGCACGGGTGCCGCTTCCCCGAGAATCCTGCGCACTTCCCGGCCGACCCGCGCGCCGAGTGTGCCCTGCCGATCGTGCCGCACGGCGGCGACAATGCGTTCGGTCGCCGGCAGGCCGACATCCGCCGCGATGAGCGCATCTTCGACGGCTTCGAATGTGTCGAGGTCGAGGGCCGCGCGACCGGCGCCGGTCGGGCGTCCGCCCCCGGCCGAGGCCACCGTATCCGTGGCAGCCGCGTCTGCAAACCGTTCGCGGATCTGCCGGGCGGTCCTGGCCAGCCCGGCCTTGAATCGATCAAACAACGCCATCTATCGAGCCCCGTAATCCCGTTCGCCGCGCTGCGGCCGCAACATCAGATCTCCCACCGCCGCCCGGGGGCTCTTGCGCCCTTCAAGCACGTCCGCGATCTGGCTCGCAATCGGCAGCTCAACGCCGAACTTCGCGCCAAGAGCCAGCGCCGCCGATGTCGTGCGCACGCCCTCGGCCACCATGCGCATGCCTGCAAGCACATCCGCCAGCGGCCGGCCGCGCCCCAGTTCGATCCCCACGTGTCGATTGCGACTCAGGGAGCCCGTGCAGGTCAGCACCAGATCGCCGAGGCCGCTCAGCCCGGCAGGCGTCTCACGCTGTCCGCCCATCGCACACGACAGACGGGCAATCTCGGCCAGGCCACGGGTGATGAGCGCGGACATCGCGTTGTGTCCCAACCCGAGGGACTCCACGACACCGGCCGCAATCGCGATGATGTTCTTCAGCGCGCCGCTGATTTCGACGCCCACGACATCGGTCGATCCATACAGGCGGAACTGCGGACCGCGAAACTGATCCTGCACCGCCACCATCGCCGCATCGTCGTGCGACGCCGCCACGAGTGCGGTGGGCAGGCGTTGCGCGACCTCCGCTGCAAAACTCGGCCCGGACAGCACCACGACCGGGTACTGTCCGCCGGTCTCCTCGACAATCACTTCCGACATGCGCGTGAGCGTGTCGGCTTCGATCCCTTTGGTCGCACTCACAAAGATGGTGCCCGGCTCCACGAGCGGCGCGGCCTGCCGCACCACCGCGCGCAACCCGTGCGAGGGCACCGCCACGATCACGTACCGTGCGCCCGCCAACGCGCCGGCGAGCGACGACGTGGCGCGCACCTGCGCCGGAAACGTCACATCAGGGAGATAGGTCGGATTCGCGCGGCGTTCGGCCATCGCGGCCAGCAACGCGGCGTCCCGGCCCCAGAGCGCGACCTGGTGCCCGACACTTCCAAGCTGAATGGCGAGCGCCGTGCCCCAGCTGCCCGCGCCGAGGACGGCCGCACGATGGGCGTCCTGCGAAATTCCATCCGACATCTGGACAATTCTAGGGCCAAACGTGGGGCGCGCCGGGTTGCAGCGCGCCAACACGACGCACTACAACCCGGTGCACCCTACGTACAGCCCTCCGCGCACGCGCGCCGCAGAAGATCGAGCGCGGTCTGCACGGACATCTGCCGCACCATCACCCGATCGCCGGGGAACCGAACCGTCCGGACCACATGGCGGCCATCCGGACCATCCACCGCAATCACCACCGTGCCCACCGGCTTCGCCTCGCTACCGCCCGTCGGCCCGGCGATCCCGGTTATACCCACGCCGACACTGGTCTGCAGGCGTGTCCGCACGCCGACGGCCATCGCGGACGCCACGGGTTCACTGACCGCACCGTGCGCCGCCAGCAACGACTCGGGCACACCGAGGTCGCGCACCTTCACCGCGTTGTCGTAGGCCACCACGCCGCCGGTGACCCACGCCGAACTGCCTGACACGTTGGTCAGCCGGCCGAGCACCAGGCCTCCGGTGCAGGATTCCGCCACCGCGACGGTGCCGCCGCGCGCCCGCAGCAGATCCCCCACCACCTCTTCGAGTTCCCGGCCATCCACGCTGAACACGGGCAGACCGATCGCGTCCGCCAGTGCCGCGACGGCCTGCTCGAGTGCGCGGTCGAGGACGTCCCCATCGTGCCCCTTCGCCGACAAGTGCAGTTCGACCTGCCCGGGTGACGCCAGGATCGACGTGTCGATCGCAGGCGAGGCCGCGCGAAGCGGCCCGTAGATCGGCGCGGCAATTTCATCGACGTGCGACTCGCCGCGCCCCGCAATCTTCAGCGTGCGGCGCCGCAGATGCTGATGACCGAATCGGGCGAGCAGCCGCGGCGCCACATGGGTATCCCACATCGGTTTCAACTCCCGCGGCGGACCCGGCAGCGCGACGATCACGCTCCGCCCCACGGCCAGCCAGAGACCCGGCGCCGTGCCATTCGGATTGTCGAGCACCGTGGCTCCCTCGGGCACCAGTGCCTGGCGCCGATTGATCGCCGGCATCGGCATCTTCCGGCGGGCAAACCGATCTGCGATCGCCGCCAGCACCGCGGCCTCCTCGCGGAACGGCACCCCGGCGACCGCGGCCAGCGCGTCGCGCGTGAGGTCATCATCCGTCGGGCCGAGGCCACCCGTCGTGACCACCACGTCGGCGCGGCCCACCGCCTGACGCAGAGCATCCACAAGCGCCTGGGGCCGATCACCCACCACAGCTTTGCCGAGCAGTTCGAGCCCGTGGTCGTTGAGTCGGCTCGTGAGGAAGAGCGAATTGGTATCGACGCGGAACGGCGTGAGCAATTCCGACCCGATGGCCAGAATTTCAGCGGTTGGAGAAGAAGAATCGGTCAGAGGCCCGGCCACCACCACAGGATACCGGTGACCACGACCCATCCGTACACCCCGGCCATCACATCGTCAGCGACGATGCCGACGCCACCGGGCAGGTCTTCGAGCTGCCGGGCCGGCCAGGGTTTGATGATGTCGAAGATGCGGAAGACGAAGAAACCGATGATGGCACCGGTCGGGCCGACGCCGGTCAGGAAGAGTGTGACCAGCTGGCCCGCGACTTCGTCGATGACCACCGGGCCCGGGTCTTCGCGGTTGAGGGCTGCGGCCGTGACGCCCGACGCCCAGACACCGATCAGGATAATCGCGGCAAGCAGCCCGAGCTGCCAGGCCCAGAGCCAGTGACGCGTCAGCAGATACACGCCGACGCCGACTGCGGACCCGACTGTGCCTGGCGCGATGGGGAAAAACCCCGCGCCACCCACCGTGGCGAGGATCACGCCGAGTCGGGTCACACCCGCACCACGCGCGTGTGGGCCACCCGATCGTGCACGGCAAGGCCGTGGCCGACAAACGCGGCCACCAGTCCGGCGCCCAGCGGCAGCATCGACAGGGCGCGCACACACGCCTGACGGACCGACACGCGGGCGACCTCGCCGTGCGGCACAACAGGCACCACACGGAGGCCCATCACCATCTTCCCGATGGTCTGACCGCTGGCCGCGGTGAACATCAGTTCGTAGCCCACGCCAATCAGCGCGAAAAACGCCACCATCGGAATCAGCGGCAACTCCACGACACCGGCGAGGGGCAGCTCGGCAAAATGCAGGGTGAACACGACGGTGGCCAGAGCGATGCCCCCCAGGACACCGGCATCGATCGCGGCGGCCGCGGCGCGCGGCCCAGCGGCCATCGGCATCGTCAGCGGGGTGGGCACCGCCGCGGCGGGCTCGACAGAAGGCTCGTACTGCCACAACACGGGCTCGGTGTGCTGCGGGGTCGGCCGAACCGGGGCCTCCACCGCATCCCCCATCGAATCCAGGAGCGTCGGAGCCTGTGACGTCGCGTACTTGGCACGCAGTTTCGCAGGGTCCGGGGTGGTCCGACGCACCGCAAGGGGCGCACGCGGACGCTGCGGCACCTTCACCATCGGCTCCAGATCTTCGTCGGTCTCCGCCATGTCGCGCACAAACAACGGCAATTCGGCGGTCATCGGCACCGCCGCGACCGGCGCAGGCGCGGGAGCGGGAGCGGGAGCGGGGGCAACGCGCACCACAGGCTTTGCGATCGCGGGCGGCGTCATGGTGGCGACGCCACCGGTTTCTTCCCTGGACATCATCGATCGATGGATTGAGACAGGCGCCGGGTCCGGCTCCTGGGGCCGGTCAAGATGCAGGTCAAACTCGTCGAGGGGATCGCCGCCAGAGGCCGTATCCCGCAGCGGCATGTCGCCGAGCGTCAGATCGTCAATCGACAGATCGTGCCCGCAGTTCCGGCAGCGCGGTTCCGGTTCAAAACTCAAATAGCTGCACTTGGTGCATCTCATCGTCGTCCCTCCACACCCGCCAGCAACACCCGTTGAATCTCCACCCGCAACCTATCGGCATCAGCCCGTTCGGCCTGTTCAGGATTCACGCGCTCCAGAGCACCGAGTGCCTCGGCCAGGCGTCCGCGGGCGTACAACGCACGCGCCCGGATCAGCGCCACTTCTGCCGTTGTCGGCACCGGCACGACCACCACGGCGGGGGCCTGGACGGGAGCGTCCGGAACCGAGGCGACGCCGAGCCAGTTCCGGACCGCCGGACTGGCCCCGAGGACAAACAGGCACAACACCGCAGCAGCCGTCACGGCATACCGCAGCCGGATGCGGTAGTTCGCCAGGGCCAGCCCATGCCGCCACCAGGCCGGGGGCTCCGTCGGGGCCGCATGAATCCGCTGGGAGCCGCCGTTCGCCCGTTCAAACCGTTCCAGCCGCAACCGAAGCGCGGCCGTGCGCTCGTCGTCACCGGTCGCGGCAATGACGGCGGTCAACCGGACCCGCGCTTCAACCGCCAGACCTTCGTCGAGCAGCCGCGCGGCAGCCTGCAGGGACTCATCCGCCCGGCGCTGGCGTTCCGCAATCGCGCCCCGAGCCCGCTCGATGTAGGCCCGTGCGCTGACGTGATGGCGGTCAAGAAACAACACGCGCGTCCAGAGGTGGATCGCGTGTTCGAACTGCCCGTCAAAGTAGTGCTCCAACCCCTCAATCAGCAGCGCGTCGACGCGCGGATCCCCCCCGGATGGTCCATCCGGCGTCAGATCAGCGCGGCGCGTGGGATCAGTCATGGTCAGTACGGCGCGGAGTGTACCAACTCGCGATCGGAAGTACAAGCCCCGAATGAAGGCCAGCGTAGAATGTCCGGGTCATGGCCATCATCGAGTGCATTCCAAACATCAGCGAAGGGCGCCGGCGGGAAGTGCTGGACGCGTGTGCGGCGGCGATTCAGGGTGCGGGAGCCAGGTTGCTCGACGTGAAGCCTGATGCGACCCACCACCGGACGGTGTTCAGCTACGCCGGCTCGGCCGCCGAGGTGAAAGCCGCGACGTTGGCGCTCTTCGATCAGGCCCTCGCGACGATCGACCTCCGGGAGCACAGCGGCGAACATCCGCGGCTCGGGGCCGTCGACGTGGTGCCGTTTGTGCCGATTGAGGGCGCGACGATGGCCGACTGCGTGGCTCTGGCGACGGAAGTCGCCGCCGAAGTCGCGGCGCGACACGGCCTGCCGATCTATCTGTACGAAGAGGCGGCGTCCTCCCCCGCTCGTCGCAACCTCGAGGACATCCGCCGGGGCGAGTTCGAAGGCCTGGCGGCAAAGATCGCCACACCCGGATGGGCACCTGACTTCGGCCCGGCCACGGCCCACGTCTCGGCCGGGGCCTCGGTCGTCGGCGCGCGCATGCCGCTGATCGCCTACAACATCAACCTGGCCACCGACCGCCTCGACGTGGCAAAGAAGATCGCCAACGCCGTGCGCCACAGTTCCGGTGGCTTCCGCTACGTGAAGGCCATGGGCCTGGCCCTCGAAGACCGCGGTATCGTGCAGGTGTCGATGAACCTGACCAACTACGAAAAGACCCCGATTTTCCGCGTCTTCGAAACCGTCAAACGCGAAGCCGCGCGTTACGGCGTGTCGGTGCTGGAGAGTGAAATCATCGGCCTCGTTCCGTCAGCAGCACTGACCCGGTCGGCCGCCTGGTTCCTGCAGGTCTCGGATTTCACGGACGCGCAGGTGCTCGAGAACGCGTTGCGCAATTCGCAGTAGGGCGCGCCGAACTTGAGCGCGCCGCCACGGCGCCCTTACCCCCAGGGCGCCCTACATACGGGTGGGCTCCAGCCCCAGCCCTTTCATCTTCCGATAGAGATTCGACCGCTCGACGCCGAGCACATCGGCCGTGCGCGAGATATTGCCGTCGCAGGCAGCGAGCGCCGCGCGGATGTATTCGCGCTCCCAGTCGTCGCGGGCGCTGTAGAGCGGCAGCAGGGTCTCGGAAATGGCGGGCGCCACGACACCTCGCAGATGGGAAGGCGACGTCACGCCGAGGAACGCCAGGTCCGCGCCTGAAATCTGCTCGCCGCGCACCATGATCATCACGCGCTCGATCACGTTGCGCAGTTCGCGCACGTTGCCGGGCCAGCGAAACGCCCGCAGCACGCCCTCCGCCTCCGGTGTCAGCTGCTTCAACCGCCGCCCGTACTCGCGCGCGATCTCGGTGACAAAATGTCGCGCCAGCAACACCACGTCGTCGCCCCGCTCACGCAGCGGCGGCACATGAATCGGAATGACGTTCAGACGGAAGAACAGGTCCTCGCGGAAGCGGCCCCCACGAATCTCATCGAGCAAATCCTTGTTGGTGGCGGCGATGATGCGCACGTCGACACGCACACTATGTTGCCCGCCAACCGGCTCGATCACCTGCTCCTGCAATGCGCGCAGCACCTTGGCCTGCGTCTTGAGACTCATGTCCCCGATCTCGTCGAGGAACAACGTGCCGCTGTGCGCCAGCTCGAACTTGCCGCGCCGGTCGGCCACCGCACCGGTGAACGCGCCACGGGTGTGCCCGAACAGTTCCGATTCGATCAGTTCTTCGGGAATCGCCGCACAGTTCACCTCGATGAACGGCTTCTCCTGCCGCTGACTCAACAGATGGATGTGTCGCGCCACCAGTTCCTTG
>Ga0222713_10000989_pt1 | contig 32556 bp, 11 predicted proteins | sample C33_649DmetaG_FD_165061 | JGI IMG/M metagenome (GOLD analysis project Ga0222713, IMG submission 165061) | Estuarine water microbial communities from San Francisco Bay, California, United States - C33_649D | ecosystem: Environmental > Aquatic > Marine > Unclassified | place: USA: California... | reverse complement strand
CCACTAGGAACAAGCTGATATCCTAGTCCCCCAATAGATGTTGATGCAGTAAATAAATATGATTTATCAGTATCAAATCTACCATCCATAATAACCGATACACCCCAGTGACTCAAAGATGGAGAACAATTTTGATTGATTGACAACCAAGTATCATTTATAAATGCTGTTGTTGGTCCAGATAGAAGTCCACCAATATTTCTATTAAATAAGTTTAATGTCCTCACACTTCCGTTCAAACTTCCTTTTGTGTAATTCATATATTCATTATTAATACAAATAGTTCCTGAAGGTGGTAAGAAGATAGCTTCACTCTCATTTACATTAATAGTCGATGATCCACTGGTCATTGATGTTAATATCTTACCAGACTTAGATTTAGAAGAAATTTCAAATCTACCAGGTAAGTTACCCGTTCTCATATACGCTTCGGTATTAACATTATTTTGCTTTGCTTCATGAACGTAATGAATATATCCATCGGTTGTTCTAATTCCCCAACGGACTTTACCAGCACCATACCAAGAATAGTCAATAAAGACCATTTGCATTCTATTTGGATCTAAAGTATATCTACTTGGTCCTGTGCCATCAAGTTTATCTAGATTAAAAGAATCTTGCCTATAACGATCATCTACTGTTTTAACAATTTTAACATCAGTTACAGATTGTGCTCTATAATCAGGAGAAACTGTTAGTGTAGTATCATTAGTTATCTTTGTAACTAAATAATTCCCACCCTTAATAATAATATTATCTTCTTCCTTGAGTTGAGTCAGAAACTTTGTATTTGTTCCAATAACTGAAGAAGAATTTTGGTTAATCGCAATTCTTCCTGCTAACTGATTTGTACTGGATCTTTTTACAGCATATAAGTATTTACCATCATGCTCAAAAAATATTCCATTTTGATCATCAAATAATCCAGATCTTACTGTGGCATCATTCCACTCAATTACTTCAACTCTCGGAGTTCCTCCAGGATTAGTATCAGATGGCAATCCACCATTACCAGCACTCACATCTACATTAATTGTAAACGTGGTTCTATTTACAATAGAAACAACTCTATATTCTCCATTATAGGGATTATTTCCTGAAGTAACAGTAAATCCACTTAATCTAACTTTGGCACCTTCTAGATAAGTAGAAGCAGAAGTAAATCCATGCTCTTGATCAGTTGTAATAGTTAAAGAATAAACTTCATTAGTTCCTGCTTGATAAACATTAGTTAAAACATCCCAAGTGGATGCATCATAAACTGGTCTGAAAAGAATACCAGTGGAGAACATGATTCCTTTACCAGACTGATATCTAAAATACTTACGAGTTTGTCTAATAATTTGACAATTTGGACTATTTGAAGATGGGTTAATTTGAACTCCACCATCCAAGTATCTATGGGCAGCAATACCCTCATTTCTAACATAAATTAAAGTAGATCCAGTGCTTAATGTTGTTGTAGATGCGTAATTGGTTAGTTCACCACTTTGATATTCAACTTGCGTATCACTTACTACTCTAACTACTTCACGAGCTCCAATCCACGTTGCTGTTCCAGATATTGTAGAATCTACAATATAAAGTTTTGATCCAATATGCAAAGCATGATTGGAACTAAACGTTATTCTTACTCTAGTTGTTCCAGAAACAGATTGAACAAAAGATAATGGTAAAGAAGAATTAGTGAAAAATCCTCCAGTATAGAGTGCAGTATAATCTGTCTTTTGTTCACCAACATATGCCGTTGGTGAACGATGAGTAAATGTAAATGAAGTTGAGCTTACTACATTCGTAATCAAAAATGCTCCATCAAGATATAAGGTATCTTTAGTTTCTTTTAAAATGATAGGACTACCAACTGTAAAAGGGGTAGCTGGTGCAGTTGAGACTGTAACCTGTAAAGAATTAGATGTTCCAGATTGACCCCAAGCAAGTCTAAACCCCTGGCCCGTTAGATAAGGAGAAACTGGATTTGTATTAGGAGTCCAAGTTGCTAAGTATGCTGTAGCAGGTCCACTACCATCCTGCAATCCAACTACTCCATTTTGTTGTTGGTTAGCAACATAATGAAGTTCAATATTATTTTGCCCTTCATTAAATCTCAATTCAACAATAATACTACTAGCGACTCCACCCAGTTGAGAACCTTCCCATCTAACAATCCAAGTTCTGTTTGGTGCAGAGCCAATTGTAATGTCTCCAAGCCATTGCATTGCCTGGTCCGCAGCATTCCATTTTAAACCAGGTAATCCAGCTGGTTGATTTTCTACAGTTAGGTTAAAATATTGACTAGATCCACTACCAAATGTAAGATATCCATTACTTCCAACAAAAAGACCAGTATAATTAGTTCCTAGAAAATTAATAGTAAATGGAGAATTTAAAAAGTAGTTTGCATCATCCGTACTGCCGGAAAACTGCTGTGCCATCCCTGCTCTACCATATTGCAGGAAAGTGATACTAACTGCTGAACCACTATAACCACCTCCAGCAGCTGCAGGAACAATACTTATAATATCCGAAGCTGTATATGCTGGTTCGTTTGCTCTCTGGAAGATACTTGAGATGTTATTTTGAAGTTGTACAGATTCCCACTTTGTTGCCTGTAATGAATACTCAAAGTCAGTATCCATCAATGCTTGAGGGGTTGATACCCTCATCTTTTCTACAGGATCTTGATAGGTAAGATTAGGAGAAATTTTCTGTTCATTATAATATTCATCAATATAAATCTGCAACTGGTGAGAAGCAGACATTGAACTAGTGTTGGTTTGAAATGTCAGTGTGGTTATATTTGTTGTGGCATTATATGAAGCAGTGCCGCCTAGACCCGAAGATGCAAAATTGTAAATAATTGTATTAGTTGTTGTGTTTGTAACTAATAAAAATCTAGCCAATTCAACATAACCAGGAATCTGAATATTTCCTACGTTAGCATTGCCTGGTGTAAATGTATATTGATGAACAAGTTTTTTTGCCATTCTTCAGTACCTATCGTGTTACTATTTATTAAATTTAACCGAGTGCAATCGCAAAAGCAATTGCCTGTGCCTGACTTGCTGCAGCACTATTTACTGTGGCCACTCCGCCAGCAAGAGTGACATCTAGATTGGTTCCAAAGTTAATTGTTGTTGCTGTTCCCACAATACTTCCATCATCTCTAATCCCAATTCCAGATCCAGTAGCAACAATTCCGGTTAATCCAGATCCATCACCAACAAATTGAGTTGCGGTAACAATACCAACAATCCTAGCATTACCAAAAACAGTTAATGGTGAAGTTGGATTTGATGTGTTTATTCCAACACTATTAAGATATGCAATATTCCAAGGTGCAGATGAAGTTCCAAGATTAAGACTTCCACTAGCAGGAGAAAAATTTGATCCAGTAAATCTGATTTGATTATAATTAGAAAGACCACTTCTAATATAATAATTAATCGCGCCATTTCCAGTGACTCCAGGAACTCCACCAACAAATTCTATTGAAGTATCACCATATGTTCCACCAGAACCTTCTACTTGAACTTGAGATCCGCTATTTAAAAATAGACTCCCCGTTAATCTTTCATTACCAGTGACATAAAGTTTTGTACTAGCTCCAGCTCCAGAAGGATTTGTTGTTCCTATACCGACGTTTGAAAGTGTATGAATACCAGCATTTGTTGTGACCCACTGGGAAGAACCTCCTCCACCACCGCCCGTGCCTTCATTAAGAATATAAATTACACCACCCATTCCTGCATGAGCAGTACACTGATAATATAAAGTAGATGGAGCGTTATGTCTGACTTCCCATGTTAAAGTTCCGTTCGAAACATCATTGTTTGTAATTCCATCATTGTATTGAGTTCCTACTGAACCATTTGGAGTGCTCTGAATTCTAAATGGATGAGCACCCATTGTATTTGTGAACTTATATGTTCTACCTCTAATTAAATAAATTGTTGGATCGAATTCACTTCCAGTAAAACCAGGTCCCGTAAAAGTATAATCAACACTTCCATTTGATCCAAGAGTCCACTCAGTAAATAAATTATTATCTTTACCACTAAATGATGTTGCTGTTACAACACCAGAAATACTAGCACCACCAACAACATGTAGTTTTGATGTTGGAAGTGTTGTTCCTATACCAACATTAGAAAGCGTATGAATACCAGCGTTTGTTGTGACCCATTGTGTACCAATTCCACTGCCACCACCACCAGGAAGATTAGTTAGTCCAGATCCATCACCAACAAAAGCAGTTGCTGTTACAGTACCAACAATATTAGCACCACCATCAACGTGTAATTTTGTTGTTGGAAGTGTTGTTCCTATACCAATATTTCCACTTGAGTTTGCATATAATCTTATATTGCCACTACCATCAGCAATTACAACATTATTGTTAGATGTTCTTATATCTAAACCACCTGAATTACCACTAAACCCACCTAATATTGTATTATTACTTCCAGTAGTAACTGAACCTCCAGATTGACTCCCGATAAATGTATTACTGGAACCAGTTGTAAAATATGCTGCACCCTGACCAACAAATACATTGCCAGTTCCAGTTGTTAGTACGTATCCACAACCTGCTCCAATGCTAACATTACTTGTTCCTGATGCAGTAGGTGATGCCCATGCACCAATATATACGCTATTCGTAGATGTTGGATTGGAAGTAGGATTTCCACTATTCCATATCATAGAAGCATTAGTAGGATCATTACCTGATGATCTTAGTAATATTTGAGATCCCCAAGTAATTTTTGATGCACTTGATCCACTACCATATGTTAGTGCAATATCCCCACTTACAGATGCAATACCAACTACATGTAGCTTTGTTGCTGGATTTGTGGTTCCTATACCAATATTACCTGTCAAGTGTTGATGGTAGATACTCTGAATAGTGGATGCTTGAGAGAATCCAACATCAGACCTATAGATATCACCATCACCAGTACCACTACCACTACCTGCTAAGACGATACCATTACCACAATAGACTAATGAAGAGATATACTCCAGTGAAGAACCCATTTCAATCTGGGTCCAGGTAAGTCCAAAATCAGTAGACTTATAGATATCACCACGACCAGTACCATTACCACTACCTGCTAAGACGATACCATTACCACAATAGACTAATGAAAAGATTGACTCCAGTGAAGCTCCCATTTCAATCTTGGTCCAGGTAAGTCCAAAATCAGTAGACCTATAGATATCACCATCACCAGTAGTATTACCACTACCTGCTAAGACGATACCATTACCACAATAGATTAATGAAAAGATATACTCCAGTGCGGCACCCATTTCAATCTGGGTCCAGGTAAGTCCAAAATCAGTAGACCTATAGATATCACCATCACCAGCATTTTGACCACTACCTGCTAAGACGATACCATTACCACAATAGACTGATGAAAGAATATACTCCAGTGAAGCTCCCATTTCAATCTGGGTCCAGGTAAGTCCAAAATCAGTAGACCTATAGATATCACCATCACCAGCATTAAAACCACTACCTGCTAAGACGATACCATTACCACAATAGACTAATGAACTGATTGACTCCAGTGAAGCTCCCATTTCAATCTTGGTCCAGGTAAGTCCAAAATCAGTAGACCTATAGACATCACCACGACCAGTAGCATAAGCACTACCTGCTAAGACGATACCATTACCACAATAGACTAATGAACTGATCGCCTCCAGGAAACCCATTTCAATCTTGGTCCAGGTAAGTCCAAAATCAGTAGACCTATAGATATCACCATCACCACCATCATTACCACTACCTGCTAAGACGATACCATTACCGCAATAGACTAATGAACTGATCGCCTCCAGTGCGGCACCCATTTCAATCTGGGTCCAGTTGACCCCAATATCATTATTAAGACCTACAGGCATTGTAGGAGTATGAATCTCTTCTCTAATAACTCCAGCAACATCAAGTGCTACTAGTGGATTTGTTGTGCCTATACCAACATTAGAAAGTGTATGAATGCCAGCATTCGTTGTAACCCATTGGGTACTAATTCCACTGCCACCTCCTCCAGTAATATTAATGGTCGCAGTTCCAGAGGCAACGCTTGCTGTAACTCCGGGACCAGTAAAATTGAGTGTGGTTGCAGATCCTTGTGCAGTTCCTTCATCTTGAACTGTCAGAGATCCTCCTGGAAGATTAGTTAATCCAGATCCATCACCAAAAAACTTAAACGCAGTAACAATACCAGCAGCCAATACCGATGTGTTAGCAGATGTTACAGCAGCAGTTGGATTTGTTGTTCCGATACCGACGTTTGAAAGTGTATGAATACCAGCATTTGTTGTGACCCACTGGGAAGAACCTCCTCCACCACCAGAAGCACCTTTTAATCCAATATAGCGATATGCTACCAGGTATAAATCATTTGCACCTATTGTTGCTGGAAGAGTAGTATCCGCAAAGTTTAAAACTCCAGCAGCATAATCAAAATACCAAGAATCATTATTACCAGATCCACCACTGTTTAATGCATTAGCTGCATTAACCGATCCACTAACTAATGGTCCAACATAAATTTTAGCAAGATATGTTGCTCCAAAGTTACCAGGATCAATCCAATCACCAACTCTAGTAGATTCATTTCCAAATGTTGTTGTTGCAAACCAAGTTCTGTTACCAGTGATAGTAGAATCCTTTGTCATTCGCAAAGGGGTTGATGCACCATATACCTGAACATAAGCAGTTGAAGCTGCTGGTGCAGTCGCTGGTATATTTGCAGATTCTGCCCAAATAGAACTATTTGGAATGACTAAAGGAGAACCAATTGCTTCTTCATTAGGATCTTTTAAAACACCACCAATATTACCAGTTCCTCTTACAGATCCTGTTTTTGTAACAGCATAAGAAAGTTTTTTAAATATAATATCAATTTTCTGCTGGTCGGAAAGTGCCATGGTTTATTACCTCCTTAACATTATGGTGCCATAGACAAACTGGTTATAGATTGACCAGAATTCAATCTAAACCTTATTAAGATGACATTATCAGAACTTTGAGCAGTGTTTACTGTTCCTAAAGTTAATTTTCTAGCTGTAGATGTAGATCCAGGAGCACCACAACCATTCGTACCATTACCACCAGTCCCAGCGCCAGGAACACCAGCACCAGCATAAGAAACTTGACCATCAGACCATCCGTTAGTGGCACTATTTGCAGTTGTCCAAGTAGTATTAGTAGGAACGTTCATCCATAGTCCAGCATAAGTACCAGTTATATTAATAGTCACCCAGGCACCACCCGTTGAAGCTCTAGTAACTTTATATGTTATGTACTGAGCTCCTGTTCTTCCCGTTGAATAATCAGGTTGTGTTGCTGATGGGAAAAATCCAGATCCATAATTTGTTACATTGTGAGATAAAACTCCCCCAACAATTGCAGATTCATAAACTGCAAGTGTTGTTTGCTGGTTCCAGGCAGTTCCATAATCTGTAGTTGTATATGTTGGGTTATCATTCGCACTTAAAGAAGTAACTCTAACAATGTTTCCAGTTAAACCAGTTAATGAGGTTGGTAAAATAAGTTCATCTGGTTTATTACCAGAAGCAGTTCCAGCATAAAATAAGATACTTCCAGTATAGGATGGAGTTGCACTGGTAGGTCCACCATATGGCGTAGTAATTGATCCTGATCCAAAATGTGATGAACTAACTATTTGGAATTGATTAGTTACTGGAGCAAAGGATGTAGTATGAGTTACAGATGCTGCTACACCAAAATTTTGTGCTGGTGGATTTGCACCGCCAGTAAAGTCAGTATAAGTCTTGGTCATTGCATTATACCAAGCACTAGTTGGAGCATTAATGGTAACAGGATTATCCTGATACATATCTCCAGTCATATTCCCACATGTTAATACTGCAGTAAAGGTGTTAGATGCGTTATTGTTTAGATGCTTAACACCTGATGAATAAGAGTAAACTGGAGCAGCTGGATTATTTACGGTTCCCCAAGATATTGTTGGTGTTCCTACTGTATTATAGTCTTGGTACCAAACATTTGAACTATTTTTTGTTGTTGTATAAGTAGCACTATCAATTTGTTCTAGATAAAATACATTAAAACCAGCAGGTATTGGTGGAGTTCCATTTGTTGTTATTCCAGCAGAACTAGAACTACCAATTTTAGCATCAAAAATATTGTAGAATCCAGCACTAATTGCTTTACCATTTACCTGCTTCGCGGCAGTCGTACCATCGTAGTAAAGGAAGGCATCTCGATCAGTTGAAATGTATAATCCCTGAGTTCCTGTAGCACCATTGGGTAAGAAAGTTCCCATGTCATTTCCAGTCGTCATGGTTCTTAAACCAACAACCGTATTATTCATATATGCTCTCAATGTTCCACTTTCTGCAACTCCACGATGTTGAATAGTGCTAGAAGACATTGATGCGTTTCTATTTCTAGCATAACTTGTTCCCGCAACTGGTGTAATAACTCCTCCAGTATTATTTGTTGGTATAAAGTTGCAAAGTCTATAAGTTCCAGACGCTGTATATCCGTTAATACCAGAAGCACTACCAGATAAGGTTAGTGTATTTCCACCATAAGTTGCATTAGTATTCCCAATATTTGGTGGTGCTCCTGGTACAAGTTTTCCAAGAATAGTATTTAAACTATCTACAGCATCGGTAACAGTTGTAGTTGTTAAAAGTGTTGCTGCACCAGCTAAAGATCCATCTGTAGGATCTCCAAGTAGAATAGTATTACCAGAACCACCGCCAGGAAGATTAGTTAATCCAGATCCATCACCAAAAAACTTAAATGCAGTAACAATACCAGCAGCCAACACAGCAGTATTAGATGCCGTTACAGCAGCAGTTGGGTTTGTGGTTCCTATACCGACATTAGAAAGTGTATGAATACCAACGTTTGTTGTGACCCACTGGGAAGAACCTCCTCCACCACCAGGAAGATTAGTTAGTCCAGATCCATCACCAACAAAAGCAGTTGCTGTTACAGTACCAACAATATTAGCACCACCAATGACGTGTAGTTTTGATGTTGGATTTGTGGTTCCTATACCAATATTACCGGTTGGACCAGTATAAACATAAGTGTTTCTGACCTGATCAAAGACGTAAGTAATACCATAATTTCCACTACCAGTGAGTTCATCATTAGGTGCTCCAACAATAATTGTCTTGCCATCGGCACTCATATCCAATCCATAACGACCAAACTCATCACCAGCATTTGCTCTAGATCCTGCCGTTAAAATACCAACTTGATCAATCCGATCACCTTGACGATTAAAGACGTAAACGAGACCTATGCTTGTTCCGGCAGTAAGTCCATCTTCCCAAGCTCCAACGGCAAATGTTTTTCCATCTGCACTCATTACAACAGATTCACCAAAAGATGCGGTAGCTGAAAGATAAGATAAAGATCCTGTTACAATCCCAACTTGTCTATAAGTAGTATCATCAATAATATCATAAACAGTTGCTCTTCCATTTCCAGTAAAATTATTACCAATAACAAATGTTTTACCATCAGCATTTGTTGCAACAGAACTATTTGATGTTGTAATTCCTAATCTATTAAGAGAAGCGGGAGAAATGTTTTCTGAATCTATAGTATAAACATTTAATGTACCTGAAGAACCATATTGACCAATAATAATTGTTTTTCCATCTAAAGAAATATCTATTGAGGGATTGGTAGCACTACCAGAATAATAATTTTCTAAATGAGTAGCATCAACATAAAGTCCTCCACCATAAGAAATAGTATACCTATCAACTCCTCCAATATAGCTAACATAAAGATTTGTTCCAGAAAATTTAACTACAGATCCAAATTGGAGATTACTACTAGAACTAGGAATATACCCACTAGCAGTAAACCAACCACTATAAGTCCAGACATTACTCTCGGTGTTTCTTCTATAAATTACAACTCTTCCAATCGCTGAATCACTATTAACTGTTGTATTTGGCGCTCCTATAGCAATAAATTGTTCATCATCACTTATTGCAACACTATATCCAAATAGATCACCTGCTGCTGGTGCAGTAGTAGAATAAACACCTGATATATCATTTCCGCCAAGATTAACAAAAGTATCAAGTCTTTGAATATAATTTCCAGTTTTTTTAAATATGTAAGCAAGTCCAGTATTAGCATCAGGAGTTTCTGAATCATTAGGTGCTCCAACAATAATATAGTTCCCATCCGAGGTGCATGATACACTCTCACCAAATCGAGATCCAGATTGCACAAAAGAATAAAATCCTGTTAAAATTCCTACTCTATTATATGTGCTAATACCACTTATGCTTAGAGAAGAATTTGCAATGTCAGATGAAGATGAAGAATTTAAAAAATCTGGTAAACTACCAATAGTTAATTTACCACTACTATTATATTGTGAGGTTGTTCTCCTTCCAGATCCTCCATATTTTATAACATTAGATAAACCAGCACCATTCCCATAAAAACCATTACCAGTACCAACTGCATAAAAAGATCTGGCAGTAACAATACCACCTGACGATGGACTACTCCAGATTGTTACTCCAGTTCCTACCTCTACTTTACTCGCATTGATAATATTTCTACTATCATCAATAATAGTTGAGCCAGATATCTTAATTGCCATTTACGTTACCGTCGTCGTGTTTCCACTGGGTATGTTGTTATTATTTAGGATAGTTTTGACTTCAATTCATTTATCTGATTCTGTTGCTCTTTCACAACTTCAATTAGAAGACCAATCAATCCATTATAGTTGACAGACTTGATTCCATCATTGGATTCATTAACAAGTTCTGGCATAATTTTCTCAATTTCTTGTGCCAAGACACCAGCAGAAGACTGACCACTTTCTTTCCATTCAAAATTAACACCTCGGATTGACATAACTTTTGCAAGTGGATCTTCAATCGTGCGTACATTGTTTTTCAATGCAGCATCAGAACTTGAGTTAAAATCTGTCGCAGTTACAACACCAACAACTCTGACATTACCCAAAACATCTAGTTTCACAGTTGGGTTTGTCGTTCCTATGCCAACATTAAAGTTTTCATTACCGACTAACCAATACTTACTTTCATTAGAATCAGTTCTTACACCAATAGCAAGTTGTATATCCTTAGTTGTATCTGGAGAATCAAAGACATTTCCAAAAGGATCACCACTTCCAATAATAATTTTGAAAGATGCATTAGCGGATAGTCCTGTGTTTCCGCCCAAATATATATTAGAATTTCCAGTTTGATTAGAAGATCCAGCAGATGCTCCAAGATAAACATTATAATCACCACTGGTATTTGATAGTCCAGAACTTTGACCAAATGCACTATTCAAATAACCAGTATCATTACTCTGCCCAGCTGCTCTACCCACAAAGGTATTATTAAAACCAGAAGTATTAAAATATCCAGCATTAGATCCTACAAATGTATTTCCATCACTAGTGGAAAAATACCCAGATTCTTGTCCAATAAAAGTATTGTAATCCCCACTTGAGAGTGAGCTTCCAGCTCCAACACCAATTAAAATATTTCCAGTCTTAGAAGACGGTGATAATGATTTTCCAGTTTGCGAATCTCCTATTTTTATTTGACATGTAGTTTCACCAAACCAACTATATGTACTAAACCCAAGAACTCCATTAAGTTCAAATTTTGTTTTTGGATTTGTGGTCCCTATGCCAACAGAACCAGAAACATAAGCACCACCAGTAACTTGAAGTCTTTGTGATGCGGTTCCTGTTGAGGTTCCAGATCCAATTAATACTGGTCCGTTAGTGAATGTGGAAACACCTGCGACTTGAAGTTGAGTAACTGAACTTATACCACCTATTACATTTGTAGAAACCCCAGCAGAAGTAGCATAAGTGGCAATACCTGCGGTGGTAGCATAAGTAGCAACTCCAGCTGAGGTAGCATAAGTCGCTATACCTGATGTAGTTGCATATGTTGCAATACCACTCGAAGTTGCATAAGTAGAAACTCCTGCAGTGGTAGCATAGGTTGATATACCTGCTGATGTAGCATAAGTTGCACTTGTAGCATTACCACTGAAACTTGATGCAGTTACAACACCAACAACTCTAACATCACCCAAAACATCTAGTTTCACATTTGGGTTTGTCGTTCCTACACCAACATTAGAAAGTGTATGAATACCAGCATTCGTTGTGACCCACTGGGAGGAACCGCCACCACTAGCATTAATAGTTACTTGACCAGTAGAACCAGAGATGGTTACATTAGTACCAGCAACAATACTTGTTACAATACCAGTTAGATTTACTCCATTACCGGTTGTCGTTAGATAAGTGCTAGAGTCAACAGATCCATCTGCCTTAAGGAACTGAGATGAAGTACCACCAGATCTAACAAGGGATGTTGCTGTTACAACACCAGAAATACTAGCACCAGAAGAGGTAATAATACCACTAAAGTTACCTATTGTTGCCGTTAGAACTCCAATAGATATTCCATTAGTAGTAACATTACCTCTTCCAGTAACACTATTAAGAGTATCAGTCTCAGTATAAGAGGTTAGATAAGTGCTAGAGTCAACAGATCCATCTGCCTTAAGGAACTGAGATGAAGTACCACCAGATCTAACAAGGGATGTTGCTGTTAAGATACCAGTAATTAAAGTATTACCAGAAACTGTAAGTTTTGATGTTGGGATTGTAGACCCTATACCAACAAGACCATTGGCACTTATGCGAACTACTTCTGTATTATTAGTAGCAAAAATAAGAGGAAGTGCTCCTTGAACACCTATAAATCCACCATAAGCGGGACCATTAAGGAAATTAGAACCACCAGAATATCCAGTAGCACCACTAACATTTAAAACACCAACTGACATTGAATTGCCAGTGTTTACTAAAGATATTGCTGCTGTTCTTGTATTAAATGATGGTTCAACTACAATTGAAGCTGATGTAGTAGTTGTGTTATTTCTTACAACTAAACCAGTAGTTGGGTTTGTGGTCCCGATACCGACATTTGAAAGTGTATTAATTCCAGCGTTTGTAGTCTCCCACTGAGATGATCCACCACCTCCACCACCCGTTGCAGTAAATGTTAATGATTTTGGATTGCTAGTGTTATTTGCTACAATTGATATCCCACTACCAGCAATAAGGTTAAGAGTTTCTTCTCCAGTAGCCTGTACTTTATCATTAACATTTCCACCAATAATTATTGGGTTGAATGACGATTCTGAATTAATCAGAACCTCTCCATTACCAAGATCTTGAACGGCAAATGGTGCTTTTGCAAATCTAATTGCTCTAACATTAGAAACTGCATCAGTAGAGTTAATACCAGCAGTTCTTGTGCCAACTGTTAATGCAAATCCAACTCCAGTTAGTCCAGAACCATCACCATAAATCTTATAAGCAGTAACAATTCCAGCAGCCAAGACCGCTGTGTTAGCGGATGTTACAGCAGCAGTTGGGTTTGTGGTTCCTATACCGACGTTTGAAAGTGTATGAATACCAGCATTCGTTGTGACCCACTGGGAAGAACCTCCTCCACCACCAGGAAGATTAGTTAGTCCAGATCCATCACCAACGAAAGCAGTTGCTGTTACAGTACCAACTGTTAGAATTCCTGTAACTCTAGCATCACCAGTTACAACAAGTTGAGTTGTTCCTCCACCAACAACAGTATTACCGAAAGTAGCAATACCAGTGTATCTAATGTTCGTACCACTCAGTGTGGTAACAACACCAGTGACTATGTTACCAGTGGTAGCATTAGCAGTTCCAAAATTACCAGTAGTATAAGTAGCATTAGTACCACTTAAAGTTGTGACAACACCAGTAACAATGTTTCCAGTTTGAAGAGTACCAGTGTTATAGAAGGCATTAGTACCAGAAATCGTTGTTACAACACCAGTAACGATATTACCTGTAGCAATCGTAGCAGTACCAGAAGTGAATAAGGTAGTTACGATACCAGTAACGATATTACCCGTTTGAAGAGTACCAGTGTTATAGAAAGCATTAGTACCACTGATTGTAGTTACGACACCAGTTACAATGTTGCCTGTTGTGGCATTAAGAGTTCCTAGATTACCAGTCGTATAAGTAGCATTAGATCCACTTAAAGTTGTGACTACACCAGTAACGATGTTACCTGTAGCAATCGTAGCAGTACCAGAAGTGAATAAGGTAGTTACGATACCAGTGACTATGTTACCAGTCTGAAGAGTACCGGTATTGTAGAAAGCACTAGTACCTGAGATCGTTGTTACAACACCAGTAACAATATTACCTGTAGTAGCGTTAGCAGTTGTAAAGTTACCAGTCGTGTAAGTTGCATTAGATCCACTTAAAGTTGTGACAACACCAGTGACGATATTACCAGTCTGAAGAGTACCAGTGTTATAGAAAGCACTAGTACCAGAAATCGTGGTAACAACACCAGTAACAATGTTACCAGTCTGAAGAGTACCAGTGTTATAGAAAGCATTAGTACCACTTAAAGTTGTGACTACACCAGTAACGATATTACCCGTTGTGGCATTAGCAGTCGTAAAGTTACCAGTGGCGTAAGTTGCATTAGTACCACTTAAAGTTGTGACTACACCAGTAACGATATTACCCGTTGTAGCATTAACGGTCGTAAAGTTACCAGTTGTGTAAGTTGCATTAGATCCACTTAAGGTTGTTACGACACCAGTTGCGATATATCCAGTAGTAACATTAATCGTTGGTAAGTTTGATGTACCAGTAACATTCAAACTCCCAAGTGTACCAACAGAAGTGAGAGAAGAATTAACAACTCCACTTCCAAGAGTTGTGGAACTTAAAACATCAGTTCCATTAATCTTATAAACTTTGCCAGAAGCAAGACTGAAATTCTCACTTGACTTTAATGCTGTATTAACATGATCATACAATAAAGTATTATCTGGACCGATCTTAATTCCAGCACCATCGGCAAGTAAATCAGTTGTTGCTGTAGAAGCAATACCAACAATAAAATCAGCAAGTTCGATTGTTGCCGAATTAATAATGGTTTGTGTGCCATCTACATACAGATCACCCTTAATTCTTACTGCACCAGTATTATCACCAACACCTGCTGGATCAATGGTAATCTCTGATGGACCACTAATCGTGTTAGTAGTAATATTAATTCCTACACCAGAGTTACCTGTTGAAAGTCTTGTAATTGCTGTAACAACACCAGAACTAATTGTAACTCCTGTACCAACATCAAGTCTTGTAGTAAATGTACCAACACCACTATAATTTAAATTAGTACCAGAAATCGTGGTAACGACACCAGTTACAATATTACCAGTAATAACATTAGCAGTGGTGAAGTTACCAGTCGTGTAAGTAGCATTAGTACCAGAAATCGTGGTAACGATACCAGTAACGATATTACCCGTTTGAAGAGTACCAGTATTATAGAAAGCATTAGTACCAGAAATCGTGGTAACGACACCAGTGACTATGTTACCAGTTGTGGCATTAGCAGTTCCAAAATTACCAGTAGTATAAGTAGCATTAGATCCACTGAGTGTAGTAACAACACCAGTAACAATGTTACCTGTAGCAATCGTAGCAGTACCAGAAGTGAATAAGGTAGTTACGATACCAGTAACGATATTACCAGTTGTGGCATTAACAGTTCCAAAATTACCAGTCGTATAAGTAGCATTAGTACCACTTAGTGTGGTAACAACACCAGTAACGATGTTGCCCGTGGTAGCATTAGCAGTGGTGAAGTTACCAGTAGTATAAGTAGCATTAGATCCACTGAGTGTAGTAACAACACCAGTAACAATATTGCCAGTTGCAATAGTAGCAGTACCAGAAGTGAATAAGGTAGTTACAATACCTGTTACAATATTTCCAGTTTGTAAGGTACCGGTATTGTAAAAAGCATTAGTACCACTTAGTGTAGTAACAACACCAGTGACGATGTTACCCGTGGTGGCATTAGCAGTCGTAAAGTTACCAGTCGTATAAGTAGCATTGGATCCACTTAAGGTTGTTACAACACCAGTAACAATGTTTCCTGTTGTGGCATTAAGAGTTCCTAGATTACCAGTGGTATAAGTTGCATTAGAACCACTCAGTGTGGTAACAACACCAGTAACAATGTTACCAGTCTGAAGAGTTCCAGTATTATAGAAAGCATTAGTACCAGAGATGGTAGTTACAACACCAGTAACAATGTTTCCAGTAGTGGCATTAAGTGTAGTTAAATTACCTGTTGTATAAGTAGCATTAGTACCACTTAAAGTTGTGACTACACCAGTAACAATATTACCAGTAGCAATTGTAGCAGTACCAGAAGTGAATAGAGTAGTAACAATGCCAGTTACAATGTTACCAGTCTGAAGAGTACCAGTATTGTAGAAGGCATTAGTACCAGAGATGGTAGTTACAACACCAGTAACAATGTTTCCAGTAGCAATCGTAGCAGTACCAGAAGTGAATAGTGTCGTTACGATACCAGTGACTATATTACCAGTCTGAAGAGTACCAGTGTTATAGAAAGCACCAGTACCAGAAATTGTAGTTACAACACCAGTAACAATGTTACCCGTGGTGGCATTAGCAGTCGTAAAGTTACCAGTGGTGCTATTTAAATTGGTGATTGTTCCTACACCACCATTAACATTACCACTAAAAGTAATTGCAGTTATTACACCCGTGATTCTAGTATCACCAAGTACATCTAATTTTGCTGTTGGAACAGTTGTACCTATACCAATTCTTTGAGTATTGGTAGCTCTTAAAACTTCAAGACCATCGGTATTGAGTCTAATTGTTCCATTCGATCCAGTATCATCAATCGCAATTGCTGTATCACCGATTTGTAAAGCAGAAGTTTGAAGAACAGATGCTGTCAGGATACCACTAACATTCAGATTACCATCAATATTAGTCTCGGAATTTCCGGATGGATTAATATTAATATTTCCAGAAGTGGATGTAATCTCATTTCCAGAAATTTGTATATTTCCAACTGTCAGATAAGTTGGTGTTAACGTATTAGTATTAGTTCCGTCCGTAACGTTCAAGTCAGAAAGACTATTCAGTGTAAAGTTCTGTCCACCAAAGTTTACAGTTCCTGCTTCCTGATTAACGTAGAACGCATCACCAACTCTAAAATCTCCACCCTGATCAATCGATACAAAATAAACGTTTGCATTATTAGTCTTGACAACCTCTGCTGCCTGATTGACTAATGATACATCTTGACTAAAATCTTTTCCAGATCCAATGTGTCCGAAGTTAAATGCAAACATTCGGAGACCAACACCTGGTCCGTCTGCACTGATACCAGTATTACCGAAGACTACAGCAGATCCAATTGATCTCATTTCAGCACCAAACTGCTGATAGTCTGCTAATGTAATCTTAGTTGCAGTCGCAATACCTACACCAGAACGAACCCAACGAATATCTTGTGCTGGAATTGAACTATCAATGAAAGAGGTACTTGCAGAAGCACCATCAAGGTGAAGAAGAAGTTTGTCACTACCATCAGAATTAAACTGAGTTGTCGCTGGAGTAAAGGTTGCAGTATATCTTGCAGTATTTGAAATTCTAACTTCATCAACATAACCAACAAATGCATTAACACCAGAATTATCTGCACCAATTGTCAGTTGTCCTGTATTACCGATTGTAGAAGAGTTTGTTTCTGTTGTTCCAAGTGCAGTTCCATTTACATAAGCAGTAATTGTTGAACCAGAACGAACTAATGCAATATGGGTCCAAGTATTAATTGAAATAGAACCACCAAACGTTGTAGAAGCACTGCCAAAGAAATTGCCAGTTACAACTCCAGCGGCTAAGAAAAGATTATATCTACCAGTCGTTTCAGTTCCCAATGAGAAGAGATAACGATTTCCTGTAACACTTGTAGGATAAATCCATGCTTCTGCTGTAAAGTTTCCAGAGAAAGCAAAGTCTGATCCACCTTCACATCTCGCATAGTCTCCAGTACCATCAAGATATAAAGATGCAGTTCCAATTTTTTTCTGCAGTGTCGATAACTGAGCATCACCATAAGCAGTTACAGTCTTACCAAGTCTTGATGTTGGGAGTTCAAATAGTCCCTCACCTTTTGCAGTAATAGAAGAAAGACCAGTTGCTGAGGTATAACTTCTAACAGTACCAAATCCTAGTGCTTCTTTATAAGATACATTTCCACTGGTGGTTGTAGAACCACCCATTGTAACAGAGAACGTATTGACACCAACATACCCAGTAACGCGATAGAATCCATCGGTTGCTGTACCTGAAGTAAAGTCAGCAAAAATTCGATCACCAACTGTTAGTCCATGACCAACTCTGGTAATTGTGAGAGCAGTTCCTACCTGAGCATAAGTACCGGATTGATAGTTTGCTTCAAGATAATAAAGTTCATCATTTGCTGCTGGTGTAGAAGATGTGGTGGTAAGACCACTGGTTTTAATTCTTACATATCCAGTGCTTCCTACACCTACTGATCCATCATAAGCACGAATTCCTTTATCTGCAAAATAACTAAAGCAGTTAACCCATTCGGTTCTACCACCATTTGTCATCTCAAGAGCAGTGTTATTCGGACAAATGAATGTACATTCATTGAATAACATTGCTGGTTCAAGTGTGGTTGGATCAACTACACTACCATCGATTAAAACACCACGACCTGCTTTATATGAAGTTGGTGGTGAATGAGCAGTATCAAATCCATACGGATCTGTTGCAGAAGTTATTGAACCTTTATTGAGTACAGTAACTCTTTGAATATAAGGGGAACGAATTGTAGTCTTAGAATTATTGGCAAACTTGAATGCATAACCAGGTTCATTAATATTACCAATCGTTAAATCTTCAACAGTGGTTTCTCCATTTAATAAGAAACCATCATTTTGTCTTGTTCCTGATGTAGGTTGAACAAATGTACCGCGAAGTCCTGTACCCCTAACAGTTACACCTACAGGAATTGTGAGTGGAAAAACCTCAGTAAAGGTGCCTGACTGAACAAGGATTACATCTCCAGACGTTGATACACTTAATGCTTTAGCAATCGTTGCAAATGGTCTGTTGATGGTGGTTCCTGCATATCCATCATTACCATTCGTCGAAACATAATATGTTTTTCCGAGAGCATTTAAGTTTCCATCAAGTAAAGTAACTGCCGTTACTATACCTGCTTGAATTGTAACACCTACACCTACTTCTAAACCGCGCTTTACCCTAAAATTCTGGTCTGCCAAGGTTCACTATCCCCTATGGTTCTTTTATGTATTTATCAAACCACGATTGTATTGAATTGAAGTTTAAAGGTTGTCGCTGAAGAACTTGCAGGAGTGGCAAGTAGTCTAATGTTACCACCAGAAATGTCTACATCATAAGTCGCAACTGCAGAATTATTATAAACAGATCCATATTCAGTTAGATAAGCAGTTGTTCCGTTATGAACAACAAGGATCTTTGTCGTATGGAAATTAGTGTTCTGAGTTGCTTGAACAAGATACTCAACAGAACGATAAGAAGCAGCTGCAATAGAATGAATTCCAACTTGAGATGTTGATGCTGTTGTTGCAGTTGCAGATCCTATTCTGCTTGAAGTTGTATCATAAGTTGGTGCAGTTATTATACCAGATACATTTGCATTAGTATAAGTTAAGTTAGTACCAGAAATCGTGGTAACGACACCAGTGACTATGTTACCAGTGGTAGCATTAAGTGTAGTTAAATTACCTGTTGTATAAGTAGCATTAGATCCACTTAAGGTTGTTACAACACCAGTAACAATATTACCTGTAGTAGCGTTAGCAGTTGTAAAGTTACCAGTCGTGTAAGTTGCATTAGATCCACTTAAAGTTGTGACAACACCAGTGACGATATTACCAGTCTGAAGAGTACCAGTATTGTAGAAGGCATTGGTGCCACTGATTGTGGTAACGACACCAGTGACTATGTTACCAGTAGTAACATTAGCAGTTCCAAAGTTACCAGTCGTGTAAGTTGCATTAGATCCACTTAAAGTTGTGACAACACCAGTTACAATATTACCAGTTGTTGCATTAGCAGTGGTGAAGTTACCAGTTGTATAAGTAGCATTAGTACCACTTAGTGTAGTAACAACACCAGTGACGATATTACCAGTCTGAAGAGTACCAGTGTTATAGAAAGCACTAGTACCAGAAATCGTGGTAACAACACCAGTAACAATGTTACCAGTAGTAACATTAGCAGTTCCAAAGTTACCAGTGGTATAAGTAGCATTAGTACCACTTAAAGTTGTGACTACACCAGTAACGATATTACCCGTTGTGGCATTAGCAGTTCCAATATTAGCAGTGGTGTTATTAATTGTACCTAATGTACTTACACCAGTAGCATTAATATTTGATATTGTTAATTGATTATTAGTTAATAATGTTACGCCATTAATTTCATAAACTTTACCAGACGCAAGGTTAAAGTTCTCACTTGACTTTAATGCTGTATTAGTATAATCCCAAGTTAAAGTTTTTCTACTTGCAGTAGATCCGATACCAATACCAGCACCATCAAGAAGTAAATCAGAGGTAACTGTACCAGCAATTCCAACAACAAAGTCAGCGAGTTCAATTGCTGTTGAGTTTACAACAGTTTGTGTGCCATCTACATAAAAATCACCTTTAATTCTTACTGATCCAGTATTATCACCAACACCAGCAGGATCAATAGTAATTACTGATGGACCACTAATTGTATTGGTATCGATATTAATTCCAACTCCACTATCACCAGTAGAAAGTCTAGTTGTTGCTGTTACTATGCCTGAACTGATTGTAACTCCAGTACCGACCTTAAGTTGAGTTGTAAATGTACCAACGCCAGAATAGTTAAGATGAGTACCTGAAATAAAAGTAACTACACCAGTAACAATGTTTCCAGTAGTAGCATTAGCAGTGGTGAAGTTACCAGTCGTGTAAGTAGCATTAGTACCACTTAAAGTTGTTACAACACCAGTAACAATATTACCAGTCTGAAGAGTACCAGTGTTATAGAAAGCACTAGTACCAGAAATCGTGGTAACGACACCAGTGACTATGTTACCAGTGGTAGCATTAACAGTTCCAAAATTACCAGTCGTATAAGTAGCATTAGTACCACTTAGTGTGGTAACAACACCAGTAACGATGTTGCCCGTTGTGGCATTAGCAGTCGTAAAGTTACCAGTGGCGTAAGTTGCATTAGTACCACTTAAAGTTGTGACTACACCAGTAACGATATTACCTGTAGCAATCGTAGCAGTACCAGAAGTGAATAGTGTCGTTACAATACCAGTAACAATTCTTCCAGTCTGAAGAGTACCAGTATTATAGAAGGCATTGGTACCAGAAATAGTAGTTACAACACCAGTAACGATGTTACCTGTGGTAGCATTAGCAGTGGTGAAGTTACCAGTGGCGTAAGTTGCATTAGTACCACTTAAAGTTGTGACTACACCAGTAACGATATTACCTGTAGCAATCGTAGCAGTACCAGAAGTGAATAAGGTAGTTACGATACCAGTAACGATATTACCCGTTTGAAGAGTACCAGTGTTATAGAAAGCATTAGTACCACTGATTGTAGTTACGATACCAGTAACGATATTACCCGTTTGAAGAGTACCAGTGTTATAGAAGGCATTGGTACCAGAAATAGTAGTTACAACACCAGTAACGATGTTACCAGTCTGAAGAGTACCAGTGTTATAGAAGGCATTGGTACCAGAAATAGTAGTTACAACACCAGTAACAATGTTACCAGTAGTAGCATTTAAAGTTCCTAGATTACCAGTGGTGTAAGTAGCATTAGATCCACTTAAAGTTGTGACAACACCAGTAACGATATTACCCGTTTGAAGAGTACCAGTATTATAGAAAGCATTAGTACCAGAAATCGTGGTAACGACACCAGTGACTATGTTACCTGTAGTAGCATTAGCAGTGGTGAAGTTACCAGTGGTATAAGTAGCATTAGTACCAGAAATCGTGGTAACAATACCAGCAGTGATAAAACCATTTGTGATAAATGCGTTGTCAATATCGGCATTAGTGTAGGTTAAATCAGTACCACTAATAGTTGTGACAACACCAGTAACTATGTTACCAGTGGTTAAGTTACCAGTATTATAAGTGAGATTAGTACCGCTTAATGTGGTAACGACACCAGTAACGATATTACCAGTTCCAAAGTTACCAGTGGTGTATGTTGCGTTGGAACCAGAGATAGTTGTTACAACACCAGTAACTATGTTACCAGTGGTTAAGTTACCAGTATTATAAGTGAGATTAGTACCAGCAATAGTTGTGACAATACCAGAAGTAATGAAGGCATTGTCAATATCTGCGTTGGTGTAATTTAAATCAGTACCAAAAAGATTAGTAAAGTTACCATCTCTTGCTTCAACTAAATTGTCTGTAATATGAACAGATCCAACAGCAAGTCTTGTCCCGTTGGGAACAAGTGTTGAACCAATACCGACCGCATAGTTAAACATCCAAGCATCTGTGGTTCCAAACCCATAAGAGTTTGCGGCAACCCACATTATCTGCTTGTAGGTTTCTGGTAGTGTACTAAAACCAGCAAGAGATAGATTTACTAATGGGAAACCTTCCGTAGAAGCAATCGCAATTCCACCATGATTAGCAGTTGTATCATTAGAAACATCATTACCAAAGGCATCAGTTGTAATGCCTAGTGTGATTTCTTTGTCAAGAACTTTTAGGTCTTGTGCGATAATTACAGATGATGTTCCACCAATGCTTAAGTTTCCAGAAATAAAGACATTGCTATGGAAAGTTGCCGTTGTATCATAAACATCAAAGTCTGTCAGAACATCAAGACTTGTGATCGTTGCTACACCAGTTGAATTGATATTTGTTAATTCTGCGTTTGTACTGGTAAGAGTTGTTACGATACCAGCGGTGATAAATGCATTATCAATGTCTGCATTAGTATAAGTTAAATTAGTACCAGCAATGGTTGTAACAATTCCAGTCGTTACAAATGCACTATCAATGTCTGCGTTGGTATAAGTTAACTCTGAACCAGCAATGGTTGTAACAATACCAGCAGTTATAAACGCATTGTCAATATCAGCAGTGGTATAGGTTAATTCTGAACCAGCAATGGTCGTTACGATGCCAGCGGTGATAAATGCGTTATCAATGTCTGCGTTGGTATAGGTTAGATTGGTTCCAGCAATGGTAGTTACAATACCAGCGGTGATAAACGCATTATCAATATCCGCATTCGTGTAAGTAAGGTTAGTACCAGAAATCGTGGTAACGACACCAGTGACTATGTTACCAGTGGTAGCATTAAGTGTAGTTAAATTACCTGTTGTATAAGTAGCATTAGATCCACTTAAGGTTGTTACAACACCAGTAACAATATTACCTGTAGTAGCGTTAGCAGTTGTAAAGTTACCAGTCGTATAAGTAGCATTAGATCCACTTAAGGTTGTTACAACACCAGTGGTAACATTTGCCGTATTAATGGTGGCAGTGCCAGAAGTGAATAAAGTAGTTACGATACCAGTAACAATGTTACCTGTAGCAATCGTAGCAGTACCAGAAGTGAATAGTGTCGTTACAATACCAGTAACAATTCTTCCAGTCTGAAGAGTACCAGTATTATAGAAAGCATTAGTACCACTGATTGTGGTAACGACACCAGTGACTATGTTACCTGTAGTAGCGTTAGCGGTCGTAAAGTTACCAGTCGTATAAGTAGCATTGGATCCACTTAATGTTGTTACAACACCAGTAACGATGTTGCCTGTGGTAGCATTAGCGGTCGTAAAGTTACCAGTCGTATAAGTAGCATTGGATCCACTTAATGTTGTTACGATACCAGTTACAATATTACCAGTCTGAAGAGTACCGGTATTGTAGAAGGCACTAGTACCTGAGATCGTTGTTACAACACCAGTAACGATGTTGCCTGTAGTAGCGTTAGCAGTGGTGAAGTTACCAGTGGTATAAGTAGCATTAGATCCACTTAAAGTTGTAACAACACCAGTTACTATGTTACCAGTTGTGGCATTAAGTGTCCCTATATTTGCAGTAGTATTATTAAGAGTTCCAATTGTACCAATACCACTAACGTTGAGATTAGGTACTGTTAGTGTTGTGGCACTTAATACTTCCGTGCCATTAATTTTATAAACCTTATTGATTGAAAGATCAAGATTTTCACTCGATTTTAAAGAAAGTGTTGGATAATTCCAATTGAAACTTTTACGAACAGCAGATGTACCTAAAGCGAACCCAGCCCCATCGAGAAGTGCATCAGTATTTGCAGCCGTTGCAATTCCAATTTCAATATCTGCAATATCAACAATAGTAGAGTTAACAACAGTTTGTGTACCATCTACATAGAGATTCCCTTTAATTCTAACTGAACCGGTATTGTCACCAATACCAGCAGGATCAATAAAAATAATTGATGGTCCACTAATAGTATTAGTAGTAATATTAATACCTTCTCCAGGAACACCTGTAGATAATCTTGTTGAAGCTGTGATTATACCACTAGGTGTTAAACTAACTCCAGATCCAACTCTTACTAAACTATTAAATGTACTAATTCCAGTAACATAAAATCCATTAAGTACATTAACAACGTTTTGACCAGTTGAAGATCCTAATTTTAAATCTCCAGATACACTACCAATCGTTATTGAGTCATCAAGTGCAAAACGTAAATCTCTAATAAATGCTGCACTATCTCCAAAAATAGTTCCAACGAGTGTACTGCTTCCAGTAACAAGAACGTTACCATCTACATACAACTTTTGTGTAGAATCTGTACTACCAATAGCAACGTCACCAAAACTATTGATAACAAATTTTGTTACATCTGGATTTGTCTCATCTTCAACTACAAAGGCATTACCAGAACCAGTCTGAGTAATGCGAACCATATCTGATGATGTGGTTCCAGAAAAAAGTCCAGCAATATTACTTGAAGTTGGAACTACATGAAACTTTGCCCCTACATTCTGAGTTCCAACACCTACAAGATTATCATAGTAAATTGATCCTGCACCAAAGTTTTCCGTCCAAGGTGTTAATAGAGCAATGGTTGTACCTATTCCGACACCAGCAGTGTCTCTCTTTGCCCATAGGTAACCATCATAAAAGTTAAGAGCTAATTCACCTAGTTGTAAATCTGATACCTGGGGTCTCTTTCCTGTTACAGCAGACCTTTTTAGTCTAATTGGAGTTGCCATTTATCTTAAGACGGTATGTACCTTTTTGCAGTATATACTGCTTATCTTAGACTATCCAGGTTCACTATCCCCTATGGTTCGTCTTTATATGTATTTATTAACTAGCATTATTCCTTCTTGGGCGATACTTAAATAAATTCACTGGAGGATCTGGTTTCATCCAATCCTTGATTTTCTGATATTTTTCCATAGAAAAAAACTCCTGTGAGAAATACCAACTTTCCCAAGGAGTATGTCCTTTATCTTGATTGCAGGAATGGCAGCAACAGACTACATTTTTTGTGAAGTCCATTCCACCTTTTGATTGTGGAACGATGTGGTCTATTGTGATATTCTCTTCAGAACCACAATAAGCACATTGATGATTCCATTGTTCTTTTATATGTTGCCTCCACATTCGTTTCGCCTCTCCAGAACTTGTTGTGTGTAAATTGAACAAGTATTCTTTTGGAGAGTGTAGAGGTCCCATAAGCATCTGCGACTTATAGTTATTTATTGTGCTTTTTCTTACAAGCACCACGAGCATATGCTCTCGCCATGCTGTCTACATTTGAACAGGGTTTACCCGACTCTCCACAATAAGGGCACTTGGCGTCTGGTGGGTCATTAGGGTACTTGAACTTGCTCATACCACTATAGGTTGTCCCTGCCCCTCTGGTAGTTTGATTTGAGGAAGTTTTTCTGGTTGACGAACTTCCCAAGAACCACCAACACCACCATCCATATTCACGACAATTTCATTTGTGGGTAGTGCCTTAGGAATCTCAACATCCACAACCTGATCCATCAGCACTTTATTTTTTACAATTTCACGATTTGGTGTGTCCAAATTCATTACCATTCTTGCATCTTCAAAGTTACCACAATCACAAATTTTTTTATGAGTCCTTCTTTCTCTAACTGAGAAATAATCTTCACTGTTGTACTTGTTCATGATGTTGCTTCAATTCGGGATTAGGTTGAGATGAAATTACTGGGCTACGAGTACGATTTTTAATGACGATAAAAGAATCGTTCTGATAAGTTACAGATCCAAATGGTTTTGCCCACTTTGGATTTGCATCTGGATGAGTAGATGTTCCCGTGTACGCTACACCACCTATCTCAACACGAATATCATCATAAGAATCCCAATTTAATTCTTGAAGAGCAATGGCAAGTTGTCCCAACCAAGGAGACGACTTTTTACCCATCACATTCTCTTCTGGTTCTAGATTTCCAATCATCGTATGTTTCATTCCTTTGGTCATTATAACGTGAATTTTGCAATATGTAAAGTTGTGGCCAAGTATCACGGATGATCTCGGCCAACTTATAGGGAGTTTCAGTTGTAATCATTTACTATGTTATGCTTGTGCTTCTGTCCAGGAAAGACGTGCAAAGATTTTAGCATCTCCAGCCTCAAGAGTGTTGGCAACGATTGCTAAAACATCAGGTCCATCTGGATAAGGTTGTGAATTTACAGGTGCTCCACCACCACCTAGAATAGAATTACCCAGATCTCTAACTTGGGAAAGATCTAGAGAGTTTACACCAGTTCCGACGAAAAATCCAGAGATAACTTCTCCACCTGTAACATTAACGGATCCTGTTGCAGAGTGAATTTGTGCCAGCGATGAATTAACAACGTTTGCCACATTACCAACAGCATTTGTCCAGCTTGCGGAAGTACTAATTCCAACAGGATTCAGAATAGCCTGTACAAGAAGTCTCTTATCAGAACTAATATCAAGTGCTCTCAAAGTCAACTGCATTCTATTAACAAGTTCTCTTGTTCCAAAAATACCAGTCTGACCATTATCAACAGATGGTGCTACACGAATTGCAAGGAGTAAACTTCTTGTTCCCTTACCGGTAAGAATAATTTCGTTTGACTGACCAAATGTAAATACCAGAGATTTGTCATCATCAAATCTACCATCCATCATTACAGAAGTACCCCAGTGTGAAATGGTTGGACCAAAAGTTGGATAAGCAAGTTCAACGGCAGCTGCAGATCCAGGATTGTTTGAATCATAACTAAATGCTTGACCAGTATTAGCACCCATCGATGGGAATGTTACGACGCCTGCAGAAATTGCACCAGTGGCTGCTTGTGATAGTGTGATAGCAGTTGGTGATGTAATTGCAGAGATCCAGGTTCCATCTGGTAAACTTGGATGAACTGCTCTCATACCAATTTGAAGGTTTGCAGTAGATCCAACTGCAGTACAGGAGTTTGATCCTTGAGAAACTGTTAAAGTTACTGCTCCACCAGATTTTGCTCTAATGACCTGAGTAAAGGCTGTACTTCCAATGCCAGCATAATTAACATATTCATAAGTTTCTGCATCACGAATAACAAGTGTCCCTGTTGGTGGGAATCCAGCAGTAGTTGTAACGCCAATAAATGTTTCCGCAGCACCAACGCTTCTATTGATTTGAGTTGTAGGAGGAAGTGCCTGGGATTCATAGCGAGCTGGTAAGTTACCAGATCTCATGTATGCTTCTGTATTAATATTATTATTTGCTATCTTATGACAATAAAGAACATTACCATCTGAACCACGAACACCATATCTAATAAATCCTGCACCATACCAGGAATAATCAATATACCACATCTGCATTTTACCAAGATCAAGAACCATTCCCGATGGACCAGTTCCATCAAGTTTGTCAATGTTCCATTGTGATTGTGGAACTCTTAGATTAATCGTTTCGGATATGTTGACATAATCTGCGTTAGCACCACGATAAGATGGGGAGATTGTCATTGATGTGTCACTTGCAATGTCAGTGACACGATAAGATTGTCCACGAATAACAACATAGTCACCAACCATCACTTGCTTTGCGAAGAATGTTGGGAATGATGCGTTGGTTTGTGTTACTGTATTTGAGTTCTGCACTACACTAACCTTTCCAGAAAGTTGGAAAGTTGAACTTCTACGAACTGCATAAAGTTGTTGTCCATCATACTCAAAATACATTCCATTCTGATCATCAAATATTCCAAGTCTGCTAGCACAACCATACCAATTTGTTATTGTTACATAAGGAGTTCCGCCAGTTGCAACTGTTGTAGCAGCTCCGATTGGTAAAGAGTACTGGAAGGAATTATATCCAGTAACAGAGGTAATTGTATAATTTCCATTATATGCAGTTTGAGCAGATCCAATGATTGATATATTTGTACCAGGTTGAATATTATGCTGTTCTTTTGTAATGACATTTACAGTTGATCCAGCACTTACTCCAGTAGCAGTGATAGAATCAACTTGTAAATTTGGTCTTAAAATTGTACCAGAACTTGCTTGAATACCTTTACCAGACTGATAACGGAAATATCTTCTCGTCTGTCTGACCATTGTTTCAAAATTTCCATTAGCATTGCTTGAGAAGATAACGCCACCATCAAATGGTCTATGTAATACATTTCCCTGAGGAATTACATAGATTTCTCCTCCACTTACAGTACCAGTTGGCATTGGGTTTGTGGAAATAGCAACTTGGAATGCTTTAGCACTGCTAACACCAACAATTGAGAAAGATCCTTTAGGTGGATTAGTCGTTGCAGTTGTACCTCTAACTGCAACATTATTACCAATTGCTAACCCATGAGGAACTGTAGTAAAGAACGTTACAATTCCTGTTCCAGAATATTGAATTTCAGGTGGAGTTGATCCAATTCTAGCAGAGGTAAAAAGTATAGCACTAGAAATTCCAGTTTTATTTGAATCAAAAATATTAGTTATGTTTGTAGTATTAGTTTGAGTTGCTGTATAAGTAAATATGCTACCACTAGAACCTTCAACAATAAAATTACCATTTGCTGGTGCTAAAAATGTATCAGAAATACTGATTGGAGTTCCTACAGAAGGAGCAGTACCAACAAGAGTAACTGATACAGTTCTAGAATTTGTAGGGAATGAAATAGAACTAATCGTACCAATTCCAATTGGGGAGGCAGAAGCAAAAGGTCTCTGATTAATCAATGCAAGATTTTCCCATTTTGTTGTTTGGGATCCATATTCAAAGTCAGTGTCAATCAGTGCCTGTGGAGTCGATACTCTGAACTTATTAACAGGATCAGTGTACTCTTCGGATGGCATAAACCTTTCATTATAGTCATCGAAGATAATGGCAAGTTTGTCAGTAGCCGACATTGAAGTCGTATTGTACTGCAATGTTATTTCAGTTGTATTTGCGTTTGCAGTACCTGATGTTGTGTAAGCAGTTGCTTTTAATGACGAATCAGTAAAATTATAAATTATTTGGTTTGTGGTTACGTTGGTGATCAGTACAAGTCTTTCTCTAGGAATAACTCTAGGAATGATAATTTTTTTCGATGCGGGAATAAATGTATATCCAGTTTCCAGTACTACCTTTCTTGCCATGATTAGCGAACACTTTTTTTCTATTTATAAAAAAAGGGGGGTGTCCCCCCGATTTTTATAGTGCATTACCTCTCGGTAGAACTTCCTCTGGGAACACAAAGTTCTCATGAGGTTGATCTACGGGTGCCATCCAGGCACGGAGTCCTTCATTCAGAAGAATGTTCTTCGTGTAGAAGGTTTCAAACTCAGGATCTTCTGCTGCTCTAATCTCCTGACTTACAAAATCATAAGCACGTAGATTAAGGGCAAGACCAATGATACCAATGCTGGAAGTCCACAGACCCATGACAGGAACAAATAGCATGAAGAAATGCAACCAACGCTTGTTACTAAAAGCAATACCAAATATCTGCGACCAGAAGCGGTTTGCAGTAACCATTGAATACGTTTCTTCTTCCTGTGTAGGTTCAAAAGCCTTGAAAGTGTTTGCTTGATCGCCATCTTCAAAAAGTGTGTTTTCTACAGTAGCTCCGTGAATTGCACAGAGCAGTGCTCCTCCTAGTATACCAGCAACTCCCATCATGTGAAAGGGGTTGAGAGTCCAGTTGTGGAAACCCTGAAGGAACAGAAGGAACCTGAAGATAGCAGCAACACCAAAAGAAGGTGCGAAGAACCAACTGGATTGTCCCAGTGGGTACATCAGGAATACAGATACAAACACAGCAATAGGACCAGAGAAAGCAATGGCATTATATGGACGGATGCCTACCAGGCGAGCAATCTCAAACTGGCGAAGCATGAATCCAATCAGGCTGAAAGCCCCGTGGAGCGCCACAAAAGTCCAGAGTCCCCCAAGTTGGAACCACCTGACGATATCCCCTTGAGCCTCAGGACCCCAGAGCAGAAGAAGAGAATGACCCATAGAATCTGCTGGAGTAGAAACTGCTGCTGTAAGAAAATTCGCGCCCTCAAGATAGCTGGATGCAAGACCATGAGTGTACCAACTCGTAACGAAAGTTGTTCCAGTAAGCCAACCACCAAGAGCAAGGTAAGCAGTGGGAAAAAGAAGAAGTCCAGACCAGCCAACAAAAACGAAACGATCTCTCTTAAGCCAGTCGTCGAGTACATCGAACCATCCTCTCTGTTGAATAGGTTGTGAAAGTGTAGAAGAAGTCATAGCCTCCTATGTTATTTCTCATATTTATCTTAACATTGCTTAACAAAGGAGTCAATGAGTGTTTGTGCCTATCCCCAATAAATTACTGAAAGAGTGAAGGCGACAAACACAATGATTGTGAAACCCATCATACCTACACCTGCCCAGATAATCCAGGGTTCCATAGGATGATGTTGATTATTATGAGACATAAAAAAGAGGGTTGTTACACCCTCTAATTTATATCAGTTATTCAGTTTTTATCAACCAACAATACTCTGTCTCCATTCTTCACTCATATTCACCATAATTGCTTCTGCTGCTTCTGGTGTTTCAGCATAGCCTTCATCAAGTAAGTGTGAAAGAATGATGTCGTAAATATCTTCCTTTATACCCATTCTTTTCCTTGCTCTTTGCTTTTCTTGATCACTTGCGGCACGAACTCCTGATAATACTTGTCTGTCATATTTGCGCTTACTTTTTGGCAATCTCTTTGGTCCTCTTTCATAAGTACCACCACCAAGAGTTTCTTTCTCACTTGCTCTTTGTGAAGAAGCAGGATCTATGAGCGGGCGTCCGTGTCTCTGATTATACTCAAATCTTCCACCCTCTCTACCCTCAACAACTTCCATATATGCCTCTTGAAGGTTGCGAATTTCTTGTGCGTCCATTTTTATTAATACTTTTTAGGTATTTATATATTCTATCATTTTTTGAAGAGTGTTGATGTTGTCTCCTACAAGCCCAAGTGCAGTGTTGCAGTGATGGCATAGCAGTTTCCTTACTTTACCTGTGGTGTGGCAGTGGTCTACACATAACTTCTTCCACTTACCATTTCCTTCATTTCCACAAATAGCACATCTCCCATTTTGATCTTCAAACATTTTTGTATGCTCTTCAAGAGTTATGCCATAGTTTCTTTTTAAATCGTTATTTCTTGTCCTTTGTGGATTTGCTTGATGTCTTGCTTTCACCCTTGCCTTATCACATTCCTTACAAGCAGAGTGCCTCCTACCTGTTTTTTTATCACGCATATAAAACTCTGTAATGTGCTTCTCAACATCACAGGTCATACAAGTTCTATACAGGTCAGAGTATAGTTTAGTCATTTCGTGCTTTCTTTCGTGCTTAAATATTTATAAAAAAAAGGAACTCCGAAGAGTTCCTTAACATTATATCAACCGATTGCGGGAGCAGTTAGAGCAACTGGTGTTGCTTCTGCTGCTGCAAGGTCAAGAGGGAAGTTGTGTGCATTCTTAAACTTCCCATAACTATCTGGTATTACTACCAGGATTGGACTATATCATCACCATTTCTGGTGTCGGACGCTTATTCCTGTTATTAAGGGAACTATATCCCTCAGGTAGTCTCTGAACCTTTCCAGAGTGTACTCTGGACTTGGCTGCTGATTACCCACTTGGGGTTTCCAGCAATTCATCCGATTTAAAGAGCGCAAAGCACAACTTGACGCTCGTGCATTACCTCCATTCCCAGTCCAGCGCGGTTTAGAACGTCAGCCCAGGTGTTAATAACTTTACCTTGTCCATCAACGATAGACTGATTAAAGTTGAAGCCATTCAAATTGAAGGCCATAGTACTCACACCAAGAGCAGTGAACCAGATGCCTACAACAGGCCAGGCAGCAAGGAAGAAGTGAAGTGAACGAGAGTTGTTGAACGAAGCGTACTGGAAGATCAGACGACCGAAGTAGCCGTGTGCAGCAACGATGTTATAAGTCTCTTCTTCTTGACCGAACTTGTAACCATAGTTCTGTGACTCATTCTCGGTGGTCTCCGGAACCAGAGAAGAAGAAAA
>Ga0222713_10000988_pt1 | contig 32567 bp, 51 predicted proteins | sample C33_649DmetaG_FD_165061 | JGI IMG/M metagenome (GOLD analysis project Ga0222713, IMG submission 165061) | Estuarine water microbial communities from San Francisco Bay, California, United States - C33_649D | ecosystem: Environmental > Aquatic > Marine > Unclassified | place: USA: California... | reverse complement strand
AAAACGGCTTTTGCAACCAAAAAAACGGGTTTGCGTATGGTTGAACAACGGGCAAATCACCCAAGTAATGGATGTTGTCGTTTTCAATGTAACTTGCCATTGTTTGATTTGGTGTCCCATTTGCATTAATGAAATGTAGCGGTTTTCTAGTTCTCGCATACTTTACATTGCACGTTTTATAAACGTGTGCGCCTTGGTTTAATTCACCATAAATGTAATTGTCAATATTATCAACAATTTTTTCAATATCAAATGCAATGTCGTTTATCATAACCAATACGCCGTTGTTTTTTTCACACCATGAAAACCATCAAAATTATCGCCAACATATGATATTTTAGCAACACAATTATCATCGCCACCGCTCAAATAAAACTCATCATCAACCGAGTAATTGCGCCCTTTGTTTGTTAATTCAAACAACAAAACGGCACCCGAACCCGAATCAACATTAAGAACATCAGCAATGGCACCCACACCGCTCATTGAGCCACTTAAATTAATGACATCAACGTTTGGTGATGCGGTGTAATTCGTGCCAAAATCGGTAACATCAAACGCAACAATTTCACCGCCGAAATCATCCATGTGGGTGATTATGTATTGTTGAATTGCATTGTAAGTTCTTACCGCCTCATTGTATCGGTTATAAATAAGGGTGTTTAAACTATTTGTTTTATTAGAAACCTCACCATTTTGGCGCACCTCACCATAAATTGTTGCTTGGTTAAATTCATCTTTCATGATTTCAAAATATAAAAATCCTTTCATCATGTTTTTGATTCCATCGCTAATTAATAAGCCGTTATTGTATCCGAACGCATCACCAAAATAAGTTGGTAATTCTTCAACAAATGGCAAATTAATTTTATCAAAGCATGGGGATGAGCCATTATCTGCAATGTATCTCTTATATAATTCAGCGCCCAACAATTGGGTCATGTAAATCGGTGTGTATCGGTCAATATAACCTAGCACTTTTTCATATGAATACATGCCTTGGTGAATCTCCCATTTTCCCCCGAAATCGTTTGGTTGAATATACATTGCTAGTTCCTTTTATTTTTTTAGTTTTCCAAATCCCTTTTTGATAAGGATGCGTGCTAACTCACCCGTTACTTTCCAAATTGACCCTTTAGGCAATACGGCTGATTCGCCGTTTGCAACAAAATCATATTGCTTGCCATCCTCAATTTCGATTGTTAACGATTCATTGCCATCAACATCTTTAGTGTAATGAACATCAACAACATTTGTGTCAACGCTCATTTCAACGCTTTGGTCATCTTTACGCTCAAATGTTGCATCAACATTTTTGGTATCCAATTTGACCTTTAACGCCTTTTTTTTGCGTGGTGTCTTGTCCATAATTAACTTAACTTTTTAGTTGATTAAAGTGCGGCAATTGCGGTTGCAATATCACCTTTAACAAACGCTTTAACATCATTTGCTTTAACGAATGATGCCAAACGTGCCTCACAAAGGATTGAAACCATGTTGCGGGCAAAGTCATCATTTTCATAACCAACTTGAATGTTCATCCCCTCACGCATACGCACGTTGAATTTGGTGAAATCACCAACAAGGAATGTACCCGTTGCAATGTTTGTAGATGCAACGATTATCAAACCACTCAATTGCATGTTTGGTGCCATTCCCTCGGTAAAGTTGGGGTATGTATATTCACCCGTTGTTGTTTTGCTCAATTCGATTTTAGCAACATCGGATGGGTTAAGAACAATGTGAGTTGGTACGAAATCACCACCCTCAATTTGCGCTTTAGCAACGCGTAAAACATCAATGATTGTTGGGTTAGTGATAGTACCCGCGAATGAACCCGCAGACCATGCAGATGCAGATGCAAGAACACCATTAAGTGATGCACCAACACCCGTACCATTTAACAATTGTGAATCAATGTTTTGTGCAACTGATTCCATCAAATCGTTGTTGATTTCGGAACGTACAAACGCCAAATCACTCAACATTTCTTTTGATACTTTGATGAAACCCGCTACTTTTTTAACCTCAACGCTCACCTCGGTGTATGATACTTGACCATTTGCTTTTGTTCCCGCCTCGGCAACAAACTCGGTTGATGATTGAGTTGTTTGTTGGATGTATGTAACATATTTTGATGATGTTGCACCAACGTTTGAGATTTCAACAATACGGCGAATTGGTCGCGCCATGCGGTTAACACCCGCCTCAAGTTGAGAAAGTGCGATTGTACCCGTGTAATCACCCGCAATTGTTGTATCTGCTTTTACTTCTAGGTTGAAATTTTGACCTTTTTCAACTGAATTAAGAATTTCGGCATGCTTTGCGCCAAATTCATTTACGATTGCTTCGCTTAAATTTTTAGCCATTTTTACGTTTTCTTTTTTTGCTGATTCTTTTAATGCATCAATCTCGCCTTGGAATTTTGCAATTTCCGCTTCGATTGATGCGCTTTTTGTTTCAATTGCCTCTAGTTTAGACAACTCGTTTTTAAGTGCCACAACATCATCATTGGTTGCAACACCTTGCATTTTTTCTGCAATCATTGTTGAGATATTCTCAACTACTTGCTCGGGGGTTAAATTAGTGTTTTCCATTTCCCTTTTTTTTGTTAAACAATAGTTTATTTAAGATTTGAATTTATAGTGTTCATCACTTTTGCCCAATCAAATGTTGGCTCAACAATAACATCATTTGAGTGTTCTTTAATGAACGGCTCATGTTTTGAGAGTAACATTAGTTGATTGTTCAAATATTTTAAACGCATTTCAAGTTGATAACCGCGTTCATCGCTATACTCACCACTCGTTAATGCTTTAATTGTTGTATTTATGTCTTTATTAAGGCGCTCAAATGCATCATTTTTGTCTTGCTCGCTTTTGATTACGTCAACAACATTTGTCATGTCATTGGCGCCAAAAGTAACCGCCGAACCCTCATATAAAACAACCTCATTGATTTCATAAAACCCGCCACTTGGCAATGTTGTATCCTCAACGAATCTCATTTTATCTTTGATGTATTTAAAGCCAATTGAATGCTCGCGGATTATTTCGCTTTTGTAATCCTCCCATGCATCATTTGCTAGTGATGAGTTACCAAGTTGACCAACGGCAAACAATCCGTAATCATCTTCTTGTAGGGTGATAAACTTGCCAATTGGTTGTTGCCAATCATGGTGCCTTAAAAACGCAATTTTGCGGTTGCTAGTTGAATCAATACCGCGCTCTTGAATTGATTTGGCAAACGCGCCTTTGCGTATTACATCATTATCCGAATCAATGTTATCAAACTTTGCTAAATAAATGGCAACTTGTTTTTTTTCGCCATCCATATCTTTGATTTCAAAACCACCTTTGGTTGAATATAGTGCATTTTTCATTTGTACAAATTTAATCATTTAAACCCAAAAGATTGCGCATTTCAACCTCATCAAAATTAATACCTAGGGCATTAAGTTTTTCGATTGTTTCGGCTTTCAATTTCATTGTCATTGCGCTTTTTTCCTCATCATCTTGCATAATTGGCAAGTGTGAAAAATCTGCCTCTAAATAATAACCCTCATCAAACAACCCAAATTGGCGCATGATTGATTCATACATTGCTTGGGTTTCGGGTTTTATTGTGTCTTGGTAAACCATACGGATGGAATCACGCATGTTTGAGAATGTTGCCCCATCAACACTTGAAAAGATGTTTGCGTTTAATCCGTAGGCATCAAACAATGCAATTTTATCCGCGGTAAGTTCTTCAAACAACATCAAATCCTTTGTTGGGTAACTCATGGGTTGCCAATTTACTTTTGCCTCGGTAATTATCAACTCATCTTTTGAACGGCGGTACCAATCTTGTTGTATCTGCTTTTTTTCCTCGGGGGTCATTGGAATTGCGCCACCCATGTCCGATTGTTGTGCGCTTAACACACCAATTGCACCCATGTTTTCAAGCAATACATTTCTTTTGTGGTATTGTGCGCGAATGTTTGAAAGCGGGTATTTTAACGAATCAATGCGTGATGTTGGTTTAATGATGTTCATACCATCATCAGTTGTTAGGTAAACCATATCACCCCATGTTATCGTTTCTTGGTCATCGTTATCATAATAAAAAGTAAACTTATCAATCAAATCGTTGGCATCCATTTGTTTTAATTTCTTGCCACTCACATGAATCTTTACCTTATCAGCGGGTAACGGCACGAATAAATTGCGGATGTTAAACGCTCTTTTTGGTGAGTATGCAAAAACGTTTGAATACAATGCATCTTGCACGCTTAATGTATAAACAACATCTTGCCATGATTGCATTGCGTTTGGTTTATTAATCAAATCCAACAACCAATGGCTTTCAACTAGGTTGCCCGCCTTATCATATAACTTTGGCACGTTTGATGACATCATTGATGCCCTTTTGTCAATCACCGCCCTTAATTCGGGTATCTCAACGTAAAGGCGCCACGAATCATTGGTATCAATCCAAACCGCTTCCTTTTTGCCCCATATTTGTGATTGCATGGGTAACATGCGCCTCATATCCTCAATGAAGCGCCCATTATTGTTTAGCGATGTACCATAAAACGCCTCCCAAAAGTTTAATAAATTCATCCGCGAATAATTTATTTTGTAAAATTAATCAAATATTTTTGAACATTGATTGAATAAATATGCTTAATCCACTCATGCAATCGGGTGCATCATCGTTTTTGTTCTTTCCCTCTTTGCTGAATGTTTGAACGTTTTGAATAAATTGCAATGATTGTTCATCATCTTTTTGTACAAATGTGAGGCGCTGTTGTATGAACGCGCTTTGCATGATTATGCGTGTTATCTTGTTAGTTTGGTTAGCCACTTGCAACACCTTTGCGGTTGTTATATGTTGTAATTGGCGCGCAAACATCGCGCCCATGCTGTTTGATTCAACGCGCACATAACTCACACCCCAATGATTAAGTTTTGAGGCACACAATGGGAGCGTTACATCGGTGTTATCTTTGGTAAACACATAATCACAAACGTATAATTTGCCATTAACAATTATGGCAATTGCCATTGCGGTATAATCCGCGCCTTGGTCGGCAACATCAATGTACCCAATTGCCCCATCATATCCTTTAGGATTGGTTTCGGATTTATTACTTTCAATGATTTGCGTTAACTCGCTGTTGCTTATAACGTTAAGTGCGTTAAACAATCGCCCTTCAACCTCAACGGGTTGTTGCATATATTCAGCAAGCCAAATTTCTTTTGCCGTGCGTTTTCTTTTCTCATGATATTCATTGGTTGACATGACATCCTCACAAAATGAGTTGCCTTGGTCATCTAGGGCGCTAATCACAATTGATTGGTCATAAATACCCTCATTCATGTTTTTGCCAATCACATCATTTAATGACCAACGTGTGCCAATATCAATACGCGCACACCCGCGCTCAAAGCGTGAATCATGTGTTGATTGCTTCCATTGCAATATGCGGTCGTTTATTGTATCGCTCAACGCATCCTCAATGCCTCTGTAAAGGTCATCAGTAATTGCCACCTTTGTGGCGCCAAATCCAATAATGGTACCGCCAACACCCGCGCCAAAATAACCAACTTGGCGTGATTGGTTTGTGTTCCATCCATTCAAGTTTGCTTTATCACTTGACAATGCAACGCTAGGAAATACCTCTTTAAACTTATCACCCTTTACAACCTCGCGCACATCGTATGAAAATTTGAGATACAATGTGGCGGTGCATGTGTTGCGCATTACTGATTCGCTTGGGTTGTTTCCTAGTGTCCACGCGCAAAACAATGTGGTGATGTAAGATTTGCCCGCACGCGGAGGCATTGATACGCTCAAAGATTTGATTTTGCCGTTTTCGACATCTTGAAACGCAATTGCCACATCTTTTAAAAATGGGCGCCTCTTGAAAAACTCGCGGTCATAATACAAACAAAAGTGCCAAAATGAGCGCCTTGCCAACTCTAATTTTAACAAATGCTTTAATGCATCACTCTTGTTCATCTGCATCATCACCAAGTAATGATTTTAAATCATCAACCGATAAACCGCTAAAATCATGATTGATTTGCGTTTGCTCAATTTGTTGTGTTGGTGCGCCAAATGCTGAATCCATTAATGCCTTGTATGCATTTACATCACCATCTTTTGCACGCCTCACCAATGCCAATGTCATTAAATCCTCTTGGCTCAACGTTTGTTCAATTCCATCAATGGGGTTTGTTGCTTTTTGGTCAACATCTAGCCAATAACGTGCAATTGTGCTTCGATTCCTAGCACCTTTTGGGCGCCCTTTTGGGTTGCCACTTTGCCCTTTTGCCCAACTTTTTAAATTATCCTCTTTTGCCATTGTATCATCATTGTATTTATTCGATTTAAGACACTTTAAAGTTACAATTGGTAAAGTTACACATAAAACGATTTCTATGCTCTTAAAACGGCTCTATGATACCAAATATTTAATCAATTCAAAGATGCCCCACAACAATAATACCACAACAACGCGCAATAATGACATCACCGCGCTTTTTCCGCTTTCAAGCCATTTATGTATTGGCTCGGTTGGTATCCAAATAAGCGGTAATAAAATCATGCGGTCAATAAAGTAAATTGATAACACAATTGGTGTGGTTAAAATAGTAAGTGCGATTGTTTTAATCTTGTTCATAATCTAGTTGTTTAATAATTATCTTTTTTTCATCCCATGATTCAATATGTATGCCCTCATGGATTAAGAATTTTGCAAAGGTATTTATTGAGCGTTTTGATATTTCGCTTTTGTAGTAAATCACCCCGCTTGTTTCGCCGTAATCTGCACATGGTATTATTGCAAGGCGGTTGGCTTTTATCATATCACTCAATTGGTAAAGATATGATATTGTTGGGTATCCGTTGCAATATTTATTCATGATTTGCTAGATTGGGAATTTATACGAATCAACGCGTTTAACGGCTTTGCGTGTGCCATCTTGCATTGTCATCAATTGCGTTTCAAATGTCAAAAGGCGCCCACCAACGGGTTTAACGGGTGCGCCCCTCTCAACGTGCCAACCTTTTGAGCCATCGCCGTATTCCTCTTTGTATGTACCCGTTAACATTAGGTGAATTTGTTTTTGTTTGTGATGATAACCCAATCTTGAGTTGTGTTCAATTGTATCTCTTACATCATTTCTAGATGCATTTTCATGTATGTGTCCCATGGTGAAAACATCAAAATCCTCATAAATTTCAAGCGCCCTTGTAAGGTTAATTGCTCCCTTGGTAACAACACCACCACCACCCGAGCCATGGAAATATTTAATTTTAAAAGTTGTGATTGATTTTGAATCATAAAATTGTTTAACAACTAACCAACCACCATAACCACCAACTTGCACATTTGAGCCACATTTAAAGTTGAGCAAATCAACAAAGCGTTGCAAAATATCTGTTTCTTGCCATTTGATTATTGCCGTTTCATGATTGCCGTAACCAATTAAAACAATGTGGTGTGCATATGGCGCCCACCACTCAATTGCGGTTTCAACTATTGAATCCAAATAACGCGCATTGTTGTGTTCGGGTCTAATATCCGATTTATTTGCTCTCCTATCTCCGCGCCCTTGCATTAAACAAAACATATCGCCGTTTATCATGATGGGGATGTTGTTGTTTACGCAATAATCTAAATCTCTTTTTAATGCATCCCAATCACATTTTGGGTTGTCCCAATGTATATCAGAAAGCATTGCAATTGTTGCTTTGTTTGAATCAAATTTGATTTCGTGAATGTTCTTGGCGTGTTTTTTTATTTCCATGTTTTGTTAAATTAAAAAGCCACATGGTTAATCCACATGGCTTTGTTTCTAGTTTATAGGTAATGTTGAAAGGTATTTGCAAACCTTTTGAATGGTATTTGAGTGCATGCCTTTTTTCTCATTGTTTGAGTACAAATATAACCATAATTGATTTTGATGCACACCCGCGTTTTTTGCAAAGGCGTTTAAACTCATGTTTTGAGTATTCATTGCCTTAATGATACCATCGCGCACAATTTGATTTAAATTGGCTAGTTCTTTAAAAGATGTCATAAATCACTTTTATAATTGTTATTAGGGCAACAACGCTAATTAAAATCATTGTTGAAATTGCACCTATAAATTCTTTTCTTTCTCTTTTGTTCATATTGAAAAAATAAAATATCCAATGGCAATGCCCGACATCAACAAAAGCAATCTTTCGTAATTTTTCATGGTGTTTTTATTTAAGTAAACACATTTTTAAAATATACTTTGATAAATCCAATCCTTGTTTTTCTGCATTATGTCGCAAATTGTCTTTTTCAACTTTTGACAACCTTATTTCTAGGCGCTCACCCTTTACTTTTTCATCTCTATTTTCAATTATTGGCTTTCTCATCTTATTATGATTTATTTAGTTTGTGTTTTACTTGCTTCTCGGTAGCCATTGTTAAACGCTTTTGCCTCAAGCAATGTTATTTCTTTTTTGATGCGCTCTAGATACAACGTTGCATCCATTAATTCTTCTTGCAAATGGTCAATCCATTGGTTAAGTGTTAAATCTTTACGTTCCATCGTTGCGTTGTATTTTTTTAAACCAACGTTTGAGCGCTCAACATACTTTGCCAAAACGCTCAAAACAATTTGGTCTTTTACAACAAATGATGGTGTATCATTGTCATGTGTTATTGTCATGGCTTAAAATGGTAAATCATCATCAGTTAAAACGTGAACATCATTGCTTGGCGCTTGGTATTGTGGCGTTTCTTGCTTCACATACGGCTCGCTGAATGACAATGAAAAATATTGTTTTCCATTCTTATCATTCTTAACCCAAACGGCAACATCCATTTGTTTACCATTAATCATTGCGTTGCCTTTGAAATCGGGGTGATTTTCTTTTTGCTTATAATCATTTTTAAAAGCCACACCCGCATTGTTTTTTTGTTCCATTTTTATTTAAATTAATTGTTAATAAACTTGTTTGCACTCTTATCAATTTCACTTGCAATTTTTCTTAATGCCTCATTGAAATCATTTATTTCTTGCAATTCTTTTTTTACACTTTCACTCATCATTTCGCTAAATTCGCTTAACCCTCTTTTTATCCAATAATGGTATTTTTCAATTTGGCGATTGTGTGAAATAATGTTGCGCTTTGTTTCATCATTTACATAACCCCATCGGGTAAATGTTGACCCATCAATTTGCACTTGACCAATTTCAACAATCAATCCCTCATCTGCTAGATTTGATAAAACACCCGTTAACGTTTGGTGCGCTAATCTTAATTGATTTCTCATGTTGTAAACGTCCGAATCCAAGTTATTTTTATGGCGCTTCATTATGTAATCCAATACAATTGATGTTTTTGTTTTTAAATTACCGCTTTCCACTTGGGTAATCCATGTTTTTGTTTTTGCTTTCATTTGATTTTAAATTTTAATTGTAAAAAATATGATGCATTTCATCATCAATAAATTCATTGTTTTGCGCTTCAAAAAAATTTGCCTCAATGTTGCCAATTGGCTTTTTTCTTGTTGCTTTGATTTGATTATTTCTAATCATCATTTTGAGCGCATTTCTTAAATGCGTTTCACTCATTTCATCAACATCAATTTGTTGACCATTTCTCATTTTCCAAAAATATTTCATTTCTCTTTAAAAATTACGATTGACCAACCTAACCAACCAATCCACAACTCATCATCATCAAGATTTAATGCAATTGATGGTGTTAACAATAATGTGTGGTATTTTGTCCACATGTTAAATATTTCTATTTTCATAATGTATCAATAATTTGTTTATAATACAATCTCGCCAACTCTACGCGCTCTTTGATTTTATCAATAACCAAATTATCACGCTCAATTTCAAAAACCTTTACGCGGTTTTCTTTTGGGATGTGGTCAAAATTATGCTTTTTTTCAATGTATTCTCTAACCTCTGCATCCTCATCAATTTTGTATTGGCGCCAATGCTCTTTGCGCACCTCATCCTCAACAATTTGCGTTGGGGTATTTACTAGGCAATAACACAATAATGCTTTTGGTTTATCGCAAAGCCACATGTATGTTTGCATTTGATAAAAATACCCATCATTTGGCACCTCGGTTTCAAAAAATGGAAATGTTGTTGCATCGTATGATGATTTGACATCAATTATTAAATCATCGGTGATTACATCGGGCGTGCCTTTTACAAAATCGTTTTCAAAATATTCTTCATTCTTGTAAATAAAACCAACCTCTAGAACATCATTAACAAGGGCAATTGATTCATCCTCAACATTGATACCTTTTTGCGTATAACGCGACCAAAACTCTTTTTTAATGCCATACTTTTGCTCAATGGCAATTTCTTGAATATACGTTTTTGCGGTTTGTGATAAATACTCACCGCTTTTACGCGGGTTGGTCATTATTTTGCCAACCATTGATGCTCGTATTTTTAAATTCTTTGCTTCCATGTTACAATAATTTTTTTAATGTTCACATTGCATTTAAAACATCAATTTGCCCTTTTGACAAACTAAATGATGCCTCTAGTTGCTCGCGTGTATATTTACCATCTTGTATTGTTAAAAGCGCTTGTTGAAAGCGTTTATTATCAATAGTTGGTTTTGTTGGCTCACTTTTAATTTGCTCACCGCTTGCATCCAAATCTTTATCACTCACAATTGCAAGGGCGCTTGCCAAACAATAACGGCGAAAATAAGTAATGCCCGAACCAAATGCTTGGTAATCATTTTGCCCTTTTAACTGAATCATTGGTATCAATGTATTTGATTCAATGCTTTCTCCGCTCTCAACGTGAAAGATTATTGTGCGCAAATAATTATCACCATCATGTGTGTTAATTAGTTGGGTGAATCCCAAACCATGCTTTTTTAGTAATGGGTTAATTTTCTCAAAGATTGCGGGCAAATCGGCGTATGTGTAACCAAACCCTTGGGTGCCTTTGTGAATAATTGGCGCCTCTTGTTGAAAATCTGCCAATGCTTTAAATAAATTTTTCATGATTATAAGTTTTAAATTGTGCGTTACGGATGCGCACCCCCCGTTTTGTTATTTAATTCTAACTTGTGTTTCTGATTTAAACGTTTCACTAACATTACTTCTATTACCTATCACTGGATATTTTCTACTTGTAGACTTTGTTGTTATCTGAACTGAATCGCCTATAAAAGTTGTTAATTCTTTTCCGTTTTTTTGAAATGATTTTTGAATTGATTTTACCTCTAACCATTCACCCCAACCAAAAGAGACACTCATTCCGATTTTTACTTCTGTTGCTTTAATTTTCATAGCGTTTAAATTTTGTGCGTTACCGAGCCGCACCCCTCGTTTAATTATGCTAAAATAAAATTGTTTGTTGAGTAAATATAAACCTTTCCGTATTCTGCAGTATCTAAACAAATGATAGACTTAGTAAATGCGCGCCCATTACCAGTATCGTAAGACTTTTCGAATTTAGAGTCTAAAATAGTTAGAACCTCTGTCTTTTTATTTTTTTTAGGTGTTATTGCAAATTGAACTAATTCGTTATTCATTGCGTAATGTTCTTGTGTGTACACTTCTGCAACTAAAATTTGCATACCTTTTAAAATTCTGTCACCTTTAATTTTTTCAATCGTTTTCATAGCGTTTTTTTTAAGTGTTGTGTCACATTGACCTTACAAAGGTAAAAGTTTATTTTAATATAACAACAAAAACAAAAAAAAATTTTCACTTTTTTTTCTCTTTTTTCACTTTTTCCTTGTAAATCCTAATAATATCAAGCAATTCATCAACCGAATATTTTTTTTCTTTGTGTGCAATTTCATGCAAATTCATCAATTCAAAGGCGCCAATTCTTTGCTCAATGCCAATTTGATAGTTGAGTAAATTGCCGTGCAAGTACCGATTGCAACGCACACATTGAGCATGCACATTTCTTTCATCAAACGTTACCGATTTATGCCCGCCCATTGAAAAGTAATGCCCCGCATCATATTTTTCACCTAGCGCACCGCCACATGATACGCATGGTTTGTTTGCATCCCTTAAACGTATGTATGTATTGAAAATACTTTGCGCCTCTTTCATCAAATCGCTTTTCGTTTTGATGTTGTTCTGCATGGTTTTTTTTCTTGTTTGCCATGATTTCGTTTTTACCTCATCAACAAACGCTTTAATGCACTCATCTTTCAAGCAATATTTGTGATTGAATCTAATTGGCTCAAATTTCTCTTTGCAATTTTTACACCTCATCAGTAAAAAAATCAACGCAAATTATTGGGAAAAAATCACCCCTCAAACTTGCTATATTATAATCAAAATATTCAATTGCCTCATCTAGTGCCATGCCGTGATTTTTTTGCAATGATTGAATCATTTTATCCATTGAATAAATCAACACCTTGCTTTCATCGCATACACCTAAAATGCAATCATCAAACCCGTCAAATTTTACAAACATGAAATCACAATAAAACCTAACAATATTTTTTAGCACTACAATTCATTTTCAATGCCGTCAAATTTAGCGTTTATTTTCAATTGTTTAATTTCTTCATGCGCTTGCATCAAATGGTAATTTGCTTTGAAATTGCTTTTTTCTAGTTGCTTAATATACGCCTCTAGTGAATACATGAAATCTAACACTTGCTTTAATCTTTGTTCACTATCTTTTGCGCCCTCAATGTATTCTTTAGCGCTTGGTCGGTCTTTTTCAATTTGTTCACGGGTCAATTTAATTTTCCAATATGTAATTGACAAATCATTTTTTGCTTGTAAAAAAGTTAATAAATCCATGTTTTAAGTTTAAAATGGGCAATCATTGTTAATTGAATAATCCTCAAATGCGTTATTTTGCGGTTTTAATGCGTTTTGCGGTGTTTTCACCTCTTGTTTGGTATCAATATTCATCTCGGATTGTTTTGGCTCTTTATATCGCAAATTCTGCAATACATCTTTGCCACCAATTTTAAATCCCAATCCATTGTTGTATTCGCACAACACAAACTCATCCAACGCCGTGTGTTTGCCACCCGTGTCCATGTCTTTAACTTTTTCAACTGAAACCATTGTGTAATATTTCATGGTTTCATGTTTGACCAAGCGGTGAACAACAAACATATCATCACAACGATTTAGAAACGATTTACCGCCCTCAATCCCATCTTTTAATGGTGCCTTTAAATGCCCCGCCCACTCGTGTTTGTCCGAATATAAATTTGATGAGCGCCCCGATTCGGTGTTTGGGTGAGTATTGATATAAATTGTTTTGCCCGTTTTGTTTACAAATTGCCTTGCCACGTTTAAAAATTGGTAATTACCCTCATAACCCATTTTGCGGTCAAGACCCGTAAAGGGGTCAATTAGGCAAGCATCTGCATCGGTTTGCTCAAATATACTCAACAAATCCTCGGGTTTGTAAAGCGTTGAATTATCTACAAAGGTAAAATGTTGTTCAATATAGGCGCTAAACATTGTAATTTGGCGCTCATTCAATTCTTTAAACGGCTTACCCGAATACATTTGTACCATGTCGCGTAAAATTTGCCCATGGTTATTTTCACCCGACCAAATAACAAATTTTAAATCATGCTTTAGTGCTAGCGCTAAAAAGTAAAAATTGATAAAATAGGTTTTGCCAACGTTATCATGTCCAAGAATGATATTGAGTTGTTTAGGTTTAAAAACCAAATAATCATCCATCATGCAATCCAATCCCAAACCCTTTTTGATTTTCCCGTTGCGGTAATCCAAAAGGTAATTTAATGCGCTTCCTTGCTTAATCAACATCTTTTGAAATTTTAATGATTCCCGATTGAATTGATTGTGCAAAATCAGTTTTTACAACTTGGGTTGGTTGTGGGTATTTTCTAGCCAACCAATTTTTTGCGGTTAGGTGTAGCGATTTGTATTTTTTATTTCCCGCAAAGTTTTCGATTTCATCCAACACCGAATCAATTTGTTTTTGAGTGTAGCCATCCGCAACAAGTGAATCAAAATGTGATTGCGAAATTGACAAATGAGCAAACGCCCTATATTCATTTTTATCTTTCTTATTTATTACACTATCACTTACACTTACACTTACACTATCAGCCATGTTTGTCATCGCTTGCTTTGGTTTGCTATTTTTTGCCATGCCATTTTTAGCATTTGCCATTTTTTGCCATCGCTTGCTTGCACCCTCTTTGCCCGCCTTGCTTCTAGCATCTTTTATTTGCTCAAATTTGCGCAAATCTCGCTTCAATGATTGCTTAATTGGCTCAAATACCACATCAATTAATACATCATCACATTGCGGGTTTTCATCGTTAACATATCGCAAAATGTGTTTAAATAATCGCCCACTTTGCTCATCAGTTAATTTCTCAATTGTGTGGATTATATCACAATAAAGTACAAAGGATTTTTTGTTTTCTGCCATTGTTTTAAGTTTTAAGTTTGATGTAAAATTATAATTTATTTTTTAAAATCATCATATCTTCCCTCTTCCATCCATCTTTTTATGCGCTTCAATGCCTCAAGATTTTTGCACTTATCAATGTCAATAAATAAATCTCTAGATTTTACCTTGTATTCAAAATTTTGCAACTCTTTCATGTATTCGCTAATTTCAAACTTGTAAACCTTATCATTAACGTGCAACAAATTTACATGGCAATTAAACCCATAAATTGCGCGTGAATGGTCGGTGCCGAATGCCTCGCCAACTTGTGAGAATGTCAAGCCACAATTGCGCAAAAAATACATTAGGTAATGTCTGCGATAAACAATCTCTCGCTTTCTTGTTTTCGATTTTAAATTGTCGCGCTCAATAAACGCAAATGCTTTTTCAATCATCTCATCAAATGTTTTTACATCTTTCATTTTTCTTCATTTTTTACGATTACAAACGTCATTATTTCCCCGTGTGCCTTTGACCTTTTGTTGGTTACCATTACATTGATTTTACCATCTAGGATTTCGACAATCTCGCCAAATCTTTGGTTGTTCTTTTTGCACATCATTGTGTCAAAATCAAAAGTGAATGTGTTACTTTTCTGCATTGTTTTTTAAATTAATTATTGATAAATAAAGTTGATAGTTAAATGACCCGTTTCTTTGCCACCATGCCATTGATGTGGCTAAATCAAAGCGCGATTTTTGCAACCGCGCCTTTTGTATTATAAATTTTCTCATTTTTTAAAAATTTAGCATTTCATACAATTGATTTTCTAATTCTGCAATAAAATCAATTTTATCTTGGTGAATGTATGTACTACTTTTCCAATTTAAATTATCAAATTGCCATTCATCCAAATCTGCGTTGAATGTCATTGTGTCGATTATTTCAATCATTGGAATATCAACCCAACATGTATCAACAATACAACCACCCTCATATTGCTCTTGTTTTTCGCTGAATGTGTCTAGGTCAAAAATTACTTTGATTTCTTCTTGCAAAATTGTGTGCCAAATTGTTGCGTAATTTTCCTCAATGTTGATTTCTTCAATTTCAAAATACTTGCTCATGATTTTAAGTTTTTAATGATTAGTGATTAGTTATTTGCGTTTTGTAAAGCCACCATGTAAAGCGCTTGGTTTATTACCTCTTGACCATTTGTAAATTGCATCAATTTAGATACGTTAACGCTAACAAAATAGTAAAAAGTGTTATGTGCTGTTTCGATGCGCTCGGTGCAACCCGTTGCTTTCAATGCTTTACCCCAAGTTTTGTTGCCAATTGATTGTGAATCATTCAATGATTGAGATTGGTTTTGGCTAATAAAAACCATTTTACCAACATAAAATTGATTGTCATTGTAACCATACTTGTTGCCGAATGCTAGGCTTTTACCCATAAATTGGTGTGCAAGCGCTAATGATAATTTTTCAATTTGTGCCGTTGTTAGTTTAACTGATTTCATAATGTTTTGTTTTAAGTGTGTTTTTAAGTTGTTTTGTTGTCCTTTGACATTACAAAGGTAAGCCACTTTTTATTAATTCCAAACTTTTTCACAATTATTTTTACATTTTTCACAAACTTTTTTTAGAATCCTTTATTTTACAAGGGTTTCAAGGGTAAAATTTTTTTTAATTTTTTTTATTGTGTCGCATATTTAGCAAATATTTGCGACAAAATAAGGGGCAGAATTTACCACTTAACGTATAAGAAAAGGTAAAATTTGTACATGATAAAGTACATGTGTATGTAAAACAACCTTGGAAAAGGTTGAATCAACCTTGTAAAAGGTATGAATCATACCCTAATGGGTACAAAAAAAGCCACCCAAATTAATGGATGGCTTCACACAAAACACTCAAGGTTACTTGAGAAACAAACCTAGATAATATAAGCCGTAAAAAACGCCTAATGTTGGAATCAGTACCAACGCAATCAAACCCAAGCCATCGTAAACAAATTGTCTTTCCTCGGGTGCTAGATAAAAGTAATCTAATAAAAATTTTTTCATGGTTTCAAAGTTTTAAAAATGTGCGTGATGGATGCGCACCCCCCGTTTTGATTAATTATTTTAATAAACACAAATCTTGTTTTGCTAAATATTGTATGGCATCAACATTAATTTCAAATGAGAAATTGCTATTTAGTACATAATTGTTTAGTGCTTCAATTACAAAATCCGTTGTTTTGCCGTCATTAAATAACTTTGTTGCAACTTTTGTTAATTCTTGTTTTTGTTGTTCAATTGTTTTCATGGTGTTTTCTTTTAGTGTTGTGTCATATTGACATTGCAAAGATTATGTTTATTTATATAACTACCAAACATTTTGTGAATTATTTTCACATTTTTTTCACATTATTTTTCAAATGCTAGTATTTACAAGGGTTTCAAGGTGATAATTTTTTTCGATAAAATACAAAAGGGGGTCAAAAAACCCCCTATTTGCAAAACTTAAAACTTAAAACCAATGAATGAATCAAAGATGATATAAATATACGCTTTTATTCTTTAATCTCAAAATGCATCCAATCGTAATTTTTCTCTTTGCCTAGTGAAATAAAACCATGCTTGTAAAAAATATCAATCATCTCTTTGTATTCAGCACGGGCAAACCTTGCCGTTTTTGATGTTTCTCTTAATGTGTTGCGTGCGGGGTCTAAATCAATTGCAATACCCCATGCGTGTTTTGACCATGATGAGCCACCGCGCATTTTGCGATAATTAAAACAACCCCCGTAAAGGTCAATGCCTAACTCAACAATCCTTTCATACCCGTAAACCTCCAAAAGTTCATTAAATACGCTTAAAAACGCATTTGCAACGTCTTTGTGGCAACGCATCTTTGTAACTTTTGTTTTTGTGTCCCAAGCAATGCGCATTGGGTAAGGTAAATTGATTGTTGTTAAATATGTGCCTCTCTCATTTGGTTGCCCATATTTTGCAAGCGCTTGTTGTGTTGTTAACATAACTTGTTATTAAAGGTTCAAATGTCAAGTTTTTTGTGCTATAAACGGGACATTTTAATTGTTTTTCTCCTCAATTAAGTATTTTACCTTTTATTCAGTTTTTTAAATCCTAGGTACATAATACCCAAAATCATTACAAGTGTGATGCCAAGGTTAAATTGATTTGATGTATCAACATCTTGTTGTAATGTGCGCGTTGTGTCAATTAAATAATTGATTGTTGCGGTGTCTAGTTGCGTTGTATCATTCATATTTCTAAAATTTGATTATTACATATTATCTTTTTCTTGTTGGGTAATATTGCCAAAAGCATGCCATCATTTGCTTTATATGAGCCATTCAATACGCTCGCCGTTTGGCTTTTGTAGCAATCCCACAATTGTTGTTCAACTTTTGATAATCGGTTGTCGGTGTACCACAACCACGCAACCAAAACACCCGTAACCCCATACTTTTTAATGCTAACAATCAACGCCTCCATGATTAACTTTTTTTGCTGATTAACAAATTATAAAAATCAACAATCGCATCATTGCTTGCCGTGTCAATAATATAACCATCAACAACAAGCGTGTTTGAATCAAAAGTAAAATAATACTTATTGTTGCCGTTAACTACAATAAAGAAACCATCAATTGATGCACCGCTAATTGATACAAAATTAAAATCAACATCGCTTGTTTTGTACACATCTTTTAATGGTGTGATTGTCATGCGCTCGCTTGTTGGCGATACAAAAAATTCATCCAATGAAAATGTTGTGCATTTGTTTATGAAAGCAATGTTTAATTGCCTATTTACAAATTCATATGTAACCCCATTAATTGTCATGATAACGTCTTGTAAATTGTTTGTTTTGTATAAATCGAATTAAAAAGTATTGTAAGCGCTGAATCATTTAATTCATAATCTGCACCATCAACATCATGTATTGTTGTGTTTTCAACTTTCATTGATAACCTAAAAATGCCACCAACAATTATGTTTAATTGGTCAAGTGTAATATTGTTATCAATTGTTGTGTAAATGCAATCAAATGTGATTGAATCAACATCAAATAAATCAATGTGTGTTTGAGCCATTGAATCGCTATTTTCACCCGTAAATTCACGAATTACAACAACCTTATTAATTAAATCGAATGTGTATTTTTTAGCCATTTTTAATAATATGTGCGTGTGTTTTTGAATTTATCCGCAACCTTACATGTTAACTTTGCTTTGCGTGAAAAATCGTAATATTCAAGTTCGGGTGATTCGCTCACAATTACGGGCAAATCTTGGTAACGATATGAATGATTATGTGCGTTGTAATCGCTAACAAATAAATTGTTTTCGCTCAACAAAATCAAATCAACAATTGGCTTAATCACACACTCATTTAACGGGTCGGTTATGATTTCGTAACTATTGAGATTTTCACGAATTACGCGCTTCATTTCTCGGTTGCCAAAAATGATATTATCAATCTCCATGTTTGGTTGGCGGTTACCTATGTAGCCATAAAATCGCCAATCCGTTGTAATGTTTGAGGCGCTAAAATTTATGCCCTCAATCTCATGGTAACCATCAAACACTGCTCTTAATCTAGCGGTGCCAAGCGCGTTTTGAGTGTTGTATTGTTTCAACGTGTAATTTGCCCATGTAAATGAACCGCTAACACCGCTAATTGAATACTCAATTTCTAGTGAAAAACAACCCACACCATCGCTCACAATTACGGCGCCCCAATCAATTGTTGTAAACCATGCATTTGGCTCGTTAACAAATGCGTTTGGTAATGGCTGATAATTTGCCAATGCGCCACTTTTATACAATTTGAATGTGAATGTATCACCCGCATCGCTTAATTTCAACCACGCGCTTGTTTTGTCGCTTTCCCATGAATTATTGGATGATGAACCCAACACCAACAACTCACAACAACAATCTTTGACACCTCGGTTTTCCTCAACAAATGGTTGTGGCAATTTTATTGCGTTATATTCTTTGAATATACGCTCTTCCGTTAATCCATTTTCGCAACCGATAATTGGCATTGTTTATTTTTTTATTTCAATTATTGCTTGCAATATTGTTGCAACATCTTGTAAATTATAAACCCCTTTTTGAGTTGCCGCATTTAACGCTTGTTCAATTATTTGTATTGCTTGTGCTTTTTCCATTATGCAAGGTCTATTGTTACACCAAATCCCAATTCTTCAAGTTTTGATTTTACTACCTCATGAATAGTTGCAAGGTCTTGGTTTTGTGTTGCATCTAAAACCAATGGCATATTTTCGGGAATGTTAGTTGCTATTGTTTTATAAGCCAAAACATCTGCCTTATTCAATCCCGTTAATAATACACATTGAACTTTATTGCCATCGGCAACCGCAATATATTGCAATCGAGCATAAATTTGTGGTGCTGAAATTTCGGTATTTTTGATTTTAGCGTTGTCTATAAGTAAAGCCATTTTTTTATTTTTTATTTATTATTAATATGTGTATAAAGGTATCATATATTCTCCCCAATCATCTGCAATAATTTTCAACCATTTATTTGCTTGTACTAAACCATTTGTTGGGTAATCTAAAAACATATATGGATTTTCAACTATTAAATTTGATGCATTTATAACGACACTTGAAGAACCAGCATACAAATTTACATTTCCACCAGCAATAGCGATATTTGAGCCACTCATTGCATCACGCATTTGAAATAATTGCATTGGTTTATCTCTAATAAATTCGGGGAAATTGGGATTATCACCCGTATTTAAACCGAATAAACCTTGACCACCATCAACCCAAAGCCCACTTGATGAGAAATTGTTAAACGCTTCTTTGTTACCAATTCCGTAATTTTCAATTACCAAATCGGTAAATATCGAACTTTGACCGCCTCCCGATTGAATATCAACTTTCATCGTATTCGTTGTGCGTATTTCAAACAATCCAAAATAATCGTTTTGCTGAATTACGCTATCAGCAAAAACACCTCCATTGTTGTATGGCAAAAAGCCACTTGTCGGGTTAGTTCCACCACCTAAATTGCTTTTTAATGTGTCTAAAGTTAGCCTTTTCCAAATCTCTTGTGTTTCATCTAAAAACAAAAATGAATCCTCATCTTGTGGCGTGGTGTAATTATCACTTGTTACGTTGTGCAATTCCTCTAATTCATAGCCGTTTTGTATGTTGTAAACAATGCGCCCATTACCATTTTGAGAGCGTGTAACAATACCAATAAAAACCGCGTGTAAAGGTGTTTGTGGCTCACTTGTTGTTACTTGCCCGTCAACATTAGAAAGCCAAAGTTTATCGCCAACATTAAATGCGCTTGTATCTAGGTTGTCAACTTCACCCACTTGCACAATTAAACCAACCGCCCCGTTTGCAACATCATCGTAAACCGCACCAATTGTTTTGCTTGATGTTAATTCAGTTGTTGCGTTTGCCAAATCCGCGTGTGGGTAATTAGCGCTTGAGGATGATGAGCGTAAATATACAATTGTTCCTTTAGGAATTGTAAAACCCAAATCATTCTCAAATTGAAAAGAAAGGTAATTTTTACCAATCGCGCCACCTTTAATTTTAGCGGTGCGGTATTGGGTACCATCCCAATAATCAATGTCTAAAAAATCATCAGCGCCCAACTCGGTGCGCTCAATTGGGTATTGGTTTATTTGTAATCCCATTTTTAACTTGTTACTTTGTTAATATTTTCGGTTGTTATTTTATCCTCAAAAGTGGTTGTTGATTTTTGAATTGGCAACAAATCACAATTTTGCTTAATCTTTGATGTAAATTTAGCCATATTTTGAATGTTAATTTTATTTGTGTCAAAATAACATTCGATTTTGGCAATTGTAGGTGTTGGAAATGATAATGTTGCAACGCTCCCAACAATCGGTGTAAGTGGGTTGTTTTGGTTGTTATCAAAATCAATTATTGTTGAGCAAATCCAACGCGGTGCGCTCTCTTTTGGCTCAATTGTAATCATGCCCCATGTGGCGCCTTGCTCCCAATCCCCCGCCAATGATTCATGGGTTGAAACAACTTTCATCATTTCGCCTTGAATGATTGAGTTTACAACTTGACCCGTTGAAACCCTTACCAACTCAATTTGACTCACAATATTATCATTATGGTTATATGGCAATAATTCCATTTCGCTAAATGACACAAATGACAACCCGTTTTGTATTGATTCAATTTTAACCCTAACCGACCAATCACCGATGTTTTCGTAATTTAACCAATCCTTGTTTTGATTTGGGTAAAAATCACCATTTGCATTTGCTTGTTGCAACCAATATTCCCAACGAATCAAAAAAGGAAAATGCAAACGCATGCCGTATTGCGAACCCGTATCAATTCCCGAATCACGCCAAAAACGCGCGGTGCGTTTAACACTTGTTGTTGGCAATATTGAATTTACTTGTGCATTAACATCAATTGGCATTACGCCGTTTTGCATTGGTATTTGCGTTAAATCAAATGTTACATTTTGCAAATCAAATGATTCACCCGTTACATAATTATGCGCTTCAACAATGGCATTAAATTGGCTCATTGTGGTGCCATTATCAACCAAGAATGAACAAAAATATGCAACATCATCCTCAATATTACATGTGTACCTTTCAACATTACCAATGTATGTATCATTGTTATATGAATGGTCATCAAATGCGCTTGTTTCTAGGGTTAAATAACCACCAACGGGTACGTTTTCAACTAGCATTGCATTATGCAAAAGCAAATTCATGTTGCCAACTTTCAACCATGCATAAAATAAGCGGTCTTGCTCGGGTAAATTCTGCATGAATTGCGTATATAACGCATCGGGCGTGAATTTTATTTGTGCATCGTATATGTTACCACCAACGTTTGTAAATGATAAAACCTCCAATGACATTGTACCACCATTTGGTAACGCCTCACCAACCATTACACCAATGGGTTGTTGTGATGTTAAAATGCCCGTTAACGTTGATTGATTCGGGAAAACGTTTTTGTAATATGAATCATTTTGTGGTATGTATGCAAAGCCAACCGCACGCTCATTTGAGCCACTTTCAAATGTGATTGTTGCAATTGTTGGTTGGTCAAAATATATTTCATCAATTCCTTGAATCAATGTTGCATCAACAACATCTTGGTTGTATGGCTCATCAAACCATCCCGAATCAGCGTTTTCACTTATTACCAATGTTTGGTTGGCAAACGGCTCACCAAGTAATGATTGCCAAGCGGTTTCAATATACACTTTTAAACATTGGTTTGTTGAAAACCATTGCTCGTTATAAATACCACTATTAACAACCTCAACATCCAAAAAATATGTGCGGTAAATACCCGATGCGCCACCAAATGTTAATGTGGCGTTATAAGCAAATTGACCGCTTTGTTTATTTACAAAACTAGGCAAATAAGGTGATGGTGTTGTTAGGTCAAAAACACATTGTGTTGCCTCACCATCAATTAATGAAAGCGCATTGCCTTGGGTGCCATTAGCAACATGATTGATTGACATTCTCATGCCTTGGCGTGTTCTGCCATCAACCGCAATCACCATTATTTCACCCGCCGTAAAATCGTACCATGTGGGTATTGAATTGACATCAATTTGGTTGCCGTTAACAGACACACATAATGTTGTCCATGATGTTATTAAGCCACCGCCCGAGTTGTGTTTTTCAAATAATATTGTATCACCAACCCGAAACCCCTCATCCTCAAAAGAGCCACCAACCCATGTAACAATGTTATTTATTGGGTCAAGTGATAAAGTAACCAATGGTGATGTTTGAACACTAATTGATTCCTTTAGCGTTAAACGCAAATATTGCTTATCACCCGCGTTGCTTTTGTAAAAATTGCGGATGTTGCCAAAAATATCAGTGTACTCTCTATTTTGTAAGATTATTGGCATATTTTTCCATTAAATCGTTTATCTTTTGCGGGTCGTTATTTTTCAATGCGTTCATTGTATCATTTACATCACGCATGATTTCATCCGCTTTTTGTGGCTCATCTTTTGCCAAAATGTTGAGAATCTCATTGTTTTTTTGCAATAACAATTCAAGATTTTTTGTTGTTTGCTCAACTATTTTTAACAACTCATCCATTAGTTTATTTTTAAAATTTCAACCTTTGTATTTGCCCAATTTGAGCGCTCGCGGTAAGTGATTTGTGCAAATGATTTTTCATCAATCCATTCAATTTTTAGAATCTCGCAAATCACCCCGTTGATATACGCCCAATTAATATCTTGTAAAGTTACGAAATCTTGATGTGTTAGCATCACTCTCGCGTTTTCTTTAATGATGTAATCATTTTTGTTTATCGCGTTAATGTAATGGAATTTATCCCATAATGCCGTTGCGCTTGCCTCATCAATGTATGTTGATGCTTGCACATATGAACCAACTTTGAATTGATTTAATTTGGCGTAAAGCGCTTTAGATACACCATAAAATTCTTGGCTTATCTGCATGGCATTTTTACGCTCACCTATTTGCACGGCAAAAGACGTACCGCCACCAAAAACACCCGTTACCGAATCAATCAATGTAAAAAATCCCTTTCCTAGCGATTCAACCCAATTTAATTTGTCTTTGCGTTTGGCTAGGGCAAAAGGTATATTGACCTCATTTAAACCCTTTAGCAACACCAAATCATTATTTGTAATGGCAAATGATGGCTCGGTTGAATATTCGGCATCATGCGCATCGTAAACCTCCGCATCTAGCGTGTGCAAATCTGCAAAATCGGTTTGATAGTGCAAATAATATCTTTTCCATGATTCGCTAGTTAGGTATGAATATTCATCATCTCGGTTGCCTTGCAATGTTAATGATGGAATTAATGAATTTGTTGCAATGGTTTGTAAATAATCACGCCTTTCAACGCGCACAACATTGCCAATTATAAACGTTTTGGCATTAAACATTGTTTCAAGAGCGCTTACAAATGCACCAAGTGTTGGTGTTGTATCACTCGCGCTTGGGTAACCATTGTTAAAAGATGTACCCGCAAATGTTTGCGTTACCGCATCAAAAATTGTTTCACGCCCTTTAATTAATGGCACGGGGCATAAAACCCAATTATCATCAATTGTGTTTGATTCGTATTGATAACCCAAATACTCGCATGATTTGCGCATTAATTCGTTAAATGATATTCCCTTTAAATTTCTCAACGGAGGAAAAACCAATTGAATCATTTGATTTGCCAATTTGATTACCGCAATCAACACCGCTGATGTATAAATTAATTGTGCGGTTGCCTTTAAACTTGCTTGTATTATGGCACCCGTGTTTGGTATTGGTATTGGTATTAAAATTGGAATTGATGCGTTTATAACATCCGCAATTGCGGTTGATAAATCTTTGACCGCTTGTATTAATTCCTTGGTCATTACATAACCCGCAATGGCTAATTGCAACGCAACCTCGGCTTGGTTATCTTTTACAATGAAATATGGTACATTGTATGTGTCATAATTAACACCTTTTGATACCATGTTTTCAAATGACAAACCATTGATGCGCTCAAAAAATGAATCAACATTTTTGCGCCTCTTTAATTTTACCTCGATTTCGTGTTGCCTAACCTTAACATCCTCTAGCAAATCAATGTAATATTCCAATGTGATGCCATCAACCTCAACTTGGTACGGCAAACCCTCAAATAAACCAACATTTGCAATGTGTTGCTTTACGATTTCAAAACCATCAAGTGGTAAAATAACGCTATCAACATTCAGCGCCAACACATCGGGGTTACCGCTAAAATCACTCACAACACCGATTGATTCGCGGTTGCGCGGTGTTATCTCTTGCCCGTTTATAAAATGCCTCATTTTCTTACTTTGTAGCGGTTGTATGTTGTTGTTTTTCCGCTTGTTTTGCTCTCAACAATTTCAACAACACTTTGTGTGATTTGACCAAGTGCAATGTTTGTTTCGGGTTTGTCTTTAATTACACTCTTTAAATCTTTAATTTCATTAACTAGTACTGCCAATTCAAGTGCGCTTTGCGGTTGCCCGTTTGATTCAACAAATTTGCCGTTGTTATATTCTTGGGCAACGCGTGCCAAATCCGTGTTTGATAGGTTACCAATTTTCTCATTTAATGATTTAGGTACAACCCTTTCATTTGGGTGTAAAATAGCATGAAAACCGCCTTTACCATCAACACCATTGCCATTTTTCCCCGTGTCTTCGGTACCATCAAAGAACGTTGGTAATGATGCAATAAATTGTTGCAATAATGTGGTGTCGCGTATGGTTTCGGCAAGTGGATTTTTTGAGCCACCCTCAACTTTATTTGAATAAGTTGAATAAACCGATTCCGCTAATTTGATGCGTTGTTGGCGTTTTGCCTCGCGCTCTTTTTTGCGGTTTGCTTCATCAATAATTCTTTGTTGCTCTGCCAATGATTGTTGCGCATCAATGTTTCCTTGGGCGCTCAATTCTCGGTAATAATCCAATTGTTGTTGCGCTTTGTTCATCTCGGCATCAATTTGCTCAACTCTTTTTTCACTTTGCTTAACCAACCAATCCGTTGTTTGTTTAATGATTTCACGTTTGGCGCTTTCACGCTCTTTTAAATCATCCAACTCTTGTTTGTTTGCATCTTTTGAATCATCTAATGATTCCTTTGTAAATCCTTTTTGCGCATCTAGCAATTCTTTTTCAAGGTCAATTTTAAACTCAACCGCATCACTTTCCAATGCATTGATTTCATCGGTTGCTCTCTCTGCAATAATTTTCTTTTTTAGTTCAATGTCTTTTTTGCGCTCAATTTCTTGCATGTCTAATTCTGCAAGTTGCGTTTGGAAATTTTTATTGATTTCTAATTTTGCATTATTTGCATTTTTGGCACCCTCGGTTTCTTTTAAAAGTTTATCGCGCTCATCAATTAGGTCTTGTAAGCGCGTTTGTTGATTGTAGTTGTATTCATCTTCAATTGCTTTCAATTCTGCATCTCTGCGTTGCTCAATTGCGCCTTTTTCGATGTTTAATTTTTCGGTTGCTAATTCCTCAACCTTTGCCAATGAAAATTGCCCCGTTTCTTCGACTAATTTTTTTTGTGCCTCAACCTCTTTTTCAATCTCTTTTTCTAGCGCTAATTTTTGGCGCTCTTGCTCAATTACAACCAATTCTTGCATCAAATCATTGTATTGGCTCACATAATCATTTAATTCTTTAAACTCGCTCTTTGCCTCGCGTGTAACCTTGGTTGTTTTCTCGGTTTCTTTGTTCATTGCGTTAACCTCGCTTGTTGCATCCAATACAACCTCACTTGCAACATCAAACTCATTGTTGTATGCGGTTAAACTTGTATTTGATGCGCTTATTGAACCATTTACCGAACGTATGGCATCCTCAACCGAGCCGTATTTTTCAACAACTTGCTTGTATCTTTTCCTTTCATCATTTGACATGTTCATCAAACCACCCTTAAATGCGGTTTGCAATGATTGCAAATCGGTTAATTGTTGTTTGTAACCCTCTTTGCGTTGTTGAACAACTTTAATGTCATTTTGTATTTGTGCTTTTGTTGCTTTGTTTATCGCCTCTTTTTGTTTTAAAAATTCTTTTTCGGTTATTTTACCCTCATTTCGTTGGCGTTGCAATTCGTTAATTTGTTTCTCTGCATCTTTTGTGCGGTCGGTGTTGCGTTTATCCGCACGTTTTTGCGCCTTGGCGTTGTATGCCTCGGTGATTGCTTGTTGCTCGCGTGCCTCTTTTGCACCGCTTGCAATGTCGTAAAATGCTTGGGCAACCTCAACCAATACGCCAATTATTAACATCCATGGTACCGCATTCATTGCACGCCCCGATTGTTTAACCGCCTCACCCGATGCTTTAGCCGAGCGAGCCAAATTGATTTGCTCCATGCGATACGCACGGGTCATTGGTATGGATTTAAGCATTGATTGCATGATGTTTTTTAAACCACCATTCATTACAAATTGCGTTGCATTTAATGCAACCATTGTTGCCTTGTAAAGCGCCCAATATTTAACAACCTTTGCTAGAATATTAAATATTGTTTCAAGGTTTTCACTCAACCAAACAACCGCATTTGAAAAACTAGCACCCGCACCGCTCGCGCTATTTACTTTCAAGATATAACCCTCCCATGCGCTCGTCAACAAATCTAACGCACCGCCAAGGGTATTTAGTTGGGTGTCTGCCATTGCTTTGGCGCTACCCTCCGCCTCATTTAGCGTTTGGCTCAATCCGCTAACTTTATCTTGATTTTTAGATAATACCAATAATGCGGTTTGCGCCGAGCGCCCCACCTCATCCATTGCATCGGTTAGCGTTAACCCTTTTGATGATATTTCTGCTAATGCCTCTTTTACGGGTTTGCCCGTTGATGCCATTTCGGAAAAAATACGGCGTAAAGCGGTACCCGCTGATGACCCTTTAATCCCATTATCAGCCAACGCACCAAGCATTGCGGTTGTTTCCTCTAAAGTTACACCCGCCGCTTTTGATACGGGCGCAACATATTTCATTGATTCCGCAAAACTTTCCATATCCAACGCCGATGTTGAAAATGATTTTGCCATTACATCATTAACGCGTTGCATTTCGCTAGCATTTAAGCCAAACGCACGCAATGTTGACCCCGCAACCTCTGCGCTTCGTGCTAAATCGGTACCCGTTGCCCCCGCTAATGATAACGTTGATTCGGTTGCGTTTAATATTTCCGTTTCGTTAAAACCTAGTTTTGCAAATTCCGTTTGCAATTGCGCAACTTGACCCGCGGTAAATCTAGTTGTTGCACCAAGACGTTTTGCATCATCACTTAATGCAACAATTTTATCTTGAGTTGTGCCAAGTACGGATGCTAAATTTGCAACACCTTGGTCAAATTCTTTAATGGCGCCAAATGCCGAGCGAACAATTGTAGATAAACCAAATGCAATGCCAAGTTTACCAAGCATGTTTTGCAAGCCACCCAACGCATTTTGATAATTACCAACGTTTCGGAAATTATCACCAACACTTTTATCAAGTTTTTTTAATTGCGCATCACCTTGTTGCGCCGAGCGCGTAACCGCTTTATATTGGCTTTCTAGTTTGCGATATTCCGCGGTGTTTTTACGCCCGCTATTTTCTAGCGCTAGCATTTCGGCGCCTAGGCGCTTTGATTCGTTTTTAAGGTCGCGTGTTGCTTTTTCTAGTTTTTTATATGCGTTTGCCTCGTTTTGAGTGAGTTTAGCGCTTTTTTCCTTTTGCGCGTTTAATCTTTCCTCTTCTTTTGCTTGTTGTTGCGCCGTGCGCATTTGTTGTTGCGCCGTTTTTTCTTTTTGTTGTGCTAGGCGCTCAAGTTCTTGTTGCGCTTTTAATGATTGTTGCGTTGCTTGGTCTTTGAGTTTTTCAATCTTAATTGCTTGCTCAACCGCTTTACTAGCATCTTGAGTTGCTTTTGTAAACTCATTTATGTTTTTGGTTGAATCGAATTTAGCACCGCCAAGCGTTGATTTAATAGTTGTTGAGAGTTGTTTAAACTCTTGGTCAATCTTATTTAATTGCTCAATTGTTTTTTGTGCGCTCAATCGGATGCCCTCAAATATGTCATCCTTTTCAAATATGTCTTGGCTATTTATCCGCTTTGCCATGTTCCATTTTGTTTATTCGTTCAACCTCTTTTAATAGTGTAAAGTATTCACGCGTTGTTATGTCTTTTGGTCGCAACCAATACCCCACAAATTTGCTCAAATGCACCAATGATTCCTCAATTGATACGCCCGTGCCGTTGTTATCTAGCAACATTTTCAAGTTTTGTTGCTCAATTTCTAACAAAGTTAGTGAGAATTTATCACGTTTTTGGATGTAATCCAACTCAATGTTGGCTTTCTTTTTCATTGTTTCAAGCAAACGTTTGTATTGTTTGCCTAATCCATAATCATTAATGTATGAATCATATATTTTGCACCATGTAAGCGCATCGGATTGCTCATCACCTTGGCTTTTGTCAACTCTGCAAAATGTCAAATCACCATTTGTGCATTTAATCCAATTAAACAACGGCAACTCATCAATTGAATCATAATATGTTGCGCAATTCTCGTTGGTAACCCTCTTTGATTTTTTGGCGTAAAATATCCATGTTTTCGCTAGTGAGCGCAATAATGTTTTCACCATATTTGTAAAATAAGTTTTCGGTTTCACCCGTTCTTGCATCGGTTTTTATTGGGTCGGCATCAATTTCAAGCATTTTTTTACCAACATAAACAACCATTGAGCGGTAAAAATCACCACTATCAAAAAGGGTGTAATGTGTACCCGCTCGCTTTTGCGGGTTTAGCATCTCGGTAAATGCTGAATAATAACCCAAAACATCACCATCACCATCAATACCTTGTTTAAATAATTGGTCTTGCCTTATTGTGTCTAATATCCACAATCTAAATTGCGTATCATTACACACTTTGTACCACAAATAATTATCATTCATGGTTGCAAATTGCTTCAATTTCGTACCTAAAATTGTATCCATTAAACCCATTTGCCTTTTTTATGTAAAATTAATCATTTTTTTTTCATGCCTCAAACCCTTGAAAATAAAGGGATTTGTGAAAAAGATTGAAAAAAATGTGAAAATAATTCACAAAACGTTTTGCAGTTATCAAAATAAATATAATCTTTGTAGGGCAATAACGCACAAAACAAAACACAAAACACAATGAAAACAATTGAAAATCAAATCAAAGAATTACAAAATGCTTGGAAAAAAGGCACCACGGGAATGAGCGTAAATGAGTACACCTCAACATTGCACCAACTTTACAAAAAACTTAAATAAACTTAATACAAAACACAATGACAACAACAACTTACATTTACAAAACGGCTAAAGGAATCAATGTTGAAACGTTTACATCAACGGGGTATGTAACATTAACTCAAAACGGGGTGTTTAAATATGAGCATCACTTTGGTATCCATGCATTAAATTTACAAGAACAAATGTTACTTAAAGAATTAATTGAGCGCAATATTGAATACACAAAATCAATCAACTAAAAACAACGGGGGGTGCGCATCCATCACGCACATAACAAAACACAAAACACAATGAAACAAACAAAAAAAATTTCGCAATCGGGTTCATTTATCAACTATTTAATGAGCAATAATAATTCCATCCCCGTTGTAAACGATTGGGCAACTGAATTGATGTGGTCGGATAGGAGAGTTTATTTAATTAGAGAAATATCTAAAGACATGAAAAGAGTTGTTGTTGAAAGTTGCCACACATACGGCAACGGCTCAAAAGAGATGGGGCATCAAGATTGGAAGCATGAACCAAATGGTCATTTAACAACGTGGGTTTATAGATACGGGGCATGGTATGTTGAATATTTAACCGCAGAATTTACGAACGAGTTTAAAGAAATGTGTGATGAAAACGGATTTAGGTATTATTATGAGGCATTAAATGATGAGCAATATAACCAAGTTTATGGTAATGAATTAACACCACAAAACGTTGTTGATGGTATCACAAAACTAAAAAAAGAATATTCAAAAATCAGCATCATGTTTGGTGTTTGTGATTATCATTACGATTGGACATTTTAATTAATAAAACAACAAGCAATAAAAAAGGGGGTCGTTAAACCCCCTTTATTTTGCATTTTAAACGCTATTAGAGCGCGGTAAACGTCAAAGAGCCAACAAACCCTTGCTTGGTTACACTTAACGTGTAAGAATCGCCCGAAATGAACGATGCAAGCAAAGTGTATTTGCCATCTTGAATTTCACTCACACCCGTTATTGCGGTTGTTGATTGCGTATCATTGTTATACAACGCGAAATCACCAAGTGTTGCACCTTTGAATTTCAACGGATTTAACGCCGTGCCATAATCAAATGTTGCATCAATAGTAACTGATACACCCGTAACTTGGGTATCAATTGCCATGTTTACATCCAATAAACCTTCAAGCGTGTTAAAATCGATTGCCTCGCTTGCGGTAATCATCCACATTGATGATTCATCAAACAAGCGGTCGAAATCAAAAGATAACATGATTTTTTGAGCCGTTGAATCAGTTGCAAACATGAACGTTGGATTCCATGATTGGTTATCAACTGAAATAGGGTAAAGCATATCACCAACCTTTGAGCCAACCAATGAGCCGTTGATGTCAACAATATACACACCAAACTCAACACAACGACCGCTAGCCAATTTACCAAGGAATTGCGGTGTAGCATCATGCGCCCACAACTCACCCGTAAAAGAGCGCTTACCTTGGCGTAAAAACACCATGCGCCCGCTATTTGCCTCTTCAAATACTGAATCTGCTTTTGGCAACTCAACGTTTTCAAACAATGGTAATGGAAACCAACGTTTTGTTTCATCTTGCTCATTAACTAGGTCAACCCAAGTTGGCAATGTTGCGTTTAAATCAATACCATTAAGGTTACCCAATGAATCTTGCATTGGTACCAAAATGAGTTTGCTTGTTACACTTTGTAGTGGCAAGCAATTCGGGCGCCCCGTGTTGGACAATCCCGCATCACAATTACATCCTAAAGCCATTTTTTTTACTTTTTAGAAATTTAACATTTACAATTTTCTTTATACTTTGTTAAGTTAACTCTTAACTCAACACCACTCAAATTTGCATCAATAATGTTTTGAAAAATACCATCTTGGCGCTCAACACCAAACCTTGCAAAAGTTATTATTTCAAACTCATCAACGGGTTTAAATTTAATATCCATTGCTAGCGTGTCAAGAAACAATTGAGCCAAATTATGCATCGGATTTACCGCTTGCTCTAAATGGTCGCGTGTTTTATATTGCGCGGGGTTTGTTTCATCTAAAAAGAAAATACGAACATCACCCGAATAATCATAAACACTTTCACGCCCAAATTTTTTAACTCTTGTTGTTTCTAGCAACCAAATTAATGGCGTTTTTACCATCAAATCCTTATCAAATACCGACCATTCTCTATTGGCGCTTATGTGTGTACCGCTTACAAAAAACGGCTTTTGCAACCAAAAAAACGGGTTTGCGTATGGTTGAACAACGGGCAAATCACCCAAGTAATGGATGTTGTCGTTTTCAATGTAACTTGCCATTGTTTGATTTGGTGTCCCATTTGCATAATGAAATGTAGCGGTA
>Ga0222713_10000987_pt1 | contig 32607 bp, 54 predicted proteins | sample C33_649DmetaG_FD_165061 | JGI IMG/M metagenome (GOLD analysis project Ga0222713, IMG submission 165061) | Estuarine water microbial communities from San Francisco Bay, California, United States - C33_649D | ecosystem: Environmental > Aquatic > Marine > Unclassified | place: USA: California... | reverse complement strand
TGAATCTGGTCACTGCTGCTGACACGGCGGGCAATCAGAACTTGATTACCAAGACCAAGACGCTGGCGGCCAGCGAGGTATATACTTTCCCTGAGATTGTCGGCCAAGTGCTGATGGCAAGCGGGTTTATCTCCACCATCGCAGGCACCGCAACGGCCATCAACATTCGCGCTTCAGGGCGGGAGGTTAGCTAGTGAGTATCCGTTTCCACGATGACGGCGGCGTGTTTGTCGTAGAGACTACGGCTGCGGCTGGGTATCTGCTTAAGTCCCATCAACATGCTCACGCGCACCTGTCGGTGCTGGTGTCCGGCACCGCAGACGTTACGGTGGACGGAAAGACTGAACGCATGGATGGTTACAAGATGATAACTGTTCCCGCCCACACCCGGCATACGGTGATGGCAGTCACGGATATTGTCTGGCTGTGCTTGTGGGCTGATGATGTAGCGCCACGGGAACAAGCCGAAGAATCACTAAAACTGGTGATAGCCGCGTGAAAATAGAGCGCATATCTCAAGGGTTGCAAGTCGCAGACATTTACTGGAAGCTCCAGCAGAACCCGCAACTCTGGGATGAGCATAAAACACGCACCGAAGATTCAATTAGCCCGCACAACAATTTAAGCGATATATGGGCAAGGTTTGGAGAAGCTGAACGAGCCGTTGACGGTAAGCCGCACGATTCCAAGTGGTATCCTGCTGCCGATGTGTTAGGCGTAAAGCCACTGTGTTTTGACCTTATGCGGTATGTGCATGGGGTAGAACTGGGTGGTGTGTTGATTACACGGATACCGCCGGGAGCCACTTGCAAGCCGCATAGGGACACTGGCTGGCACGCGTTAAGGTACGAAAAGTTTGCGGTGCAGATCACCAGCGCACCGGGACAGTTATTCCAGTTTGAGGGCGAAAGTTTAGAAACCAAACCGGGTGATGTGTTTACGTTTAACAACCAAAATCTACATTGGGTCACAAACGATACGAAATACGAACGTATCACGATGATTGCTTGTATTCGTAAGGAGAAATAAAATGCCTTGGGCAGCAGCAGCAACAGTTGTTGGGTCGTTAATTTCCGCAGACGCGTCAAGCGACGCAGCCGAAACCGCAGCGCAAGCATCCGGTCGAGCATCAGATGCGTCCATCGCAGAGCAGCGCCGACAGTATGACCTTAACCGCGCTGATTACGCGCCGTACATTACGTCCGGGCAAAGCGCGGTCAACCAGCTTGCTGCTGGTTTAGCGCCAGGTGGACGGTTTGCATCTGCCACACCATTCGATTTCCGATACGACCAAAACACTGATCCCGGTTACGGGTTTAGGTTTGACCAAGGAATGCGCGGCGTGAACGCTTCAATGGCTGCCAAAGGTATGGGCATATCCGGTGCAGGTATCAAGGGCGCAACTGAGTTTGGTCAAGGCATGGGTAGCCAAGAATACAACAACGCTTTCAACCGCTACGTGACCGGCTTTAACGCCAATACGGGCGAGCGTAACCAGCTATACAACCGTTATGCGGGCGTAGCGGGAACAGGTCAAACGGCGGTTAATCAGATTGGCACACAAGGTGCGAACATGGCGAGTAACATCGGCAACGCCTACATGACCAGCGCGGCCAACACCGGCAACGCAGCGCTGGCAGCAGCGGGTCAGCGTACTTCAGCGTTTGGCGGCGCGGCTAACGCGTTAGGCCGGATGTACGGGAACAAAGGGTTCTCAAACCCGTTTGGTGGCGGTGGCGGTGGCGGAAATGAAAATTTTACTATTTACGCACCAAGTCACGCGCAGAATCTTGGATACGCTCCTGACGCGCTTTACGGGGAATAAAAATCATGGCTGAACTTAACTTTGGACTACTGACCCCGCCCGGCTCGCAAAGCATAGGCAACGCGTTTGTGCAGGGTATGGATCAAGCAGCGGTGGCTAGGGCGCAGGAGAACCAGAACGCGCTGGCTCAGTACACCTTAAGCAAAGCAAAGCGCGAGGATGAGCAACAGAACAAGCTATATCAAGCTGCGCAAGACCCTAACTTTAAATTTGATGTTAGAACTGCTTTGCAATACGGGCCGCAAGGTATGGCTGTGCTTAAAGCTCAACAAGACGCAGCGGCAGCAGAACAGACACGTGAGCTTAACCAATCGCAAATAGCAGAACGTCAAGCAAGACTTCCTGGTTACGTGGCCGAAGCCTTTGATAAACAAATGAAGCCTTTTTCTAATGCGGCGTATAACTCTCGAACTGTTGACGAGGCCGTTGCCAGTGTTAGGGCCATGTACGCCAATCCACCAATAGCCGCTGTTCTTACAAAAATAAAATCGCTTGAACAGGCAATTGCAGACACCACCGCTGCTTTTGGCGATCCTAAAACAACAGACCAATGGCGGCAACATTGGGGTGGAATAACTCCAGACAAGTTGTATACACAAGCTACTGTTTCTGCAAACACTGCGGCCACATTAACACAAAACAAATTCCAATATGAGAATCCATCTGCATACCAACTTTTGCAACTTGAACAAGTTAGAAAAAACCACCTTGAAACTTTAGCCCAACAGGGATGGACATTTGACACTGAACGGGGTATAGCCGTTAATCCTCGGCTCGGTATATCTCAATTAATTTCAACGTTGATGGCTCCTGTTGAGCCGCAGGGTTTTGCCGGTGGTGTTGCACCTGCTGCACCCGCTGCACCCGCTGCAATTCCAACCGCGCCAAGCGCAGCACCTGCCGGTACTCCACCTCGGCAATTGAATGTTACGCCGGGTATTGCACCTTCATCTGCTTCTGCTATGCAAATACCACAAGCCATCGCTGGAGCGCGTGTGCCTCAAGCATTGCAAAAAGTAATGGATAACGACAAATTAGCAATACTATTAAAGGAACGGGAAAATCAAGCATTTTTAGGTAGGGTAGACCCTGCGCTTGATAGGGAAATAGCAAATTTGCAAGGCAGGCCAACCAACGTAGCGAGTCAGACTGCTACACAACCAGCACAACGTACTGTATTAGGGCCAAAAACAGAAACGCCAAGATTTGACACTACTGCTGGTGGGTTTGTATACCCGCCATCAGCAGAAAATCCACAAGGGAAATTTGTTCCTGTTTCGGGACTAGACGGAAAGCCGCTTAATGAGTCACAAGGGAATGCAACGGCTTACGGTTTAAGAATGAAAGAAGCACAAGCAATACTTGATAATCTAGCTAATCCAAAAACAGGAAACCCAACTTTAAGAGGGGCTGCTGTTGAAAACATTCCTCTTGCTGGTGGGGCTATTGGCAAAATATTACCAAGTTTTCTTGGTGGAACTAGCGAACAACAACAACAAGTAAAACAAGCAAAAAGTAATTTTATTACTGCTGTTTTAAGAAAAGAATCCGGTGCGGTTATTAGCGATTCTGAATTTGCTAGAGAGGACGAGAAATATTTTCCGCAATTAAATGATAGCCAAAAAGTTATTAAACAAAAAGAAGATGCTAGAAACTTAGCTATTACAGCAATGAAATTTCAAGCTGGGCCGGGTGCTAAAGAAATTGATAAGTATGTGCCTTCAATATCTAGAGAAAAAACCGCACCAAATTTATCTGAACCGCCAGCCGGAGCAGTAAGGGTGAAGGAGAAATAATGGCAAACACAACATATGAAGTTGATGTTGGTGGTGTTACTTATGATGTTGACGCGCCTGACGCAAAAACAGCATGGAGTTGGGCAAATCAAACGCATTCAAAAAGATTAAAAACAGATTCTATGTTTCCGAGTTATTTAATACCCGGTGATATAGCTCAACCAGAACCTAAAAAAACATCTTTTATGGGTGATCCCAGTAAAAGTAAGTTTGAAAATTTAAGACAAGCGTTTACGGATATTGGTTCTGTAGCAGTTGAAGTACCTATGAGTTTATTGTCAAGCGTTGCAAGCGGCATTATTGGACCCGGTTCTGGTTTATTAAATAGAGCATTATTTGGTGATTTAAATGAATCTAATAAAGCGGTTAATACCGCAATAGAAAGATTCACTTATCAACCTCGAAATGAAATGGCGCAAGATGTTGTATCTGGAATCGGCAATGCGTTAGCCCCTTTAATCGGGGTTCCTATCCCCATGTTAAACACTCTTGGCAGGGTTGCTCCAGCAGCAACGCGGCAAGCTATTGCTAGTACAAAACAACCTGTTGTTAATTTTTTGACTCGTGATACTCCTGCACCATCAATGGTAGGCATGGGAGCGGCTTCAACTGAATTGCCAACTCAACGGCAAATCATGGCGCAAGAAGCAAGAATTCCTTTAACGCCAAGCAAAGGTCAAATAACTAAAAATCTGGAACAACAACAGTTTGAACACGAAACGGCAAAAACGTATCCAGAAAAAGAAGGTAAACCGTTGTTGTTGCAACAGCAAAAACTAAACGAAGATTTCTTGCGTAATTTTGACGCGTCCGCAGAAGCTATGGGCGGGGAGATTTTTGGGGCAACACAACTTGTCCCTATAGGAAAGGTTGTAGATGCGCCGTTAGTGAAACGGTTTAAAGAAGCAAAAGCAGAAGTAAAAAGACTTTACGATGCCGCAGATAACGCGGGCGAAACACAGCAACAAGTGGATATTGCTCCTTTGTATAAATACGTAGCAGACCACGATACGCAAATACTAACCAATAATGCACCAATGCTTGCAAACTTAAAATTGACGTTAGAAAAATTAGGCTCGCCAAAAACGTTATCCATTTTTGACCTTGAACAAGTAAGAAAACAACAGAGCCAATTGTCAGCACCTGGCAGTGGTATTAACTCAGTGCATATGGGTGAACTCAAACCTTTGTTTGAAAGAATAACAGAAGGTAAAGGCGGTGATCTTTATAAAGCTGCTAGAGCAGAAAACACTAAGTACGCAACAGAATTTAAAGACCATGCGGTAATTTCTAAATTGTTACGTAACAAGCCTGGTACGCAAGATAGAGCAGTTGCGTTTGAAGATATTTACAAACACGTTGTCCATACCGGCAGTCTCGACGATATGCAACTTGTTAAAAATACTCTTTTAAAAGCTGGTAAAGAAGGAGAGTTTGCTTGGGATCAAATCCGCGCTCAAGCTGTAAATGAGCTAAAAGAACGAGCAATGTCTAACATCAGCAAGGATGCTGCTGGAAATACAATACCTAACGCAAAAGCGTTGAGAACCGCAGTAGCGCAATTAGACAGGGATGGGAAACTAGATTTGTTGTTTGGTAAACAAGAAGCAAAACGAGTTAGAGAACTTGTGCAAATGGCAGGTGATTTTTACTCACCAGTACCCGGAACAGTTAGCCCTGGTACGGCTAGCGTTTTGATTAGGTCATTGGACGCAATAGCCAAAAACGCTATGATTAGCAGAATCCCCGGTGTGCGATCTGTTGCAAGTGGTGTTTCAGAAATGGCGTCAAAAAAAGCTAGGGAAAAAAGAGTAAGCGAAGCAGTTAATTACAATGCGTTAAATCAATAATGGCGACCACCAACGAGCTGGACGTTCGCTTGACCTCGCACGAAGCCGTGTGCGAGCTGCGCTACGACACTATCAATGCCAGGCTGAAACGCATCGAGCATATCGGTATCACAGTTGCCGGATTTATCATTGCCTTACTTCTCCACATTGTATTGAAAGGCTGACAAATGAAAAAGCTGCTCTTTTTCGCTCTGCTGCCGGTAAGCGTGTCTGCTGCTGACCTGATGATCTGCAACGGCGAATACGCACTGTGCGCCGCGAGTGGCTCCACGCCGACAGGCAAGACAATAACGGTCAAAGGTAAAGTGTTTCAGGAAGGCATGGCAGTCTGTCCCGTTCTGACGGGGCGCAGCGTAGCCAACGGTGCGCTGATGAATAACTCGTGCGATGCCCCTGCGGGTAAAGTCTGGTCATTGTTTTCCACTGTTAGCGAAGCGCCACAAGCGCCATCGTGGGCAGTTGCGCCGTTGGTGAAGCGAACCTTCATCCTTGGCAAAGATTCGGGTATGAGCAACCAGTGGTCGTTCCTTTGCGATAAGCAAGCGAAGAAAACCAACGGGGTTACATTGGCATCCTGCTACGGCCCGATAAACGAATCACCGGTTACAAACGGGCATATCAAGCCGGGTGCAAAGATCATTACTGACGCGCCGGTAGGAGTGCTTAACCCTGTAGGAGGTAATTTCTAATGGGCTGGTTAAAAGCAAGGTTTGGAGAAGCATCTACGCTTGCCGGGTTGGGGGTTGTAGTGATGGTAGCGTCTGCAATTGCGCCGCCGCAGTATCAATTACTAATTCAAGGGCTGGCAGCGGCGCTGGGTATCGGCGGGGTGGTGCGTCCTGAAAAATAACTTTGAGCGTTCGCTGGCGCTGGTGTTGCAGCACGAAGGCGGATACATCCACCACGCTTTAGACCCCGGTGGCAGGACGAATCTCGGCGTTACACAACGCGTGTGGGAGGATTATGTCGGACACTCAGTTGACGAGCAGGCAATGCGACAGCTCACGAAAGAAATGGTGGCTCCGCTCTACCGCAAGCAATATTGGAATGTTTGCCATTGCGACGATCTGCCTGCTGGGGTTGATTATCTTGCCTTTGATTTTTCTGTTAATGCTGGTGCTTTCCGCAGTATTAAAACTCTTCAACGTGCATTAAACATAACTGCCGATGGTGTCATTGGCCCCGTAACTTTAAAAGCTATTCAAGATGCAAATGCAGAAGAATTTATCAACAATTTTACAAACGCTAAAGAAGTGTTTTATCGCAACCTATCTAACTTTCCGACTTTTGGCAGAGGTTGGCTTAATCGCGTTGCAGAAAGCAAGAGAATTGCCGAGGAAATGTTAGAGTAATTTATAGGACTGTAAATACTGCGAAGGTTTTATAACTATCTTGTTTTGCTTTTCTGAAATACCACCAGACCAACTTTCTGTATCGTGCTTTCCACTGCGACTCGGTAAGAACTTTTTTGTATACGCTTTGGCGCTTTCTTATCGGCGCGGTTGACATCAGTCTGACGATTCTCATTTTAAGCACTCCTTCATCGCGGCGGTCAAACGCTCAATTCGCTGCTTGTTGTAAAGCACCATGCTTTCTGCGTAATCCCGCGCGGTTTCTGCTAACAGCAAATCCCGCCTCGCCGCGTCCAATTCCCTCGCCATCAGTTCTTCGCAAGTCGCGGGGGTATACAGATGCCTAATCCATTCTAAGAATTTCATTTTATCTCCTAAGAATTTCAATCACTGACCAAGCCATCCCGCCAATGACCGCGAGCAAACTGATTGCCACTGCTTTCAACAAGTCTTTCAAAAAATCTTCGATATTTGCCCCCGGCGCATCACCAGTTTCTTTAATTCGACTGTTCATTTACATACTCCATATCGATTTTCCATCATTCACTTCTTCTGATTGCATCAGCGCATAACGTGCTGAGTGCAGACCTCCGGCTATCTGCCATTTCTTCGCACACTTTTGCGCACCGTTCACGCTCTTTTGCCACCGCTTCGGCAAGCGCGGCCTCAGCTTTTTCTGCGCGTTTCATTTCCGCGAGGAAAAGATGACGAACGAAAGCGAAGGCAAAGTGTTCGTCATCGCGGGCTGGCTCGCCACGCAGACGCAATATTTCCGCAGCAAGTTCTTGAATTCGGTCGTTCATTTTTCTACTCCAAAATGTTCTACTAGATCAACCCCATATAAGCATCGAGTTCCATCCTGCCGGTCAATCCAATCAGCACATTCCTGCACAATCAAATCGGCGAACTTTTCTAGTTTGGTATGTTGTCCATCTGGATTGTAGACTAGTAATCCAGCGTCTCTTGCAAGTTTTTTAATTCGTTTGTTCATTCTTCAACTCCGAAATGTTTTGCAATTCTTCCGGTATCGCTCTCCTAGAAGAGTTTCATTAGTAGTTCCATTGTTCCTGCTTCCGTGGTGGTGAGCACGATCTGCTTGGTCTTGCGCCACCGTGCCCACGCTTTGCACGCAGGGCACCCTCGATGTTTTTCGCGACATGGGTGTCCCCAGTACTGCACCATCACTGACCTGCTCACCTCGACCTGCACCACATAAGTTTTAGTCCCCATCGTCAAACACCTCTAACAATGCCTTCTTTGCTTTCTCCATCCACCAGAGGGCTGTTCCCCCGTCAGATTTAGACGATGAGAAATACAGATTCCCGTGAAAATCTTCTCCGATAACCATGACATACGCAGGCTTGGCTTCGATAGCTGCTTGCAGTACACGCTCCACATCCAAGTCCAGCGTGGTGATTACTGGAAGGACGGTTACGTTGTCGATGAGCTTCATGTGTTCTCCTTCTCAATCTCCACAGAGTCAATAAACTGCGCCAGCGCATGAACACACGGCAATATCAGGTCGCGGCAAATATCGTCGTTTACCTGCCGGTCAGTCATGCCCTGCGCTAACAGTTTAAGCGCCCCGATGCGCTCGCTGACCACCGTATCAAGCCGGTCAAAATCAAGACGTTTTACTGTTTCAATGTTTTTGTAGTTCATACATCCTCCGCTATTTTTTCCGCTTGCTTCAATATTTCCTTGATCTCAAGGCCGTCAGCATCGTTCTGCTGAGGCCAGCAATTTAGCCCGCGTTTGAGACAAGCGATTACCGCCAACGTCAATTCAATTTTCATTTTGTATCCTTTTTTCGGCTAAGAACGCCTTCAATTGAAGCAATCCTAGAGCTACCGGAAAATCTGGATGCTGCTCTGCTGTGTTAAGCGCTTCACGCAGCGCTGCAAGTATTTTGTCATTGTTGCTCATTTTTCAATCCTCCCGTATTGAACCAGGCGGTATTTATCCAGCAATCCACTCTGACGGCAGATACTCAATGCTGTGCGGCCGTCTTTGCGGCTTAATTTTGGATTGACGACTGGATACCAGCATCCATCATGCAACACTTCAACAACCCATAATATTTTTGTCATTTTTAGACTTTTAAAATTGTATTTCGTCGTCAATATCAGCAAAAGTCTTAAGCTCTTTTTTGGGTTCTGTTTTTTGCTCTACGGGCTGCGATGCTTTTGCCAATTCCAAAACTTTCGCTTGAAACGCCGAATTGATATACGCGTGGTTCCAGTATTTGCCAGTAGCCGCATTCTTTGTGCTTGGCATGGAGACAAACTCGCCTTTCTGCGACTGCTGAATCCTGCAACCCTTCAATTCCAAGAACGCATCCTTGCCTTCCGACGAATGCAAATTGATGTTAAAACTCCGGTCGTGCCAGACGATTGAAATGTGCATTATTTAACCTTTTTGAGTTGAGATAACATTTTGTCTACAGTGTCCAAAAAGGCGACGACCGCAGTTTCCAGTTCAAGAATACGCGCTGAATCGCGTTTGAAACGAACAACGAACAATTGTAAATGTTCAGGCAAATCAGGACGAAAACTAACAAAATCGCACCAGTCCAGACCTGTGCAAGCCATCTGCCACATCATCTGATTTTTGTATCCTGCCGGGACTACTCCGGCAATCAAGTAAGCCAGATGCGTTGCCACCTTCGGGCACTTGATCTCTACCAGCCCCGAATTGCCTACCAAACCGTCAGGTGAGGCACCAGCGCGTTCGATGGTCGGATGGATACATAACCCCACCTCATCAACACTAAACCCTGTCTCGGCCTCATACGCTGATCTAGCGAGGGGTTCGGTTTCGGTGCCGTATTGCATGTGGACGTTGGTATAGTCCGAACCTTGAGGCTTGCCGGTAAGGATTTCAGCGACGAGCTGTGCCTGGTAGTCCCGAAATCCCGCTGTTTCGGGCTTCATCAGGACGTTGGAAATCATGCTTGCTGTAACCCGTCCGGCACGAGCTGCGAGCCATTCCGGTGTCCCCTGAACTGCGTCTATAACTTTCATGCTGCCGCCAATTCAACTTTGCGCTTGTTTTTAGCATTGGTAAGGGTTGCCATTGCCATCGAGTCCTGCCCCGTCTGAGCCGCTTTGTAGGCCGTTTTGAAGGCTGTTTGAAGATCATCAAGCGTGGCGGCAGCGTGGAATGCTGAAATGTGGTCTGTGCAATCCATCGTCGGCTTGGGTTTTGCGGCGCTGGCTGCGTTGCCATCGTCGTCCTCAGGTGCCACTCCAACCGCAGCAGACAGGCTGTAGCGGCGAGCATAAGTAAGTGCGCTACCGTAGCCCTGCGCGTCAATCTTGCTTACCGGCAGGGACAGGATGCCGCAGGAAATCCATTCGCCGGATGAATGCAGCAGAGTTGTTTCAACGCGCACTTCGTCTTTGTCTGACGGCTCTACGGTCTGGATGTAACTCAGGCCATTGGCGCTAAACGCGGCTCGGATGGCTTCTACAACGCTGGCAAGGTCGGCGTAGCGGCTTTTGAAAAATGGGTTTGCGGAGTCTTTAAGCGCTCCTTTCATTATGCCCTGAGCCTGAGCCAGTGCTGCTGCCAGTCCTGCTATTGATTCTGATTTTTTCATACAATCCTCAAAGTGAAAACAAGAAAAACAAGAAAATCCACAGTCCCGCTGCTGTCAAAATAGTCCCGGCAACAGCCTCAACGATTTCAAGAAAACTCATACTTCCTCCGCGTATTCAGCGGCAAGGTCTGCCACAATATCCGAGTTTTTAAAGTGCTTTTTAAGCATTTCTTTTATTGTTTCCTGCTCGCGCTGGATGCGGTCTGATACATCGCTTCCAGTAACGCAGCCGATATACATTTCAAGGAAGTAACTAGGGTCGCGTTCTTCCAGCAGGAAATCGTAAAGATCAAACTCTGATTTTTTGAATTTGCCTTTGACCGGTTGCGGCCACATTCCGCAGTCCATTACGGTTTCCACCACGCCTTCCAGCGCCAGCTCGTAATGCCGAGCCGTGGGCTTGGCAGGTTGGCCGGGGTAGCAACGCGGGCAATCTTCTGCTCCGCACATGCAGCGTTCGGGGGCGCTCATGCTGCCACCGCCAGCGTGACAACAGGTTGCACCGAAAACTGCGAGGTAAATTTCGAAACCGCTATGTCGCGCTGGTCGGGTGTCAGGCTCAATTGATCTTTGTCTGCATTGCCCCACGTTTCTGTTTTTGTCGCGTTAATCAAAAACCAGTCCGACGATCCGCGCTCGATTGTGTAGGTGTTGACAATGCGCGAATATTTGTAAGCACTTGGCACATTACCACCGGACATGCCAGATGCTTTCGCACCAGCGCGGTCTTTTTTTGCGATGCCGAATTTTTCGAGACGCATTTCCATTAACTCGGAAAGCTCAAAAATATGCTTGTCGTGCGCTGTGTGCGACAACGATTTGCCGTTGATTTCTCCGAGCAGGATGTTGATGGCGCGGCGGTTTGCTTCTACAATTTTGATTTTCATTTCTATCTCCAAGTATTTGCCAGAGTCGCTCTGGCGGCGTATTCCGAAACCCCCGCGTGGGCAGGGGCAAAGGAATGATTAGTTAATTTAAAAAAGAAACTCCTGCTTCAACATACATGCGAAAAGTTGATTTAGCGCATTGCAATTTATTTTCTGCATCGCATGAATTGCCTATTGAGTTGGCGATTGCTTCAGCGCGGTCAAAACCAGCGGGAACAGTTAGCTGTTCTGCCCATACATAAAATTCTTTGCGTTCTTGATATGTCATTTTGTTTATCCTGGTGGTGGTGCGTTTGCAAGCTGGTATGTAAAGGATTATAATGCGTCCAGCAGCATTTGCAACATTTATTTGCAAATAATATAAGATATATTTATATTTTAATGAAATCAAAGGGTTACGTATGAAAACTAACGACGTTCTAACGCATTTTGGTGGGAAACGAGCGACTGCGGAAGCGCTTGGGCTATCAACGCAGGCTGTTCAAGCGTGGAAAACGATCATTCCGCAAAAGCAGGCGTGGCGCATCGACCGGCTGACAAACGGGGTGTTGAAAATCGACGAGGCACTATATGCAACAGGCAGGAAATATGATTGATCTAAAAGACCAATTTGCTTTGGCGGCGATGGCTGCACTTTTACAGCGCACATCAAACTCTATTCCGGACTATGCTGATGTTGCAAATTACGCTTGGCATTGCGCGGAATTTATGATGAGCGAACGGCAGAAACGTATTGATCTTGCTGCGCTGAACGAAAAAAGAAACAACAGCGACATGCGAACGCTGAAGTTATCAACGAGGCTGCATTACGCTTTGCTGTCAGAGGATTTGTACACGATTGCAGACATCTGCGCTTACACCGAAAAAGAGATTCTGAAAATCCCAAACATCGGTCGCACACAGCTCGCGCATTTGATAGCGGCTTTGGCTGCCGTTGGTGAAAAATTGGCAGTGCCAGGTGAAAAATGACACGCACACTTGGCGGCTTACTGACTGGCGCGAATATCGAGACAAATGCAAAACAAACACGCAGGTATGCGTGAGGCATGTACCAGTTGGGCATAAATTCCTGCTGATACGCTCAAACGAAGAATTCATAATGATGCAAATCAGGCACAAAACACCATCAGGAACAGAATACGTGGTTAGAAGGATAGGGGAGACTATCGACAGAACCTTACATCATTCCTGCCACGTAGTTTTGTTCGGAAAACAATGGACTGCCTCGGCTGCAACTTGATTGAAACCTCGCCGGTCACACTGCGCGACGGTCGCATCGTCTGCTCATCCTGCGAGTGCTGGCGGTTCGAGTGCGAGGCTCGGCATGTGCTAACAAAGCCGGACGTTGAAAAACGCGATTACCTGGAAGCCATCGGCAAGAAGCGTGGCGAGGCAGCGCGGCAGGAGCTGCGGGAAGAAATGATAGCTTTACACAAGATGAAAACTACTTAGATGCGTAATTACTTTGATAAGAAGGTAGTGGGATGAGAGTCTTAATAGCCTGCGAATATTCTGGCCGAGTCCGTGATGCGTTTATTGCACTTGGACACGATGCCATGAGTTGCGACCTTTTGCCAACGGACACTCCTGGACCGCATTATCAGGGCGACGTATTCGATGTGATCGGCAACAACTGGGATTTGATGGTCGCACATCCACCATGCACACATTTATCTGTAAGTGGTGCACGTCACTTTATAGCTAAACAAGCCAGCGGCGTGCAACAAAAAGCCTTGGCATTTGTTGGCCGATTGCTTGTTGAGCCAATTCCAATGATTGCCTTGGAAAATCCAATCTCAATCATTAGCAGCCATTTCAGAAAACCCGACCAGATTATTCAACCATGGATGTTTGGTCATGGCGAAACTAAGGCCACTTGTTTGTGGTTAAAAGGATTGCCAAAGTTGACGCCGACTAACATTGTTGATGGTCGTGAGGCACGAATTCACAAGATGCCGCCAACCCCTGACCGTTGGAAACTCAGAAGCACAACATATCAAGGCATTGCTGATGCCATGGCTAACCAATGGGGAAGCTGCGAGAGGAAATGATAGCTTTACACTGTATGAAAAACGCTTTATGATTTATCCGCGCTGTGACAAGCGCATAGAAACCGATAGAAACAGTCTCTTTTGGGCTGGCCTATCGCCCGTATCAAAACCCTAACGGGTGTCGGCTTCCGGAATTGTCACCGATAGGCCAGCACCAAAGGAGACTGTTGTGTTTTATTTTCAGCATCACGTAGGCGATTACCGCCGCGACACAGGGCATCTAACCCTGCTGGAACACGGAATCTACCGACAACTAATCGATCTTTATTACATCACTGAAAAGCCGCTCGATGCGTCTGCAATGCGATTGGTATGCGTTCGCACTGCGGATGAGGAGCAAGCATACAAACGTGTTCTTGCTGACTTTTTCCATGAACGCAAGGGCAAGTATTTTCACAAGCGGTGCGACTTTGAAATTTCCAAGTACAAAGACAAGTCTAGCAAGGCAACTGATAGCGCTAGAACTAGATGGAATAAAATCAAAGACTTAGCTGATGCGGACGCATTGCCACCGCATTGCGATGATGATGCGGACGGTATGCTAACCAAAGAACCTATTAACCTAATAACCAAAGAACCAAAGAACCTACAAACCAAAGAACCTACAAACCTAAAAAAAGAAAAGTCAAAAGAAGAAAGCGCTACGCGCCCAACAAGATTTGAAGCCTGTCCTTTTCCTGATAAATGGAAAGCCTTTTGTCAGCATGAACGTCCTGAACTTGACGCGCTAAATACTTTTGAGCAATTTTCAGATTATTGGGCTGGCGTACCGGGAACGAAGGGAAAGAAGCTGGATTGGAACGCTACTTGGCGGGTGTGGGTACGCAATCAAAAAGGGGGGGCCCAGACCAAAGGCAACTCACTTGCAGAACGTAACCAAGCCGTAGCTGCTTTGTGGCTTGCCGAACAGGATGCCAAAGATAAAGGGGTAGAGCATGAAATCAACTGACAAACAGCGGTTTTGTGAAATGCTGACCGGCTTGGGCGAATATTACGGCAAGCCGATATCCAAAATGATGATGGATATTTACGCTCAAGGGCTGGCGAATTACGACATAGACGACATATCCAAAGCATTCAGCACTCATGTGCGAAACCCTGATAACGGGCAATTCATGCCGAAGATTGCAGATGTTGAGCGGTCGTTAAATGGCAATTCAGCAACCAGAGCCATGCGAGCATGGAACAAAGTAACAAAGGCTGTGCAGGAAATAGGCACCTACCGCACCGTTAAATTCGACGATCCTTTAATAAACTCTGTAATTCAAGATATGGGCGGCTGGACTTGCATTGGGCAAATTACCGAAGATGAATTGCCTTTCCGAATAAAAGAGTTTGAAAAGCGTTACCAAGCGTATTTGCAGATATCGCCATCTGAGCCAGTAACCGCGCTGATCGGCGTATTTGAAAAACAGAACCGCACTGATGGGTATTACGAGGATGAAACGGTATTGATAGGAAATTACAACAAAACTTTATCTTTGGAGGCAAAATGAATCAATGCGAACAGCTTTTAGAGGCAATGAAACGCGGCGAACAATTAACGGTTGCCGAAGCGATGAGCCGGTATGGGGTTTACGCTTTGAGTCAAAGATGCGGCGAGTTAATTCGGCAAGGGCATCCTGTAAACGTCGAGACAATTAAAGTTCAATCTGGAAAACGAGTAGCCCGATACTCGATGACTTTATGATCTGCAAAGTCTGCGAGGAACGCCGTAGCGCGTCTGCAAACGCTGCGATGTGGCCTATCCTCAACGCGTGGTCAGAACAGCGCCAGTGGCCTATTAACGGCATCCTCAGCGATATTTCAGCGGATGAGTGGAAGGATATTCTTACCGCAGCCTTTGAAAACGATGTAAATCCTAGAATTGCGCCTGGATTGCATGGAGGGATGGTGATGCTCGGTCGGAGAACCAGCAGGTATGGGAAGACACGGTTTAGCGAATGGTTGGACTGGCTGAATGCGGAATCTCATCACGCAGGAATCAAAGTACCGGCACCTGCAAGCATGGAGGAATTTTGACGAAAGAAGAAAAGAAATGGATGGCTGCGGTTGCTGACTTGGGCTGCATCGTCTGCCTGGATGACCATGGATTCGTGCCGTGTCACGTTCATCACATCCTGGTAAACGGCAAACGGTCAGGGCATCTCAACACCATCGGACTTTGCCCAACTCACCACGAATCAGGTATCAGAAACTCTACTGCGGTGTCCAGGCACCCGTTCCGGCGAGAATTTGAAGCGCGATACGGCACAGAATGGGAATTATTGTTAAAAACCAAGAGGTTAATATGCCCAAAGGATTTACAGGAAATTACGTTGACCACGTAGTTCGGCTTGGAATTAAACGTGCGTTGCAAAACAAAAAACAGCGGGACAATAACTTGAATAAGCAAGCCGACGTTACGGAAATTCTTAGGCAATTATTAAACTTAAAGGGTAAAAATGACACCAACGCAGCGCAGCCTGGCAGCTCTCCGCAAACTCGGTTACCTAGTCGAAGTGGTTGAAAAATGGAATTCGTTTACCCGAACGCGTAAAGACCTTTGGGGCTGGGCCGACCTGCTGGCAGTCCGGCGAGGCGAGGTGCTCGCGGTGCAGGTGACCGCCCAGGCCGTTGCTAACCGAGTTGCAAAGGTTACGGACAGCGAAACTATCGGCAGGGTGCGCGAGGCCGGGGTGCGAGTTGAAATTCACGGTTGGCGAAAAAATGCAAAGGGCCGGTATATTCAACGAATTGTCGATTTATCTTGATTTGCGCCTATAATTATTGTGGACTAACATCAAATTGCGTTAGTCTACGCAAGTGATGTTTCACGTGGAACGTTGTAAATGAAAATTGAGCAAGTCAAAATCGACAAGTTGATTCCGTATGCCAGGAACAGCCGCACCCACAGCGACGCTCAAGTGGCCCAGATTGCCGCCAGTATCAAGGAATTCGGTTTCACAAATCCCGTTCTAATCGACGAGACGGGCAGCATCATTGCCGGCCACGGACGCGTTATGGCGGCGCGAAAGTTGGCGATTACTGACGTTCCTAGTATCAGGCTCACGCATTTGACCGAGGCGCAGAAACGCGCTTACATAATTGCCGATAATAAGTTGGCACTCAACTCAGGTTGGGACGATGAAATGCTGGCGGTGGAGTTGAATGACCTAAAGGACATGGGTTTCGACCTAGACCTGACGGGATTCACTTTGGATGAATTTCAAGCAATTCTTTCGATAGAAAATTATCCTGAAAGCAGCGCAAAAGAGATAGACCCAGACGATTATAAAATGTCTGACACTTGCCCCAAATGCGGCTTTGAATTTAATGCAAAAACCTGATTGTGCTTGGAATTTATCAGACCTTGCCAGCGTGCCGCAAAACGGCATCAAAGTAATGAGCACCTTTGCCTGTGGTGGCGGCTCCAGCATGGGATACAAGCGTGCCGGGTGTGAAGTGATTGCTGCCAATGACATAGACCCAGAGATGGCGTGGCACTACAAGCTGAACATCAAGCCCAAGCAATATTTTCTGTGCCCCATAAATGAACTACTGACCAAAGAGCTGCCGCCTGAGTTGTTCGAGCTGGACATTCTGGACGGCTCGCCACCATGTTCCACATTTAGCATGGCCGGAAGCCGAGAAAAAGCGTGGGGGAAAGATAAGCACTTTCGGGAAGGTCAGGCAAAGCAAGTGCTGTCTGACTTATTTTTTGATTATCTTGATCTAGTTGGAAAGCTAAAGCCCAAGGTAGCTATTGCTGAAAACGTCAAAGGGATGATTCTAGGCAACGCCAAAGGCTATACAAAGCTGATAATGGCGCGATTCAAGGAGATTGGCTATCGCCCGCAGTTGTTCCTGCTCAATGCAGCCGACTGCGGGGTGCCGCAGCGCCGCGAACGGGTATTTTTCTGCGCTGTGCGTGATGATATTGATGTGCAGCCGTTGAAGCTGGCCCCGACGCATAAATGGATTAGCGCAGGTGAGGCGACGAGTGATGTGCAGGTATTGACTGATGCGGAACAGGTAGAAACAAAACCAGCGCCAAATGATTTGAAATGCTGGCCTCACACATTGCCAGGGGATACTTATTCAACTTTTCTGATGAAATATGAAAAACGAAATGCTTGTTTTAATCAATATCGTGTCAATGATAAAAAACCTTCAAACACATTATCATCGACAGTTGGTTTATACACGCATTGGTCAAAATGTCGAACTTTAACTTACCGTGAATGGAAGCGCTTAGGCAGCTTCCCAGATGACTACCAAGCCAAAACTGATAAGATAGGCAAGTACATGATTGGCATGAGCGTACCGCCTAAAATGACGGAAGTAGTTGCAAGGGCTGTATGTGAGCAATGGTTAAATGCTAAATCCTTGATTTCATTACAGAAAGCCGCGTGATTTCGCTTCCTTAAAAAGAATGTCATTTATCAAACCTCACCGTCCAACAGATAAAACAAGGCAACAAGCACAGAGTGCTTCAGGACTCGGCTTGCCTCAAGATCAGATCGCTGCTTTGATTGGGATTGCTCCTGAGACGCTCCGTAAGCACTACGACTTAGAGCTAGGACTGGGCAAGGCTCAAGCCTCGGCAGCGGTGGCTAAGACTTTGTTTAACAAAGCCACAACGGGCGGCGACACCACAGCAATGATCTGGTGGACTAAATCACAGATGAAGTGGTCGGAAACCGTTCGGCAGGAGTTGACCGGCAAGGACGGTGGCGGGATAGTAATCCACATCAACAACCAGGACACTGATCTTGTTTAGTGCCACCGCAGCCCAAAGCAGAGCAACTGGGCTGATGACCGGCGATGCCAAGCATGTGATGCTGGTCGGTGGAAGCAGGTCAGGCAAGACGTTTGTGGCGCTGCGGGCGCTAATCATTCGCGCAACCCTGGCACCTAAGTCTCGGCACGTTGTGCTGCGGTTTAGGTTCAATCACGTTAAATCCTCAGTCATCCTGGACACCTTCCCAAAGGTCATGAGCTTGTGCTTCCCGCAGCTCACCTACGTGATCGACAAGACCGATTGGTATGCAACCCTTCCAAACGGCTCCCAAATCTGGTTTGGCGGGCTGGATGACAAGGACAGAACTGAGAAGATTCTAGGTCAGGAATACGCAACCATTTTTTTTAACGAGTGCTCACAGATACCCCTTTCGGCTCGCAACATGGCCGTTACACGACTCGCACAGAACTGCGTGGCTACGGTAGGTGGTCAACAGCGGCAGATGCGCCTGAAGGCGTTTTACGACTGCAATCCTCCGTCGATGGCGCATTGGACGTACAAGATGTTTGTTAAGAAGATTGAGCCAGAATCGGGTAAAGCACTGTCTGATCTGGTCAACTTCAGCATGATGACCATCAACCCCCGCGACAATCTGGAGAACCTGCCACCAGATTACATTAAGGAGCTGGAAAACCTGCCGACTCGGATGCGCTTGCGGTTCTTGGAAGGCAAGTTCGCAGACATAGCCGCGGGTGCGCTCTGGAACGTGGAAATGATCGACACGTACAGGGAAACAACCAATTTGCCAGACATGCTGCGGGTTGTCGTGTCTGTTGATCCTTCCGGCAGCGGCGACACCGATAACGCCGGTAACGACGAGATTGGAATTGTTGTGGCTGGCCTCGGCATTGACGGTCGGGCTTACGTGCTGGAAGATTGCACGATGAAGGCTGGCCCAAGCGTTTGGGCGAATGTTGTGGCAACTGCTTACGACCGCCACGCCGCCGATCTGGTGGTGGCTGAGAAGAATTATGGTGGCGAAATGGTGCGTCATGTGATAAAAAGCGCCAATCCTTACCTAAAATGCGAGTTAATCAACGCATCGAGAGGCAAAGCGGTGAGAGCAGAGCCAGTGTCAGCACTGACAGAACAGGGCAAGATTCGGTTTGGCGGCACGTTTCCCGAACTTGAGGACGAGCTTTGCTCGATGACGACCAACGGGTACATGGGCGACCGCAGCCCGAACCGCGCTGATGCTTTTGTGTGGGCAATGACTAAGCTATTCCCCGGCATTATCAAAACCGATGCCAAATCTCAGCGCAAGCACGTGATGCCGACTCAAAACATTAACCGCGGTGCAACTAGCTGGATGGGTGCTTAATGAAAAACGGACTGTATGCCAACATTAACGCCAAACGCGACCGAATAGCGGCTGGTAGCAAAGAGAAGATGCGTAAGCCTGGTGCTGCTGGCGCACCAACGGCCAAAGCGTTTAAGCAATCGGCTAAAACCGCAAAAAAAGGCAAATAATGCCACTCGTCAAGTCACCTAGCCCGATGGCCTTCCGCAAGAACATCAAGGCCGAGGTTGCCGCCGGAAAGCCCGTGAAACAAGCGGTGGCAATAAGTTATGCTATTAAACGCGCGACGGCGAAGAAGAAGAAATAGTGGCCTATCACGACACAGGCATTAACGAAGCGGGCGCAGTCTCGTCAGGCGGCACGAAGTCCGACCGTGACAACGGCGAGATGCTGGCGACCATGCGGACGCGCCTGACGATGGCGATTGCTGCCTACTCGGATAGCCGCGAGGACGAGCTGGACGACCTGCGCTTTCGTGCTGCAAGCCCTGACAACCAGTGGCAGTGGCCTGCCGACGTGCTGGCGACACGCGGCTCGGTGCAAGGGCAGACGATCAACGCTCGACCATGCCTGACCATTAACAAGCTGCCGCAGCATGTGCTGCAAGTAACCAACGACCAGCGGCAGAACCGGCCATCGGGCAAGGTGATACCGGCTGACGACAAGGCTGACGTTGAGGTAGCCGAGATATTCAACGGCATCGTGCGGCACATCGAGTATATCTCGGACGCTGACGTAGCCTACGACACCGCCTGCGACAACCAAGTGACGTTTGGTGAGGGTTATTTCCGCATCCTGACCGAGTATTGCGACGACCAGAGTTTTGAGCAAGACCTGCGGATTGGGCGTATCCGTGACTCGTTTAGCGTCTACATGGATCCGACGATTCAAGACCCCTGCGGTTCGGATGCCGAGTGGTGCTTCATCAATCAGGAAATCACCAAAGACGCGTACGAGCGTGAGTTTCCTGATGCAGCACCGCTGTCCAGCCTCGCTTACGGCGTAGGCGACGGGCAACTGAACGCGTGGATCAATCAGGACACGGTGCGGATTGCTGAGTATTTCTACATCAAGCACGAATCCAAGAAGCTAAACCAATACCCCGGTGGGATGACCGCAATGGCGGGATCACCGGAGGCCAAACAGATTGAAATGATGGGTTTGGCTGCGACAAAAACTAGAGATGTAGACGTTCGGACAGTCAAATGGTGCAAGACCAACGGCTTTGAGGTGCTAGAAGAACGCGATTGGGCGGGCAAATACATCCCCGTAATCCGCGTAATCGGCAACGAATTTGAGATTGATGGCCGGATGTACGTTAGTGGCTTAGTCCGCAATGCGAAAGACGCCCAGCGTATGTATAATTACTGGGTTAGCCAAGAAGCAGAGATGTTAGCGCTCGCTCCGAAAGCACCGTTTATTGGTTACGGCGGGCAATTTGAAGGATACGAGACTCAATGGAAAACGGCTAACATCAACAACTGGCCGTATCTGGAAGTCAATCCTGATGTGACCGATGGCGCTGGTGGCGCGTTGCCGCTGCCGCAACGCGCACCGCCACCGTTGGCTCAAAATGGCTTGTTGCAGGCCAAGATGGGTGCTGCTGACGACATTAAAGGCACAACTGGGCAATACGATGCCAGCCTCGGCTCACAGAGCAATGAAGTTTCTGGAAGGGCTATTTTAGCTCGTGAGAGGCAGGGGGACACCGGCACCTATCACTTCATCGACAACCTTGCCCGCGCAATTAGATACGCCACGAGGCAGCTTGTAGATATGATTCCCAAAATCTACGACACGCAACGAGTAGCTCGCATCATTGGTCTTGATGGCGAAACAGATCAAGCCATGATTGACCCGACGCAACCCGAAGCGGTGAAAAAGATTGTAGACCAGCAAACTGGCGCAACCATCAAGAAGATTTACAACCCCAATGTCGGCAAGTACGACGTTGCGGTCACCACTGGCCCAAGCTACATGACGAAGCGTCAAGAAGCACTTGATGCCATGTCTCGCCTCCTGCAAGGCAACCCAAACCTGTGGGCTGTAGCTGGAGACCTGTTTATCAAGAACATGGACTGGCCTGGGGCGCAGGAAATGAGCAAACGCTTTGCCAAGACCATTGACCCCAAGTTGATGGACGACTCTGAAGCCTCACCAGAACTAGCGCAGGCGCAGCAGCAGATGCAGGCGATGGGGCAAGAAATGCAGCAGATGCACCAAATGCTGCAAAATGTCAGCCAGTCGATGGAAGCGCAGACGCTAAAGGTCAAGGAGTTTGATAGCCAGGTCAAAGCCTACGACGCCGAGACTAAACGTATTAGCGCGGTGCAAGCCGGGATGTCGCCAGAGCAAATTCAAGACATTGTTATGGGCACCGTCCACGGCATGATTACTTCGGGCGATCTGATTAACGAGATGCCAGGGCGTGACCAAGACATGATGCCTCAAGACATGATGCAGAACATGCCTCACATGCAACAGATGCCGCCGGACATGCAGCAGATGCCGCCACCTGAAATGATGCCTATGGAACAAATGCCGACACCGCAAGGGATGCCACAGTGAAATGCACCGACTTTATGGGGATGCTGTTCTTAGCGCGAGATGTGGCGCACAGCGTCCACCTCAACACCCGCAGCTACTCCAAGCACGTAGCCTTGAACATCTTTTACGAGCGTATCGTAGGTGCTGCCGACGACTTTGCCGAAGCATACCAAGGGCGGCATGGTCTGATTGGCCCTATCTCGCTCATGTCAGCCAAGAAAACCGCCAACATTATCGAGTTTCTGGAAGATCAGTTGAAAGAAATTGAAGCGTGCAGATATGAGGTGGTGGATAAGTCGGACAGTTCGTTGCAGCAACTTATCGACAATATCGTAGAAGTCTACTTACGCACGCTCTACAAACTTCGATTCTTAGCTTGAGGTCAATCATGTCAGCCACCTATGAACGTATCACCGCAACTCATCAAATTAAAGTTGGGTTTACGGTTTTAAAAGGCATTTTTATTAGCGCTGCAAGCGCAACGCCAACCATCACAATTTACGATTCCGGCACCGCAAGCACTGGTGACCCGATCATAATAGGCGTGTTTACACCCGCAGCGGCAACTAATCACACCTTTACCGCAAACGGCATAACGGCAAGCAAAGGACTTTACGTCGTCATATCGGGAACGGTAGCAGCGACCCTATTTTTTGAATAACCGCACTGGCGCGGAACGCCAGGGATTCCAAGGAATCAAGCCATGTCTGAAGAAGTACTAGCGGAAGTACCCGCGCCGGAACAGGTCGCTACGGCAGCACCTGAGCCTGAGATAGCAGCGCCGGAAGCAGCACCCGAAGTTGAGCCTAAAGTATTCACACAAGAGGACTTGGACGCAGCCATCGGTAAACGGCTTGCAAGAGAACAAAGAAAGTGGGAGCGCGAAGCAAGGCAGGCCGAAGCACCAAAGCCCGTCCCTGTAGAGCATGTTAAGCCGGAACAGTTTACGACGACCGAGGAATACGTTGATGCGTTGACGACTTCCAAAGCCGCGCAGATTGTCCAGCAGCAACAGTTTGCGAAACAGCAACAGGATTTGTTGGGGAACTATCACGACAAGGAAGAAGATGCGCGGAGTAAATACGAGGACTTTGAACAGGTCGCGTACAACCCCAAGCTACCGATTACTAACGTGATGGCTCAGACAATTCAAGCCTCGGATAACGGCCCTGATATTGCATACTATCTCGGCACGAACCCCAAGGAAGCTGACCGCATTTCTCGACTTGAACCGTTCTTGCAGGCTAAAGAAATAGGAAGATTGGAAGCGAAAGTTGCTTCTGAACCCGTAACAAAACGTACATCCAGCGCACCTGCGCCGATTTCACCTGTTACCGCTCGCGGAGGTCACTCCGGCGGTTTTGATACCACAGACCCAAGGTCAATTAAAACCATGACCACAAGCCAGTGGATCGAAGCTGATAGAGCAAGACAAGTGAAAAAGCAGGAAGCGAGGAACCGCTAACTACTTTAAGGAGTTTTTTCATGGCTAATAGCCTGCTTACCATTGATATGATTACCCGGAAGTGCCTCGAAATTCTTGAGAACAACCTGGTTATTTCGCGCAATTGCAACAAAGAGTATGACGACAGCTTCGCTGTTGAAGGTGCCAAGATCGGTTCGACCTTGCGGATTCGTCTGCCGGATCGTGCCTTGGTGACTGACGGTGCCGCCCTGCAAGTTCAGGACGACAACGAGCAATTCACTACGCTGACGGTTTCTAGCCAGAAACACATCGGCATCAACTTCACCAGCGCCGAGCTGACAATGCAGTTGGATGACTTTGCGGAACGTGTTCTGAAGCCGCGTATCAGCCAATTGGCGTCGAGTGTGGATGCTGACGTTGCTAACGCCTACAAGTCTATTTTCAACACCGTAGGCACTCCCGGCACCACGCCTGCCACCGCTCTGGTTCTGCTGCAAGCGCAACAGAAGCTGAACGAGTCGGCGGCTCCCATGTCGCCGCGCTACGCAACAGTAAACCCTGCCGCTAACGCTGGCCTGGTCAACGGTATGACCGGTTTCTTTAACCCGACGGGCACGATCTCCCGCCAGTTCAAGACCGGCATGATGGGTGAAGGTGTTCTTGGCTTTGACGAGATGAATATGTCTCAGTCAATTGTCAACCACACCACGGGCAGTCGTGCAGGCACCATTTTGGTGAACGGTGCGGTTAGCACGCAAGGGCAAGCCACCATCAGCATTGACGGACTTACCGGTGCAACTGACACGGTAACTGCGGGTGATGTGTTTACCATTGCTGGCGTCTATGCGGTCAACCCGCAGACCCGTCTTAGCACTGGTAGCCTGCAACAGTTTGTTGTGACGGCGGCACAAACGGGTGCTAGTAATGCTTTGGCAAACATGGCTATCTCGCCGCCCATGTACACGTCTAGTAACGCGTTGGCAACCATTGACGCGTTTCCCGCTGACAATGCTGCGGTGACGTTCGTGGGAACCGCGTCAACCGTGTATCCGCAAAACTTGGTGTATCACAAGAATGCGATCACGCTGGCTACGGCTGACCTCTTGCTTCCGCAAGGTGTCGATATGGCTTCGCGTCAAGTGCATAACGGTATCTCGATGCGGATTGTGCGTCAGTACGACATCAACAACGACCGTATGCCCTGCCGTGTCGATGTGCTGTATGGTTTCAACACCATTCGCCCACCGATGGCCTGCCGTATTTTTGGTTAATAGAACCGCTCCCGCCTAGCGCGGGGGCATCTTAATTTTTAGGAGAAACAATCATGGCACTTCCCTCAGTTGGTGGCGGCTATCAGAACACTGATGGCAATCAAAGCGAACAAACAATTGGCGTCCAAGCCGCGCAACAAACGGCAACTGCAACCGCAACTTTGACTGTTGCTCAAGTCACGGGTGGGATTTTGGTGGGCAACCCGTCTACAACGGCGGCGTCCTACACTCTGCCGACGGCGGCGTTGATTGACGCAACGATGACCAACATGAAAACCAACAGCACGTTTAAGCTGACGGTAATCAATCTTGGCACCAGTACTGGCCTTATCACGGTGGTTGTTGGCACCGGCATTACTGCGGTAGGCAACTTGGTTGTTGCTATTACTGGCAGTGCGGCGGGTGTTAGCGGCGCGGCTGAGTTTCTGTTCCGCAAAACCGGCGACGCAGCGTACACCGTTTATCGCGTAGCTTAGTAACAACACCTCGCGGCGTAACAACCGCGAGGTGGTTTTTAAGGATTAAAATATGGTCATCTACCTGCGCCACCCCGTCCACGGCAGCAAAGTTGCTATTGCAGAGGCCGAAGCTGAAGCTGACGAAAAAAATGGCTGGGAGCGTTACGAACTTGGCGCGTTGTTAACGCCTGTAAACGAACTGGCTAAACCTCGCGGCAGACCGCGTAAGGAGCTTGAAGAATGACCACCACGGCTGGCGATCAGATCAACGGGGCGTTACGGCTGATTGGTCAATTAGCCGAAGGTGAAACACCATCGGCGGCAACGTCAGCCGACGCGCTGACCGCAATGAACCAGATGCTTGATAGCTGGTCGTCTGAGCGTCTGTCCGTGTTCTCAACGCAAGACCAGGTATTTACTTGGCCTGCTAATACCGCAACACGCACTCTTGGGCCAACGGGCGATTTTGTCGGTAACCGTCCGGTATTGGTGGACGATTCAACGTATTTCCGCGACCCATCAAACAATATCAGCTTTGGCATCAAGCTCATAAACCAAGCGCAATACAACGGCATTGCGGTAAAGACCGTTACCAGCACCTACCCGCAGGTCATGTTTGTAAACATGACAATGTCCAATATAGAAATGACGATTTATCCGGTGCCAACTAAAGCGTTGGATTGGCATATTGTCAGCGTCAACGAGCTGGTCGAACCGGCTACGCTGGCGACCACGTTAGTGGTGCCGCCAGGCTACGTGCGAGCGTTTCGGTTCAATCTAGCGTCTGAGATTGCCGCCGAGTTTGGCGTAGAGCCGCCGCCCCAAGTGCAGCGAATTGCCATGTCGAGCAAACGCAACATCAAACGCATCAACAACCCCGATGACGTAATGAGCTTGCCTTACAGCATCGTGGCGACTCGCCAGCGGTTTAACATTTACGCAGGAAATTACTAACATGGCTAATATCGCAATTTCTGCTCTCCCCGTTGCCACTTCTCAAGCTGGCGCTGATGTGCTGCCAATCGTGCAAGCAACGACCAGCACGACGAAACAACTGTCAGTGACCAATCTGTTTACCAGCCCGACGTTTGTTACGCCCGCGCTGGGAACGGTTGCCAGCGGCAATATTAGTGCTTGCACCAGCACCAGCCAAGTTTTGACCACACCTGTAATTGGTGCGGCAACCGGCACCAGCCTTACTGCAACCGGCACGATCGTATCTACCGGCACTGCGGGTGTGGGATACGCCACGGGCGCGGGCGGGGCGGTAACACAAATAACTAGCCGCACTACAGGCGTGACGCTAAACAAAACGGCTGGCGCAATTACTTTGGTGAGTGCAGCGGGGTCAGCTACTGCTGCCACGTTTACCGTGACCAATAGCACCGTGGCGGCAACGGATGTAATCATCCTAAACCAAAAGTCCGGCACAGACCTTTACGATTTGATGGTCACCGCGGTGGCTGCGGGTAGCTTTAACCTTACGTTTCGCACAACGGGCGGCACCACCACAGAAACCCCAGTTTTGAATTTTGCGGTCATCAAAGCAGTTGCGGCGTAATTGAAAACGCCCATCCTTGGCGGCAGCTATGTCGCTCGGTCAATCAATGCGGCAGACAATCGCATAGTCAACCTTTTTGCGGAAGCGATACCAGACGGTAGCGGCGGGAAAGAGGCGGGCTTTCTGCTGCGGTGTCCTGGCCTGCGTCTGCTTGCAACCGTTGGTGATGGCCCAATCCGTGGGTTGTGGGTCACCAATGGCATAGCCTATGTGGTGTCAGGCAGTGAGTTCTACAGCCTGACCACAAGCTACACGGCTACCCTGATCGGTTCTGTAACCGGCACCGGGCCGGTCAGCATGGCAGACAACGGCACCCAGATATTCATTGCCTGTAACCCTGATAGTTACATCTACAACGTATCCACGTTGGCGTTTGCACAGATTACCGACGTAGACTTCCCCGGTGCGGGATCGGTTGGCTACCTAGACGGTTACTTTGTATTCAACGAGCCGGACTCGCAAAAGTTTTGGGTAACCAGCCTGCTGGACGGCACAGCCATAGACCCGTTGGACTTTGCCAGCGCGGAAGGCTATCCCGACGATGTGGTTGCCTTGATCGTAGATCACCGCGAGATATTTTTGTTCGGCAACACCAGTGTTGAAGTCTGGTATGACGCAGGAACGCCTGACTTCCCATTAGCGCGGATTCAAGGCGCGTTTATGGAAGTGGGCTGCGAGGCTGCGTATTCGGTAGCCAAGCTAGACAACAGCGTGTTCTGGCTGGGTTCGGATGCTCGCGGGCGCGGAATAGTCTACCGGGCTAACGGCTACACGCCTGCGCGTATTTCGACCAACGCGGTGGAATATGCCATCCAAAGCTACGGCAACATCACCGATGCCATCGGCTACACCTACCAGCAAGACGGGCACCCGTTCTATGTGCTGATATTCCCGTCTGCCGAAGCTACATGGGTTTATGACGTATCCACTCAGTTGTGGCATGAACGCGCTGGGTTTGAAAGCGGACAATTTGTCCGGCACCGTAGCAATTGCCAGATGTCGTTCAATGACGAGATTGTCGTAGGCGACTACGAGGACGGGCGGGTCTATGCCTTTGATCTTGATGTTTACGCTGATGACGACCAGATTCAGAAGTGGCTGCGGTCATGGAGAGCGTTGCCAACAGGCCAAAACAACCTGAAACGCACCGCGCACCACTCGTTGCAATTGGATGCCGAAACAGGCGTTGGGCTGAATGCCTATCCCGCTTACGATGGCGAAGACCTAGCCACTGAATCCGGTAACATCATAGTGGCTGAGTTTGTGCAAGGCTATTTGACCACGCAAGCCGGTGACCAGTTAGTCACCGAGGCCGGTGACGGGAATGAACCGCTGGTGACCCAAGTGCAGCCTGCCGAGGATTACAACGGCTATGCGCTGGAAACCGAAGCCTACACTGCGGCACCGGGTTACGACCCACAGGTCATGCTGCGCTGGTCTGACGACGCGGGGCATACTTGGTCAAACGAACACTGGAACTCAATGGGTAAGCTAGGGGCTTATGGCACCCGCACCATCTGGCGGCGACTCGGCATGACCGAGAAAATCCGCGACAGGGTTTATGAGGTGTCAGGAACAGACCCGGTCAAGATTGCCATCATGGGCGCTGAATTGTTTGTCACGCCAACGAGTAGCTAGTGAACATCACCAACATCCCCGCGCCTCGGGTGCCGTTCATCGACGAGCGCACCGGCCTTATGGCGCGGGAGTGGTATCGGTTTTTTCTTAATCTGTTCGTTCTGACCGGTAGCGGCAACAACCCTATCACGCTTGAAGAACTGCAACTTGGGCCGCCCAACCAGCCTGACCTGACCGAGCTGCTAATCCAGATCAATAAAGACATTGCGCCGCAATACGAAGATCAATCGGGCGACTTTCTAAAGACCCTCGACACCGCGCAATTGATGTCGATGATGTCGCAGTTTGCAAATGCAGAAGCGGCTATCCAAGGGGCTTACCTTCAGCCGGTTGTGCAGACCGGCACCATTGCCAACTACAACCTGGACGGTAGCCCAACGGCGGGTGGCGTGGCCTACGGCACCGGCCCTGCGCTTGCGGTCAGTGCGGCAGGCACAGTGGGACAGGTACTGACCAGTGCTGGCGCGGGCGTTCCGACTTGGACAACACCAACGACGGGCACAGTAACCTCGGTTTCTGTGGTGTCAGCCAACGGGCTGGCGGGAACCGTTGCAAATGCAACAACTACCCCAGCAATTACGCTTTCAACGTCTATTACCGGAGTGCTGCTAGGCAATGGCACTGCTATCAGTGCGGCCACCAGCGGCACCGATTATGCCCCGGCAACCAGCGGCACCTCGATCCTGTATGGCAACGGGGCTGGCGGGTTTAGCAACGTCACGATAGGAACCGGCGTTGCCTTTGCTGGCGGCACCTTGTCGGCAACCGGCTCAGGCGGCACAGTCACCAGTGTAGCGGCGCTGACGCTCGGCACGACTGGCACTGACCTGTCCAGCACTGTTGCAAACGGCACGACCACGCCGGTCATCACGCTGCAAGTTCCAACCGCTTCGGCAACTAATCGCGGGGCTTTGAGTGCTGCCGATTGGACGACTTTTAACAGCAAACAGGCTACTTCGGCACCAGTTACGGTTACAACAAATTCAAGTGTTGGCGCAACAGATTCGTGGATTATTAACAACAAATCTGGGTCAACTTTAACTTTAACTCTACCTGCCCCCGCTAGTTACAGCGGGCGGGTGCTTAATATTCAAACTTACCAAGCGCAAACGGTAGTGTCTGCGTCATCAAATGTTGTGCCACAAGCCGGAGGATCAGCGGGTGCAGCGATACTTGCCGCATCTATTGGTGACCACGCTACGTTGGTTTCTGACGGAACTAACTGGGTAATGACGCAATACAACTCGTTTAACAATCTTTTGCTGGAGTAAAAAAATGGCCGTGAATCTCTCCCTTCTTGGCGGCGCAGGTTGGCAGTTCTTTGACAACAATGGAATTCCTTTGGCTGGCGGTTTGCTTTACACATACGAAGCAGGCACAACAACTCCCGCAAGCACTTACACCACCAGCGCGGGAAATGTTTCAAATACTAACCCGGTTGTTTTGAATTCCGCTGGACGGGTTGCGGAAGCAATTTGGCTAACGCAAGGAACGAGCTATAAGTTTGTGCTTAAAACTTCTGCGTTGGTAACGCTTGGCACGTATGACAATATTACCGGCGCGTCAGACCCAGCAGACATTTACGCGGCTCTTGCGGCTTCTTCGGGTTCGTCACTTATTGGCTTCTTGCAAGCCGGAACAGACGCTGTAGCCACCACGGTGCAAACTAAGTTGCGTCAGACTGTAAGTGTTCTGGATTTTGGTGCGGTAGCCGATGGCAATTTAGCTCTTGATACAGGGACAAATAATTCAACCGCGTTTAATCTTGCTCTTGACTATGTGGGGTCACTTACGCTGGGGTCTAGTGAGGCTGGCGCAGTCTATGTCCCTAATGGCGTTTATAAACTAAATACTGTGATCACTATTCCAGAGGGAGTAACTCTGCGTGGCGCAGGTCGTCACTGCACAACATTGTTTGCTCCAGCATCTTTTAACACTACCGGGGGAATAGTTGCGTTTGGTGCCGGAACAGTGTCGCATGGCATTTGTGATCTGGCACTTCTTGCGCCTCCCGGCGGTGTAACTGGAACCGGGACATCGGGTGTCGGCATTTACGCCGCAAGAAACGGCACGTTTATTGAACGTGTGTGGGTGGCTGGATATAACATCAACATCCTACTGGCGAACACTGATATCTTTGTGCTGGACTCAATCATAGAGGAATGCACAACCGCAGGGATCGGCATTGATATGAATGCCTCTGCAAATGACATAACTATTGCAAACTGTGAAGTCTTTGCTTGCGCGAACACTAGTATCCGTATCAAGGACACAACAAACACTGATGGAACGATCAACATCAGCAACGTCAGAATGTTAGATGTACGAACCACTGGGATTCAGGTAATTGATAGTTCATGTCCAGTGCAAATCTCAAACTGCTCTGCTGCTGGCCTTTCTGAAGTTACTAACGTAACTGGTGCTGGGATAGCAATAGACAATGCAGACAATGTAGCAATTTCTAATTTTGTTTGTCGTGTTGGTTCGGGTGGTAAAAGCACCACTGGTTGCGGAATACTAATCAGCAACTCTTCCACCAATGTCACTATCGTTGGCGGTGAGATTCAAGCTATGTTAGACGGAATTCAATCAACTGGCAGTAACGAAATAGTAATTACCGGAATAAATTGTTCCTCCAATGGACGAAGGGGAATTTACTTTAATGGCGGTGGTAGGGTTACAGTTACCGGGGTGCATTGCTATGGCAATGGCACTGCGGGTGGAACTACCGATGCTGGCATATTTGACACCAACAATACTGCGAACGCAGAACATCTATTTACTGGATGCCACTGCTCTCAAGATGGTAGTGGTGTGCAAGACTATGGTTTCTATATAGATATTGGCGCGGCATCTTGCATTACATATCTCACTGGTTGCATGGCGGAAAATAACAATACCGCAAACTTTAGCAAAAATGGAGTAACGGCAAACATCAGCCAAGTTGACGCAATTATCAATGTATCAGGATCAATCACCGCAAATGGCGGCACTGCAATACCTGCTGGAGGAACGCTAAGTACTGGATTGCTTGTAAGTAGCACTGCGAATTTTGGCGTATTTTTTGGTTCTGGTGCGCCAAGTATTTCAGCAGCCAAAGGATCGTTGTATTTGCGATCTGACGGAAGCGGCGTTGGTAATCGTGCTTACATTGCCACTGACGCTGTAGGTACTTGGACTGCTGTTACGACAGCATCGTAATATGTCCAATAGTAAAATATCCGCATTAACCTCCGCAACGACACCGTTAGCGGGTACGGAAGTTCTTCCAATTGTTCAAAGTAGCGTAACAAAACAAGTTTCTGTTGCTAATTTGACTGCTGGTCGCGCTGTATTAGGCACTAGCTTTAATGGCTCGACGTTAGCTAATGCTACGCGCCAAGTTTTTTTAAGCGGCACAAGTGCAACTTACACTACGCCCGCAAACGTCAGGCAGATTCGTGTTTCTTTGTGGGGCGGGGGCGGTGGCGGTGCTGGAAGTGGCAGCACCGGCCCTAATAACGGCAGCGCGGGTGGCGACAGTATATTCAATTCTGTTAACGCTGCTGGCGGGTCGGGAGGAAGCAACGCTCTTGGCGGGGGCGGCGGCACTGGCGGCAGCGGGACAGCGTCAACAAGGTTGCCTGGCGCTCGTGGGCAGACGAACTTGACAGTATTAGCCAGCGGGGTGAACGCCTATTATATTGGCGGTAACGGCGCGGGTAATGGCGGCGGGGTAGGTGGCGGGGCTGGCAGCAGCGGATCGGCGGGGAGCGCCGCCGTTGCAAATGGCGGGGGTGGTGGTGGTGGTGGAGGCGTGGCGCAAGCCGCGTTCGCAATAATTGCTGCTTACTACCAAGGTGGTGGCGGCGGTTCAGGCGAATATGTTGAATACATTATCAACTCACCAGCCGCAACTTACACTTACACGGTTGGCGCTGGCGGTGCTGCCGGAAGTGCAGGAACAAGCGGCGCGGCAGGCGGCGCGGGTGGTAGTGGTTTAATTGTAGTTGATGAGATTTATTAGCACAATACAAGGATATTAAAATGACAGTTACCGTAAAAACACTTATCCCCGCCAAGACCGCTGAGTCTAGCCAGACTACGCAATACACAGCGACGAACGTCACCACAATCATTGACAAGTTTACCGCGACCAACTACAGCGCAACGGCGGCAACGCTCAGTGTGAATCTGGTCACTGCTGCTGACACGGCGGGCAATCAGAACTTGATTACCAAGACCAAGACGCTGGCGGCCAGCGAGGTATATACTTTCCCTG
>Ga0222713_10000985_pt1 | contig 32629 bp, 28 predicted proteins | sample C33_649DmetaG_FD_165061 | JGI IMG/M metagenome (GOLD analysis project Ga0222713, IMG submission 165061) | Estuarine water microbial communities from San Francisco Bay, California, United States - C33_649D | ecosystem: Environmental > Aquatic > Marine > Unclassified | place: USA: California... | reverse complement strand
ATATCGATCCCACACTTACGAAGGTAAGGTAATAACAAAAATGTAAGGAGACTTTTGTGAATAATAAAAATAATATTTTTGGGGTTATTTTGTTGTCCTGTTTTTCAACTGTTGCACTGGGAGCAACCGCTACTTTGACTTGGACTCACCCAACACAGAACACAGATGGCAGCAGCATCCCTGCTACTGGCAATGGGTCAATCGCACAGACTCGCGTTGAGTGGGGGACTTGTTCTAGTACCGGCGGTTTCGGAACCAAGGAGTCTGAGGTAGTGGTTCAATACCCAGCAAACACAATCACAATCGATAACTTTGTAGGCGGTGAGACGGTGTGCTTCAGGGCGTTCAGCAAGAACACTTATGGAGTGGAGAGCAATGCCTCTGCGGTAGTAGCAAAGACATTCGATGCGCCCAAGCCACGCCCACCCGTGTTGTCTACTGTTATTACGGTAGCGTATGAAGTGACTCTGGATCGCAAGTTGAATCTGCGTCTTGCCCGTCAGGTAGGTACGGTGGAGATTGGCTCACCGTGCATGGATACTCCCATGCAGACGAACAAAGGTGTATACTATCCAATCGACTTTCAGTACGTGACGTTTAGCAGGACGCCCAAGTCCAGCATCGTTGTGACTAAGTGCGAGTTGGCGTAATTGGAAAATAGGAAAGCACGTTCCAAAGCTAAGACCAAAAACAGGGCTGATATCATGGTGGATAGGCTCTGGCAGGAACATGTAGCGTCATGTAGTAGATGTAGAGGTTGGGTTGAAGCGGCAAAAAAGGTGAAAAAATGATCTCTGCAATTTCCATTATCTTGTTGATCTGGTTTGTATGCATTGCGTTTCTGTATTCAATAGAGTTAGACAAGTACGATACATACGAAACAAAGGACAAAGAGCGTGATTGATAGGCGTAGACCTAAGTGTCCAGTATGTATGGGCGAAGGTAAACTACTCGCCCCCTTTTGTGATGTTGAGTTGTATGAGTCATGTCCAGCCTGTGACGGGGCTGGGCATGACAGTTCTTTCATGGGTGAGGTAGTACTAGAGGCAGATCCAGATGAGTTTTCTGACAGTTGATTTTGAGACGTTCTACGATAAAGATACCGGGTTCAAGAAGCAGACAACAGAAGAGTACATAAGAGACCCGAGGTTTGAAGTGATCGGTGTCGCCGTCAAAGAAGACGATGGAGATACTAAGTGGTTCTCTGGCAACAAGGACGAGTTGAAGTCTTGGCTAGACAATTATGACTGGAAGAATTCAGCCGTACTTGCTCACAACATGTTATTTGATGGCGCGATTCTGGCGTGGCATTTCGGAATCGTACCCGCTTTCTATATGGATACCCTGTGTATGTCCCGCGCCATTCACGGGGTGGACGCTGGCGGCTCTCTCAAGTCTTTAGCAGAACGGTACAAGCTAGGCGTCAAGGGTGACGATGCTCTCCATGCCGAGGGCAAACGTCGGGCAGATTTCTCTTCCGCTGAGTTGGCTAAGTACGGGGAGTACTGCGTCAATGACGTAGCCTTGACCTATGACTTGTTCAACATTATTAGCCGAGACTTCCCCGAATCAGAATTTGAACTAATCGATATGACTCTGCGGATGTACACCGACCCGCAGTTGTTGGTGGACGATGCCCTGTTGAACCAAAGGTTAGAAGAACTGAAGGAGGAGAAGAGTCTTCTTCTTAGCGGACTCAAGGGTATCTTGGATGTGGGCACGGAGGAGGAAGTCAGGAAGAAGCTGGCAAGCAATAAACAATTTGCCGAGGTACTAGAATCAATGGGTGTTCCGACGCCCAAGAAGATTAGCCCGACTACAGGCAAGGAGACTTTCGCCCTCGCTAAGAATGATGAAGGCTTTATCGAACTACAGGAACATCCCGATCCCGAAGTACAGCAGTTGTGCAGCGTCAGGCTGGGCACAAAGTCTACGATTGAAGAGAGCCGTATCGAAAGGTTTATAAATACAGCAGCTCGCAACAGGGGTAAGTTACCTATCCCATTAAAATATTATGGGGCACATACTGGCCGCTGGTCGGGTATGGACGCGATCAACCTACAGAATCTTCCTAGCCGAGACAAAAAGAAGAAGACTCTGAAAAACGCGCTTGTGGCCCCTGATAACCACATCATTATTAATTCTGACAGCAGTCAGATTGAGGCTAGGGTGCTGGCATGGTGGGCTGGGCAGGACGATGTGGTTCAGGCGTTCGCCAACAAGGAAGATCTGTACTGCCTAGACGCTAGCAAGGTGTACGGGCGAACCATTACCAAGGCAGATCATGTAGAAAGGTTCGTAGGTAAGACCATGCGCTTGGGCTTGGGATATGGGACAGGTGCAGCAAAGTTGCGGCATACGCTGAAGACCCAACCCCCCGGAGCCGATCTGTCTGAAGCGGAGTGTAAAAGGCTAGTGGACTCTTGGAGGAAAGCGAATAGCAGCATCGTGAATTTATGGCATGAATGTGATCGTGCCCTAAAAGATATTATGGCTTCCAGTACAGGGGAGTACTTCGTAGGAAATCATAGCTGCGTCAAGTGCATACCCAAATTGGGTTTGATCCTTCCCAATGGTCTGGCTATAAAGTACAACGGGCTGGAGATAAGAGACAGTAAGACTATCTACAAGTCCAGAAAAGGGGTAGTCAATATATGGGGCGGGGCTGTAGTGGAGAATGTAGTCCAAGCATTAGCAAGAATTATTATCGGGGAACAGATGATAGCGATTAAGGAACGCTACCGGATCGTGCTCACCGTACATGACGCTGCTGTAGTTATAGCCAAGGAAGATGAAAAAGACGAGGCAATAGACTATATTACTAAGATTATGTCTACGCCACCGTCATGGGCTACCGACCTCCCCGTGGCTTGTGAGGCTAAATTTGGGAGGTCGTACGGAGACTGCTAGTGACTCAGAAGTGGAGCTATTCTTCCTTAAAACAATTGATTACTTGCCCTAAGCAATACCAAGAGATCAGGTTGTTTAAGAACTACATACCCCAAGAGAATATGCATTCTCTGTATGGAAAGGAAGTGCACGAAGCTCTTGAGAACTATGTCAAAGATGACGCCGACTTACCTCTGAACTATCTAAAATTTAAATCAATGGTAGACGCCTTAAAGGGACTCGCCGGAGAGAAATACACAGAATTAAAGATGGGTTTGAAGAAAGACAAAACCTATTGTGAGTTCGATGATGAGGACTATTGGGTGCATGGGATCGCGGATCTTGTAATCGTAGACGGCGATACCGCTTTCATTGTTGACTACAAGACCGGCAACCCAAGGTATGCAGACCACAAGCAATTGAAGTTGATGGCACTGATGGTATTCGCCAAGTTTGAACAAGTTAACCTCTGCAAATCAGGATTATTGTTCCTCGGTAAGAACTCTTTCATGCCAGAGGATTATTGGCGAAAGGATATTGATAAGCTGTGGGCTGCGTTTCATGGCGACCTGAAGAAGATGGAATTGCATTTCGAGACAGGCAATTGGCCTGCTAATCCAAACGGTTTGTGCAAGCGTTTTTGCCCTGTTACATCCTGTAAATACAACGGAGATCACAATGCCGTACGTTAACAAACCCCGTCCGTATAAGAAAGAATACAAGCAGCAGTTAGAGAGAGGAGAACACAAGAACCGCATGGAGCGACAGCGCGCACGTAGAAAGCTCGACAAGAAGGGCGTCAACCGCAAGGGCAAAGACGTAGCTCATGTCAAGGCTCTTAGCAAGGGCGGTACTAATGCTGACGGAATTCGTCTGGAATCGCCAAGTAAGAACCGGTCCTTCAAAAGGAAGCCGTCAGGAGCGATGAAGTAACATTTGACTATTACCCTTTCTTTTTAGTACAGTAGCAAACCTAGTTTTTTTTAGTCAGAGCAGTGAGTATGGAAATAGTCGATAACACGGCTTTAAAGTTTTCTCTCCCCTACAATGTGGCAGAGAGAGTGGCTGGCGCGATAGAGAGGAGTGAACTTTTAGCAGCCACAAAGCTAGCAGTGTGCTGGGAATTTGAGGAGGCTTGTAAGCTAGCTAAGATTACTGATGAGTTCAGGCCGCATGATTCAATTCCAGATATCCCATCTCCCATTCTCAGGGACTACAACTGGCCGGGTATCTACACTCCGTTTGAGCACCAGAAAACTACCGCTTCATTTTTGAGCATTCGTCCTAGGGCTTTCTGCTTTAACGAAGCTGGTACTGGGAAGACAAGCGCGGCGGTTTGGGCTGCGGACTATTTGATGAACCTCGGCATCATCAAACGGGTTCTAGTCATATGCCCTTTGTCTATCATGCACACCGCATGGTATGCCGACATTTTCAACACTGCTATGCATAGGACTGCCGCCGTGGCATATGGCAACAAGAATAAGAGAGCGCAGATCATTCAAGATGATTATGAATTTGTAATTATAAATTATGACGGTGTTTCTGTTGCTTTCGAGGAGATTGAAGCTGGCGGGTTTGATTTGATCATAGTCGATGAAGCCAATTCGTATAAGTCGGTATCCACCAAAAGATGGAAAACACTGGCAAGGCTAGTCACTGGAAACAAATGGCTATGGATGATGACTGGAACCCCGGCATCACAATCACCCATCGACGCCTATGGTTTGTCAAAGCTAGTCTCCCCTGATCGTGTACCTAAGTTTGCCTCCACTTGGAGGGACAGGGTCATGACTCAGATAACCAGATTCAAATGGGTTCCAAAGGCAACTGCTATTAAGTCAGTGCACATTGCTTTACAACCAGCCGTTCGATTTATCAAATCCCAGTGTCTTGATCTTCCAGAAGTTGTATACCAGACGAGGATTGTCCCACTCACTACTCAGGCAACGGTTTATTACAAAAAGCTCAAAGCCCAGATGTTGATCGAAGCCGCAGGGGAGCAAGTCTCAGCAGTCAACGCCGCTGCGAGTCTCAGCAAGTTGCTACAGATATCAGGCGGTGCTGTGTACTCCGACGAGAGAAACGTGGTTGAGTTTGATGTCAGCCCACGACTGAGTGCCTTGAAAGAAGTACTTGACGAAACCGAGCATAAAGTTATAGTTTTCGTTCCCTTCCTTCACACTATACAGGTGGTGTCGGATTTCTTAACGAGGGAAGGGATTACGAACGAGGTTATCAATGGGTCAGTTTCGGCAAAGGGAAGAGCGGATATCATTACTAGATTTCAGAATGGAGTGGATCCACGGGTGCTTGTTATCCAGCCACAATCTGCTTCTCATGGAGTCACGTTAACCGCTGCGAACATTGCCGTTTTCTGGTCGCCAGTAATGTCAGTTGAAACGTACTTACAGTGCATAGCACGTATCGATAGAGTAGGACAGAAGAACAGTATGACGGTAGTACACATACAAGGGTCTGAAGCTGAAAGAAAGATATACACAATGTTGCAAGGTAAAGTTGATTCACATCAGAAGTTAGTAGATCTGTACAAGCAAGTTCTGGAGGAGTAATGGACGCAGTTAATGTCGAAGAGGTGGTTCGCGCTTACCTCAATATACGAGTGGAGCGTGAACGCATACTTAGGGAATACGAGCAGAAAGATGCCGAGTTGTTGAACGATATGCGAGAGCTTGATGCTATCCTGCTTTCGGTCTGCAACCAGACAAATGTGAACAGCCTGAATACCAAGGCTGGTACGGTCATCAAGCAGTTGAAGCAGCGGTTTATCTGTGAAGACTGGGAGAACTTCCGTAAGTTTGAACTGGAGAATCCAGAATACGATTTTCGTGAACGTCGTATTCACCAGAACAACTTCAAGCAATATGTGGAGCAGCATGAAAGCGACGGGCTTCCTCCCGGCGTAAGCACTCTGCGCGAGTTCACGATTGTCGTTCGCAAATCACAAAACAAGTGATAGGAGATTGTTATGTCCAATGAAGTAACTAAGTTTTTTGAAACCAACCTTGCCGCTCTTGAAGAGCTTGGGCTTGACGAGGATACACTTGCAGTTGCTGGTGCTGGTTCGCAGAACAATAAGCGGATCTCCATCAAGGGCGGTGTGTTTCGTAAGATCGTCGGCGGTAAGGAAGCGGGTGCCATTGAAGACCGCCACATGAATATCGTGTTTGCCAAGATGGCTCACGACCCGTCTCGCACTTACTACAGCGAGACTTATCAGGAGGGCGTGAAGATCTCTCCCACTTGCTGGTCATCCAATGCCAAGACCCCTGACCCAGAGGTCAAGAACCCACAGGCAACCGAGTGCAAGAACTGCCCGTGGAGCACCGAAGGTAGCGGTCAGAACGGTAAGGGTAAAGCGTGTAAGCTGTCATGGCGTACGGCTGTTGTTCTTCCGAACGATCCTGCCGGGGATGTGATGCAGCTTGTTCTGCCAGCGGCGTCTGTATTCGGTGACGAAGAGAATGGCAAGTGGCCCTTTAAGTCATACGTCCAGATGTTGGCTAATCGAAAGGTACGTGCCGGTGCAGTTGTTACTCGCATGTCTTTTGATACTAAGTTCCCGGCCCCGCGTGTTCTTTTCTCGCCAGTAGCCATCGTGCCGCCAGAAGATCTGGCCGTGGTTAAGCGGCAGGGCGAGAGCGCAGCGGCAGAGAATGCTGTCAAGCTCACTGTGTATCAACGCGATGAGGGCGAAGCGACTTCTACGGAAGAGGCCACTGAGCCTAGCGGTGCAGAGGAAGTCTCTGAGCCGAAGGTACGTCAGCAGTCCGCACCTCAGACCAACGAGCCTGAGAAGGATATCTCTGACACCATCAAGAAGTGGGCTTCAAAGAAGAAGTGAGAATACGATGCCTAGGTCATATAGTGAGAAGTTCATCAGGGAAATAACCGCTGACGAAAATATAGGCGGTAACCTTGGAAGAGAATTAGCCAAGCTTTGTATACACAGCAACATCCCCATGCCTTGCATTGCCAAGGCGTTGGGGGTAACTAGACTGACTGTATTCAATTGGTTCAGGGGTAAGGCTATCAACGAGAGACGGCACTTAGCAGTGCATTCTCTCATGGCTTCAATCAAGTGGGGACTTTCAAGAGGAGAGCTACCAGCTAAGAACCTAGCTCACGCTAGGCAGTTTGTTGAGAGCATGACTCATCACACCACTTGATAGGTTAACCGTGGCTAGATTCTATGACGTTGCGCTACCGAAAAGTGGCGTGTACTGCGTCTCTACGATTGACAAAAACAAGTCTGTCATAAACAGATTTGCAGAGTCCGTCGATGAGGTCTATGACCTCATAGAACAGTTTAAGTTTTCTGAGAACGACCTAAACATTTTTGTTGCCCCTGCCTCCTTTAAGAATTTTAGTAGGAAGGCAGACAACGCTGAGTTTGTTAAGTCACTATTCATAGACTTGGATATTGGCGACGGCAAGGCATACAGCAGTCAACAAGAAGCGTTAGACGATCTTCAGAAATTCGTAGATTACGCAGAACTGCCACCTCCGGTAAGGGTTAACTCTGGAAAGGGTATCCATGCCTATTGGTTGATGGACAGCGATATATCCGCTTCAGAGTGGAGAAAGTACGCTAAGAAGTTTAAAGAGATATGCATTGAAGCCGGTCTGAAGATTGACCCGGCGGTTACCGCTGATGCCGCTAGGATCATGAGAGCACCAGACACTCTTAACTACAAGAGTGATCCCCCGTTGGCTACTTCACTGATAGACGACGAATTCATTGAGTATGATTTCTCAATGTTTAAGGAGTTCTTAGGTGAAGTGGATGTAAATGTTGAGGACATCCTTAACTCCGCAAGTAAGGGGCTTGACGAAGAAACCAAGAAGCTTCTCAAGCTGGATAATTTTCAGACTCTATTCAGTGACATAGTAAACAAGACACTAGAAGGAGACGGCTGCGCTCAAGTATTGCATTGCTTAGAAAATGCTAAGACGCTTCCAGAACCAATGTGGTATGCGGTGCTTTCTATCGCTAGGCATTGCGAGGATTGGGAGGAAGCCATTCATGTTATTTCTGAAGATCATCCGGAGTATTCATATGAAACGACTATTCGCAAAGCTAATCAGTCTCATGGCAAGCCTCAAGGGTGCGAAGTATTCAACTCCCTCAACCCCGGAAAGTGTGATGGATGCCCATACAGAGGCAAGATCACCAATCCCCTTGCCATTGGACGCACCCTCAAAGAAGTTAGCGAAGAAGCGGAAGAAGGCAAAGAAAGTCAGTCGGGTGGAGGTCGCCAGAAAATCATACCAAAGGCGCTTTACCCGTACACGGAAGGTGTGAACGGCGGGGTCTATTTCGTACCCGAGCCTACTATCACTAAGGACGGGAAGAAGATACAGGACAATCCGATTCAGTTGACGCCATATGATCTCTACCCAATTAAGAGAATGTATAGCGAATCTGAAGGCGAGGCTTTGAGGTTACGATTCTGTCTACCAAAGGATCCGACCCGAGAGTTTACTTTGTTGATGAAGGACGTTTCTTCTCACGATAAGTTGAGAGAGGCACTCAGCAAGAAAGGCATCCTGTTTCCATCTAATCTTGTGGGACTGTTTGACAACTATTTCAAGAAGTGGGGTGCTTACATGATTGAGAAGGATGCAGCAGAACTTACCCGTATGCAGATGGGCTTTACAGAAGACCGTGACGCATTCGTCATTGGTAATACTGAGATACGAAGGGACGGCAGGGTATTAGAAACCCCCGCTTCCCCGATGGTAAGGAACGTGGCTAAACTGCTGAGACCCGTGGGTAGCTACGATACTTGGAAGCAAACCGTAATGCTGATGGATCAGCCCGGTTTTGAACTACATGCCTTTACGCTCTTCACGGCATTCGGTTCTCCCCTTATGCACATGACCTCGACCAGCGGCGTAGCATTCTGTCTTACAGGCCCAAGCGGTTCGGCCAAGACCGGTGCACTGTACTCTGCCTTGAGCGTATTCGGACAACCTAGAGACCTGTCTGTGTTTGACGCGACAGATAACGGTATGATCGGTAGGTTCCTAGGTTTGCATAACATCATTCTTGGTTGCGATGAGGTATCCAACAAGGACGGTAAGATACTGTCCAACCTTATCCACAGAGTGTCTCACGGTAAGAGCAAGATCAGGATGCAAGCGTCCCAGAACGCGGAACGTGATCTTGAAATGTCCGCCTCTCTTATTTGCTGTATGACTAGTAATCAATCTATCTATGACAAGCTCACTGAGTTTAAGACGAACCCAGATGGTGAGGCAGCTAGGCTTGTGGAGTTTACCCTTTCTCCACCGCCTCTCCTTGCTGATGAAAAGACTGGCGCTAGGTTGGGCAAGAAGATGTTTGACCCGTTTAACTATAATTACGGACACGCTGGTCCTGAGTACATCAAGCATCTATTTAAGGTAGGCGATGAACGGATTATAGAACTTCTTAACAAGTGGTCACATAGGTTTCAAGATGATTTCGGTGCAATCGCTGCTTATCGTTTCTATGAGAACAAGGTAGCGGCGTCTTTTACTGGGGCTGAGTTATCCAAAGAAGCTGGCATTCACAGTCTGAACATAGACCGGGTATACGCGGCCACCGTTGCCCACATGATTTCGATCCGCGATAACACCATACGTGTAAACTTCGTAGACTATAAGTCTATGGTTGGTGAGTTTGTGGACAACTATCACGGCCAGATTCTGATCATAGATGGGGAGAGGGTTGTCGAAGAGCCGCACAGTGGGCAGAGGTTGGTAGCTCGCAGTGAGGTTCACAACAAGACCATCTTTATTTCTAAGACGGCCTTCAAGGAATTCCTGAGTAAGCGACAGATCTCTAGTAGGCAGTTTGAGAAGGCTATGGAGGGTGACGGGTTGCTATCGTTCAACGGCAAGGGTAGGCTGTCAACCGGCTGGAAGAACGGCATCCAGTCGCCGCCTATCTACATCTACGGCTTCAAGTATGATTCAGGACCGTGATACTAAGCTGACCGAGCCGGTATGGATTTTCCCTTTCCAAGGGATGGACATAGGCGACAGTTTTTTCATACCTACTACCATGCCAGCTAGAATGATATATGTAGTAAATGAAAGAGCTAAAGCTGCGGGCCTGCGAGTAAAAGCTTTTGTATCGTCTAAGGATAATTGTATTGGTGTAAGGGTGTGGAGGACCGGTTAACCCGGCTCCACACCCCAAGCTTTGTAGGTCTCAATCGCCATTCTTTTCAGTTTGTTCTCGACGATTCTGAGGCTATCAATTATCTCCTTCTTCTGAGCAGAGGATAGATCACGGCTAGCACGAACCTCGTTCATGCGCTGACTAACTCTCTTCAACATACCATTACTATACTTGTTGTGATGCTCCACAATCGCTAGCGCATTCGGGTTTCTTTCAAGATACCTTTGATAGCCTTTGATATCACGGCTGTTCTCAAACATGCTCAAGGTAGAGCGCATGGTCTCTATCTTGGCCTTAACTTCAGCATACTGCCGCCCATCGTAGCTTGTCTTCTTACCAATGTAACTACCGAATAACGGAACATCTGCTTTAGGATCAAACGCTTTTTCGCCAGACAGAGTTTGGCCGAGACCGTATGTCATGCCTACTATCCTAGATATACCATCCAGATAGTTGTTAGCGAAGTGATTTAGCGTTGATGGTTGTGGCTGGATATCTCCATTCGTAATGTCTGAAATATAAATAGCCGCAGACTTGAATTGTTCAGGAACAGAATCACCGCCTGAGAACGCATCTCCGTACTTGGTTGGACGGCTGTAGTAAATACTGCGACCCAATCCGTCTACGTTCATCGCATACTGTACAAATGGCCTAGCCATAGACGGGGTGATCGTATCCACAAGGAACGCCGAGAAGTTATCAAAGAAGTTAATTCTTGAGAACGGTATCGGTATGTAGGAGTCTAGTGCTACGGTAGTCATGTTAGAGGCAAAGTCTGAGAACGACTGATGCCCGAACGCCAATGCAGTTACCTGTGCTCCCGCTGCTCCGAACGCACCCAGCCCGAAGCCCCAAGGAATCTGTAAAAAGTTATCCTTCAGTGGACCCTCTCTACCGAATATGCTTAGAGGCAGTCTAAGATTGCGAGTCCAGACTGCCTTATCATCAACCTCTACCTTATTCCTACCGAGTTCGTCATCGTCAGAAGCAAGCAGCGCCATCATATACAGAACCGCACCGGCTCCCAGAAGGCTAAGTATCATCTTCTGAGCGGCATCTTTACGATTGTTGAAGTCATTAATAGCGTTGTTTTTAGCAACCGGATCGTTCTGTATATTAGTAGGTAGACTGCTTTCGTATGCATCCACGCTCATGAACGCTGGCTTTAAGGCATCGATAGCCGCAACCGCGCCCGTAGCCGCTGGACGGAAAAACATAAACAACGCACCGGCTGTCCTGCCCCACTCACCAACAGTCTCAAAGTTAGCTAGGTTCTTGGCATCAGCAATAGCCTTTGTCGCCGCGTCTTGCTCGCTCAGACCGCCACCCTCTGGACTCATGTAATACGCTTTACTGACACTGTAGGCCGAGGCGCGGCTGGTCAATTCAAATGTATCGCCCCAAACGTCTACCCATTTATCAAGAGTCTCTTTGCTTTTAGCAAAATTACCGGGCTGTATCTGCCCCATCAAAGATTGGAACTCAGCTTCATTGACGACGCCTTGAATAAAGGCTACTCGTCCACCGCCCTCTAGATACTCATACAAGTCTCTAACTTGAGCATCGTTCTTAGCTAGATTCTCAATCTCCTCAATCCTATTCTGCTTGTATAGATAAGATACTCTTGCAGCTTTCGGCATGCCGCCCATCATTCGGCCAGCAACGTCACCTATATACTTGAGCGAGTTATATGGGGTTTGTTTAGCTCCCATAATGAAAGCGTTAGTAAATACGTCCCTTACAAAGTTGTACGGGTGGAACGCCACGTTATATCTAGTGTGCAGAAATCCGATATTGCTGGTGACCTTGTTCAAGAAATCCATTACCGGACTGGGCGCGTGATAAGCCTTTTTTATAGCCTCAAGCATCGCCTTGTCTTTAGGCGAGGTGTCCTTAATGATAAGAACCTGAATGTCACCATTCGGCAAATGGTGAAAGAACCTATTCGGTCCTTTGTATTCAGACATGTCAGCTCGTTCCATATATCGGTCATTAAATTTTACAGTAGCTCCAATAACGCCGTTTATGTCACCGCTCTTGATCAGGTTGAGTAGAGCCTGAGATATACCGATCCTTCCAGCGCGGATAGACGACTTGACGCCTTCCCTCATTACCTGAATGATGCTGTTGTCAGGCTCTGACATACGCCCTTCGGCTTTGTCGTTATCTTCAAGGTACGCTACATTCTCACCCGCCATCATATTATCGTAATCAAAACGCTTTTCTGATTCGGATTCGGTGGCGGCTGGCTTGCCCTTGAATGGCACGTAATACTTAAACCCGTATAGGTTCACCAAATTCTCAGTACCCTGATTCCAGTAGTTGGCTTCTTTATTAAGCTCCTTGGTGCTTTCAATTATCTCGCTCATGGCTTCCCATGCCTGCTGGATAAAGATGCCAGTTTCTGGATCGCTCATCCTCCTATCAAGTTCATCACGCAAGGTCTGCCATTCTTGAGGCGGCATATAACCGAGAGGCGAGTACAGCCTGTGGTTAACGTCCAGCAGTTCATCCCTACCCTTCTCGTCATCCTTAACCTTACGTCCACTGCCTTGGACATAGCCGTAGTCGCCATTCTTGTCCTTATAGTTACTGACTAGGCTTTCAAGTACGGCTCTGTATATAGCGATTTCTTGTGGAGTAAGTGCAGTGTCTTTACTAACTTTGTCCATAATCTCTTCACGCCGCCTCCAAGCAGTCCTTGCTTCTTGATCGAACAAACCGTTAAATGACGCAAACTGAGGCGGCAAATTTACAACAAACGTATTAGTGACATCGTTGTTAAGAGGTACGTTTTGCAAGTACATAATGTCTCTGCGCTCTTTCTCATTTCGCGCAGTGAATAGTAAATCAAGGGTCTTCATGGTAGTCTCTATAGACTTACCTTCGGCTTTAGCCAACTCAGCTACCGCATTGTTGATATCAGACATCGGCTGGCGAAAGTGCCTAGCCATCAAGAAGTCCGCTTTCTGCGTAGCCAGAGCAAAAAGGTTATAGAGCGTGTTGACTCCATCGCCTGAATATACGGCCCTCTTTGAAGCTTCCAAAAAGTCTTGCAAAGTTTTTAGCGGACGCCGACTATCCTGTAGTTTTTTTAATACAGACTCAAAACCCTGCGAGCTAGACATATATTCTATGAACGGCTTTTTGCCAGCGTCTTTACCAAAGAATGCGTTGTTTGGCTTGTCGGAATGATCCTCAATAATCTGGTCAGCAGTCCTGTCCTGCACAGGAGGAGCTTGCACTGTCGCACCGGCTGGCAAGTAAGATTTCTCGCTCTTTCTTCGCCTACCGTATAGCTCCATAGCGTCTTTCGGTTTCTGCGGCACAGTCAAAATGTCCGCTACAGCCTCGGTTAACTGAATTAATGCATTTTCTGGCGCTCGTTTCTCAGCCTCGGACAATCCTCCGAACAACATACGTGCTACGGCTCTTGTAAATCTAGTCCATAAACTAGGTTTAGCTTCCGTATTAACGCCGCTTACTTCGGTTTTAATATTTGCTAAGTCAGCCTGAAATTCAGGCTCGGTCATCGCGTAAGCAACAAACTCTTTGACGTTTTCGTACGCCTTGGGATATTTGGTTTTTAACTTATCCTTGCTCTGATTAAATATACGAACAATCGTCTCTGCACCGTCACGCTGGTCTGTATTTAATGATTGTTTGTTTTTTAGAAACCGCTCCAGCACTTCCGTTGTGTAGGCATGCAGCACCTCATGCATTACGGTCTTGTCCGTAAGTCCTTCCTTGGTAAATATAAGGGCGTTCTGTCTATAATCATAGCCAGCTACATCGCCATTATTCTTAACCTCTTCAAGTAACTTAATTTCTTTAGGCGAAAGATCATCAGCCCCCTCTAGGATTATTCTAGGCTTGAAACTACCTATACCTCTTTCTTTGCCATATCCGGCTGGCATAGAAGCAATAATCTTTGCATCCAAATCTTTTGTAATTTGACTTAAGAGTTCAGGAGATGGCAGAGTCTCTCCTCTTGCGGCTGAACGCTCATAAAATTTTGAAAGCTCCGCCCTAGAGTGAATTTTTGTGCCATCACTCATAGTTATAAAACCCTCTTCACGGGGTTTTACTGGGCCACTATCTTCAGTTACCGTACCTTGAATTAATTTTACAAGAGCGTTAAAGGGGTTGTTTACGTTTTTAGTACGTATATGATCAAGCACTAAATCGATAGCACTGCCTTTTCCTTTAGTGGATCTGTTGTTATTAAGTAGGATGTCGTTGATGGTCGGGTCTATTTGAGACTGCTGTTCAATGCCCGCAGCCGCGCTTTGAGGAACAACAATCTGCCTTTCTGCTGGCGGCACTATTTTAGAAACAACCGTTTCGTCTAGTACTGCTTTACCCTTTTTATCTTCAACCAGAATTCCTTCTTTAATAAATCTATTACGCAAATTGACGGCGGCGTCACGCCCGATACCCATGCCTTTGGCGATTGCGGTAACTGATGTTCCATTCTGCTTAATAGCGTCTATAACTTTTAAGTTATATTCCGCTCGCTTTGCTTCTATCTGCCTCCTCTGTTCTTCAACAGGGTCTACTGTCGTTTCGAGATCTTTTTCCCGTATGATCTCTCTTGGCTGCGCTTGTGCAATGCCTTCACCGATAGGCGCAGTAATTCCTAGATTTTCTCTCGCTAAATCCGCTAGATTAACTTTGTTTTCTCTTCTCCCGGCGGCAGCGGCTTCAATCTCGCGAAGTCTAGCTTCTTCGGCAGCGACTTTGGCAGCGGCAGCGGCAGCGATTTGAGCTTCGGTTAGTGGACCACCGACTCCTCCTTCTCCTCCTTCAACATCTGTAATAGCGTTCCCAGTACCATCCAGTCTATCAGCGTTAGGTCCAACAACGGCTGGTCCTCCGGGGGCGTCCTCCGATGCAAGCACATTAGTGCTTGTTCTAGTTCCTTGTCCGTCAGTTTGTTGATCCTCGGCGACATTTTTTACTCCGATTCCTAATAGTTGAAGCCCAGCAGGAGTGATTCTGCTAGTAGTTTGACCTTTTTCTTTAGGGGTTAACAGTCCTAACCTTACTAGTTCAGAGGTTTCTTCATTTCCATTTTTTCTAACACCTAGCTTTTCCGTGAGGTATGTACCAGAACCTTTACGGACATACACTCCGTTTTCATCAGAGTAATCCCATAGCGCCTTTAATACAGCAAGTGCTTTTTCTGATGGAGGCTTGACAGCAGCAGGAGGAGCGCCGGGAGAACCAGCAGGAGGTTGGACAGCACCGGCAGGAGGAGGAGCACCGGCAGGAGGAGGAGCACCGGGAGTAAACTGTATGCCTTCAACTGGGGTAACAGCCTCTTCCTTCTTAGACTTTTTCTGCTCTCCTCTCGTTACTTGCTGCTCTGCCCGCATGGCGTTGACAGTTCTGCGGATCTCAGCACCGGATTCAATGCCTCCGCTAACACCACCCAACGTGCCACCAAGCAGAACCGCGCCAGCAACAGCTTCGCCGTACTCTCGCCTAGCGTCTTCATTACTCAGAGATAGGCCAGCTTGCGCCCGTTCAAGAACTGTTTGAGCCACTTCCTGCGGGACTTCAAACGCAACACCTTTGACTACACCGGTTGCAACGCCAGAAGATATTGACAACTCGCCTTTCTTATAAGCTTCAATGAGTTCCTTAGTAGTCTTCTCGGCGGCTTCTTCGCTCTCTCCAACTAGCGACTTGAGTACTGGGAACCTACTAAACACGGGCTTGAAGAACTTGAACCCGACAACGTCAAGGCCAGTCTGCCCAGCAGCAGCCAAGGTAGCAGCACCGATATTCGCGGGACGTACTTGCCTACCTTCCTCTTCAGCAACTTGTTGCTCCTGCGCCTGCCTACCTAAGTTTTCAGTCAGGTATTGAACACCCAGCGCACCCAGCCCGACTGCCTTACCCACACCGGGCACAGCACCAGCCGCCTTGCTTATCACACCCGCAGCAGTGCCAATCGCGGCAGGAGCAGCGACATAACCCAGCGAGGTACCCGCAGTTTGCTTGGCCCAGTCAACGAATGACGGGAGATCCTTTACGTCTTCCCAGCTAGTACGCTGACCTTCACTTGCTTGCGCTTCAATCAGAGCCTGTCGTGCTTCAGGAGTATCAGCCACGCCAAACCCAACAGCCGCAGGCGCAGCGCCAAGCGTAGTAAAGCCTTCCAAGAAAGACTTACCAAAACCCTGCTGCTGAGTTTTTGCGGCGAGACGACTTTTTATGGCAGCGATTACTTGTTCTTTAGTGGCACCCGGAGGACCATCAATAGAATAAGTTTTGCCGTCAGGCCCAGTTATACTGTAAGTAGGCATGGGCTATTAGTTTCCAGATATGTTAACGTCGCCCCATCCTTCGGTGCCTCCACCGCCGCCCATAAGTCTATCTAACAAAGCATTATCAGCATTTGTTCTCATCATACTAGCCTGCGCTGATCCAGATTCAGCGATAGTCATACGAGCCACTAAATTCAAATGCGCGTCGATTTTGGCGTCAATTGCAGACTTAGTAAGTCCTGAATTGACCCCTCTATTTATAATATCACCAATTTGCAACCACAATCTATCTTGGTCTTTTTCGTCCATTTGAGCGATTTTCACTTGAGCACTAATACTAGCTCGCTTCGCCCATATATCGAAGCTTATCTTGGCTGCTTCTATACGTTTGGCATCGGTTTGGGCTTTTAACATATTGTAGTTAGTTCTATCGGCCACGTACCTATCATAAGCCCTAGTGGTCTGATCCTTACTGAAAGCTTCCTGACTCTTCTTGAGTTGGTATTCACTATTACGCAGTTCCTTTTCGTCTTTCTTAAGCTCAGAAAGCATGGATGTGTAGTTATTTAGACCTTCTTCAGCCCCTTTAGCAATCACACCAAGAGTACTAGTCCCCTTTTCCGCTTCAGCAGCCGCAGCAAAAAATCCTTTAGCCGCTGCCAGCCACGTATCCCGCTTCTTATCCTTTTGGAGGGACTCCCTATCACTCTGCAACTGAGCTAACATTTCTTTATCAGCCGCGCTTTCAGTTCCTTCTCTATCACGAATATTCTTTAATTGTTCATCTTCGGACATGTATTTTTCAGGGTCAGTAAACTCTACTCCCTTCAACAAATCTTTTGCATTTGGCATACCGGCCAACACCGCGCCATACACATCAGATGTCCTACCGCCCTGATTACCAAACAGCATAGCGTAATCATCTAATGTAGCCGGTCCTTCTTTTTGAGCATCTTGCTGTTGCTGTTTAGGATCAGCAGCCTTCACCCTAGCGTCAGCCATCCTTCTTGCTTGTTGAACAGCGGTATCAAATTCCAAAGGTTCCGGTAAAAATATGTTCGCTAATTCTCCAGTAATATCCCCCGCCGCTGCTCTACTGCGAACACCTATGTCCCCAAATAATCCTCCAAGACCTTCCTCGGCTGGGCCATAACCATAAATCTGCCTGAGATCATCGGTGCTTACATTAGAAGGATCATTAGTAAAACCCATGTCAAAAGCTGTCATAGCAGTCTGAGCGGGCACAGCATATATTCCCGCCGTTCTAGCCGCTCCGGGTATTTGACGCAAACCCGCTTTCCCTAAATCTACCGCGCTGGTATCTTTAACATATTTGGCAAAATCACCCAGCCTAGACCAAAGGCTAGACCTTGGATTTTGTAGTTCTCTTCGCACAGCGTTTTCTGATAAATTTTCTTCCGCCGCTATCCTTCTAATAAACTCTCCTAAATTTCTTAGATCCATAGCTTCGCCAGCCGCTGCTCCAGCACCGCCCCCTCCCGCGAACGCCACGATACCGCCGCTAGCCATGTTCATTTGCTGCGGGGGAGGTTCTTCCGCCATGCCAGACGTAATACCAGACGAGAAGTTGGCGTTAGCCATCAGGTCATTAGGCAACCCGGCAATACCCTGTTCTTCCCTCTTCTTGGCTTGGTTAATCTGACTGAGCTTGGCTTCAAGATCTTCAGCGACAGTAGTAGTGGGCCTCTGGGAGGGCTGCTGACTCATCCGTTCTGCTTTCTTGACCAACTCCATAGCAGCAGCTACCGCCGCGAAGTTTGTCTTGCCTTCCTCAACGATTTTCTGGAATTCAGCCATGCGCTGATCATTAGGAGCTTTACGCAGCCTGTCAGCAGCGAACATGATTTCGGGGGAGTTTGAAATTATGGACATCTTTTGTTCTCCCTATTAGCTCTGTCCAGCCATGTACAGACTGCCCAGACCGCCAAGTGTACCGATAGTAGACGCAGTGGTATTCGGAGACGGGCCATACTTATATACAGTACTATCCATCATTGGCTGACCGCGAATCATATCGCTCATAAATGCCAACTGCTGATACGGGTAGTTCATGTAGTTCAGGTAGTCCTGATACTCAATATCAAGCTGGTTCTGGTACAGGTTCTGCAACTGAGCGCCCGCGTCCAACTGAGCCTGAGTGATACCCATGCGCTGCGAGTACGCATCCGAACCCAACTGACCCAACAGGTTAGCCGCCTGAAGCTGCTGAGACAGCGCGTCAAGGCCGAGTCCAGCCCCGAACTGCCTAGACTGTTCAGCCAACTGCGCTCCGCTTAACCCGTATTGAGCCGCCAACTGCGCGTTGTTCTGTTCAAATTGATTCATGAACTGATTCTGCTGCTGCATCATCTGCTGGTTCTGCAACTGAGCAGCTTGATTCGCCAACTGTGACCGGAGACCGATATCCGCTCCAAGCTCCTGCACACCAAGCTTCGCCTGAAGATTCTGGAGGGCGGTGTTATATGCCATCTGCTGATTAGCAAGGGACGCCTGCAAGCCACTCTGAGTGCCCAACTGCTGTACTCCGAGATTAGCAGCAAGATTCTGTGCAGCAGTGTTATACCTAGCCTGCTGGTTGGCGAGTGCGGCCTGTAACGCCTGACCTGATCCAAGCTCCTGTACACCCAACCTAGCTGCGAGGTTCTGGGCACCGACGTTATAGCCAGTCTGCTGGTTAGCCATCGCAGCCTGAAGCCTACGAGCGTAGTCGGTATTGAACTGCTGCTGGGCCTGTTCGTACGCCCTCTGCGACCCAGTGGCCTGAATATCGCCTAACTGAAGGGCGAGATTACGATTAGCTTCAGCGTTCTCCAGAGCATGACGGGTACTGCCAAACGCACCCGACGTAGCAGCCCTAGCCCCCAGAGTATTGGCAGCGATATTGGATTGGCGTAACGCATCCCTCTGCTGGGCCTCAACAACAGCCTGCATGTATGGTGACATGTACTGTTGTGCAAAATTCTCGTCGATGAACCGGTTCGTGCTCACATCACCGGGCGAAGTCATCTGATACGCGGTAAGCCCCTGCCCAGCACCGGAGATATCCCCCGGCCCCTGCATCTGAAAATAACTAAGTGGCCCAATGCCTACGTTCTGCGGACCCTGCATTTGATACTGTTGCAAGCTGGGAGCGTTGACATCCCGATAGCTGAAATTCATCCCGTTGTACTGCGGGCCACTATAATAGTTAGTGATACCCATCGGGTTGTATTGACCAGCGGTCTGCGCGTTCATCCCTGCCAAGCCAGCGAGACCAGTTGCCTGACTAATCTGAGAAGAGGGCTGCATGTTCTCAAGGCTGCTAAACGCCTGATACTGCATAGGGCTGAAGTCAGCCAATCGCTGACCTTGGTAGGCTTGATACGGGTTAGTATTAATATTTGTAAGAGCAGAAGCTTGACCAAGAGTGGTCAAGGCATACGGCATTAATTCTTCTGGGATATTAGTTTGTGTTTGTGTTACTAATTGTTCTTTAGCCATTGTATTTCTCCGGTATTATTAGGCGGTCAGGAAACTATCAGGGTTAATCCGCTTGCCCTGTTTTGGGTTTCCCGTCCTAGCCGCACGGATTTTGTCCATTACTTTGTACAAGTGCTTGGCACCGGCCTCCGTAGAGCCGTTACCGAAGTGAGATACAACGTCTGCGGGCATGACAAACTCGCCATCCGCAAGACGGGCTTCCTGAGTCCCCTCAATGTTTGCCTTGATATCGTCTGACATGCCGTCGCCGGGACCGCGCAGCAACTTACCACCAGCGGCGTACTCATTACCAATCATTCCACCGGCAGCAAATCCAAAATCATTAAAGTAGGAAGAAAGGTCGTTCTCAGGAACCGGGCTTACCGGGCCTACGTCTACGTATGGACTTTGATCATATTCTCCATAATATACCGGGATATCATTCATACCATTCTGAGTAATATCTAAAACACTTTGGTAAGCAGAATTGTAAGTCGGGCCTGTGTAATCAGAGGCTGCATTAGACGTTTTAACTTCTGTTTCTTCCTTTCCACCGTTTTCTCTAGTAGCGGTTACGACTATTCCATCTATAACTTGAGCATCCTCAGGATGCTGGGGTAAGTTAGTAGCATCAACATATTCTGCTATAGTCCTTCCAACATTTAACGGGTCATTTTCAAAAGCATACTTTGAGAGAAATTGGGCCAGTGAATATCCCGGCACTGCAATGCCAAGTCCAGCATTCCATAGCCCTTCTTCAGTACCTAAACTCCGAATACCTTCTTTAACTTGATTTGCGCCCCAATCCCAAGCTCTTTGAAAAATATTCTTGTCATCAGTAGTCGTAGGCTGAGTCGTAGTCGTAGGCTGAGTCGTAGTCGTAGGCTGAGTCGTAGTCGTAGGCTGGGTAGGGCTAGTAGGTCTCACGTACGGAGACGGATACACATAAGATCCCAAATACGGCAGAACGCCGCCGCCTAGAATGCCGCCACCTAATCCAGCAATGCCACCAATATTTGGAAAGTTAGGATTAATACCGGGGTTCAAAACCCCCGATCCGCCAGTCCCTCCAGTGCCACCTGTCCCAGTCCCCGGACTGGTCCCACCACCCGTCCCCGTCCCCGTCCCCGGACGAGTGCCACCATAATAAATAGGTGTCGTATATCCGGGCTTCGGAGCAATCCTTCTTTGTAAATCTGCAATATAAGCCGCGCTAGCACCGGGTACTGGGGCAGTCAGACCAGACGGCATCGGCGTAGCAGGGTTCAATAGGCCGGTAAAGTACTCCCGTGCAGCGGCAGAGGAATCAACCGGCGGGGGCTGCGAAGTGCTGGTAGTAGTAAGGTTAAGATTGTCCTTGTTACCAGACGGAGGCGGCTCTTCAATCTGCCCACCCACCGCGTAGCCCCGGTTATAACGCTTACTACGCTTCTTACCATATGACTGATCCATAGTAGAGTAAGGATCTAAATGTCTCCTCAACTGATCAATATCCTTAGTCCAAGTGCCCGGTCCATAAGTCTGGGTTTCCGGGTCAAACGAAGTCATATACCACTCTGGCTGATTGCGCCTCCCTCTACCTCCTCCACCAGAGGTCTTCCTATAGCTAGGGCCAAGCGCACCAAGTCCGCTCTGAAGAGCAGCCATTTTTTGAATGGCGTTCATATCCTTCATTACAGTGCCAAATCCTTGGCTAAGGGTGAGGTCCGTAGACCCTTCCGGTGCCTGACCAATTAGGTTTCCAAACCCGGCCTTTATGTTTCCCCAAGTCGGCTTTGCAGCAGCCTGTTCATAAGCCTCCTTTAGTGTTTGGTTTTCAAATATGTCCTTAGTAGCCATTTTGGGATCGATGGCCGTTCCACCGATAACATTTGGCATTGGACCAATCGGGGGCTGAAACATATCCGATATAGATGGTTCTGTGGCGGGAGTTATATTTAGTGCTTTGTTATTTAAATAGTTAGGCTGTAGCGGCCCCTGCGGAAATGCTCCTTGTCCTACAGGTGCCACAGTCGGAGAAGTAGCCGCTACAGGTGGCGCACCGCCGCTAACAGGCGCTGCGCCAGAAACAGGCGCTGAACCGGGTGTAAACTGTGCCCCTGTCGGCAAAGGCTGGGTCATGCCTCCAAGCCCAGCCAGACCTTTCGCCATCCCCATACCGCCGTAACCGCCCATCGCTCCACTGAGCAGGCTACCCGCACCCCAATCACCCGTTACGGCACCCCTAGTTAGTGCACCGGCACCGGCTGACAAAAGACTTTGGCCTAATTGTGTACCTAAAAAACCACCCAAACCGGGAAGAAAAATATTAGTCAGTCCACCAGCTAGTGCGGGTAAGAGAGAGTCAAGGAACCCTGCTTCGACCAACCCAGTATCTGGGTTAATAGTCAAAGAGCCACCAGCCGACATAGCCAGTGACTGAAGTCCTGCCACTTCTCGCGGAGACATGTGGATAAGCATCGTATCCGGGCCGCGACCCAGTGAAGCAAGACCTTGTGCGAGTTCTTTCATGTTTTTCTCCGTTATACAGTCACGCCCGAAACCCACTGTACGGTCATAATTACGGACGGAATTTCTGGTACAGGTGCGCTAGCTGCAAACGCCGCAATTATTACGTCAGGGTTATCAGTTGACCAAATTAGCTCAAAATAATCGTTACTTTTAAGCGTTTCTAGATAATTCCACGCTAGTACGATTTCCGCATCGCTACCTTGGATTACCGCTTTGGTAGCCGTATTTGGGACATCCACCCCGTTGATTCTTAACCATATATAAACCCTCGCGGCTGTAGCCTGCTGGTGGTCTATCTGCAATGAAAATTGTATATTATAAACGCCTGTCTCTGCTACATATATTCTAGACTGTGGCGACCCACGGGTAATCGCGTAGTTACCATTCTCAGTATCATAGGTAATGGGCGTAGCTGTATTAATGGCTGACACAGTTTGAGTTGTAGTATCGTAAAAAGCCCCGTATGGCTTTGGGGCGTTGATAGCGTTGGTAACGGTATTAAAGAAGAGACGGAAGATACCGTTTAGCTGGTTCTGGAACCGCTGATCATACGTATCCGGTGGGTTCGGGATACTAGGGGGTGTGATATTACGTATAGTTGCCATTAACGCCTACCGTCCGGTCTGATATCAGCCCTGATAGCACCCATCTGCCATGCCGTACCCAAATCGGTGGACTCAAGCTTCAAACTCATCTGCCTGCCACGCACTCTTGTGTATACCTGACCTGTGTACTGTTCTACAGGAACCGTAGAGGTACGTGTAACGGACGGCTCGTCGCCGTTTTGGTAATTAGTGCCTGAATTCTGTCGAGCAGCGAGCGTCAGGTACACCCTAGGGTTATTGGCAGACGAGCCATCGAACGTAATATCCGGCAACATGCGCCAAACGAACGCGAAACTGTGCCCATCTCCGATATCGAAATCGGACGAAGAGATATAAGCAGAGATGGGTACGCCCGTACTCAGCGAGAAATCATCAGTCCCGTATTCGTGGAACATGACTTGATTAGGCACGGTGAGGTTGACCGGCGTATACGCCAGATGAGACGCTGCGGTAGTGTCGTTAACTCCACGGGTACAGCCGGTCAGTGAGTTATCCGTGGTCCCTGTATAAGAGATCTGCTCATCTTCTATATGCAGAGTACCGCTGGCTGGGTAAGAATATGCATTAAGAACCGTGATGGTCGTATCATCCGCGTCAATATCTTGAGATAGGTAACTATCCTGTATGCTAAAAGCTCCCATCGGGTACGAGCGCAGGGGCGAGTCGAGCCAAGCCGTCCTGTTCAGGCTACCGTAATACCAAGTGTTTTCCTGATAATTGTAAATGACATAGCTGTCGTTAATGGTGCTATTCAGCGATGGGTAGAACCACCAAATCTCGTTGAAACCCTCGTTAGTACCCGCTACCACCTGTTCAATCTGAGACTTATTAATATTGCTGAAAATAAACCGCTTCAGGGTACAGGGCAGGGTGTCTACCTTTCCTGAGTAGACGTAGAACTTATCGACGCCCATCCAGTAGGTCACGTTAGCCACCGTCACGGCGGCGCGAGGCGAAGCGATAGAAATATTGTCCATCAACAGGTTAAAGCCGAACACATACGGGGGGCCGAGGTACTGCATGGAATAGAGCGCGGTGTCCGACCAGACAAGGATTTCTTGACGAGTATTCTGGGCGTTGACCAGATATGACCCGTTCGACAACCTCTGCTCACCAGATTGGTTAATTACCGCTGGTACCCACTCATAAGTATTATCTTGGTCTGACCACCGGACAAGCATCGGGTCAAAAGCTGAGTTAAATGTAGTCGGATCGTAAGGATTGGCACCTAGGCAGATAGTGAACCGGCTAATGTCTGAGGTAAAAACTTGGTTAGTTTCATTAGGCACATACCGCCCAGAATAGCTAAATACCCATGTACCAGATGCTGCGCCAGTGGTAGCTGAAGACAAAGTAACTTCACGGGTCTGATAGTTAATCGCAGTAACATAACTGCCAGCCACCGATCCGGTACCGCTAATAACAACAGATCCACGGTCAATATTTGTAGCACTACCCACCGTAACCACCGTACCAGCACCAGCAGAAGTAGCCGTGGTCTGGATTTTTTCCAGCGTATTAGCCTTATCAGACAGTAAAATAGCGCGTGGATATGTAGAGACATCTACGTCCCAGAAATAAACTTGCCCACGCCTATAGGCAAACAAAAGATCTTCACCGTAGTTAGCCTGAGACCACAGGCGTAGAGGGATAGTTACAGTAGCAGTAGAAGAAGTTCCCCAAGACCCGCTACCCCAACCGCCAGCACCCCAACCTACCGCAGAAGTAGCCGTGGAGCCGCCAGCATTAATTTGATAAGTAACGGTGACAGTACCGCCGCCGGTAGCAGTTGAAGTAGCCGCAGTGGGACTAGCGATTGTAAAAGTATTACCGTCAGGTACTGTCAGGATCTCATATTCACCGCTGATAGTCAGTCCACCTACATTGGATGTCGAAGTGATAGTGATGTAAGTGCCCGCTCCAGCACCATGAGCAGAAGCATCAATAGTGACAAGCTTACTTCCGCTAGTAACAGATATAGGAGAAGCCCCCAGTGTTACTGGTCCAGTGCGGATCGGAGTGATATCAAAATACTCACCGCCGTTCTCTATGTAGTACTTCTGTCCCGTACCGACTGCCAGAAGATTATTGCTGGCATACGTAACCCAATTCCATAGTGACCGGGCAACACCCTTAAAGGTATTGGTAAAAGACTGATTAATCCACCCACCGATTTTTTCTGGGAATCCAGAGCGGAACCTAATCTTGTCGCACTCGTAAAACCCACCTTCGTTTGAATAGGTGGTAACGTCTTTATTGATGCCGGGAGTGAATTGGAGTTTGGTTACAGCCATTATTGTTCTCTGGTCTTATTAATCCAATCGATCAGGGCATTCAGTTGGACGGTGGTTCCGTCACACTGTCGGGCGATTTGGGCAGCAAGCTCTTGTAAAACAACGTCAGCCGCTCTTGGTTGTCCGGTGTTTTCTTCTGGATTAGCTCCGGGGGTGGAGGGGGGTATTGGCATGACACTATTTGAGGCGCACAAGCTGACCCCAGCACGGAGATCACGCAGACGGAGATTAAGCGCGTCCATCTTGATGTTTTGATCTTCATACTGCCTCCGTATGTCATCGCGGATCTCAACCTGTTTGACCGCAGCACGTTCAATTGCCTTAGCCATCTCAGTCTGAAGATCTCGCAGCGCCGTCTCTGCCTTAATTGCCCTCGGCAATGCGCTTGCCTTACCCGCTTGCCACCCCCCGTAATACCCCAGCCCAAACCCAATAATGAGCATGAGCATCGTCGGTGAACGAAAAATCCAAATCAAAATAGTCCATGTAGTTAGGACTACTTTCTTGCCATAAGTCTTTACGGCAGATTCTTCATTTGCCAACTTTATTCCACCATTCCTTAGCATCGAAACATGGGCAAGCCTTGTTTACGTCTGGAAAATCACGGTGACCAAGAATTTCAGCATCAGGATATCTATGGTGCAAATCTTTAATAAGTGCTTCAAGACTGGCCCATTGAGCGTCGGTGTACTCTGGAGCAGCTTTACGGTCTGCGTTTAAGCCACCAATTAGACAAACACCTATAGAGCAATGATTAAATTTTAAAACGTGCGCTCCAGCCTTATTTTCAGGTCTCCCTGTCTCAACAACTCCATTGCGACGGATCACATGATGATATCCGCACCCCGCCCAGCCCTTCTTTCTATGCCAAGCATCTATCTCCTTGACGCCGATGTCAGAGGAGGGCGGGGTTGCCGCACAATGGATAACAATATATTTAACTTGCCGCATCGTCCTTCTTACCCAAAAGTCCTTCGACTACTGGTTGAACAATCGAACGGAAGCGGGCAATGACAAGGCTGACGGCGACTACTTTGGCAGTCAGTTCGGGAGTTACCTCTCCAAACCAACCTACGACGGTCACCATCAAATCGGGTACACCAGAAACGACAGCCCATGCCACACCCAGCCAAACCGTCCACGAAGGAAGGGCTTTATTCAGCATTGCCTTTGCGGCTTCAAAAAGTACGTTCATTGTTTATCTCCGTTGTGTTAAAAATTAAATGTTACTTCTTATCTTGATCGATATTACCGGGACGCGCCCCGCCGCCAGAATCGCTGCCGTGCGACTTGCCAGCCTTATAGAACAGAAAGGCACCGAATGCCAGAAGAACGCCAATGAGGATAATCATTTCCATGTTTGCTCCTTATGGTGCGCTATCAATACTAAAACTTATAACTGCTGTATCAAGAACAGTTAATGTAGAAGCGTCTCTAATTTCAACAGTTAAATCTCGCTGCACAAAATTGTTTGAAACAGATAAGGTGAAATCCCGTGTAGTAGAAAGTGAAGAGAACGTAGTAGGCCCATTCACAACGCCGCCTGTGCCTGACCAAGTACCTTTAACCTCATAATCTCCCACAGCCCCAGATACTAACCATTCACCAGAAATAGATACCAAGGATCCTGATGCTGGGTTTGTTTTAGATGCCGTTCCAGAATTACTAAGTCTATAAGTAGCAACCGCTGTCCCGCCTGTGCCAGCCAATGTATTATTACCAGTTGACTGATTGCTAATCCTTACCCGCTCTCCAGCACTAGCATGAAAAAACCCAACCCCTATCCCAGACATCAGGTGACTCCAGCGCCGCTGACAATAAAATCTCCAGCAGCTACACAAAGTACTGAGGCAATGCCCTTCTGGGCAAGAGTCCTGTTCCCAGTAGTAGCGGTTCCAGCCAAGCGAAGGGTTACGCTAGTTCCCTGAGTAATAGTGATATTTCCTGTCCCGCTATTAACAATCATGAACGCATCGCCAGCAGAGAACACCCCAGTATTAATAGTCACACCGGCAGATACATAGTGATGCTTACCAACAGACGTAGAGGCTAGCGTGGTAGAGGTGGTCTGCGGGATATTCTTGAATCCAACGGCATTCGTGCCGTCTACCGTACAACTGCTTAGGGTTCCTGATGTAGGAGTTCCAAGTGCTGGAGAAGTAAGAGTTGCGCCGGAAATAGATGGATTAGTTGAAAGCACATTGCTGCCGCTACCAGTGGAAGAAGTAGTCCCAGTTCCTCCGTTTCCTACAGCAAGAGTTCCAGTTACATGAGTAGTCAGGCCAACCTTGCCCCACGACGGAGCCGCAGCAGTGCCGCCAGAAATCAGTGCATTACCCACAGCTACTCCAGCCAACTTTGAAAGAGTATTGCTGTTGGACGCATATAGAATATCGCCGGTAGTGTACGTGTTCTGCCCAGTACCACCTTGGCCCGCCGGTACTGTACCTAGTGATATATCAGGCGTACTACCACCAGAAGAAGATAGTGGGGCTGAAGCCGTTACGCTTGTTACGCCGCCAGAAGTTGGTGTGGCAGCGGTCCATGCTCCTGCCACAACAGTAAGAACCTGTCCGTTAGTGCCCGGAGGCACGTAATTTACCGCGCTAGTTCCCGCACCTACGAGCAGATTTCCTGATGTAAGACTAGTTCTACCAGTACCACCTTTACTTGCCGTCACCGTGCCTAGTGATATATCAGGCGTACTACCACCAGAAGAAGATAGTGGAGATGTTGCAGTTACGCTTGTCACGCCGCCAGAAGCTGGTGTAGCGGCGGCCCATGCTCCTCCTACAACAGTAAGAACCTGTCCGTTAGTGCCCGGAGCTACATAATTTACTGCGCTAGTACCAGCACCTACGAGCAGATTTCCTGATGTAAGACTAGTTCTACCAGTACCACCTTGGCCCGCCGGTACTGTACCCAAGGTAATATTCGGAGTTGTAGAACCGTTAGTGACAGCTAGTGGAGTGCCTACAGTAACATTAGAAACAGATCCAGATCCGGTACCTACTGCTACGCCATTAATAAAAACTCCGGTAGCATTGATAGTGCCAGCACCCATGTCGCCAGACGAGCCGCCCGTGGCACCGGCCATAACCAGACCGGTCTTTACGGTCAGTCGATTCGTGGTACTAGTGGCTACACCTAATTCATTAGCGGCTGGCTGGTAAATTCCGTTAGACGGAACAGTTGTCCCGTTTACGATAACTCTTTGGGCTGTAAGAGCCGTCGCAGTTACAGCGGCGGGAGCCGTACTACCAATCGCTGGCGGTGAAGCAAAATAGTTCGTGAAGCCAGTACCGGATACCGCACCAGACGCAGATAGCGTAGTGAATGCACCGCTCGACGCCGTGGTATTACCGACTGGGGTGGCATTGAGTGAACCGGCAGTGAACGTATTAAAATGAGTGACAGCCTCTACGATGTCCGTGCCGTTGGAAACAAGCACCATTTTAGCGCCGTTTGGCACCGATACACCGGTCTGCCCACTAACTTTAACGGTTACAGCAAAGCCCCCACTTGTATCATTGTGAATAAAATATAGTTTCTTATTGCTAGGCACTACCAGATTACGTGCCGCAGTAAGCGTACCCGTAAGGCGTAGATACATATTCCGCGCGGTGCCAGACGCGCCATTAGGGATAGATATAGTAGTATCCCCGCCGTCTGACATTGCTTGAGTCGTATAGCCACTAATAGCCTCTTCGATGAGGGTTCCTAGGTTAGTATTAGTGGTGGTACCCCAAGTACCGGACTGCTCGCCATTTGCAATCAGTTCGATACCAAGATTAGTTGAATATGTACTTGCCATCGGATATCCTCATTGGTCTTCGATAGAGACCCAAGAAGTAATTTGGGTAGTATCTACACTATTCCACGTAAAACTTCCAGTGGTATCTACGTTGGCCCATGTAGCACTTTGAGAATCGTTCACATTTGTCCACGCCGGGACATTGCTAGCGGTTATATTTGTCCAGTTCTCCCCGCCAGTTGAGGTATTAACCTCTCCCCAGATATTATAGCTTCCTATAATCCCGTTTGCACTGACTCCATTAATAATAACAGTGACGCTGGTCACTAGACTTATAGTGACCGTACCTAGCTGAGTTGTGACGGTTAGCCCAGTTACAGGGACATTTACGTCCGCTATGGCCGTCACAGTACCTAGGACTGCGGACAGGCTCTCCCCGGTTACGCTAACCAGCGCAGTGCCACTGACCACAACCGAGCCAGACTGTACAGTCGCCTGAACCCCGGTGACCGATACGGTTACGCTCTCTTCGGCAGAAACAGTGACAGTGCCTGTCTGGCCCGTACCGGTAACACCATTTAGAAGTGTATTAGAGGTTCCAGTTACATTAACCGAGCCAGTCTGGCCCGTAGCAGTCAGTCCAGTGACGGGTATAGTTATAGTGAGGTCTACGGTGGCGTTGCCGGTCTGACCCGTTGCCGAAACCCCGGTAACCGAGAAAAGCGCAGTTCCAGTGATAGTCGGAGTCCCTGCCGAGGCCGTAGCCTGAACCCCGGATACCCCCACAGATATATTGCCGTCCGCTACGACATCTACGAACCCGGCTTCCGCATTAGCGGATACTCCTGTCGGGAATACATTAGCCGCCCCGGTAACGGTAACCGTACCAGTCTGACCCGTCGCAAACACCGTAGTGACAGGAACTGTGGCCCCCAACGAGAACGTAACAGTCCCCGTCTGACCAGTAGCAGAAACCCCGGTAACCGGGACAACCGCATCACCAGTAACCGTAACCGTGCCGGTCTGACCTGTGGCTGAAACGCCGGTAAGTAAGGTTGTTGCGTTACCCGCAACAGTGACCGTTCCAGTCTGTCCGGTGGCAGAAACGCCCGTGGGGAAAATATTGGCAGATCCTGTGACCGTGACCGTGCCTGTCTGGCCTGTTGCCGATACCCCCGTTACGCTTACGTTTACTGCGCCAAATAGGGCACCAATATTCATCAGCAGCGGTAGATAAACCGCCGCGCCCGATACCGTAGTGACGCTACCTAATTGACCTGTCGCAGCCTCGCCAGTGGTCTGAATAGATACGCTGGTAAACGCAGTCTCATCGCCAAGTGAGCCAGTAGCGGATAAACCGGTGACTGCGAAGGATATATTTCCAGAGGCTGTGACATCGCCAACTTGACCTGTACCAACAACTGTTGTAACTGGAACATTCGCCGTGCCAGATATGGCTGGATCACCAGTTTGTCCTGTAGCAGATACAGTTGTAACAGGTACAGAAAGAGTTAGGTCTACCGTTACATCATTTACTAAAGCAGTGCCTGAAACCGTAGTAACAGGTACATTTATGCTTGTCGCGCCGGTATAATCAAGAGTCCCGGCAAATGCGTCGATATTAACCGACGCGCTGTCAGGCATGCCGCCACCTTCAGTGACGGTTAATCTCACATATAAACTATTTAATTGAGCGGTAGAATACCCGCTGACATCAAAAGCTGAATCACTATATTGAGTGATCGTAGAGGTAAGGTTGCTAGTTAAAAAAGTCCGTATTAACGAACCGCCCGCTGCCGGGTCTCCTATATATAGATCAACTTCAACTTGTTTAGGTCTATTTACAGTACCGCTGACACTTGCCCAAATATTAAGGGTAATGGTATTGCCAGAGGCAAAACCAGCGGGAGTATTATCTAAGGAGCCATCAATTAACTCGCCAGCGGTTCCGCCAGATGCGACATTGCCATCGACGCTAGCAAGGGAAGTAACAGTAGCGTTTGTCCATCCTGTTGCAGATGTAACGCTATCTATTTTTAAATCAATTGTCGCCATATGCTAAATCCCAAATGGCGTCGTACTCACTTCGCGGCAGGAGGCTTCCATACTTGTATGACCCAAAATTTAATGGGTCATAATCATCCACGCCCGTGTAAAACGTCCGATCTTTTCTTCCGCTAAAAACAAACCCGGTCAGAAATCTGTCGGGAAGATTTGGCGGCTGTGGTTCAGGCTCAAAAACGGCTATGACTTGAACTTCTTGGTCTGGGGCGTTTACCCAATCTTGTTGAGTATCCCCGTCATAAGTCGAGTTAGAATAATAAATTCTGAAATGCGGCATGACATACTACGCAGGATCACTGGAAGTAATCGGTTCCGCAGCCCCACTTGAGGTAAGGGTTGAGGTCCACGCAGAAGTACTGTCATCCTCCTTAGTCACAGTCAGTGTAGTGCCAGAAATTGACCACTTGTTACGCAAGAACCTGAGTGCATTCAGCACTGAGCGAGCAGCCTCGCTTGTCACAGCACTCCAATCCCGCTTGAGCAAAGCGTCTGCGTAATCGTTCAGGACGATTGGGTAAGTCTGGACAGTAGCCGTTACGGCAGAGGTATTTACAAAAGTAAACGCCACATGAGACGCATCCGTCTCGCTCTGGGTAGGTGCGTATGACCAGCAGCCTTGTCCCTCATGCGTTACAGTCCCAGACCCAGTAGCCTGAGTGCCAGCGTCCTTGGTGACGTACACCGTCGTAGTTCCAGTCGTTACGTCAGACCCGTCAGTCTTACTGACAAGTTGAGCCGCTATATACTGGGAGGCTGTATTTCTAAACATTATTGTCTCCCGTTAAACAATGTAATTCACGTTTACCGCGAAAAAAGATTTGAATATGCTGCCATAAGTTGGGTCTTCTGAAACCCACAAGGCTCCGTTTTGCATCAGAGCGTGTTTACCCTGAATCACTTCCTCCATGTACTGAGAGCCGTCAATGGTGATTACTGATCCCGGCCAGTAGCAGACAAGGTTTGCAAGTTGAATGGTTAGAGGAGATACGCCATCTGCCAGATCTTCCATTTCAGACGCAGTAAGCACAACGCTCCAAATTGCCACGCGAGAAATAAGGCCGTCGAAGTTTCTCCCTGTTTGGGCTAGTGAAGTGGCCTCTCTACCGATGATGGTTTCATTGATGTTTCCACTGAAGGTCACGGCGTTATTGGTGAGATTAACGGTATTGTCTATGCCGTCTTTATATGCCTTAATTTCTGGTGTTGTTGCTGCCGTCGCCCAAGTTGCTCCCAATGCTGACCATTGATTGAGTGAGTAATATGATGCGTTGCTGGTTATTTTTAGGTTGGTGTTACTGGTTTGAAATCTGCTTCTAGCAAGCCCTACGATATTTCCTGCCGGGTACCCAGTGGTTGCGCTGCCAAAATCGGAATTAGCAAGATTCAGTCTTTGATAGTTTCCGTTGCTGGCGCTGTCATCCATTACCAAAACGCCGAACTGACGATCCGCTCCTGTGCCGGCTCCCGCTGGTACGGAGTAAGGCTTCACCATCGCAAACATTGAATACGGATAGGCGTTACGAACAACCTCTGCGACACGGGCCATCGAGTCTGCATTAGCTTAA
>Ga0222713_10000984_pt1 | contig 32634 bp, 30 predicted proteins | sample C33_649DmetaG_FD_165061 | JGI IMG/M metagenome (GOLD analysis project Ga0222713, IMG submission 165061) | Estuarine water microbial communities from San Francisco Bay, California, United States - C33_649D | ecosystem: Environmental > Aquatic > Marine > Unclassified | place: USA: California... | reverse complement strand
TTGACGAGTAATTTCATCATTTGGTTCAAACAAGAATGGTTTCATGATGTCATCTAGGCGTTCACGAATGTAAACAACTAGACGTGCAACGTTAACACGATCCAATGCACTTGAAACAGGGTTTAGAGTCTTCTGACCAAACACTGCTAGACCTCTTCCTGGGAAGTTGCCAATTGGGTTAATCTTGTTAACATATAAGCTATCACGCTGACCTTCGCTTAGTGCAACTGGTACATATTCTGCACTTGCTGCATCTAAGTAACCTACGCTGGTAGCATTGCTTACTAGACCGCGCTGGAAGCCAGCTGGTGCAAACCATGGGAAAGCTACCTGATCGTTAAACGCTAGTGTACGTAGAGCAATGTGACTTGCTGGCTGTAGAACGTTTGTACCGTTAAGGTTCGTTGTTAGCGCATGTGGATAGTAAACACCTACATATGGTGAGCTACTTACTAAGCCATCTTCACCGTTTCCATCAGCATTATTGCTGTTAGTTGCCCATGCTTGAGTAGCACTTGCACTTGAAGCTAGACGTAAAGGAGCATCAGCAATAATAAATGCTGTTTCCTTGCGATCAACATTTAAGCTGATCATTTCGTCAATTAGCTCAGGATAACCAGGAGCAGTAATTAAGTTGAAACGATTTATTTCATTTCTAGCTTCTTCGCTGGCTGCAATTGCTGCCTGCATCTGACGCACAACTGCTTGACGCTGAGCCTTACGTAACATGTAAGGTGAACCATCTGGCTTGTTACCTGAGTAATCAACCCACTTAGGTCCAATGTCAATGCCGTCTACAATATATACGTCATTATACTCTTTAACGTTACCACCGCTAGCACGTTTGTTCCAACCTAAAATACCAATCGGAGAATTCTCAGGTAGTGGTGAATCTGCATCCATAGTCGGGGAAAGTGTATCAGCACGTGGTCGGAAGTCTCCAAAAATGATGCCGTCGCCGCTGACCTGATCAGTGTTATCAACTAGCACCCACTCATCAGCTGCGCTCCACTTGTAGATTACCGGGAAGTTTTCTAAATCTCCGCCATCGATCCATAAATCGCCAGTGTCGAGTGTAGTTACGCCATCGCTCTGCTTAGTTGGTTCACTAGCAGTTACCTGAATGTCGTTTGAATAGGTAACCCAACCGTTAGCCGATCGATTAATCAAGATGTCAATGTTGTCTGCGCTGATTACATTGTCATACCATAATATACCGTTAGCAGTTTCGCCTACTACTGCGGTTGCACTAGCTTCGTAGCTTAATGCTTCCCAGTTTGTGTAAACATTACCATCCAGGCTTAAGTCTGTAGGATCGAAACCAGCTACGTTACCTGCTGCAAGTAAAATGTCGCGGCCAGCAGTATCAACGATACGAACCTTACTGCTTAAGTTACTTGCTAGTACAGTTGAAGTAAAACTAACTGTTGCGTTTGCTAGTGATAGTGCGCTGTTAATATCAGCAACAATGTCGTCTACGCTGGCATTACCTGAAGTGTTCGAACTCAATGTTACAGGTACTGCTGTTCCCTCGTTTACTGAAATAGTAAATGATATTTTATTTGCATGAGTGCTTACATTTATAACACCGAGTGCTGCGCTCGATGTAACAGTTAACGCACTGTTGCCGTTATGACGACGTAGAGTAATTGTTGCGTCATCTTCAGTGAAGTCAGCCCAAAGGTCGCCCTCACTTAAGTTGGCACCGTATACATTAAAAGCTGCTGCTGATGTGATCCATTGCTCTACTGCTTCTGATGTCCACTGTCCTGTAGATGCATTATAAACTTTAACTACAATGCTTGTACCATTATTTGGGCTATTAACTTGTAGCATTAAGTCGCCGGATGCTAGTGCGCCGCCGCCGCTTTTAGTTGACGGTAAGCTAGTATGACGTTCTAACTGGAAATCTTTACCGCTTGCACTGTCCCAACCAGCTGACCCAATATGGTACCAAACACCTGCTAACTTGTGATGTAATTTAACTGTAGGAGCAGTATCGCCGTCATTTTCAAAATAAACTGCTGCAAATTCGCCGTTTCTGCCATAAGCAGGTTTTAGTGATGTTGGTGAGTCCATATCACTTGGGGCAGGTACTTTAACAGTTTGGCGTACCCATGCAGTGCCGCTCCAGCTCTTTAGGCCCCACACAGTGTTAGCTGTATCTAACCAATAAGCGCCGTTGGCTGCTGCTGCTGATGGTGCAGCAGCACTTGCTGTTAGCTGATCTAAGTCAACGTTTGCACGTAAAACATACGCACGGTTTGCAATGCCTAAGAAGCTATACGCTGCCATTAAGCCGTATTCGTTCAATTCGTGTCCGTGTAGCGGAGTACCGCCGCTGGTTTTGAAAATTGGATTACCAAAATTTGTAAGCAGGTCTCTTTGGCTGGTAATCAACTGTACCTTGCCTGCTGTTGCTGCTGTAGTATAAGCTGCTGTGCCACTACCGTCTGGAGTGCTCTTATCTTGCGCTGTTGCAATTACGATAAGAGGTACAGTGCCTGTTCCGGCAGGAGCATAAAAGCTCTCGTCGGTAACGCTTACACTTACACCAGGTGAAACTAATGTTGCCATGTTATTCTCCCGTTAATAGGTTAATGTTTCCTATGCAAGTATTTATGCGAAAACGAAGAAAACCGGTATTATTTGACTACCGGGTGCAACAGGATAGATGGTTTTTGCTAAATAGCCTCAGACTGCAACTAAGCGAGGCTTTTTAATATCTAAGTTGATTTCTAGTACACGGTGGTGTAAATCTTCAAGTGTACCAGTGTTAAAAATAGTATAGTCAGGTTTAAATCCTACCCAGTTCCATTCGCTTTCGTGAATGTCTCTGTATCTCGTCTGCATAATCTTACGACTTACCGCATTACCTGTGTGTGCGCTAGCAGCAACATCATACCATTCAGGTAATTCACCCCTACGTACCCACACAATCTTGCCACCCATATTTTTAATTAACTCAAGTTCATTTTTAAAGCGAGCGTCGCTGATAACAATGGATTCAGTGTTTAACGTATTTTTCCTAAGGCGATATTCTAAGCTGTTAAGCCAAATGTCCTGTGAAAAATGATCACGTAGTACATCAGTACCAATAAGTTGCAGAGCTAACCGAGGAGTAAAATTATCAATGCCCAGTTTGCGAGTCCAAAACATATCAGGTGTTTCTCGAAACTCTCGGCTTTCCACTGTGTCGCCTTCAAGCAACTCTCTAGGCCAACCAAACATTGCCGCACACACATCTTTAAGTGGTGCTGCAAAGCTATCTTTTTTGTAATTTAATTTTGCGAACTCTTGTGCAGCAGTATCTTTACCACTACCAATAAAACCAACTAAACCAATAATCATTTTAACTCACCTTTGATGTAACTGAATGTTTTTTCTGTAGGACCACTATGTAGCCCACATTGATGAGCGCATCGCTCTAATCTATTTTTATTAGTCCAGCTCTCTTCTAATGTATTAAACCAAGAACCATTTATAATTTCACTGAGAGGAGTAAAATTTAAATTAGCTTTATGAGCGCCTCCGGCTATCTCAAACAACTCATGTATGCCTGTATAATCCCTATGCTGTTCTGCTTCAAACCCGTATAGGCGATCAGCTAAAAACCCGCAAGGGAATACATATCCGTCTGCACCTACATAAATCATAGAAAACTTTTTAGCAGTACATTCAATTTTAACAGTTTCATAATGGGTTTTATCAAAATTAGCATATCCTGGATTTACTAAATCTAAGTTAGTAGGAGGTTTGATAAAATAAATTTTTTTATTATCCATTACTGCTGTTCTATTAGTAATTTCGTGTTTCTTATCTACAAATCTAGTGGTCTTTTTAATAATAAAATCTTTGAATCCTAGTTGCTCTGCTATAAGTTTTGCATCTTCTATTTGATGCTGGTTATGCTCAAATGCTAAAAACTGCCAAACACTATTGCCGCCGAAATTGTTAAAAGAAGTAATGTTAGCTACCAATTTTTTCCAATTTACCCCTCGACGATAAAGACTATTAGTATCTTCTAGTCCGTCAATACCAAAAACTACTCTGTCATTTTTTCCGCTGAGTATTTTTGCTAGATCTTGCCACCAAGTTACTGACCTTGCGCCGCCATTTGTATTGATTACAATGTCAGCAGAAGTCACCGATTTAATCCACACTAGAATATCTAATAAATCTGGGTGTACACAAGGATCGCCATATGTTCCACAAAATCGTATAACTTTGAGATTTTTTAAAAAATCTAAAGTAAATTTATTTTGAATCCAGTCTAACGTAGTAAACAATAAAGGCAGCGTAGGCCATTTGGGACCGCCATAAAAATTTCTACTGCACTGAGGACATGAAGCATTACAACTAGTTGTTACCTCTAGTTCTAAAAAGTCAACATACATTAAAATCAGCCGATAATGAAACCAAGAGGGATATTTCCTTCTTCCATATTGTGAATAGCCATTTTGAGATTTTCCAACTCTTGTTGACCTTCTGCTTTGAGCTCAGCGCCATTAAGCTGAATGGCGCCACCTGCGCCAGGAAGGCCGCTGGCATACTTGCTACGAGCTTCACCTAGCATCAGTTTGGACTGCGCTAACGCATAAGAGCCTAGCCAAGAACTTGCATAAACATCACCTAGCAGTACACTTTCAGGAATAAAATTATAAACGCCAACCATTACTTCTTCTGCATGTTGAACATTGCGAAGAATTTTTAGCACCTTAGTATTACGGTTCCAAAGGAAGTTATACTCACTACCAAACACACGACCGAGTGTTTCCTTGTATTGTGCAAACGCATCAAATACTGCAAGGCCGCCAATTTGACCTGCTTGCAACATATACATATTGTTAAATGCTACGTCAAACGGATCGAAGTTTGTGCCGCCGCCGCTGTTAGTACCGATACCCCGGCGATATAGTCTCCGGACTTCTTGTACTTCGTTAGGTAGTGTGTACTCTGTTACACCGTCCTGAGTTTGGATATAGATTAAACTTTCTTCAACAGAGCCCGAACTAAGTTGACGATACTTAGACAGTGCTAAGTCAATCGCAACATCGTAATGTTCTCGGTCAAGTTCCACGTCTACAATGCCGTCTGCGAGACGTATCTGTAGCTCTCTGATCAAATCCTGCCTACTTGAGTATCCTATGCTATTTTGTGCCATAATAGTATTTATCTTTTTAGAAAGTACTAATCAGAATAATATGCTCGTTTAGCCGGCCGTTCATAGCAGTCTCTGTAGCATTAATTTCATCAAACTGCTTCTGCATTTTAGTTCTTGCAAGTTTGCCAGCACCTTTGAGTATTTCAGGCTTACGCACAGTTTTACACACACTCTTTTTAGGATCAAAGCCCACAATACTTGCACCCTTGACTGTTAACACTTGCCCCATAGAATCTGCTACATAGCAACCCAGCTTACGATTCTTTGTGTTATAAACCCAAAGAGTGGTACATTCAATAATACTGAGCGGATTAATACTAGCAAGCCCGATACTAGGCTCGCTTTCCTTGTACTTAATCTTAGCAACTAGCTTTTCCTTGCTCGGTGCTTTCTTAACTCGGGTCTTACGCACAGCCTTGCCGGTGTTAATATACGTGTCGCAAGCAGTCATAATCTTTTCAAAGAAGGCTAAAAACTCTTTACGCTTTTTAGCAGTCATGTAAGAGTAGCCCTCTTTGATCTGCTCGTCCTTCCACTCGACTACTTCTTTTGCTTCCTCATATTGACTTTGATACATGTCTTTGATGATTTTAGCATGTGCTGCTTTGATAACACCGCCATTAAACACTTGCATTTGATGGTGCGGATCAAATTGAGTTAGATCGAAATCGCCGAAACAAAGCTGGTCAACTGCATCGTCCCACTGTCCGCAAAGGTCAGTTACTTGCTCACGCATACGCTGCTGAATTGAAATAACAACACCGTTGCTGACTTTTTGTTTGACTTCTGCTGCTTTAGCTTGGGCAATTTTTTCAGCTCTAGCTAATAGTTCGTTATACTTATTTTCGAGATATTCAATAGCAGTGTCTTCAAGCTCAACACCCTTAAGCGCAAGATAAGCGTTCTTGCCTGCGCTAGCAAACTCGTATTCTGGAAGTACACTAAGTAGTGCAGCTTTCTTTTTATCAAAACGCTCACAATATTTGATGAAACTTGTATGAAGTGTTTTAGATGAGATTTCGTAGTGAACATAATATCTAGCAGACTGTAATAGCTGCTTATAGTCCATCATAACCCCATTAGAAGTTTTAAAAGGTTTGATGTCCTTTTTTATCAACCCCCACTCGGGTATACTCATACCGTTTGCTGAAAGGTTACGTTTTGCTTTAGCTCTTGCCATTTATTTTACCTCAAGTGTGTTGATGACCCATTGTCTACGTCTGCCGTACACTATATTATCTAGGTGCTGATCAAGGGTTGCAGGAAAGTGATTGTATCGGTCAGTGGCTGCATATGTGTGATGTTTATGCTCGATTGTGTCTGTGTTGTTTTGAGTGAATTCAAACAAGTTAGTCCTAGTTTCTAAGTTTATCGGAGAAACACAGTACTGCTCCCATTGCTTTACTCTATGCTTAGTTATAATAGCATAATCGTGCAGAATGTCAACCGATACTTTTGGATACGTTTCTTTAACAAATTTGGATACATGGTCTATGTATGTATGTACAGTATTACTAGAGTGCATAAAAAGTGCTAAACTATGAGGTATTTGCCAGCTCAGTACACTAGTATTATCTGTTTCTACTAAAAAGAACCCTGAGGTTTTCCAATTATAGAAAGCTGTTTTAACTTTTTCCAGCCATCCATTTAATTTGTTGTTGGTTTTATTATATTCAAATAATTTTGAGTAAAACTCGGTATACGATATATTATATTGCTTCTTTAGGTATATCGACATGATATCTGAAATACCGTATACATGGAAACCTAAAACTTGCCAAGTATAAAGAAAGATCTCAAGTAATTCGTTGTTTGATAAGGTACTTGTAGATTCAATAACATTAATGCCTTCTAAAATTTTATTGTCATCTGCTACATCTGCTGTCTCATAAAATAAATCATATGCTGGAAAAGTTTTAATATTGTATTTTTCTAGATCCTGCATCATTGGTGCATTTTCTAAAATTTGTAAGAAAAACGAATCTATCCCATTATGTAAATTTGATTCTAAAACTTTTTCAATTGTTAATTTCCATGAATCAACTGTTTCACCGGGTAAGCCCATAATAATTTCTGTAAAGATAGGCAATTGTAATTTTCTACCATACTTAGCTATTTCTGAAATATCATTAACATCCATATTTGTTCGTTTAATGTTTTCTAGAACAGCTTCAGTTGTAGTCTGTAGGCTTAAAATAAATCCGGTCTGTATATTTGCTTCTTTGAATTTTTTTACAATTTCAAAAACGTCTGCATTACTATTCTTAGCATAACTTACGCTAACACCTGTAGGATAGCCAGTTGCCAATGATAGCTCAACAATTTTTTCGGCTATCATCATATCACGTTCTTTAAAAATGCCAAAGTTAGCATTAGTCATAGTGAGGAATGGCAACTTTTTATCTGCAAACCATTCAAGCTCTGCAAACACACGCTCTAAACCAAATTTAACTACTTTACTAGATGTTAGACTACCCCAATCACAGAATGTGCATTTATAAGGACAGCCGCGGTCAGTTTCTAGAGTAGGCATCCATTCTATTTCTGGGTGCTGTTGCATTAGTTCATCAAAGCTACCATCTAAATATGGGCTAGGGAAATCTAGGTCACGTATTCTAGATGACTGTAAGATTTTTGGTGTTAACTGACCTGCTATAAGGTTTAATAATATGTCACTTACAGATTGTTCGCCTTCGCCAACAACTATTGTATCTATATACGGACGTTCTAAAAATAAGTTCTTATTTTTGTGGGGGAGTTCAGGGCCGCCAAATACTGTTAGTAGTTTAGGATTTTCTGCTTTTAGTTGTTTAGCAAGTTCGTAACAATAACTTTTATTCCAAACATAGATGCTAAAAAATACTACATCACAATCTTTAAGTTGCTTAACAACAGTATCAAGTGAGTCTCGTTTAAAGACCCACTCTACTCTACTAACATTATTTTTAATTAAGGGATTCTGTTTAGCATAAGACCATAGCACACCAACACTATATGGAAGATAGTATGCGTTAAGATGCTTTGGCCCACTTTGAAAGTTCGGCTGAACTAAGCCAATGTTTAACATCATTTACCAACACTAAATTTCTTTTTAACATTGAACTCTAGATTATTGTTAACAATGTTTTTCCAAATTGCAATAGTACGATCCAATCCTTCATTAATTCCAATCTTAGGCGCCCATCCTAGTTTACTAGAAATTTTAGCATTGGAGCTGTTTAACAAATAAATTTCACCTGGACGATTGGGTTTGGTATTCCAATTTACGTGTCCGTCCCAGCCAATTTTATCTGCAATCACTTGCACATAATCTTTGATCTTTATTGCGTTATTGGGGCCGATACAGAAAATCTCACCCGCACATTGTTCTGGATTAGTAATTACTGTTTCCCACGCATCCAATAAATCGTCAATGTAGATAAAATTGCGGTAGGGCTCACCATATCCTAAGTTAATTTCTTTAGGATTAGTTAGCATCTGATAGATGATTTGCTCAGTAACAAAAAAGTTGTTATCCTTACGACCATATGCATTTGTTTGACGAATAGCAGTAAAGGGCAGTCCGTAACTGCGGTGTGCATACTCTAAATATTTTTCACAAGCATACTTGGCTACTGCATAAGGCGCATTAGGATTTGGAGGAGTGCTTTCGTCAAACGCAATAATACCTTCTTCCCGGCCTTCTCTAATTAAATCGCTAATAGGTTGCCACCCGTACACTTCCATTGTACTAGCAAACACAAAGTTTTTAAGATTAGGTAAATCCTTTGCGATCTCAATTAAATTAACAGTACCAGTATAATTGATATCACTGAACGTAATTTGCTCGTAAAAACTTTGTTCCACCTCAGTGCGAGCTGCAAGATGTACAATAATATCGGGGTTAGATTGGCGTAGCTGAAAGCCAACTTTGTCGTGTTCTCTTAAATCATGTTGCAAAAATTCAAGCTCGTGATTACCTTGTAAACGCTGCACCATGTGTTGACCGATAAATCCATCGTGTCCTGTTATAAAAATCTTCATCTTAATTCCCCATCATATTTCACCGTTACCTGCATAGAATAAAAAGGCTCGTCGCCCATATTACCAGCTACATGCCAATCATCCTTATCAAACTTAACCCAATCGCCTGCTCGCCATTTTACGTAAGGTTGATGGTGTACCTCATAGTAGTGACCCATTTTCCAATCTTCTAACATAATTAGATATCGAGCAGTTTTGCCTTTACCATATTTTTCTTGGACTATATAATGCCCATCAACATGATTAGGTACAGTATTGCCAGGATCAAGTCTAACAATGCTTACCACAAAACTTAGATTTTCTTTAAGACTATTTAGAAGATTCCTAGCTATATCCCATACCCATTGCGGGCAATCGTTGTCAAACATCTGCCATATACTACTGTTGTGTTTGTTATAATACTGGACTAGATTGGCATATTGGCAGTAACACTGTTGTAAATCAACAAAGTTTAACTGACCTAAGTCTACAGAACTTACGTCAATATCTAAGTGTCCATACTTAATCACAGTAACTCTCTAAAGTGCCTTTGCGTCTCAAATCAAGAGTAGTACAATGAATTCCACCGCTAAGTGTCATGCCATGACGGAAGCGTACCGGTACACTGTCAATACCATGCTTGTCTAGTTCGCGCATTAACGGTTCTTGTGCGCTATCACAAATAATTGTGTTTTCGTCTACACTAAGAATATTCATGCCGATATACGGACTACACGGTGCAATATAACCTTGATCAGCAAGTTTACTACCCTGTACAACACAATCGTCAAACCAAATCTTATCCCACTTCTTAAAGATTTCAGGGCAGTTGTCTGGTGTCACTCGACTGCTGTTTAGTAGTACTAGGCCAGGTCGTAGAGGAATAATTGTACTATCAAAATGTGCAAAGCTATAAAGTTCGCTGTAGTGTAGCTTGTAACCCATAGGCTCTAAGAAACGTTTGAGCCATTTATAGCCTTTCATGTTGCCACTGTTGCTAACTTGATATAGCAAGTCGCGGCCGACACGCACAATGTTCGGTGCATCAAAACAAATTTCGTGGTCTAGTAATGTTGCTTTGTTTAGGTCGTCAAGCTGATACATGTTATCATGTAACTTAGGCTTAGGCGCTTGTAACCACAATGCACCATCTTCAAATGCCTCGTATAGAATATCTTCATACAACCTAGTTTCAAAATATCTTGCGCGAACTGGGGTCGGCGTTTCGATAAGCATGTCTGCTAGTGGAAGAATTAAATCACGTGGGCACCAGCTATACCATCCTTTGGTATTCCAGCCTTGGCCGATGTCGTAATTAACATTATCCCAATCAATGATTTTGGGTCGATGTACTTTTACACCCATCTTAGAAAGTGTATCTGCTAGCCCATCTGCATCTTCGTTGGCTTCATCAATTACCCACTGCGGATAGGCGCCCTCTAGAGGTAAGACTTTTTCTCTAGGTTGATTAGCATAGCTAAAGCTGTGTGCGCTTATGTCTGTGGCAATGCGACTATGATGTGCATGGCCTACAATAATTTCCTCTAATGGATCCCAATCGTTGTGTGAATTAACTATCATATGTCCGTGTCTCCGAGATACTCACTAATACAAACCCTATTGTTATTAGGAACACCTCTGTTAAATTGTGTGTATTCTTCGCCGCCTAAACCAAAAATTACTGTATCTGTATAAACTAAATTACGTTCTTCGCATACCTGTGCGTACTTGTCCTGATAAGTTTCCCAGTTCCAATCAGGACTAAAACTTTTCATAAAGTGAACACCTAAACTCATACTGTGTCTGTTTTGCATGTTTACTTCGTTTAGCATACTTATGCCATCATCTGCATAAGTTGTAGTGAACCTGATGCCGACTCTATGATTTTCCAGTGCATAAAAAGGCTTACTTAAGCTGCACGTTACTTCCTTTATTGCGCTGGAGCCTAGGTCTAGTTCTATATTTTTTGCTATCCCCCAATATGCTAAATCTACACAGACTGGGAAATTGTGTATTTCGCATAGATTAAGTAAATCATAAAATTCAGGATGAGCACATCCGTAATCACTAAATGGTGCGCTAATGATTAGCGCATGAAGTCCTCTACCTTCGATGCTGTTTATCAGATGATCGTAATCATTTACATACTTAAAACGAACATGCTTACCTAAACAAGCGTGATATTGAAAGTCACCTTTTAAACAAAAGATTTCCTTGTCTACAGCATGTTTAAGTATAAAGTTATCAAATGTTTGGCTTGTTCCTTGCGTATAATCAGCATAATCAAAACGATCTAAGTTTTTAATTACTTTTGTATCAGAATAATTAAGCCAATTTCTCCAAACTTCTGCATATTCGTCGAGAGAAACATCACGATATACATGATTGTCGTAATGTTGCTTTATTGCTAGATTTTTGATTGGGCGTGCGCCACGGACTGCTTTAGTCATAGCAATATTTATCAGCATTAAATATCCAGTTAATTTATTTCAGAACGGTTCAGATAAATAGTATTATGCCAAGACTATCACTGTGGAATCCAATAAAAACTAACGACTACAAATTTATTGATAAAGTTGTGGGTGAGCACCTTCATGCTGGTGGTACCGGAGTGCATGTTCATAGATATCTAGGGGTACACGAAACTCCAGATACTGGCGATGCTACTCGTCCTAGCAGTGCTGCAAACAACAATGAAGTATTTATTCAGGATTTGCTGTTTCTAGAAAACAGAGATCGCAAATACGATAAAACAATCTATGAGCTGCGGGGTCAGTACAACATACAGGACAATGACGGGTTTGACTTAACTCAGTTCGGTGCGTTCTTAGCAAATGACACAGTATTTTTAACCTTCCACATCGAAAGTATGGTTGAAGCAATAGGGCGCAAACTTATGCCCGGAGATGTCCTAGAACTACCACATTTACGAGATGATTTGCTATTAGGCAGTGAAGATGCTGTTAATAGATTTTATGTAGTACAAGAAGGTGCTAGGCCCGCAGAAGGATACGATCCTCGCTGGTGGGCGCACTTATGGCGTGTAAAATGTGGACCAATTAGTGATAGTCAAGAATATCGAGATATTTTGGGTACTGGCGAAGAAGAAGGCGACTTACGTAATCTTATCAGCAAGTATCAAAACGAAATTACAATCAATGATGCTATTTTAGCTCAAGCGGAGCGCGATGTTCCGTACGATCCGCAATACAGAAACAACACACACTTATACTTTGACCCCGAAGTTCCAGACAAACCTGTAATTGGGTTTGACTTTGGTGCCAGCGACGGTCAGCCTCCGAATGGTCTAAACATTGTTGGTAGTGGAACAAGTTTCCCGCCCACTGGAGTAAGTGACGGTGATTATTTCTTAAGAACTGATTTTACTCCTAATAGGCTATTCCAAAAATCAAGTAATAGATGGATACGTGTAAGTGACGATGCTCGTAGTGCATGGGCTGCTGCGAACAGATTACTTACATCATTTATTAATAATGACAATTTTACAATTAATACAGGCGGTGAGATTACATCTGAAAAGACTAATCTCAGCAAAGTAGTTAAGCCAAAAACGGATAATTAAAAAGGAGTAACCAATGGCTACAAAATTAACAGAGCATTTCACATTAGAAGAAATGACAGCATCACCAACAGCTAAAAAGCTAGGCATACCGAATACACCAACAGCAGAACACATCGAAAATATGCGTTATTGCTGCGAAAAGATTCTTGAGCCTGTACGCAACCACTTTGGCAAAGCAGTAACAATTAATTCAAGCTATCGTGCGCCTAAGGTTAACGAGGCTGTGGGTGGTTCAAAGACCAGTCAACACGTTAACGGTCAAGCTATTGATTTTGAAATCAATGGTATTTCAAACAAGATTGTTGCTGATTGGATTGCTGATAACCTAGAATTTGACCAAGTAATTTTGGAATTCTATGTTGAAGGCGACAAGAACTCGGGTTGGGTACATGCTTCTATCAAGAAAGAAGGCGGCAACCGCAAGCAAAAATTACTTGCTAAGAAGGATGGTAAGTCAACTAAGTACGTACCAACAAACGATTTTGACCCAACTAACGCTTGGAAGAATCTCTAAGGAGCATACATGTCAGTTAAAATTTTACAAGAAAAGGTCGGTGCTAAAGCAGATGGTGCCTGGGGTCCGGGTACACTAAAAGCTGCACAAGCATTTTACAAACTAAGTGACGCAAGAGCAGCACACTTCTTTGCACAATGCGCTCACGAGTCAGGTGGATTTGTGACATTCAACGAAAATCTAAACTACGGTGCTAAAGGTCTACGTGGTATCTTTGGTAAGTATTTTCCAACAGATGCACTAGCAGCACAGTATGAGCGTAAGCCAGAGAAGATTGCTAACAAAGTTTATGGTGGCAGAATGGGCAACGGCCCAGAAGCATCGGGCGACGGATACAAGTATCGCGGTCGTGGTGCTATCCAGTTAACTGGTAAGAGCAACTACGAAGCATTTGCTAAGTATCAGGGTGATCCTGAGATTGTTTCAAACCCAGATGTTGTTTCTACAAAGTATGCGTTTGAAAGTGCTATGTACTTCTTTGAATCAAACAAGCTATGGGCTATTTGTGACAAGGGTGTAAACGATGCAGCTATCTTAGAGCTTACAAAGCGTATCAACGGCGGTACACACGGTCTTGACGATCGTAAGGAAAAGACCAAAAAGTACGCTGGCTGGTTAGCATAAGGAAAACATAATGGCAGGTAAAAACTTAGACTTTTGGTATGATGAACAGATAAAACGTTATCTGATACAAATTATCAGAGTGTTTTCAAACTTTCAAGTAAGAGAATACACTAAGAACGGTGTAAGTTATAACCGTGTGCCTGCTCGTTATGGTGATTCAAGCAGACTTGTGGCGCATTTGTTACGCAATAACAGCGAAAATATTGTTAACAATGCGCCACAAATTGCTGTGAGTATACAAAGCATACAGCCTGCTAGAGATAGAACTGCTGAACCGTTTCTAGTGGATACACAGCAAGTTGCTGAACGCGAGTTTGATACGGTCAACAATTCGTATACCAGTGAACAAGGTAACTTATACACTACACAGCGTTACATGCCCGTTCCTTATAATATGACTATTCAGGTAGATGTTTGGACTACTAATACCGATACTAAGCTACAACTTCTAGAACAAATTTTTGTTATCTTTAATCCCAGTATACAGCTACAGTCAAATAGCAATCCATTAGATTGGACAAGTGTATTTGAAATAGAGCTCACTGACATTACATGGAGTAGCCGAGGTATTCCAGCTGGTGTCGACGAAACCTTAGACATAGCAACAATGACATTTAGTGTACCTATTTGGATTAGTCCTCCTGCTAAAGTTAAACGTCAAACAATTATTCAACAAATTGTTGCTGATATACATAAAGTAGATAGCGTTTCAGGTCTCGGTTATGATCAAGCATATTCTGACTTTTTTGGAAATATACCGCAACAAGCCGAAGTTGTTGTTACTCCAGGTGACTACAAAGTATTAGTATCAGGTGCAACTGCTACACTAATTGCGCCGAATAATAATACAGCTATTTGGAAAGATATCATCGAAATGAAGGGTGAACTTTCGATGACTAGTTTGTTAAAACTTAACATCAGTAACGACAGCGACAGTGATGAATTTCTTGTTGTGGGCAGCGTTGTTGCTAATCCGCTAAACAACACATCATTGATTTTTAATCTCGATGCTGATACATTACCTTCGAACACTTTAGCTGACTTGACTAAAATTGTTGATCCTACTGCTAGCAGTCCTGGAGATGGGTTAGACGCAGAAGAATTAGGTCAACGATACTTAATAACAGAATCAATTAGTGCTAGCGGATATCCTAGCTGGAATGTAGATGCTAATGAAAACGATATTATTCAATATGACGGGTCTAACTGGACTGTGGTGTTTAATTCTACCGCAATTACATCAACTCAATATGTGACCAACGATTTTACATCAAAACAATTCAAGTGGACAGGAAGTGCATGGATAAGTAGTTATGAGGGAGAATATAATCCCGGTTACTGGAGACTTGTACTGTAATGACAACCGCCGCGGGCGTGGTATTTTTAGCAAAAGACACTGGTCGCTGCTTATTACAATTACGCAACTCAGATAAGAGATTTAAAAATACCTGGGGGTTCTGGGGAGGTATGATCGAAAAGGGTGAAACTGTTTATCAGTGCATTCAGCGAGAGCTTACTGAAGAAATTGGTTTTGTCCCAGAACTTGCAAAACTAAATCCCATAGATGTTTATCAAAGTCGTGATAAGCACTTTTACTATTATAGTTTTGTATATCTAGTCGAAAAAGAATTTAGTCCAGTATTAAACGATGAAAGTGCAGGTTATGCATGGGTTAGTATAGGTGTTTGGCCTCAACCTTTACACAACGGCGCACGATTAACATTAAACAAGAACGGCGGCACCGAAAAACTACACACTATTCTTGCTATTAATCGAGAATAAATAGTAAAATGAGTGATGATGTAGTTGATTTCGTACTGTTAAGAATACAGCACGAATTACAAAAATATTCCAAATCTAAAACTATACCGTTTGATTTATTAGAGGGCGCATATTCTATTGACGATATAAAAGTTTATTATTATGATCAGCTTTCAGAAGACTACAAAAAGATTGCTGATGCACTTATTAACGATTACGAAAAGAAAATAAAAGAAAATTTAGATAGCTTAAAACTTGCGTTGAGGAAAGACTATACTAGCACAATCAATCTGCTTGAAACTGACTCAGCTGATTTTAAATTTCCCTCTGTCTTATCAAAATATCGACGCAACATAAATCCAATTCGAGCATTGTTCTATGAAATAAGAGAATTAGTTAGAAGTTTTAATACTAATAGCGAATATCATCATTGGCTTTATGGGTTAATCACTGACAACGATTATAATAACAAAATAATAGATGCACTAAGCATAGATATTAAGAGGCTAGAAAAAATAGTTAGCAGGTATTATCTACCTATGACAAAATATACAGATAAAATACCTCTAGAACTATTTCATGCTAGACAGTTAATAAAAGACTTTCAACATTATAAAAACACGTTTACTCGTATTAAGTACTGGAACCTTGACGAGTAAATGTGTTATTGTTTAATTATTTTGATGTAGCTCTGTATACACCATCAAAGTCTTTGGGCGGCTTACTGGATGTACGTTCTGCCATCATAGTATAATAGCCTTTTAGCTCTCCGCTCCATATGCCTGTCATTGCTTCACACATGTTTCTTGCTCGAACCCAATCGCCGCTGCGGTAAGCGGCCAGCATCTTGTTGTGTGCTATTTCTGCTTTGTCATCAAACTTTTCTAGCACCGTGTAAATTTTCACAGGTTCTGTTTTACCTTTTACTGCGAGTAGATCGAGCTCAATGACTTGGTATGTTTCTTGCACATATTCAGCCGTTTTTGGTCCGATAATGATTTTGACTCCGTAGGGCTTGGATTGACCTTCAAGGCGAGCAGCAAGATTAACCCCGTCGCCAAGACAGGTATAATCAAAACGCTGATCGCTGCCCATATTACCAACAACCACAGTATCAGTATTAATACCGAGACCCATACCAAAAGCTGGGATGCTTTCTGCCTTAATTTCTTCATTGAATTCCTTTAATGCTGACAACATTTGAAATGCTGTTCTAACTGCGTCTTTGGCGTGCTGCTCATTGTTTACAGGAGCATTCCAAAATGCCATTTGAGCATCTCCAATATACTTATCAAGCGTACCCTTGTTCTCAAGAATTGCCTTAGTCATTGCAGTCATATAACGATTCATGATGCCTGTCAAGCCCTGAACATCTTTACCGTAGTGTTCACTAATAGTCGTGAACCCGCGAACATCAGTAAACATAATCGACAGTTCTTGTTCTGTACCGCCTAGCTGCAATAGCTCTGGTTGACGCTGTAGTTGTGCAACTAGATCTGGACTTAAGTAAGTCCCAAACTGCTTCTTAATCTGTTGCTTCTGTAAGAACTCACTTACAAACTTAACGCCATACACATGGAGAGCAACAAGGATAAGACCTAATGCGGTTGCTGTTGCATCTGTAAGCATGTTGTGGTTAACAAACAACCAATAAGAGCCGCCGATGCTAGTGGCAATACCTGCAACCGTGGTAATCAAACCTACATATGTCCAGCGTGATAGTAAAATTATAATTAAGCCCAGTGCTAATAACGCAGCAATTTCTGCAAAGTCTGCATAGTCTGGACGTTGAATGTTTACGCCGTTAAACATAGTACCAACTACTGCTGCCTGTAATTCATGTGGATGAACTGGGCCTAGTGCAGTAGGAACCGGGTTACTAATACCTGCTGCTGTTGGACTTACAATAACAACAGCACCTCTAAAGTCTTTTGGTAGTTTTGCTAAACTTGAACTTTGTGACTTTTGACTCCAGTCAATCCACACACGACCTAAACTGTCTGTGGTCACTGGTCCAAACTGTGGGATACGCATTTTTTCTACGCCTAGTTCATTTAGCTTGATTTGAAAACTAGGATCTCCTGCAACAACACGAAGTACTTCTAAACTTAATGCAGGATATAATGTTCCGTCTACACTGGCTACTAATGGTACGCGGCGATTAACGCCATCAATCTCAGGTAATGTATTAACTGTACCTGTACCGATTGCTAGTCCTTCATAGTTAGGCAAGTTAGCAATGATACCAGGATATTGAATTACTGTATCTAAATACTCTGGCCCCATGATTGCTGCACCAGCTTCACGTGGATTATTTTTTGAAGTTTCACTTGGCACATTTGGCAGTATAACTGGATACTGTAACATTGCAGCCTCCATAGCCTTGTCACCCTTAAGGCGATCCGGCTCAGCCATTAACACATTGAATACTACTAAGCCTGCACCTCTGGCGTAAAGATCTTTTACTATGCTGGCATATTGATCACGGGGGAATGGCCACTGACCATATTTGTCTAAGGCTGCTTCGTCTATGTTTACAGTATGAATGTTGTTAACTGTAGGTGCTTTGCTGGTAATAAGTGTATCAAAATATCTTAGACGTACACTTTCAACAAAACTAGGATCAACTGCTCTTAGACCAACAATTAAAAATAGTGTGATTAATGCAGTCCATGGACTTAGTAAAATTTTCTTCAACATGTTATTGTCCTTGTGTTACTGTGATTGTGCCACAACCTCCTGCGGTTGCACAACTGTGAGTTATAGAATAGAAGTTTTGTGTAGTGCCACTTTGTGTTAGACTAATACTTGTTGGGTTGCCTGACAAGTTAATTGACGCCATGTGACCTATACTTCCTTCTTGAACAACAGTAACAGATTTGTTACCGCCGGTTAATGCTAGATCTAGATAATGATTACCACTATTCTTCTGCTGGATATTTATCGTATTGTTATTATTTGCCACTGTAGCAAAGATTCCTTTTGCGCCGCTGCCGGTTTGACTTAGTGTTAAACTGTTACTGCTACCGTTAACTGTTAAGTCCATGTAATTAGTTACAGCATTACTTGTTCCGCTTTGTGTAGCGTTCACAGTATTGTTATTGCCGCTGCTATAATACTTGAAATAGTTTTCTCTAGTACCACTTTGCGTTACAGTAATGTTATTACCCGAACCAATCTGTTCAATAATAACTTTAGAATCTTTTACTGTTCTACTTGCAAAGGTATTAACTTTGTTTGTATTAGCGGTATTAGCGTTAAATGAATCTCCGCTACCACCACAGCAATATGTTGGACCTGTTGGAGGAGGAGCAGGTGGGGGAGGGGCAGTACTACCAGGATTTGGTTCAACTGATGCGAACTCTTGTCCGTTAAGTTGAGTAGTGCCTATGATTTCGTCAATGAACAGAATTGGGCTTAGTGCTGTGTCGCCTAAGTTAAAAGATATAAATGCTAGATCGTAAGTACCTGTGACGGTTACTGTAATAACAATCTGCTGCCAACCAGTTGAACCATAACTACCAGTTGAATAGTTACCAGTGCCTGGATTTGTAAAACCTAGTAATGCATATTTTTGTTGGCCGTTAACTGTAACAGGCCCTGCAGATCCAGTAACTACTACCATTGAACCATCGTTGTATGGAGTATAGTCCGTGCTTATATAGTTCCATGCGTAGGTATAAGTTTTGCCAGCTTCTAAAACTACACTACGTCTAGCAAACGAAGCGTTAGTTGGATACATGTTACCGTTTGCGTAAATGGTATTTTTAATTGAAGTTGTTTCACTACTAGTAAAGCCAAGTGTTGTCATCGACGTGTCAAACGACGGAGAGCCGCCGCCTGCTTGAATAGCTAACATGTATGTGCCATATGGTGTAACTGTCCAACACTTACCACCACCAGGACAAAAATTTGACACACCTGTGGTAACTTGTGCGCCTGATCCGTTATCACTCCAGCCGCCGGTCTTTACTGTGGTACTACCATTACTAACAGTCCAGTTAGTATAGTTGCCATTTTCAAAACCCATGTTTTGTGCCGCTGCTGGTACACTTATGAAAAACAATAGTGCTGCTAATATCTTTCTCATTTGCTCTGCCTAATAGTTATTGTATTACCTGAGTTAGGTGCTGCTCCCCATCCTAACTTTCCTTCATCGCCATTATGTACAATAGTTAGACTTAGATTCGAACTTAGTCTTGCTCGTACTTCCGCATAGTGGTCGCTTTCTGTTGTTCTATAGAATGTTACATAAGGATTTGCTTCAATACAAATAATTTTATCTGAGCAAGATTTCGAACCTCCTGCACCTGCAGATATAGATGTTAATCGTTCATTATTTTTATCTGCTGAGTTCCTGTCTGCATTAGCCATTCGTGTTACAAGTTCTTCTTCCTTTTCCTCGAACTCGTTTTCTTTAGACATTTTAGCAAGTTGTTCTTGAATTGCTTCCGGCGGACTAATAATCAAGTCGTTGGTAACTTCACTGTCAAAACTAATTCTAGGATCAATACTGGTTAACTTTAGTGTAACTGGGGGATTTGGTAGCGAGTTAAAGCCGTCTACATATGTTGCACTAAATGCGGTGTTTAGCTCCACTGAACCAGCAGCGTTCTCTACTGTAATTTTACCGGTCTGACAATTTAGTAAACGTTGCTCGTCTGTTTTAACTGTTTCGTTTTCATCGCGGCAGCTAGGTACCAAAATAACTAAACTTCTGCCCATTTCATCTACCGTCATATGGAAGTCTGTACCGCGGACTGCAATTGCAGCACTAGGAGTTCTGATATTAATTCGTTGGGGATTTACTTTAGCAATTTGCCCGCTAGCGTATCGAACTGTGCCCATTGACACTTTCATTGCTAATCTGCCGGCATCGCTCTTTTTAGGATCATACACAAAATCGTCAATCACTAGTCGACTGTTTTCTGTAATTTTTACTTTAGTGTTGTCTTTAAAATTGATGTTTAACGTAGTACCCTTACGAGTATTAACTACATCTTTGGATGCAATACCGGTGTTAAGTTTCCCGGCAATAACTTGTTTGCCTCGTTGAATAGAGGAGTCAGGGCCGGCTTGAGTTGAGATTTTACCAATCTGAGCCCAAGCCGGCGCTGCACAAAATACACACAATACTATTACTAGTTTGCGTAACATCTATTAGTTACTCGTAGTTACGTTGATGACGTTACTGCCGCCGTTAACCTTGATGTTTACTGTTGTGTCAATTGTTCCACCTTGTGTAGTAGTAATTTGGTTTAATGAACCTGAAATTAATACTGTAAGGTCGTGTCCGGTAACACCTGCTGAACCAGTTTGTGTGTGACGTAGAACGTTACTGTCACCACTGATATCAACATCAAGTTTACCGTTGCTGCTAGTTAATGTGTACTCAAGGTCGTTTAGATTACCAACAATTTTTGTTTTGCTGTTAATAGCACTACCTGCGATTGTTTCAACTAACTTGTTATTGTTGCCTGTAATAGTTTGATCGATGGTAACACCTGTACATGCTCCGGCACTAGTGCCACATGTTACAGTAATATCATTACCATTACCTGTTACAGCACTAGTATATGTGTTTGAATTACCTGTTACCTTATAATTTGCTTTATTGTTATCACCAGTTTGGGTCATTGTTACTGTATTACTGTCGCCAGTAATAGTAGCATAATCACTTGAACTTACGCCGATGTTGTTGCCACTACCCGATTGTGTTAAGGTAACTGTATTGCTACTACCAACTTGATCTATAAAGATTTTGTTAGTTGTGTTAGTTACCTGAGCAAAAGCACTGGTAGAGCCTAAAGCCATTACAAGACCTAATAGTATGCCTTTAAATGTCTTAGTCATTGACTCTCTCCTGTTTTAGTTGTTACACTGGAATCATCTGTTGATTCCACAGTGTTGTTCTTCTTTTTACCTCTAAGTGTGTTTTTTAGCTTATTAAGAATTTGTGCCTCTTCTTTAGCTTTCTGTTTAGCTTCCTGGTCTAATCTAATTTCTTCTACAGATTTCGGATCATAGTCCCAGTAACCTTTTTTCTGTCCTTCGCGAATCATTTCAACTACTGCGGCTTCAATAGCCATGTTAGTTGCACGATTTCCACTTTCGTTTACGCCCATACCAATTTCAGCTTCAATGGATTTAGTGCCTGCTTCTACAAATCGTAGTACACCCATCTTATCCATATAGCTGTAAACTGTTTTAGTTGTAGTAATGCTTACAAGTACTTCACCTGTTGTAACACTAACTACACGCAAACTTACTGTAATCATATCTGCTTGATATTGTGTTTGTGGACCGATACCAAATATACGCATACCACTACCACCAGTAACAACATTACTGTCGTAGCCTACAATGCCGCCTTCAACTAGCACACCTGCGAACAGCATGGGAGGCATTGGCTTTGCGTTCTCGCCTTCGTAAATTTCTCGCATCTGGCGGATCATTTGACGTTCTTTCATTAGGTTGTCTAAGCCTACACGCTCAACAACTTTAAACCAGCTACCATTACCTACATCTTGAAGAGCCTTAATTAAGTACGACTCTGCGCCTTGTGTTACTGCACTGCTTAGATGAGCAATCATTGGGCTTGCTTTGCGCTGTCCTGTTCTATCTAAGAAACTATACACCGCAACAACCACTGGCCCGTTTGCTGGTTTTGGCAATACAAATTCTGGCTTGTTTATTGTTGTCTGTTCTACTTTTGCATCCTGGAACTGAGTTTTAGTTAAAACTCGATCCATTTGGGAATAGCTTGCACAACCGCTTAACGCAAGACTTGCACTTGCTAATAATGCTATTGATAGTTTTTTCATATTAGCCACCACCTGCTGCTCCTACCATTGTTGCAACTGGTACTTTAATAACTGTTACAGTACCGTCAGCATCAGTGATAGTTAGCGTAATAAAATTACCGTCTTTTTTGTAAGACACTGTACCGCCAGTAGGGAAGTCTAGTACACCCTCACTGATTCCAGATTCACCAAATAGGTTATCTGTGATTTGTTTTGCAAGTTCTTGATACATTCTACTTTCAAGTGCTTGCTTAAAACGATAAATCGGATCTTGCATTAATTTTAATTCAGCTTTTGCATCAGCTTGCGCTTTTTCGTCTTTGATTTTTTGTTTAGCTGCTTGTTCCTGATTGTATATACTAATCACATGCTGAGTATAACCAATGCCACTAAATGATGGGCTGTTAAATTGGTGAGTTAATTCACTAGCCGCAACAGGTGTAGCAGAAACGAACAACATACTAACAATAAAAAGTTTTATTTTATTTGTCATGTTCTGTCTCCTCATTTTTAATTTTTCTTCTTTTCACCTGTGTAGTGTTTACTTTTTCTTTAAGAGTTTCTAACTCTCGTTCTTTGCCTGCTTGTTCAATAATCTTTTGTACAGATCTATATTCTAATACAACATTAACTTTTTGTTGTAAGCGGATCATATCTTGATCTAACATTCGAGTTTTATCAATTACTCGTATAAGAGCAATGTGCATATCATGCAACGCCGGGTCAATATGTTCGCCGATAAATGTCCATATAAAATAGATAAAGTAGCCTAAGCCAACCATAGCTACTATTGGGAAACCGTACTGATTGATTAGATCTGCTACGCCGTCCATTATTTGCTCTCTTCGGTTACTCTAACTAACGTTAGTCTGTTGTCTTCATCAACATGAGCTACAAACTTATCACCAGATTTTATATCCAACAATGAAGGATTTAATTCTTTATCAAATCGGATGTTACCGAATACTTTTTCAAATACATAATCTACAAATAACATTAATCTCTCCTTGCGTCTACTTTACCATCTTCTACAAAGTTTGTGGCTCTGGAGATGCGTTCAATATCAGGACGCAATTCTAATGCGCTACTAACTAATAAATCAATCTTCATCATTTCATTACTCATAGTAGTCGCGCGATTTTCCAAAGACTTACAAAACATGGTTAGAGTTTTAACCTGTTCTACTACGCCTTCAAGTAACTGTCTGATTACAAGGAAAATGAAAAACCCCATCGCAAGAGATCCTGCAATAGGCGCACCAACTTCTGCTATAAGCTTAAAAATTTCTTCCACATCGAGTCCTTTAACTTAGATAAGCTATTAGAGTGTATGATGTATATGTGGGTGAGTAGTAGTATAATTTGTGTAATAGTATTTATCACAAAAAAGAAAAGGCGCACTAAGTACGCCTTTTCCATTGCTTTAAAATATAGTGTTAATTACATTAAGTTAATTAATGCTTCAACTACACTTTCGCCGTTGTCGCTCGAACTAATTGCTTTACCAATAATTGTACCAGCCTTAGCGTTGTTATTAGCCATTGCGTGACCTTTAACACTGCTAGCAACTAGTAAATCACCCTTAGCAACTGGACCAACTACCTTAACTGGCACACGACCAGTTAGTGCAATGTATGGGTGAGTATCGTTATTACCAGCAGCACTGTTCATCATGTATGCTGGATCTGTTGAAACAACACCTGCTACAGCGTGATCGTTTTCATGATCACATGCAGTAATTTCCTTCTCACCACCAAAGCACACTACTGTACCTGGTTCTAAGATTGCGTCAGCTTCATAACGTTCTGCCAAGTCAGCGTAACGTGCGCTTGATGCTGTACCTTGGAAGATAGCTGCATACAAGTCACCGCTGGCATCACGAGCAGCAACTTTACTTGCTGTTGCAGTTGTTGTGGCATCTACTGCAAGAGTTAGTGTTGCTCCTTCGCTGCCTGCTGCGCCGCCTGTGATGTATGCACCATTTGCAACGCTAGCAACATAGTTACCTGTGGTATCTGTACCTAGTGCAACACTGTTTGCAGCAATAGTTGTTGCAAATGACAAGTTATCGGAACCGTCAAAGTTTCCGCTTACGCCAGTTACATCACCTGTTAATGTGATTGTTCGCGCTGTTGCCCATTTTGTAGCTGTACCAGCGTTACCGGTTGTGTTTTGGTTACCTGCGGTATTAACACCCGGAAGGTCAATAGCAGCCGAACCGTTAAAGGATACACCACCAATTGTTCTAGCTGTTGCTAGTGTAGTTGCTGTACCAGCATTACCTGTTACGTTACCTGTTACGTTTCCAAAGAAGTTACCAGTTGCTGTAACATTATTAAATGATACGCTGCTAGTTGTACCAACTTCTTGGCCAATACTGATTTGACCTGAGCTTATTGCAACACCTGTGCCAGCAGTAAAGTGGGCTCTTACTTCTGTTGCACTTGGGCCTGTGTAAGTAATTACACCAGTTGAACTATTATATGAAAGTGATCCGTCACCACCTGCATCAGTTACACTGATTGCTGCTTTAGCTAGTGCATCAGTATACTGAGTAATCGTAGTTGCAATTACACCACTTGTATATGTAATACCTGTACCACCACTTAGGCGTGCATCAATACGAGTGTTTGCTTCTGCTTGGCTCGGGCCTGTGTAAGTAATTACACCGGTTGAATTGTCATAACTTAAACTGCCGTCACCACCAGCATCAGTTACACTAATGTTGCCACGTGCTCGTGCTGCGGTAAAGTACAAGTTTGTACCTTCTGCTAAAGCAGTTGTTGACTGAGTACTAATCCAAGTATTAGCAGTTGAACTAAAATCAGCAGTTGCTAACTTATTTGAAATACTAGTTGTAATTGTTGTGCTAAAGTTTGCATCATCACCAAGTGCTGCTGCTAGCTCATTTAAAGTATCAAGTGCTGCTGGCGCAGAATCAATAACTGCTGCAACTGCATTAGTTGCTGCGGTGTTTGCATAATCTTTAGTAGCAATCGTACTGTCGACTGCAATAACGCCGCTGGTATATGTAATACCTGTGCCACCGCTTAAGCGGGCATCAATACGAGTGTTTGCTTCTGCTTGGCTTGGACCTGTATATGTAAACACACCTGTTGAGCTACTGTAGCTGAAACTGCCATCGCCGCCTGCATCAGTTGCACTAAACAATGCTCTTGTATCAGCGTTTGATGATGCTGAACCAGCGACTGCTACGTTTGCACCACCAAATGTTAGTACACCACTAGTTATGCCTAGTGCTACACCATCAATAACTAACGAGTTTGGTCCCACGTAAACATCGTTCCATACTCTTGTAGGGCTACCTAAGCTGTATGTATTATTTGCACTTGGTTCTAAGTTACCTGTCCAACCTGTGCCTCCAGCAGTTACATCAAAGTATGCAGCATTTATAGCAACGTTATCAGCGTTAACTGTGATGCCTGCACCTGCGCCAATATTAATAGTCGCATTACCACTTGTTGCGCCGCCTGTTAAACCATCACCAGCAACGACTGCGGTAATGTCAGCGCCGCCCAGTGCTGCTACCTCAGAGGATTTAGCTAGTGGATAACCGCCTGCTGTTGTACCATCGTGAACTACTACTGTATTTTTTTCTGTATCGATAGTAATTTCGCCAGCTAGACCAGTGAAACTGGCGTGTTGGGCGGTATTACCACGACGTCTCTGAATTGCTGTTGCCATTCTAATTCCCCTAGAGTTATACTCGTTTGTTATGCATATTTATCAATTATTTTACAATCATTAATTCTAGCTCATCGCTCAAGTCTTTTACCTTGATCCAATTACTATTAACTGTTTGACCTTTATAAACTGGTGCAGAACCTAATATGCAAACTACTGCCCAGCTATTTCGTTTTTCTCTACCTGTATACTCTTGTGAACTATCCCAAGTATGATCTAAAGCTCGTTTATATAAATCATTACCTTTGTAATCTGTTTGTATTTCTACAGCATTATCCGGTAATGCAAAATCTTTTGACAAACTATGTTTGTAAAAACTTTTTAATTTTGTTGTTTCAATTTCTAACCACTCAACAACATTGTATTTTATAGTTTTAGTTCTATATTTTTTGTGCCAATGGTTCCATGCAGTGTTGCCTACTACTGCGGCGTCCGGTACTACTACACCTACAATCTTATCACCGTCGGATGCTACTCGCAATTTACCATTACCATCTAGTGTCACAGTAAAGCCATTTCTATCTTCGTTGCGGTTGTTACCATCAGTCCATTCAAACATTTCTGCATAGCAAGCACTGTTACTGTAGTATGCGCCATTTGCAAATACACTACCACTGCCGTCAACGCGGAAAGTTTCTGTATCTTCATCTGCAATTACATTAATTGCGTTCCAGCGATTGTTTAGAGTAGTTGTTGCTGTAATCTTAAATGCAGTATGATCATATTCTAATGCGGGTATGTCAATTGAGACTGCATCAGTATCATTGAATCTATGATAGACTCCAAAAGTAGCATCATTAACTTTATTCATACTACCTAGTGCTGCGCTACCATCACTGAAAATATTAAAACCTTGACGATTCATTCTGCTTACGGCACGGAATACAAATGTCTTATTATCATCGCCGTCGCCTTCTACGATCACACCCCGTGTGCTTCCATCACCGCTTGTGGGAAGGTCGGCTTCACTAGTGTATCCTGATCTAAAATGCGCTGAGCCTTTGCCGTAACTTCTTGGGCTTTTTGTACCGGTTGCTAGTTGTCCGTTTTTACCCACCAGCATCACTACATCGTCTTCTTTTGAAAACAACAAACCATCATCACTAGCGTCAATAGCATAAGGCTTTGAGCCTGTAAGAACAATACGATCTCTACGTTGCTCTGCTGCGCTGCTAATTTTTTCTAACGCTACTTGCATTTTTCCTTCAAACTCTACTGTTAATTTTTTAGTTACTGCCTGGATGATTTCCTCAGTTAATGCAGCAACATGAATCTTAGATTCGACTACTTCTTCAACAGTTTGTTTTTTGGTTCTTGCCATGTGAGTTCTTTCTATAGTTTAACTAATGATTTGTCTGTCTTGAATTCTGCGCCAATTTGTACCATCATAAAAAGCCATTGTGGCGCCACCTGATTCGTTGCTAACATAAATCATATCACCAGGATTAATATAGGTAAGTGCTTGTGCTTCAGCTACAGTATAGCCATCGTGTGATGTTGGTCTTCGAGTGTCATTGTCAATAACACCACCATAATCAATTGTAACATTCGCTGCTTCTGAAATGAATCCGTAATCTTCAACAGGATCGCCTAGGGCAGCAAAACTTAAGTTGCCACTCCCATCAGTTACAATAGCGTGACCGGAAGCGCCGTCTGTGATAGGTAAGGTATATGTACTGTTAATTGTAACATTACTGCCTTGTACCTTAAATACTTCGCTTACGTTGTTAGCTGAATATACTGTGAAAATAGGTGCAGTATTAGTATCGTTGTCTCTGACACGAATTGCTGTACCTGTGCCGTTGGCATGTTTTAAATCTAGGAATGTGCCGGTGTATTTGACGGATGGATTAGTACCCAAACGTAAGCTACCATTAATGAATAATTTTTCGTTAGAGCTAGTGGAGCCAATACTTACTGTATCGTTAGCACTGTCAACAAACAGTGTACCGTTGTCTACGTTTAAAGTTTTGAGAGTTGCGCCAATGCTTGCCCAAGCATTAGCAGTAAATACTTGTAGAGTTGAATTAGATTTATCAATCCAAACATCGCCTGTGTCTGCGCTTGCAGGTACAGATATGTTTCCGTGAATTCGAGCACCTTGTTTACCAACCTTAAATTCAGGTTGAGTGGTACCCTTAAAGTTACCAAAAATAGCCATCAACATCCCCGGTCAGTTCAGTTTTAACACTGTCAATGGCACTGTGCCATTGTCGTTTTCCGTTAAAACTATTTATCAAAACATTGATTTATAAATATCTTTATGAGACAAAAGCTAGTAATTAGAGATGATATTATAGTTGATCCCCCTAGGGGACCAATAGGTATTAGCTTTTCAGGAGGAGTCGAAAGTAGCTTATTAGTATATCTTGCTCTTAAGCAACTAACAGAATACCCTATTCATTTGTTTACAGTAAGCGTATCTTTTAGAAATTTTAATCAGCACGTTGTCACTGGGCGTGTATTAGGAAAAATTTGTGAAATAACTAAAAACTTTAATGTCTTTCAACATTTTACAATTGGCGACGATGCGAGCATTGTAGATAAATTATTTGCTACACCAGAATCATTTGTTACAGATTATAACATAATTAACTCTCTATTAGTAGGTGGGAACGCTAATCCCCCCGATACTGTAATTAAAGACACTGTATTTTTTAAAGATGGTAAAGGTCCGATGGACCGCGATAGAAATCCTAATATTAAACGATACATAAAGCGTAATTTTTATCGTTATGCACCATTTACAAATCTAAACAAACAAGATATTATTCAACTTTATAAAAATCACGGTATAGATAAAAGTATTCTCCCGCTAACTCAAAGTTGCTGGACTGATCCTCCATGCAATGATTGTTGGTTCTGCTTTGAAAGAAATTGGGGTATGCAGGTTTTAGATTAGAGCTTCTACAACACCAGGACCAGCATCTAGTTTATCACCAATTGCTTTACCGACCATAGCTGCCGCTGGTACATCGCGTGGGTTTAATGCTGCTGTCGCATACCCAACATATCCTTCGCCGGCACTTACTAACACATCGCCTTTGCGTACAATACCCATTACTTTAACTGGTACACGGCCTCGTAATGCAATACAAGCCACATGTGGCCCAACTAAATGACTGTTCATAACGTGAGCAGGTTGAGTAGTCACAACGCCAGCTATTCTAGTAGATGAAGGAGACATCGAAGCAGTTACTTCTGCATCACCGCCAAATACAAGAACTGTACCTGACAAATAGTCACCGTCTGCAAGATAGTTTTCTGCCAAGTCAGCATATCTAGCTGATGTTGCTGTACCAACAAAAACGTTAGCTGTTATGTTTCCAGAAGCATCGCGGGCCGCAATTGTGTTTGCTGTAGCGGTTGTTGACGCATTAACACTTACATCGTCAGCACCTACATTAATATAACTACCTGCACCAACAGCTAATGTTCCGCTACTATATGTTAAACCGCTGCCGCCTACGATACGATTGTCAATTGCAGTATTTGCTGCGCTAGTAAAATTACTTACTTGACTTGCTGTGATAGATATGCTAGTATTAGATACACTGGTAACACGACCGTATGTGTCAACTGTCACTGCTGGCACTTCGCTAGCACTGCCATATGTTTTAGCACCGGTGGTAATGATACTGCTGGTTAGTGCAACGTTATCAGCGTTAACAGTAATGCCATCGCCTGCGCCGACTGCAAATGTACCACTGGTATATGTTAAGCCGTTGCCGCCTACTAAGTATGCATCCATACGAGCGTTTGCTTCTGATTGACTTGGTCCGGTATATGTAAATACGCCATCGCTGTAGCTGAAGCTGCCATCGCCACCTGAGTCAGTTGCGCTAAACAAACTTTTAACATATGCTGCATTAACAGCTACATCATCAGCATTAACTGTGATACCAGTACCAGCGCCAATGTTTAGTGTAACTGCGCCACTTGTACCGCCACCTGTTAGACCATTGCCAGCAGTAACTGATTCGATGTCACCTGCATCATTAGTAAAGCTGAATACACCAGTACTTGCATTATAGCTTAGATCGCCCGATGCACTAAATTGACTTCTCACGTAGGATACATTAACAGCAACATTATCAGTGTTAACTGTAATGCCATCGCCTGCGCCAATGTTCAGCGTAAGGTTTCCGCTGTTGCCGCCTCCTGTCAAGCCGTCTCCAGCACTAACACTTTCAATGTCCGCAACATTGTCATTAACAATAGTAATAACATTACCAGTGTTGGTAACTGTGATATTTGTACCACCTTGAATGGTTAATTTTTCGCTACTGGAAATATTTTCTGCTGCGCCAATGCCGCTGTCAGTCTGAACAGTCCAGCTACCATAGTTATCAGCAGTTGTAGTAATTGCGCCTGTGCCGCTGTCATAACTAATCAATCCTGAACCGCTGAATAGTGTTCTAATTTGACTGTCGGTTACTCCTGAGTAACTAAACAAACCGTTACTGCTGTTATAACTTAAATTACCGTAACCTGCTACGTTAGCCGTGCTTAGACTACCGCGAATAGCAGTAATGTTACCGTCAATGGTAATTACGTTACTAGCTACGCTAGCTGTGGTATATGTGCCGCCGTCAATACTTCTAATACCGTGATAGATAATGTTTACATTGTCTACAGGTTGTTGTCTAAAGCCTGCATAGATATTAGTACCTGTTGAACCAACATCTTCTACTTGGCCTACATCGCTGTCTGCTGTTAGCTGAACTGGATTACCATTGATTATAATAAAGCAGCTATTTGAACTTGGGTTCACAAAAATTGAGTTGTTTGCTGTAGCACTTGTAATTGACGGAACTACTAATTCACCAGTAAATGTTTTTACTCCAGCAATACTTTGATTGCTTGTTGTACGCACAACACTTGAATCTACTGCTACATTATCTGCATTAATAGTAATACCATCACCTGCACCTACAGCAATTGTACCCGAGCTGTATGTTAAACCACTACCGCCAATGATGTATGCATCAATTGCAGTATTAACCCTTCCGGTAGTAAAGTAAAGATTATTGCCTTCATTTAAATCTGTTGTGCTAGTTGGTAGTGAAAAGGTTGTAGTACCGTTATTGCTAAATTTCCAACTTGATGATGCTTGGTCCCATTTAATGTAAGGATCATTTGAATAATTGCCCTCAACATAGATGTATGCATCTACATTTGATACACTACCGTTAGCTAGAGTGATTTTTGTATCAGTAACGTATAGGTCAGTTTGAGTTAATGAATTAATATTACCGGTAACATCTAAGTTTCCTTGGATAGCAACATCTTTAAGGAATGTTTTTGACCCGTCAATATTTTGAGTTCCTGTAGTTCTAACCACGGTGTTATCTACAGCAACATTACTTCCTGAAATCTGTAAACCATCGCCTGCGTTTACTTCGTAATACGCACCACTGGCATTATGAGTAAATGTTAAGCCGGAACCAGAACGTGTGATACTCGGACTGCTAGCAGAACCAACATAGAAAGAATTATGAATGTCTGCAATGTTTGCATCTTCTAGATCTAAATATTCTGCATGAATAACATTAGCAAATACATAATCAAAGTGATTTGCCCAGCTACCTAAATTATACGTGTTAGCCGCTGTAGGCACAATATTACCGGTTACATTTGTTGTACCAACAAATGTAGTATTACCAGTGATAGTCTGATCACCAGTTGTTCTGATTACAGTGTTGTTTACAGTAACATTGTCTGCATTTACAGTGATACCATCACCTGCGCCGACTGCTAATATACCAGTAGTATAAGTTAAACCATTACCAGCAGTACTACTAGCAAGATTTATAACACCAGTGGTATTACTATATTCAATTCCGTTAGTTGCGCTAAGGTGAGCGCGAACTTCTGTTGCACTTGGACCAGTATACGTAAATACGCCAGTTCCGCTGTTATAGCTAAATGATCCATCGCCGCCTGTATCAGTTGCACTAACGTTACCTCTTGCTCTAGCTGCTGTAAAGTAAAAGTTAGTTCCTTCTGCTAAGTTTGTAGTGGTATGATTAGCAATGCTGCTAACAGTACCAATAACATTACCAACAAAAGTAGGAGCAGTGACATTACCTGAAGTAAAAATTATAGGTTTATTAACAACAATACTATCGTTAATGTCACTAAATGTTACTGTTGCAGTAGTGCCGTTACTGTTTAGTGCAAGGACAGCAGAAGTATTAGAACCATCTGAGTTGATTGTAAAAACGTTACCCTGTAAGTTTGTTACTTCTTGAGTCGTCTCAATCTGTGTAACATTACCTTCTATAGTAAGTTTACCTTTGATTACTAATTCTTCATCAGCATTAATTATGGTTCTTTTAGTTGACATTATGCATCCCTACGTGAAAGGTTTAGTGCTTATAGAACTATTTATCAAAACACTGTTCAACAGTTTTTAGTAGATGCTGGTAGCTTTTACCAGATTGTACATAATCGCAATAAATCCAATAGTTGTGTTC
>Ga0222713_10000983_pt1 | contig 32639 bp, 28 predicted proteins | sample C33_649DmetaG_FD_165061 | JGI IMG/M metagenome (GOLD analysis project Ga0222713, IMG submission 165061) | Estuarine water microbial communities from San Francisco Bay, California, United States - C33_649D | ecosystem: Environmental > Aquatic > Marine > Unclassified | place: USA: California... | reverse complement strand
GTGTTCTAACACAACCACAAGATTTACTATTTTTACCTTGTGAATAAACCCACACACCACCATTATCTGGACATATATCCCTATACCAAAACAACATTTTACTGTCCTTAGTTCCAGAATTTATCCTCACTACACTACTTTCAGGTACTGCCTGACCTAAAGAATTGACTTTAAGGTTAGTATTACAAAATTCTACTATATCATTATTATTTTGTGTAAGTATTAAACTATTAAAACTGTCTATTGCAGATAATAAAAGTTTAAAATTTTCTATTGTATTTTCTAAATCACTAAGATTATTTCTCTTAGTATTAGGTAATAAAATTTCTGGTTTCCCTGGTGCCACAGGCATTGGGGGTATTTTATTTCCTGTATTACCTTTTTCATAATCATAGATTATACCATACATGTCCCAAGCTGCGGAAGTGTAAGAACCAAAATTACCATACCCAGCACCCTTATTTAAATTTACACCATTAACCCATTTTAAATTTTTACTATCTAACCAATCTTGAAAATCTTTAACATTATCAGGTTTTATTTTCTTTTTATAATCATAACTTATAGAAGTTTCATCACTTTTAGTATGACTTTTACCAAAAGGGTTGTTTTTATCAAAGTATTTTGTATCTAATTTTAATGGTCTAGGGTAATTTTCCTCTTGTCTAACATTAACATTATAAGAAGGGTGATAAATATTGTTTTTTGTATAATATTCAGATTCTTTTGCAATAATTTTAAATAAAAAATTTTCATTCCATTTATTTAATTCATTTTTATATTTTTGATATTTTTTTCTATATTCTTCTTCGGCTTCTTTAACAGAAGTTTTCCATTCCTCTTGATATATAATACTTAATAAATCAGTTTCTAATGCATCTTTATATTTAAAGTATTCCTGTATTACCCATCCAGGATTAAAAATATTAGTAGTACCAATACCTATACTATTACTATTATAAGAATTTCTATTAAATACTTTACTAATATCATTGCTTGTTAACCATTTTTTATCAATAAGTAAAATTGATCCATCCCACTTAGATAAACTTTTTAAGTTATTAAACTTATTCAGCACCTTATTCCAATTTAAAATATACCCCTCAAATTCTTTATGTAACGGATTAACTCTTTTATCACCCAATTCCGAATCCTGTTTCCAGGTGTATACTACCCCTTTATACTTTGAGGAGCAATTACCCATATAACAATCTGAGAATTTAGTTACTTCACACCAATCAATAGATGGATCCAAACCAGATATACTACCACCAATTATGTTTTTAGGTTTGCATGGTACATTAATAGTACCTGGAATCATATCTAATGATAACTCACTATTGGGATTTATTGGATCTGTGTCTAAAGTTTGCACTTCATTTAAAAAAACCCTTTTATATTGAGATTCCGATATAATAATTTTTCTACTCATACTTTATTTTGGGGATAAAACAAATATTCCCGAATCCTTTTCTTGATCTTTAGATTTTTGTATCACAATATCATATTCATTAGGATTAACATTTATTGCCTTATAAACATTTTTTTCATATTTAGGGTTAAATTTACCAGCTTTACCTTTTGTATTATCTAATAATGGTGCAACACCCTTCCCTTTAAACCTAAATTTATTATTCTTAACTTTTTTAATCCAACCTATATGATTATTATCATCACTAATTATTTTATAAACTTCTCCTTGAACCGCATTAGAAACTTTCTCAGGCATAGGTATTTTCCATGTTTGTAATAAAGTATCAATTTTACCTGACCACCCTTCTTTTTCATAAACATTATAAAAATTACTTAAACACCACTCAATACGCTCAATATATTCTTTACCTGTATGAGCATTACCACCCTTATCATCAAACTCATAATTTTCTAACTCTCGTCTCGTTTTACCATTTTTAGACAATTTAATCATACTATTCAAAAGTCTTCTACAAACCGCTTTATTATTAATAATGTCAACTCTATCTAGTTTCATACCTAAGACACTTAACCCACCTCTTTCAGATTCTATGTCGGATCTAGATTTATTAAAATCTTTTTGATCCATTCCTTGTCCTTTGGCTTCTGTACCTGTACCACCTCTTTTTTTATTTAATGAACCATCATCCTGCTTTTCGTTTTCACCTTCACTATCCCCACTTTTTTTATCGTTTTGGTTATTTATTTTTATTTCTTCAGGTTTGTTTTTTACTGGTTCACTCTCTAACTCCCCTTTAATTTGTTCAGGTTGATTTTTAGTATCTAAAGTTGGGGCGTTTTTAAACATATCTAATGACTTTACCCAATCAGAAGTAGGTAATGGATTTCCATTATCATCTAAAACCTCTTGATTTACAATTGTTTTACTAAGTTTATTGATATCGTCAGAGACATCTTCATTTAAATCAACAGATTCATTCTTATTAGTAAATTTTTTAATTATCGCTTTTAGAGTTTCCTCACCAACAACACCATCTACCTTAAGTCCGTTGTTTTTTTGGAATTCTTCTACTTTACCTTTAGTAATATTACCGAATTTATTGTCAACAGGTTCTATTTTTAAAAGGTTTTGTAATGCACCAACGTCTTCACCTTTGGATCCCAATTTAAGAACATTTCCCTCAGATAAAACTTCTTCCTGTTCCACTAAATTACCGAACATCCTTTCTTCAGTAAATAAAGATTTAATCCTTTTTATTTCTTCATTTAAGTTATTAATTCTTTTCATAATAAATTTTTTTATATATATAATAAATATATCTAAATAACAAAAAATCCTCATCAAATTAATGATAAGGATTTTTTTTTTAAATTAAATAATGTTATTTTTAATTATAGATTATCATATTCACCACCACCAAAGATAGTCCTATTAGTTAACTTATCATCATCATCGTCATCATCATCGTCATCATCATATTCAGAATTATACAATAAATCCTGACAAAAAGATATTATTGATTGCAAATAATAAGATCTATCACGATCAGACATCTCCATCAAATCATTTTCAATATCATCAAATATTCCGTACTCACCCAAAGGAGAATCATCCTCAGATTCTTCAACAAGATTACCAGATAATCTACTTTCACCAAAAAGAGACTTAATTCTAACTATCTCTTCAGTTATGTTATTTATATTCTTTTTCATATTATATACTTTAATTAAATGTTAATAAAAAATCCCTTTTATATATAAATATATATATAAAAGGGAAAGTCTTATATTCGATGAAGGAATTCTAAAACACGTTTATCGCCCTATCAAACCTGAGCGTACATGTAATATCCGCCAAATCAGAAGATGAATAATCTAATGAACCAAAATCTGCGTCATTCAATTGCGTACCTTGTAGGATCCATTTCTGAACAACAACACCTGTTGGGTCTAACATCTCTAATTCTACGTCTTTCTTATAACCCGCTGCGTAACCTTGTCTACCTGTTACAGTTTCAGAGTGTAAACGTACCCATTCCATCAACGCTTGTGTTGCGGAAGGTCCGATAGGATCTCTAAATGTTACGGAAATAGATTCCCAATTAAATCTACCAATCACATAAGTAGATGTATTTAAAAATGGAATTTCCACTTCCTGACTCGTATATTTAGGTCTAGATGTTGTAGAAACCCACCATTCTTGAATTCCCAATTCATCTGGGAATCTCAAAATAAACCTATTCTTTCTTAACGGTTCGTAAGGAACAGGCATTCTCATTAATAAATCTGCCATTTTTTTCTTTTTTAATTCTTTGTTATAGTTATTATCTTATTTATTATATAAATATTCAGTTTTTAAAAAAAATTATTTTTTAATTATTATTCTTTTCTTTTTAGTATCTTTTGGATCTGATGTATCATAAATAATAAAATTAATTTCTGGGTATAAATTTTTTAATTCATTTCTAATTAAATCTTCTATAACTTCTACATTACTTTCATCATCATCACTAAATCCAACACTAATACCTTCAAATTCTTCATCATCTTTAATTTTAGATATTTGATTTACCACTCTGTCTACAAAACTTTTAAACGCAATTTTTTTACCCTCCTCAGGTTTAGTACCACTAACATCTAACCCAAATTGATTCGCAAATTCTACTGAAGATACTGGATGATAATCTTGTAAATTTAAATACTCATCTATTGTCAACCCATTAAGATTTTTTTCCATCTCTTTTCTTTCAGTAAAACTAAGTGCATTGTTTATTATAATTTTAATTCCTTCTTTAATTGCCTGTGGTGGATTAGATCTTGCGGTAATAATAGAAAAGTCACTACCACTTATTAATGCCTCCCTAAATTTTTGAAAACTTGGACCTAATCTATTATGAGATAACGCATTTTTTGTATCGTTAATAAACGCATCATAATCTCTAAAATCTTTAAACGCTTGTAATATGTCGTTATTTGGGTATCTAAACTCAGATCCCAATTTATGTCTAATACTTCTAAATTGTTCTGTGGATACTGATACGGGTGCCCATACACCGACATTATTAAGGTTGTATTCTAAATAAATTCTTGTTGGCATGATTAATATATTATCATCCCAATCAAATGAATAAGATTTTTTTTTAAACTCCTTTAATAATTTATATTGTGATTCTGTAAGTTTAATATTCATATAATATAAATATTGTCTATAAATAAAAAACCCACCATAGGTGGGTTTTAAATTTAATTTTTAATATTTTTAAGCGAACACATTTGGTACGGTAAAAAGACAATTAGCAAAATCTCCACCTTTTTTCATTAATATTTGTGCCAATTCTTTGATGTCTTTAACATTAGTAAGTTCTTTCTCAGACATTCCTGCTTTATTTGCACAACATTTTGCCTTATCTAATGCAGATTCTCCTGCAAATTTAGGTAAACAATCGTCACTTTCATTTAAATACCTCTTTGCAATTCTACGTAAATCACTTTCTGAAAGTGTAATTACTTTTCCGTTTTTTTTAATTTTCATCTTTTTATTATTTTAGTCATTATTATAAATGGGGAGAAATTAATCTCCCCCATAGGTTATTTATTAAATATCATCAAACGATGCTCCTGTGTTAGTGATGTTGAACTCGATCGAAATGAATTCTAATGATCTCGTTGGTTTAATAAAGATTCTACCGTTAAGTTCGTTTCTATCAATAGACTCTGGTGTGTCATCCAATACAACTCTAAAGTCAGTTAAACCTCTCTCTTTTCTAATGTTATCCAAAATTGGGTTAACCAAACTTAAGAATTGATTTCTTACAACATCATCATTTTGTTCGAATAACAATCTGATTGACACCGCTGAAATAAGTTTTCTCGCTTGTAACAACAATCTTCTAACATTGATTCTGTTAAGTGCAGTTTCTTTAACTTGTAGTGTTTTATTACCGAAGATTACAACTCCTACATCTGAGAATGTCGCCATTGGGTTAATTCTTCCTTCGTATAAGTCATCTCTATCATCTAACTTAAGTTTAACTCTCGCTTTTATTGCGTTTGTCGTACCTCTATTTAAACCTGCCGCTGCGAACCAAGGGAACGCCACATTATCGGTAAGTGCGATGTTTCTCATAACTTCTAATGTAGGTGGTAACCATACATATCTGTTATTTTCTGTATCATTCATCTGTAACCACGGCCAGTATGTAGCGGAGTAGTTAGAATCGATTGCCGAATCTTCTATAATATCTACCGCTTCGTCTGGTGTAAGTACTTGTCCATCTGCATCTGTATCAGGTGTTGTGATAACATAAAGTGAATCCGCTCTATCAACCTCTACCATATCAACAGCGTTGTTTACTAAACCAATATTATCTCTAATGTCAATACCTGGTGTTGCGAATACGTTAATGTTAACCGCTTCAGGGTTGTTAAAAGTGTAAATACCATTTAAGTATGCGTAGTAGTCAGAAGTAATCCCTTGATCACCTTCAGTTGTCACAAACGTTGAGAATGTTCCATTTGTTAATCCTATAGAACCTTTAGAACCTGTTTTAGTATAATTGTCAGTATTAGTTCTTTGTAATCTATATACATCCCATCCGTCCCATCCACCGAATGATGTGAATGTGAATTTTCTTGCTGATAGTTTCTCATAAGGTCCACCTACCAAACTAGCTTCATTTGTAAACGCTGACACACCAACTTGTAGTGTAGGAATATAACTATCATCTCCTAAATTGACTTCCGCACCATTTGCGTTTACGTCTAAGTGGAAACCATCTGTTTTCCCTGTAAATACACCGTTATTAACTGCGTTTTTACCTTTGTAGTCAAAGAAGTCTTGATCCACACCAATTTCAGAATTTAAACCTAAATAAGTTCTTCTTAATTGTGCGGTAGTCAATGATGATGGATATTCTGTTTTATATTCGATTTTTGGTGGTAGAGAATTTCTACTTCCAATATAAGTTCTATTCAATACACCTTCAAACCCTGCAGGTACTCTACTTGCTAAACTAGGATCGTTTTCATCATACAACTCAACCATAATATATCTACTTCTCAATGGATATTCTCCGTTAGATGTACCAATCTTTCTACCGATATATCCTGTTGCGTTTACATCTAAAGTAATGTTTGAGAATTTCTCTACTACATTAGGGTTAGCGTCAGTATCATTAAAACTTCTAACTAATAAGTCAAATGTTCTATTATCGGGTCTGATATTAACGATTGAGAATTTAACGTCTTCATTCGCTGCGTTACCATCAGATATTGTAATGAATCTAAATAGTCTTTGTAACGTTGCACCAGTTCCTGTACCCATTAGTTCTGAAAGAACCCAAGGTGATGCCGCAGATTTCCATTGTTCTTGATAGTTATTTAAGTTACCTGTATTAGACGAATCTCCACTAATAGTGTTGAAGTCAATATCTAAACCTCTAACTTGATTTTTAGCGATTAAGTCTACCAATACATTTTCATAGATTTCCTCAACCCATAATTCAGTTTCTTTATCTTGTGCAGAAGAACCAAATACTCTAGGTAAATAATTCTTTTTAGTTCTATCCATAGATACATCATAACTAAATGTACTACCATTTGTTGCAGTACCACCAATAGTAAATGATGCCAATGCATTACTTTTTATATTTGTAGTATTACTCATTGTTGTAGAGTTACCTGTAACTTCGAATACCAACTCCTCATCTGAGTTGTAAGTACCTCTAGATCTCAATGTCGCAATAACACTACCATCGATGTCTGTTAAACAAGTTGCAGTATAACTAACAACAGTACCTGTAGTGGCACCAGTTACGTAACTTCCTGTAGTCCCTGTTTCAGTAATCTCCATATCAAAAGTACCACCACTAAAGTTACATCCTGTTTTAACATATTTTGGTGATGTTAGCGAAATTGTTGATCCAGTATCTAATAACCCTAATGTCGTAAATAATGAACTAATTTGTCCATCATCATAAAGTGCTTCTAAATTAGAATCTGACCAACTTAAAGCGACAGGGTTACCAGTTGTTTCAGCGGTATAAGTTAAAAGAGGTCCTGTATAAGTGGATGCACTCGCTACAGTATCTGGATCTTCTGCAGAATCTAATGTGATTGCCCATGCATCACCTGCTTTATACCCCGAATAACCTAAAATTCTACTAACATATAGTTGATTGGTTTGTGTTAAAAATGATTTGGCGATATAGTTTAGTTCGTACTTTTGGTATCCTGTTCCCTTAAACTTTTCAGTGTTAAGTCCACCAAAGTAACTAATAAACTCATCGTAGTTAGAGATAAATACAGGTTCAAACGCTGGTCCTTTAGGAGTTTCCCCCAACAACCCCAACGTTGTAACACCTACTTGTCTCGTAACAAATGTTAAGTCCTTTTCTGATGTGAATACACCTGGACTTACAAAAATTCTGTCTGTTGATGCCATTTAATTTTATTTTTTAAACTTTTATTATTAATTTCTTTTTATAATAAATATGCAGTTATTTTTGAAAAATTTTATTTTGTTGTTTTACAACAAAAAATAGTATGAATTTTATCATACTTTTGTCATACTTTCATATTTATATAATATGAAAAGGGATAAAAACTTAAAAATTACACCACAAACCCACAAACTTTTAAAAGAATATTGTGAAAAGAATGGTTTGAAGATGTTTGCATTTGTAGAAAAATTAATTAAAGAAACTTGTAAACCTAAGACTGATATGTATGGTGACCAGATTAACTAGTAACTGTTTTATATCCATATGCAGTTCCATTAAGACTAGATAGTTCAGATACAATAAAATTTAAATCATCTCTAATTTTAAAAACTAATCTTTCTTTTTCATTTTTCTTTAGTCTTAAACCTCCCCTATATTCTGATTCGTAACCATAGTTGGAAAACTTTAATATGAAGAAGTATCCACGATCATTATTTGAAAATGTTTGTACAATCTCAAAAGCTTCATTTGAAGTCAAACCAAATTCTGGATTCATATTACACATTCTTAGTAGCTCAAAATTTGAATTTAAATTATCCCCAATAAATATTTCACCGTATTTTGAACTTTCGTAAACTAATTGACATCCATTTGATAATGTTCCGTTTATTGCCCCAAACTCAAATAAATCAATAACATTTGTTTCTGCACCAATAAAAAAAGAAACTGAATTTATAATAATATCATAATCATTTTCCGATTCTATATAAAATTCTTGTACAGTTGTCGACCCATCTACTTTCATATCAGTAGTAATACCATCATTGTTTAATGTTAGTGGTTGGACGTATATTATATTTTGTACTTCTTCCCCTACTGGTGGAAAAGTAGAGTCAATCTCAAATAATAACCCATCTTTATTTACACTTGGAGATAAGTTTTTATATAGAATTTTACCATTTCTAGACATAATTAAGTTAAAACTCTTCTAAATCCGTACGCGATTGCATTAAATCCAGTTAAATTAGCACTAGGAGTTAAATTATCATTAACCTCTAAAACTAATCTATTTAATGTCGCTGATGTTAATTTTAACCCCCATTTAAATCCAAAGTTTCTAAAATCAAATACTGGAATGAATGCTTCGGAAGTACCAACAACGTTATTTGCTAAAAAAGCTGAAGCTCCACCACCAAAAGATGGGTTACCTTGACACAATCTTACAAACTCAAAGTTTGACACAAGGTTGGCTCCAATATTAATCTCACCATTATTATCTTCATAATAAAACCTACATCCATTTGTTAGTGCAGCTAAGTTGGCAAATTCGTTTAACGTAGCACCGGGACCCGCAATAATAAACGAAACTGTTGTGATATAAATGTCTACATTTGGTTCTGCTTGTATATAGAATTCTTGTGGTGTTGTAGAACCATTAACCCTCATATCAGTTGTTGTTCCATCATTGTTTAATGTTAAAAATTCTCGATATACAGTAATTTTTGTTTCTTCATCAGTTGGGGGATAGGGAGCCTCTTGTGTATATAAAAAACCTTGTGGGGATACTTTTGCTAAATATCCGTTACCTGAACCATCTTCTATATTTGTTCTAATTGACATATTTTATTAATATTGTTCTATGTATTTAATTGTTCTAGTACCGAACTGTACTGGCATATTAGTATTACCTGCTGGTGGTGTGACTGTGACTACTAATGAAGAACCTTTTTCTAAAACTAAATTTGCATCTAATTGATTAAATTGTCCTATTGGGAAAGAAAGTGTTGCCGCTAATGAACCACCTGTCACAGTAGAACCTTCTGCACCATATTCAATATCGGCATCTAATGTATTCGAAGAACCAAAGTTTTGATTTAAAGCAGGAATTGCAGTACCACTAGATATTGAAGTAGGGTTTCTATACCAATTAACCCTAAACATATTAGGTGAACCACTTGCCGTAGCTTCAGCAATTAAAAAGAAAGATCCCAAAATTAACTGAGAGTCTTCGTTATTTTTAATATAAATTAAAGCACTTTCACCTGCGGTTGTTGCGGTTATAATAGGGGTACCAATAAAAAAGGCTTCACCTTCTTCCGCTGCGTTTTGGAAAAGTGTCTCACTAATATTCCTAACTAATAATCTATTTGTTCTATCGACACCCGCTGAGTTACCTTTACCCGTTCCGTCTGTTATTTCAAATCCCATTTTATTTTATTTTTAATTTTTTATTATGTTAAATCGGTTGTTAATTTATGTAAGTTTATACCAACACTTATATCAATACTAGTATTACCAGGAGGTGGTGTTATAAATACACCGATACTTGATCCTTTAGGTAATATGGTTGAAGCATCTTCTGAGGTTAAACTTTCAGTTGGTGCTACAGTCGCTAAATAAGCAGAACCACCAGCTAATAAAGCTCCTTGTTGCCCAATTTCACTATCTGAATCAATTGTGTTAGAAGAGCCAAAATTTACGTTGTTTATTGCCAATGGATTTCCAGTACCACTAACCATACTTGTTGGGTTTTTATAAATAATACCTGTGACAAAATTTTCAGTACCACCAACACTCTTTTTAACCCCAATTAAAAATCTTGTTATTACTAAATCTACATCTTCATTATTTTTAAAATATAATACCGCACTTGTTCCTGATGTTGTTAAATTAACAAAACCAGTACCTATGATATATGCCTCACCTAAAAGAGCTTCTTCTTCTCTTTCACTTCTTGTTGTTGACTCCACAAAAAGTCTATTAGATTTACCTACTCTAGCTCTTCTATTACTACCTGTTCCGTCTTGTATTTGAAATCCCATATCTATTTAATTTTATCCTGTTGCATCATCATACCACCAATGTGTTACAACTAACGCTTTTGTTGATGTAACCCCTGATGGTGGTGTTATTCTAAACCCAATTGATGTACCTTTTGGTAGTCTTCTACCTAATGGTAAAATAATTCTATCAATAGATTGTTTAATTGGTTGTGCAGCACCAGTACCATTAGTTATTGTATCACCCTCGACACCTCTGTAATTAGTTGATTTTGGTGTATTAGCCGAACCATGATTAGAATTAGAAACACCCGCATTTAATTGATTTGTAATTGTTGTACCTTCAGTTGGGTTTCTCAATACTGTAAATGTCCAATCTTGATCAGATGCCGCACCAATCGCACTACCTAAAATAAGTACACATCTATCTAATACAAAATCTCTATCATCATTGTTTTTAATATATAGTACACCTGTTGTTGTTGCACCAGTAAAAGAAACGGTACCTGAAGCAATTTGATACCCTTCTCCTTTTGTAATTGCATTATCTTCTTCACTAATAGTTACCGCCTGTACTAAAGCTCTATTTTCACCAGTTACTTTTAATTTTACTTTAGTACCTGTCCCGTCTTGTATTGTTGTACTCATAATTTAACTTTTTATTCTCCTGTATTAAATGATTCTGGTTTATATCCTTGAAAACCTGTATAAATTTCTAATGGTTCAGCACCATTTGGTATATATGTGACTGCTAATGACGCACCCTTTTTCAATGAAAGATAAACCGTACCAAACGCTCTTCCTTCCTTTGGATGTGTCTGAAATAAAACAGGAGTCCCAACACCTGTTACTGTTTTATTTGGACCCGTTGCTTTATAAACTGTTAAATCAAAAGTTTCACTAGAACCCCCTTGTCTATTAACTATTTCTACAGGACTTGCATCTGAAATTAAACTTCCTCCAGTTGGGTTGTAATAAACACTTAATAATGGACCAACACCAAAAGTAGTTCCAGATGCACCCGCAGTTCCAACAAACCAAGCGCCCAATACTATATCAGTATCTTCATTATTTTTAATGTATAATATTGCGTGTTCTGTTGTAGAACCAGTTGTTATAGAAATAAATTGTGTGTTCACATTAAATGAACGTCCATTACGAACTGAGTGTTCAAACTCATCTTCTGTTACACCCCTCATAAACAAACGGTTATCTTGATCTACTTTTGCAGAAAACCCTTGTCCTGAACCATCTTCAATTGTTGTTGCCATAGTTTTTTATTTTTAATCTAATTCATCATTTTCAAAAATGTTATCATCTATAATCATATCATTTTCGTGTGCTTTATACATATTACTAATTCTTAATTGATGAATTAGTTTTTGTGTTAAACTTATTTGGTTTAGTAATATACTTTCTTGATCACCTAAGTTTTCAACAATTACATTTAATTCACCTGAAGTAGAACTTAAATCTACTAACTCACCATATGATAATATTTGTTCTGCCATATCTTATAATTATCTTTTTGCAATTAAAATTATTGTTAAAGTTCCATTACCCGCATCAATTAAATTTATTCTAATGTATTTACCACTAAAATCATTTTTTTGTATTGTTAAGGTACCTGAACCACTATCTAAATTATAAACTGTATCATTTATTGGTATCCAATTGACGTTATCAGAACTTTGTTCTATAGTAAATCTATTAGACCCACTTAAACCAGTAGTATTAATTTGAAAAGAAAATTTGTTGTACTCCGCAATATTAACACTAGTGAACGCAGTTAAACCATTACCTAAATTATAATTATTAGCTAAAGTTTGTTCTACGTAGTTTCTTTGTGGTAAAAATGCCATCTTTTCTATCTTTTTAAATAAATATCAAGTTTTCTTGATTTGTTATCATTAATTACATTTGCCACCATTGTCCTGTACCTGTATTAACTAATATAACCGCCCCACCATCAGCGGATAACTCAAAAGAAGAAACTACTGATGTTGTTATTATGGTATCTGAACCTGCCGCCTGTATTGTTATTGGATTATTAAATGAATTAACCCCAATATCTTTTATATCATATCTTAATCTTCCTGAAGAAACAGAATCAGGTAAATAAAGTGTTACTGTATTAGTAGAACTATCTATACCAATTACATCGTCAGTTGTTGTGGCGGAGTAAGTTGTTCCTGTAACTGTTGTAATATTATTACCTATTGTTTTAACATCTCTATATTCTACATCACCTGTAGAAGAATTTCTACCTAAGATTTGTATTAAATCATTATTTTCTGTAGGTGTTGTTGTGATAGTAATAAAATCTGCAGATACACCGCTAAATACTGTTAAACCACTACTAATTATGGTTGATCCTGTTACTATTAAGTTACCATCATAATCTAAGTTACCTACAACAAAAACATTACCTGTAACTTCTAAATCACCATCTAAACAAGTTTTTCCAGTGACTGAAAGAGTACATCCAGTTCCTCCTGTGGTTATAATATCTACATTACCATTTGTTGTAGTATTACCATTTTGTAAAGTATTACCTGTGATATTAAAATTACCTATTTGTGTGGTATCACCATAAATTGTTAACCCACTAAATGAAGGTGTATTTGTTTTATCCCAAGTTTGATTTGAATTATTCCAAAATAAAATATCTAAGTTATTTTCTGTACCTGCGGAATAGTTTACTTGTTGTATATCATATAAGTAAGGATATCTATTAGGTCTAACGAAAATAGAACCATTAGCATTTGCGTATATAACAATAGCTATTTCTATTTTTAAATTAGGTGCTTGTGGTTCTACTTTAGTAAGTCCACCAGGAATTGTAGGTGAAACCCAAAGAATGTCACCATCATTCCAAACCTCACCATATGGTGTACCTGTGGTGTTAATTCCCCTAACTAAACCAAATTCTGTTACATAACCATCATCACCATTAATAATATCTTCTGTTGCAATACCCAATGTAAATTTAGGAGGTATTGTACCATCCGCAATCATATATTCACCTAATATCCTACCTGACGCACCTAATGTTCCTGCCGCTCTAACAACTCTACCATTACTAATTGTTGCACCACTTTGATTTTTAATATAATAATATTTTTCTAAACCAATTTGTTGAACAACTTGTCCACCATACATTCCTAATGAAAGTGTACCATTATCATCATCCCAATAGATTCGTCCTTGTTGATCGGTAGGTAATGAAGCACCTATATTTCTAAAATCAATATAATCTGTAAATAAAGAGGTTCCTGAGACATCCACCAAATAAGTGTTACCTGTAACATTTAAATCACCATTAACTGTTAATCCACTAACTTCATTAAATGTAACACTATATGTATCACCATTATTTTCTACAATGGTAAATGTGTTATTATTGTTATAGGTAAATCCTGTTATAAATGTATCTGTGTATGGTATAGAATATGTAGATGGTGAAACATCTTGACTATATAATAAGTTTATTAATCCACTATTTGTATTATCCGTTGGTTGTGTTAATGTACCCCCTGTTACATAAGTGTCATTTAAATCTAAAGAAGACATATCGACACTAAAAGAAGGGAATCCATTTGCCCCTGAATATGAAATTAATGCAGTACCATTATCATATGTACCACCAGTGACATATCTATTATTCGAATTAAAGTATCCTAAATCAATTAAAGATCTATCAGTGTAGTAAGGTGAGTAGTCTGAACCATATGTTAAACCACCAAACGCGGTTTTATTTGATGATAATGTCGCAAAATCTGTGTTGTTTACAGTAAACACAGTACTGTCACCACTACCATCCCATCTCATCTGAACTGATGTTCCACTAGTAGTGAACTCAATAGATGATATCTCACTTACACCTGTAGAGTAAATTTGTCTTGTAGAACTATTACCCATTTCGATATCTCCATTAACTGTTAAACCTGTAACAATATTAATAGAAGTACTAATATCTACACCGTCATTTCTATTTAAAGTAAATGTGTTAGCGTCATTATATGTGAATCCAGTTATGAATGTATCATTTAAATCTAATGTACTTAAATCTACATTATATGATGTACCATCATTTTTATCAAATGTTATTAAGGCAGTACCATTGTCATAAGTTCCACCAGTAGTAAATGTATCAGTTACTCCTGTTATATTATAAGAGTTAAATCCATCATTACCTACAATTTGTATAGTTTGATTATTATCGTTATTTGATGAACTTTGTGTTACAGTACCGCCAGTACTAAATGTATCATTAACGTCTATTGTAGATAAATCTAATGTATAAGAATTTCCATCGTTTCTTGTAAATGTCGCCAATGCAGTACCATTATCATATGTAGATCCAGTTGTAAATGTGTCAGTTACTCCTGTTATATTTACAAAATTACCATCGTTTCTTAGTAAAGATATTGTGTCTGTGTTGTCAATGTAGGTACCTGCAATAACATAAGTGTCTTCAGAATCAATAACAATAGTATCACCACTTAAATTTATTGTTGTGTTAGTACCACCACTTAAAGAATGAAACTCAAAGTCATTCCCTACTTTTTGTTTAAACACACCTTGTCCTATCCCAACATTTGATGCGGTATTATTTTGTGCACCTAATGAGAATAAAACCCAACCACACTCTTTATTGTTTCCAAATAAATCCCCACCAGTTTCGTATTCAACAGGTATTGTAAACCAACCTGTATTATCGATAGTTGCTGCACTTACACTAAATAGAACTACTTTAGAAGCATCATCATTTTGTTGTATGTAGATATTGTCACCAACCTCTAATGCGGATAAAATAAAACTACTATCAATATTATTATTTGTGAAATCACTTACATATATTTCTGTTACCGCACTTAGAACACTATTATTTAATCTAAAAAATTTAGAAGATGGATCAGCTTCTGTTGTGTTAGAACTAAATTTCCAAGGTAATGAAACTGATGCACCACCCCCACTCACTATAGTATCAATAGTAATAGAGTTACTACCATTATCTGTTAAAGTTATATTTGTTCCTCCACTAAGTTGTAATACTTTTTGTGAATCGTTTCTTGTGATTTCTAATACATTAGAAGTTACAGATGATCCTGTTACAAACGTATCTGTTATACCTGTAACATTGAATGTTCCACCGCTAGTATTTGTAAACGTAATAGTGTCTGTAGACTCATTATAAGTACCACCAGTCACATATGTATCAGTAATACCTGTTAAGAAACCACAAACATCGAAGGTTGTACCACTATTTGTTGTGAATGTAACACACCCATTAGATGGGTTATATGTTCCTCCCGTTACATTTATGTCATTATCTGAAAATAACGCTGCAGAATTTGTTACAGTAAATGTACCTCCAGTATTATATGTAAATGTTAATTGTGAACTTGCAACATCTGCGTTACCGCTAACTACAAATGTATCTCCACTTACTGAACTAATTAAAGAACTTAAATCAACATCAAAAGTAGTCTCAGAAGAATTACCTACAAAGTTTATTTCATTTGTACCAATATTATATGTACCACCACTAACAAAATTATCTGTAACTCCTGTTATATTTACAAAATTACCATCATTTCTTAATAGAGATATAGTATCTGTAGAGTCAGTATAAGTTCCTGCGATTACGAATGTATCTGTAATTCCTGTAACATTAAAAGTACCCCCACTATTATTGGTAAAAGTAATTGTATCAGTATTGTTATCGAAAGTACCTCCAGTAACAAAGGTATCTGTAGTTGTAATACCGCTTAAGTTAGAACCATCACCATAATAAGTAATTCCTGATAATACTGAAATTGTAGACGTTAAATCAACATTATCATTTCTAGATATTGTAAATGTATTTACATTATCATACGTAAAACCAGTTACAAAAGTATTTGTGTCAGGTGTAATAGTATTTACATCACGATATTCTACAAGTCCTGTTGAGCTATTTCTAGCTAATATTTCTGTTGCACTATTATTTAAATTTGGTAAATTTGTTAGTGTTATTGTTGTAGCGCTTGTTTGTTTTAATATTGTATCTCCTGTTAATACATCAATTCCTTGTTGGAATATTGCAGTGTCATTAATTGTTATTGGTGAGCATCCATATATGTTAGATGTGTAAATTCCTGTACAAGCACTTAGAGGTCCATTTACAGTTAATCCACTTAAAACAGATAATTGACCATCTACTATGGTGTCATCCATAATTCTATTGGTATAACCTTGATTACCTATAAGAATTTCATCGTTTGAGTATACCCCTATTAATTGTACATTTGTTCCCCCAGTACTTGTTCCTTGTAGAAAATAATCATTGTCTCTTAACCCTATTGTTCCATTGTAAACATCTAGTGAATTATTAATAGATGTTAGACCACTTATGTTTGTTGTACCTGTGACTAATAAATCTCCATTTATTGTCAATCCTGACATTGTACCTATATTCGTACTAAGATTAACGTCATCGTTTCTTCTAATAGTTAAATTGTTGGAATTGTCATATGTGAATCCAGACACAAAAGTATTAGTGTCGGGAGGTATAATTACATCAAAAACAATTTCATTAGTATTAGGGTTAGATAAAGTAACATTTGTACCACCACTTATTTTTAATACATCAAAACCATCATTTCTAGATAAAATAGCCTGATTAGAACTAAATGTTGTTCCTGTCACAAATGTTGTTGATCCTGTAAAAAGAGAAGAAACGTCTCTATATTCTACAGTACCACCAGTATTTATGACAAGTACTCTATCTAAACTATTATCATTAGTTATATTATTAAATGTTAAACCATCTAATAATATCATTCTATCAGTAACTGTAATTGGTGAACAACCCCCTATAAATGAAGTGTTAATAGTAAACCCACAATTATCTATATTTGCGTTAAAATTTATTGTATTTCCACTACATGCATATATGTTGTTAGTGTAGAATCCTGTACAAGCACTAAGTATGTCTTGCTCTACTCCTGTTACTATATAATTTTTCTTTATGTTAGAATTGTCACAACTACTCATGATATCGTTCCAGTTATTTCTACATCAGATGATAAATTACCATCCACTTTATTTACTTTAATATATAAATCATCACCATTATTTACTGTAAATGGTAATGTTTTTGTTACACCATTGACTTTAAATATTACTGAACTTGCGTTAGTAAAATTAGAATCAGTATAAGTTGCACTTACTTCTATTGGGATAGTAACACTACTAACCCCTCTATTAAATAAAACGTTGATACAAATACCTTTGTTTTGGTTATCAACGTTTATTTGATATGGTGCCCTATATAATTCCTCACTAATCTCATAAAATTGTATACCTCTACTAACTGCAGGTGTAACAACAAAGTCTTCTTCATCTAATAAATACCCCATCATTTTGATTGTGAACAACTGAACGTAATATTTTCTTTCATCTAAATTAGTAATTTGACTCTCATCACCGATACTATCTAAAATTAATGGTATCGGATGTCCATTAACCCTAATATATTTTTCTAATGATGAAAATGATGTCAACATTTTTCTGTTCATTACATTTAAGTCTCTCATTCTATTACAGAATAATCTAACTTCATACATTATGTCTACAGATATAGGTTGTGGTATTTTATATATGTCATACCCCTTCCTATTACCGTCCCAAGTGGGTATCTTCATATATGTGAATGTTGGTCTACCTGGTATATTAAAAGATCCTGCATAGTTTGTTCCTTGTTGTGCGTCAGGTTTTCTTACTATTGTTATAAAAGGTAGTTTAACATTTTTATCTATATCAGAATATTGCCAAGTTTTAGAAAATTCTGCCCACCTTTGAGCAGAAAGGAATATAATAGGAACTTTTTCACCCGCTAAAGACAAATCAATATCGTTAGTAATATAATTTATCATTTCACCATCCATATCTTCGTGTAAGATACCTTTAGGTAAGTACGTACCTTTATTGGCTATATCGTCTAAGATACTTTGTCTTTGTTCAAACCCTTGTTTATGTGGGGTTATTTTTAAATCTTTTCTATAGTTCTTTGGTAATCCCATTTTATCTTCCGTCAAATTCGTCTAAGTCAGTTGGTACACAAGTTATAGTTCTATAAAATCCTTTATACCCTACTATAGTATGTGCATTATCTGCGTTTACTCTACCATCATTAGAAACAGTAAAATATTTTATTTTTGTTTCAGTTTCGGGATAACCTATATAATCACCATAACTAATATCTACACCTAATTCATCTAATTGATCCTGATAAACACCAATAGTGATGTTACCACGTTCTAAATATCTCATAGAACCATCAGAATTATAATTTTTGTTTGTTGGTGCTGCGTAATTAAAATTAACTGGAATTTCCACAGGAGGTTTAAATCTTATTTCTCCTTTACCCGTTTCACCATATATATCATCATTGGTTATTTGTTCCCTATCAACTTGATAAAGTATCACCTTTATGTTGATGTCTCCCTCCAACCATTCCCTACCAAAACCTATTTCTAATTCGAAATCTTCCGCAGAAAAAAACTTATTTAGACGTTCAATAGGTACTCTTCTTTGTTGTGTCATATTTCTTTTATAGATAAATATTTATTTTTAGGAAAAAAATCCTTATAATTATAATTATGTTGGATGTTAAGGATATTAAAAATCTTGACTGTGAGGATTTACTTGTCACATATGAGGGTAATAACCCCTATATAAAGTATATGAAAAAAAAGTTTCAGACAGAAAAAAAATATTTTCTTACCAATAATCAATCAAAATATATTAAAAAATATTTTACATTTGAACCTAAAACTCTTAATAAGGTAATTGAGTTAACAAATTATTTTGCGGAGGAATTAAAAGAAGAACACAAATTAAAAATACTACCAAAAAAAATATTTGCAGAGACCTTATTGGCGGAATCAGATAAAGCAATTCATGTAATCTGTAAATTATACAAAAATCAAAAAGATGTTAAATTAATTTGGGTACCTAAGACACAAATATTAGATGATATACATTATGAAGATGTAGAGGTGGATATTGACTTTGAAAAGTATCAAAAAATAGATAAAAGGGGGTGGAAGGCGTTTAAACATCAAGAAGATGGTATAAAGTTCTTATTAAAGAATAAAAAATGTATTTTGGCTGACGACATGGGGTTAGGTAAAACTTATCAGTCCATTGTAGCTGCGTTAGAAAGTGGTGCGGAAAGAGTTTTAATTATTTGCCCTTCATCACTTAAAATAAATTGGATGAGGGAAATAGAAAACTTTTGTAGTAAAGATGATGTCTCTATCATTACAGGAAATTACTGGAACCCTAAAAGATTTACAATAGTTAATTACGATATACTTAAAAATTTTCATACTGTAGAAGAAAGAAATAAAAAATATGAAGATTGGGAATTAATGAGAGATATTGTGAACTTTAAACCTGATCTGTTAATATTAGACGAGGCTCACTATATAAAGAATCATAAAAGTAAAAGGGGTGCAATTTTAAAAGATTTATCTAAAAATTTCGGTTGTGACAATGTTTGGTTGTTAACTGGTACTCCTATCGCAAATAGACCTATGGATTATTATAATCTTCTTTCTATTATCGATTCACCGATAACCAACAATTGGGTACATTATGCAAAAACATATTGTGACGGTATGAGATTTAGAAAGGGTGGTAAATACGTTTGGGTTACAAAAGGTGCATCAAACTTAGACGAATTAGCGTCAAAGACTAAAAGAACTATTCTTAGAAGAAAGAAAGAGGACGTATTAGATTTACCAGAAAAATTAATCACTCCTGTTTATTTAGAATTAGAGAACGTTGTTGGTTATAAATCTGTGTGGGAAGATTATTTAGAAAAAAGAAGAATAGATGGTAAGAAGGGTAATCCTGCGAAAGACTTAGTAGAGATGACACTACTTAGAACTTTTGTTGCAATGGAAACTGTACCATACTCAATAGAAAAGGCGGAAGAGGCATTAGAATTAAATAAAAAAGTTATTATCTTTTGTAACTTTAATGATGAAATGGATGCGTTTATTAGACACTTTGGTAATAAGTGTGTTTGTGTTAGAGGTGGTATGACAGATAAACAAAAACAATTATCTGTAGATAGATTTCAAGAAGATGATAGTTGTAAAGTTTTTGTGGGACAGATTAAAGCTGCAGGTGTAGGATTAACACTAACCAAAGCGGAAATAGTTATTATGAATTCATTAGATTGGGTACCTGGTAATCACGAACAGGCGGAAGATCGTGCTTATAGGATAGGACAAAAAGAAACTGTTAATATTTATTATATGTTAATGGATGATACTATTGATACTTTAGTATGGGATATACTAAATGAAAAGAAAAAGATTATTGGAACCATTATGGGGGAAGATGATATAATTACAGAATTTTTAAATAAAATAGACAATGAAAGTTAAAGTATTTTCGATGAAAGGTTGTCCACATTGTGATAACTTAAAAAATCAACTAAGAGAGAGTAATATCGATTTCTTAGAATTAGATGTTGATGAACATGAAGAATTGTATGAAAAATTTTCTAAGAAAGTGGATAATGAATTTTTACCTGCAATTATGATTGGTAAAACTGCCTTTGTTCCTGATAGATCATTCCAAACGATTAATGAAGCGGTAGACTTAGTTAAGAAACACCTTCAGGTGCTTTAGTGTCGTGATCACCATTTAGATTAAAATTCCAGTTTTCGTTACTATTCTCATCGATTGCGTCACCTAACATATTGATAACTTTTTCATGATCTTTATCGTTGATTCTAGCAGAGAAAGCCTCTTGCCTACCATAATCAGTCATTAATGTATTTCTAACTTTTTCTAATTGATTTCTAAGTTTTTTGCTTTCTACATTCTCTAATGCAGACTCAACATCTCTTAAAGCAGAAGAAAGGTGATTTAATGCCTTTCTAGCCAAACCTAACGCAATCTCATCTTTTGCGTCATATACATCAGTACCCTCAAAACCATTAGGATTGTTTAATGGTTTATAACTATGGCTAGTTTCTTCTTTTAAAATTCTTTTAATTATTTTTCTCATCATATTTTTCTTCTACCTTTCATATAAATATCGTAGTCATTTTTAAATTCTCTTGGTTGATTGTGCCAACCGTCCCCCTCATCTTCAAAGTCTCGTTCTCTTTTATAATTACCTTTACTGTCTACACTAACCAAATCTAATTCTTCGCTACTATTAAAATTATATTTATCGTTCAAACCTCTAATTTTACGAACATACTCAACTGTCAGTTGTTCTATTCTTAATTTATATTCTTTTGTCAATTTCTCTGCCTCCTCACTAAAACCTTTTACATCTTTAACTGCCTCTTTAACATCTACATATTCATATCTATCACCCCTACCTAATATCTTACCTTCCTTATTATAATAACTTTGGTGCCTGTCACCACCAAGATCATCTAAAATTGATCTTTGGTAGTCTTTATGTGCGTCATCCCCAAAATTACCATGTCCTTTTTTATCTACATCCTCAACCCTCATATTAGCGAACATATTCCAATGTTCGGGATTAAAATAAAAAATAATCTTTTTACCAATCTCAGGTATATATGCCTCCCAACTATATTTTTTATGTGCAACACGTAATTCAGTGGCAGGTGAAACACTTATTTCTGGTGAAGTTAAATCATCATCGTATTTATCTATTTCATCGTCTGTGACCTCGAGTAATATTTTTCTAATAAGATTTTTCATCATTTAATAAATATTAAGATATTTATAAATAAACATTTTACTATGCCAAATTCTTTAAACGATAATTTAAAAGAGGAATTATTTACTCAGATAAAACATAGATTAGGTGCACCTATCAGAAAAATTGAGTTGGATTGGGATCAAATGAACTCACTATTAGACACTGCAGTTGAAGATTATGCACAAAGGGTACAAGATTGGTTAATTGAAAATCAATGGTCATCATTGTTGGATAAAGATGCTACTAAAGTAGATATCGCATTTGCATTGACTACAAGATCATTAGATTTCGAAAGTAACTTTTCATACGCATATTCTAAACAAGTGGGTTTACAACAGAGAGGTCCTTGGGAATTAAAGAAGGATTACGTAACCATTGTTAAAAACCAACAAGTATATCAAATACCGAAAGGAAGAGAAATAAATGAAATATTATGGATTACACCTAACTCTACAGATCACGCACTTTATTCATTTGCAGGATTTGGTGACTACGGTTTTGGTGGTGGATTCGGACAAGTACCATACGCAGGATGGGGACAAGGTGGTGGATTAGGAAATGGTGGGTTCTATATCGCACCAGCGTTTGACGTATTATTAAGAGCACAAGATTTCAGTCTTAAGTCTAAACTATTAAGAAGTGAGTTATCGTATAAAGTAACCGCAGGACCTAATGGTACTAGATTATTACACCTTATGCCTATACCAGGAAGTAGATTATCTTTCGCGGGAGCGGGATTAGTAAATAGTCAAATTGGACTTGCAGGAACTAAAGTATGGTATCACTATTACGATGTTACTGACGAAAATAAAGATCAATGTTTAACGGATAATCCCGATATTATTAAATTACCAAATGATGTTCCATTATCTAAGTTACAATATTCACAACTTAATGAACCCACAAGAGTATGGATAAGAAGATATTTAACTGCGTTATTTAAAGAAGCATTAGGTAGAGTAAGGGGTAAGTTTCAAGGGGCATTAAAAGTACCAGATGCAGAGTTAACTATGGATTATGATAGTTTACTTAATGAGGGTAAAGAAGAACAACTTAAATTGTTAGAACAATTAGATCTTAGATTAGAAAGATTAAATAATGTTAAACAATTAGAACAAAAAGGATTAGAGGCGGAGAACCTAAACAAATCATTGAGTTATCGACCTTTGGGTCTTTACGTCATATGAGAATTCATCATCTATTCCGTAATCCTCAAACATATATGTGGGAGAGATACCGATCTTATTCCAAAATTCTAATTCTTCATCTGTGATAGTTAGTAATTCATCTAATTTATCTTGATCAGTATCTTTAAATGGTTGTCCCGATGTTAATTCTAATTCTTGACGAGTATAGTATTTTCTATCAGAAGGATTAGATACTAGTATTTCATCTCTAACTGATGGGTCAAAACAAACTAATAAAGGTTTTACTCTTTTATTAAAAGCATCTAAATATCTATCTACATTATATTCACCTGTTGCGTTAGGATCGTTTTCTATAAGATTATTAGGTATTAGTTCACAATTAAGTGCAACTACAGACTCTCCTAAAGATTGTCTATACGCCATATCTGTAGGTATACCTGTATTCGCCTCTTTATTTTTTGCGTCACTACGAACCCAGTTATCATCAGACCAAGACATTTCCCAACCATTCTTAAGTAAGAATCTTTTTTTCTCTTCGTAGTTATCATTTTCAGAAAAATACATCTCTATTTGGTTATCGTTCCACCCCTTCTTAGGTTTATTAATTTTTTGTACATCACCATGTGATTTCTTTGTGCCAGTATTCACATAGTATATTGTATCACCTAAATCCACATTTAACCCCTCACTAATAATAAGTTCCATATGGGCTTGCATTGCCATCGCACCGCCAGACTTATTAGTAGTATTCATCTTATTTTTATATTCTTCCACACTAATTCTAACTCTGGCTTTATTGGCAATCTTTGATAATGGTATTTCTTGATTATAAATCATTTCTACTGTTTCATAATATTCATTTACAAAACCATATCCGTCACCATCTAATAGTAGTCTAATACCTTTATCTATAAAATCTGCAATGTATGTTGGCATCTTTTTAGATTTAATGGAGTTACCTACTAACTTAACTTTACCATCTATTAAGTCTGCGTAATTTTTTCTTGCGAGGTTAATTGTTGCTTGACATATTTCATCTACATCTAACCCCATAACACCCTTCATATATTTGTCATTGTACTCGGCAACAACTGCATTCATACCTTTATATGTTTTACCTAATTTATTGAATCTATGATTACCATTTGAGGTATAAACAAATCTATCAACATTGTTTGGTACTGAGAAGTTGAATCCATCCGTATCACCTACTAAGGGTCTAAATCCTTTTGCATTAAAGAATCTAATCATATGTCTAAGGTATTGTCTCGCAGTACAAGTAATCTTTTCTCCCATATCAGTATCACCCCAAGGGAATACATTAGGTGCGGATATAGAACCGAACATACCATTGTTAAGAATCTTTAAAGGTAATTGTTTTTTATCATAATACGCAGATTTAACTTTATCCCCTTTCGCCGCATATTCATTCTTAAGTTCTTTGTATTTGTTACGATAGTCATAGTTGTATTGTAATAATCCTCTCATTGCACCCATTACATCACAATCTGTAAATACATCGTGTGTTAATTGTATTGACGGGTATAGAGACGCAAAGTCAAACTTAACTACATTTTGACTATATCCTACTTCTAATAGTTTTGATAATCCACCGATAAATCTTCTATTATCTAATGTATGTGGGATAGCAATACCATTTCTATAATACCAACCCAACATAAGAAGTTTCCATGTTGCTGCGGTACCCATAGTAGAAGATCTCATAAATGATGTTGGTAATACTTTAGATAAAAGATATGTTGCCTGATTAAAGATATCATCTACCTTTTCAGTTTCCCATAAATCGTCTATTAAATATCTTTCTACAACATCACAACCTTTTAACTTAATAGTTCCTTCTGGCTGTATATTATCTTTTATAATACCCCATTCACCATTCTCTTCATTTAACCAATAATCGTTTTCCTTATCTGCGTAAGTCTTACCGATCTTATCACCTTGTATGTAAACTCGATTAGGTTTTGCAGCATTAGAATATTTTGTAATGTATTTAAGTCCCGCTTGTTTTATTGAGGAGTTAATTGCCTGTGCTCTACGAACTGCGTGATATACATCCATAATGTTATATCCCCACATATGAGTTTGTTCGTAGTATTCCATCTCTGGACCCATCTTAAGAGTTTGTTTCTTTCTATAAAATGGTATACTTCCTAAAGTCTTTGCAACTTTCTCTATATTAATACCTAACTTCTGACATCTAATAACAAAGAAATACCAGTCAAAGTTCTCTGAGTTATAACCAGATATAATAGATGGTTTAAGGTGATTAATTATTTTAAAGAATGTTGTTATCGCTTCAGATTCTCTCGCATCTAAATCATCATCATTATCACCATCTATAGATAATACGTGTTGGAATCCTCTGTTATCTTTAACACCTATCTGAAATATTCTACATACGTGTGGATCTAAACCTGTTGTCTCTAAGTCGAATGAAAGCCTATGAACATCATCATATTCTTCCATACCTTTAAATAATCTTTTTCCTGTTTGAATTAAGAATTGTTCTGTTGGGTTAATCGCTAAGAAATTATCTCTGTGTTCTTCATCATAAACACCCATCTTACCCTCTTTAAAGAATTTTAACAAATCCCCATATGTTCCTTTACATTGAACTAGTATATTATAACCATTAGAAAGTCTTTTTACGTCATTACCATTCTCATCTTCTGTATTTAAAGGGATAAACTTAACTTTGTATTCCCTCATTTTTTCTTTTATAGTTCTCCTATCTCCATCGTAAAGTTTACTAATGTCAGGAGTTTTCATCCATAAGAATGGTCGTAGTTTATGTTTTTCTATACGTTTACCATTTTCTGGATCATGAATAATAAGATGAATTTTGTTTTCATAATAAGACGACTCAATACCGACTATGTATTTTTGTTCGTCATAACCTTCTAAATATTCTCTGATTTCATCTACAGATGCGGGCATAATTATATTGTTATTGTATTTTATATACAAATATAGTAAATATATTTCGTATTATCAATTATTTAGGACATTAATGTATAACTCATCTCTAATTGGTGCAATCAGAGTTCCTGTCCCATCTAAAAACGTTATTGTAAAATAACCATTATATCTACCCACTCTACTTGTTTGTAATTCAGTAAACTGATATGTGATATAGTATGTTGGAGTTTCAGTGTTTTCACAATTATTAGAAACCGCCATTTCAATATTTGCAGTAGAACACGCAATCCTTTTAACTTTAGTCTCAACATCGTACATTGTAAAGGTTATCGTAGCATTTTGTATTTTTTCGTAAAAATTACGAAAATCATTTCTACCATCATTAACTAATTCCATTTTTAGTTTTGGTAGTGTGCTATTTTTGTTTATAAAAAATTCCATAACATTTAAAAGTCTAATATTTCATATTTTATTTCAAATATTAAATCACCATCCCCTACAGTGGGAGTACTACCTGATATTTTATACACAAGATATATACTTCCATTAATTCCAGTAGCAACATTATTTCCAGCAATTGAAACAATTTCTTCTGTTGTACCTAGTGATACTAAACTTATAAGATTATTAATAGGACTTAATTCTGTTGCAACAGTTAGTACTGGCATAGTATCATAAGCAACAGTTGCATTTTTAAATTTACCAACTAATGTATTTAACCTTAAATATTTTCCAGCACCAACTGGTGGTATTAGTACTTTTACTGTATCTCCAGGTGCAGTACCTAAAAAATCTGCAGCAGTTACGGTTACTGTAGTTTGTAAATATTTACTATCTACTAAATTACCATAAATGGTTGTTGCTGAAATAGTTGTTGCAGATAAAGATTGTGTCGATGTACCTTCATCAGAAGAATTTCTTAATATTTCATTATTTACGTTAGTGTTACTATATAGTGATTTTCCCATTACTCAATTATTTTAAAATTTGTGTCATATATAAATCCTGACACTATAGAAGTATCGGTTACATTAGTTCCATTATCTACATTAGATGTGGTATTTTTAAAATAAATATTACCATCTGCTAAAGAACCAGCATTAAATGCGGTTGCTCCTGAAAAAATATTCTCACCATAAACTTCACAGTTTTTAACATATACTTCTGAGGTAGTACCATCTAATCCAAAGATTGGGTTAGTAGATGTACCTGATAAGGTTTCATCTTTAATTATTTTAACATTATCAAATTCTGCTAATAAATCATTATATATTCCTGCAAATATGTTACCAATTATATAATTACCCATACCAACAACAATATTGTTATCAGTATCACCACCCCTTCTTAATGTACTATTTTTAACTATTAATTTTCTAGTAGAAGAATTTCTAATAAGTAAATTTTGTTTGCTATACATATCACCTTCTAAAACTGTTTTTCTTCCAACACCACCACTTATATTTAAATAAATTACGCCCCCATCTGCAATCATATTTTTTGCTTTAACATATGTGTTTGCTGAAGAACCATAATTAGTAATTAATGCACCATATATGTTATTCAATCCAGTTAGTGTACTATTAGTAGATTCAATTAAATTAACATCCACATAAAAATTACCATCTGCCGTAACTAAATCTGTATTAATCGCTCTATATGTTGTTGTGCTAATCTTATTAGCCTTTAAATAGACATCTCCACTACTATTGTTAATAACAGCACATTGATTAACGCTTGTTGGTTCTTCTAATATTATATTATTTAAAATATTAAAGTTCGCATTAGACGCAGCGAGTGGGTATACACAAACACTTCTACCAATAATATTATCACATATTATTGTTGTTGAGTTTCCAGTTACTGTTGATTGTAATCTAACTGTTTCTGAACTACTGCTCGTAAAGGATTTTAAAGTTTTTCCTTTAATTGTTACTTGTTGATTAGATTGATTCCATAAAACTCTAGAACTACCATTACCATTGATTATTATATCTCCACATTCCATATATAAAGTAGTACCAGTACTTTGTAGATATACTGCATTAGTCGTAATTCCTGAATTTGTACAATTAATATTTAAATAACCATAAATTTCCGCATTAACTGCAACATTATTATCAGTTATAAAAGTATCGAGGTTACCTGAAAATACTACGTTAGGATAACTATAGATTTTTATACCATCCTTTAAAATAATTTTTTCACTGTAGTTACCAGGTCTAATTACAATTAAGTCACCAGTACCTGCGGATACTGAAGCTGCAGAATACGTTAAAAATGGTTTGTTTGCATCATTTAATGAAGCATTAGAATCATCACCATAAAAACTATCAATAAAAATTAAGTTACCTCTGTCTGAAGAAGAACCCGCATTTATTGTTGTTGTTAACGTACCACCCGTAGGGTTTGTTAAAGTTAGTGTGTTTGAAGAAAACGATACACTTTCTACACCTTTACTTTGTAGAAAATATAAGTTATCATCCATATCTTTTATGGTAAGTTCACTACCTTTTTGATTTGGCCCATAAAATCTAGTAATTAATCCCATTTCTTTTTTATTATAAATATAAAATTTTTATTCAAAGTAACCTGATACAAAATTACAAACAACAAATTCATTTACACAATTTGGATAAAAGTCTGTTATTACATTATTAATTTCTTGTCTTATTGTTGTAACATCTAAAGAACAACCATACAATTTAAATTTAGATACTGATCCCTCAAAGGTACCTGCGAAGTTATTTTGTATTACTAAATTTTCATCTTCTACATCTGGGCCATTCACTGTATTAGTTTCTAATAATCCTTGTGTACCACCACCCCAACTATAATTAAATGGAACTCCTTGTTGTTTCTCTCTATGTTCATTTAGTTCTTTAAAAATAAATTCATCGAAATCTTCTATTGTCCACTTAAGATAACCATTCACATATACAGTCAAAGAACCTTTTCTAGATGGTATATAATTTAATTCACACTCTTCAAAATACTCATAAGGTTTAAATCTAATTCCAATATGTGTCCACACATCAGTTTGTACTAAACCACTCATACTATAACATTCAACAATACTAGTTCCTGTAATATATTGTTCAGATACTGTAGTTGCGGTGGTATAACCACTAGTTGATCCTGTGTTACTACTACACCCACAACCACATTGTGTGTTACAATCTACAACTGTAGTTGCGGTAACTGCGGAACAAACTCCTGTCATCGTTATGGTTCTATACCCTATACTCCCATCGTCTGTAATTCTAAATCCTAATGCGTTATTAATAATATCTGCGTTTCTATCTTTTTGTTGTGTTGTTTCTGTAGTTACACCACTAAAACAACAACATCCTGCGGGTTGATAAACTAAGAATGGATTGTTTAATAATTCCGTAGTTGTTTCTTTTGGTGGTGGTAAAGGATACCCCGATGAAGTGGTATATCCTGTTTCACCACTAAATAAATCCCAAAACTTATTTTCTGATCTTGTACCCATATAAAAGAAGAATCCTTTATTATCGGGATACAAATTATTTAAAGTATTACCTGTACAAGATTCAGAACTTTTATTCAACCAAAATGTTGCAGTCCAACCATCTAAACAAGACTTAAGTTCTCCACCCATACCACCTAATCTTTCTGGCAAAATTTCATAGTTGTATGGTGTGGGTTTTCCATCGTTATAACATTGGTACGCTAAATCAGGATTTAAACAACAAGTTTGTCCTGACGGTACTGCTGTATCTCCTGTACACACAGGTGGACAATTAAACCATTCTAAAGGCCAAGTAAACTTATTATCGGTAATTTCCTCAAAGTAAGTTATATCAGATAATTTAAAGAAACCTTGATAAAATCCACCACAAAGTTTTGCGTACCTACCTTCAGTTATTCCTGTAGTTATTTCTATTGGGTATTCATAAGTACATCCTGTAACTCTTGTCATAGAGAATCTTGTATCTGCGGATGTTAATACTAATGTGGAACCTGTAAATGCGGATAAGAAAGTTTGTCCACTTGTTGATTCTGTACAATCGTATAAAATAAATCCATTGTCAATTCCTGTTAAACCAATATCATTTAGTGTAACACCACTACCATTGATTGTTGCACCTGTCCAAGTCGTTAAACTATATAGTGTATCTCCCGAATATGAATTGTCATTGTTTATGTCGATATCTACTAATATACAATCATCTAATATTTGACTATTATTCTGTTCATCTCTACAATCATAACAAAGAAATAAGTCCCAGTAATCACTGTTACTTAATCTCATTTTCATACAATTGTCGAAGTTATGTTGATAAATGTTACTCATTCATTATTAATTAAAATACATAATCTAATGATATTCTACCCCATCCTGTTCCTGTTTTTATATATAGATAAGAGGTATCCCAAGAAATATCACCTATTTCACCATTAGTGTCCGCAGTAGAAGATGGGGTGTAACTAGTTCTAATTCTTAACTGCTGATATCCTGTGGTTCCTATTATATCTAATTTAGATGTTGGTGACTCATTATTAATGCCTATATTACCTCTAGTTGACCCACTACCTTGAATGTAAAGATCTGGAGTTGTTCCGTTTGCGTCTTGTCCTGCATAGAATCTAATATAATCATCAGTACCAGTCCCTTGCGAACTAATTATATTTATACCATTATTAGCATTAGATGAATAAATGAATGAATCCTTTTGTTTACCATATCCTGGAAATCCTACATTATTTTCCCCTCTTACGCCCATAGTAATAGAATCTGTGTTTGGTGATATAGCACCAATTCTAGGTAAATCAGTAGTAATACCACTTATTAGTGCTATAGGACCAGTTGCGTTTTCAATGTCAGTGTAGAATTTACCACTGATATCACTAACTAAAATATCTCCACCATCTACGTGTAATTTTTCTGTAGGAGTCTCTGTACCTATACCAACATAACCTCTTGTTGAACCACTACCTTGTATGTGTATGTCTGGGGTTGTTCCGTTTGCTTGTTGACCAGTGTAAAATCTAATGTAATCTTCTCTTCCAGTACCTGGACTGTTTATTATATTTAACCCATTGATGTCGTTCCCAGCATAAATAAACATATCTCCCACTTTACCATATCCTGGAAATGTAACATCATCCCATGTTCTCATACCTAAAGAACCTCCAGTTGCAGGGTTTGTTAAATATGGTGCAATTGTTACATCATATCTTGGGATATTAGTATTCCCACTTAAGTTAAATCTACCTCCTGCTGAGGTTGTGTCATAGTAAAATGTACTATTAGTACCTAATATTTGAAGTGGGTATTGTGGTGAACTAGTGCCAATACCTAATCTTTCATTAGTTAAATCTATTGTTATACCACTACTAGAACCAAAATAAACGTCACCTTCGTCATTAGGGTTAATAAATAATGGTGAACATGAATGAATATTTTTTATAAATATATCATTAATACAATCTCCTGATGTATTACCTGTGAATGTAAGTCCACTTAATTCTATAGAAGGTACACTTCCGCCCGTATTATAAGTTAAGTCTAATTGTGTCCCATTTAATGTACCACCTGTAACATATGTGTTTGTATCTGCACTGGCGTTTATCACCCACTCAGCTTCACCATTTTCACCAGTTTGTGTTAAAACATAACCTATTGTAGATGCAGACGCACCATTAGTAATTGTAATTTTATTCGTAGTTAACCTACCTTCTACACTAGCATCTTCTTTTGTGGATATATAATCCAATGGGCCTTTATAATCTAAGGTACCAGCAGAGAAGTTTTCTTGTGAAGCAGTTGTAAATCCAGAATATGTAAATCCAGTACCGAATTGACTAACATTAAAAAATGAATATGTGACACTATAACCAGTATATTGAGTGCCAATAACATAATCACCTGTCATACCCGTTTGTGTCAATGTCCAAAACGGACCAACCACTTGTGTGTCTGCACTTAATGGTGTTATTGGTAAAGTTAATCCTGAAGTATTACCACTAAATAATACGTTTGTCCATACAGAACCCGAATACCCACTAAAAATTGGGTTATAGTTTGTTGACCCTGTATTTGCAACGTCAAAGATGGTTGTTCCACTATTACCACTAAATACTGCATCTTCAGAAGATACCACACCTAATGAAACTG
>Ga0222713_10000982_pt1 | contig 32648 bp, 32 predicted proteins | sample C33_649DmetaG_FD_165061 | JGI IMG/M metagenome (GOLD analysis project Ga0222713, IMG submission 165061) | Estuarine water microbial communities from San Francisco Bay, California, United States - C33_649D | ecosystem: Environmental > Aquatic > Marine > Unclassified | place: USA: California... | reverse complement strand
CATGAACAACTAGATTTTACTGATGATAGATTAGGGCATATTCAAGATATAAAAATCATTATGCCGGAAAAAGTGATTATATTTAAAAATAATAATCAAAATAAAGCAGAAGAAACGTCAATACCAACTGGAATATGGGGTAGGGCAAGAGAAAAATTAATATCCACTTATGGCAAGGCAACGGATAATAACTGGTTTTCAAAACTAGAAGCTGTTGAAAACCGAGAAAAGAACGAACTAAAACTAAAAGCTCCGAATAGTTTTATCAAAGACTGGATTAACCAAAATTATTTTGATGTGATAGAGAAAGTCGTTTCTAGGGAGAGTTATAAATTAGAGTTTTGTTGAGGTTTGTATAATCATTCTTACTATTTATAATAGTCCCATGAAGCGATAATGCTGTGATATTTTATTTAACCAGAAGTTGACTAATATTAAAAAACTACTATACTTAAGGTAGTTAGTTTTATAAAGCATCAGAAATGCAGAAATAGAAATAAAAATTGAAAAGCGTAACGGAAAAACTAGAAGATGAGCTCCGAAAATTAGGAAATATTATAGGGGATGTTTTATCAATGATAGAGCAAGAAGCAATTAATGCTACCATAGATCCTTTTATTAAAAGACAGATCATGGAATTAATTGATGCGTATGCCGAAGAATTTGATGAAATACTTAAAAAACATAGGGTAGGTATGTTTAAGGAAGTTAAAACATATATGACAAGACTACAGAATGATTTAGAGAAAATAATAAATGGGGGATATAAGTGCTAACGCAAAATTGAAAAAGCCTAATATTATACAAACTTATTAGTTAACAAATGGTTTAAAAGTTAATACTTACTATTTCTTTGTAGGGAGAAAGATAAATAACTTGATAAAATGTAACTTAATTAATGAGTTGTTAATATCTGTCGTGTATTAACAATCTTGTAAGAATATTAATCTCTAAAAGAGATTAATAGTAAATCATTATAATGGGATATAACTATGTTTTTAAAATCATTTTCTTCTTCATTGAGAGAATCATTGACATTAGGCGCAAATTATAAATATAAAATTCATTCTCTAGACTACAGTAATGAACAAGATATAAGTGTAATTTGTGAATTAATGGGGGAAAGTAAACTTATTAAACTCAAGTTACAAGAAATCATAAATAACAAATTACAATTTTTTGAAGCAAACGATGTCTTAATGTTGTCCAAAGCTGTTAATGATAAAAAAAATACTAATTATGTGATGCAAGAACAAAAATATTATAGTCCTATAACAATAGCTTTTACAGTGCTGTTATTATTATCAAATATAGCAGAAACTAAAATATGTAATTTTTTTGGTTTTGCGGTTGGTGCTGGAACTATTATCTTTCCGCTTCTTTATATTTTGAGTGATGTTGTAACAGAAGTATATGGGTTTACAGCAAGTAGAAAGACTATATGGACGGGTTTTTGTTATACTATTTTATATAGTTTGTTCATATATATTGTTTGTTTATTGCCGCCATCAGAACACTGGGAAGATCAAATTGCTTTTGAAAAAATTTTTCTTGTATCGCCAAGGATTGTTGCTGGGTCTATAATAAGCTATTTTATTGGAGAGTTGCTTAATACTACTATCATTGCTTTTTTAAAAATCAAATTACAGGGTAGATATTTTGCAATTAGGGCTATTTTTAGTACTCTAGTTGGATCTTTATTAGAAAGTTTTGTGTTTGTTTACATAGCATTTTTTAATAGGATTCCAACAAGTGAATTATTAGGAATGATAGCTTTGCTTACTATAGTAAAAGTAGCTTATGAGATAATAGTAATGCCTATTACGATAAAATTTGTAAATTATTTAAAACAAGTAGAGGGCCTTAATGTTTATGAAAAACCATCATTGATTGGTTTAATACCTCAGTTTTTAAAAATTAAAAATTAAAAGCTAAAAAATAAATAATAACTCTAAATATGTAAAAAGAAGGTTATAAATATGTTTACTATTCGACCAATAGAGTTAAAAGATATTGAAGTAATATTTAATCATACTTGCCAATTGGCTCAACGTTCTGGTCCAAAATCTCCAGATTTTTTATTAACTAAAGAAAAGTTAATAAATGATTTGTTTGGTGATTTTGCAGATTGGCATGGGCTAATTATTGAGAATAAAGATAAGATACTTGGTTCTTGCCTTTATTCTTTTGCAAATACCAATAGAGCCTTTAATCCCACAAAGTGTATGTTTCTAGATATATTATTTGTTGATCAACAACATCGTCGTAAAAAATTAGGAAAGAAACTAATGGATGAACTTAAGAATATTGCTCTTAGTAAAGATATTACAAGAATTGAATTTTGGTGTACGAAAGATAACATAGAGTCGCATGAGTTTTATAAAACTATAGGAGCAGAAAAAATTAATCTATTAGATGTCTACAATTTAAACCTTAGTAGCTAAGTTAGAAGGCTTGATTTTTAATTTTTACAAACCGTCTAATTTTGCTTGAATTAAGTGAGCTAAAAGCTTTGATTCAGTATTTAAAAGCTGTGGTGGAATATTAGGGTTAATAGATTGTAAAAAAATGCTTTCTCCTTCTATAAGTAGTTTTTTTAGACCCAAAATATTATTTGGGGCTGATACCAAAATAAACTTATTATCATATATTTCTATCTCAGGAGTAATTTCTTCAAAAACTAAAATAGTACCATTTTTAAATAATAGTTCTGTTTTTTCGTTTGCTATTAAGGCAAACGTTTTTTCTTTAAAAATTTTCTGAGATGAAATAGATATTAAATTATTATAATTAGATGTTTCAAAATTATTTAAAAATAAGTTGACTTGCTCCCATTTAATAATGGGAACCATTTTGACGTAATCAGATTTTATATTACTTGTTAATGGTGCATCACCTATAAGCTGAGAAATCTGAATTTCAAAATATTGGGATATTTTAAATAATGTAGTTAAAGTAGGGTTAGATTTACATTCCAACAAATCATAGATACTAGCATAAGATACATTAACCTTTTTTGCAAGTTCTAGCATGCTCATTGAATAAATATTTAATAAATATTTAATATTACGGGCTATTTGCGATTTATAATCATCCAATAAATTGTTATCCATATGGATCAGTTTTTAATATTTAGGTGCAAAAAAACACATTACGCACTAATTTATCAATATAATAAAAAAATAGATTGATATTATCGTTATAATAGTATATTATTTTTATAAATGATTATCATTACATTATTTTAATAATTGTGTAAAACCAAATACAGAGTTATTAGGTATTTATTTATAAGCAAAGTTAATAAAAAACCAGCAAACACCTTAAAGTCGCCAAACTTAAACAAGGTGATTGCTGAAGATAAAACTCACGAAAAACATGAGAAACAATATGTATTCTAACAAAACAATATTGCAACATGAACATAGCAGATAATAGCGAATTGCACAATGACGCATTTGAGCAAGGATTTAGATTTGATTTAATAAGATATCTTTTTGTTCCTAATTGGTGTTACAAAAAGATAATAAAATCAAATGGCTCTGCTAATGAATATGGAATTCATATTTTATCAAAACTAATAAGCTCGCAGTATTTATACGGGAATGCTCATGTTGATTTTGAGCTTCATAATTGCTTTACTCTTTTCTGGGAAAAGTTTTTCTTTAAAAAACCACGTGTTCAGAAAGCAACAGTTCGCCTTGAAGAATTTGGTTCTGTCCCTAAAATTCTTACTTTAGTAGAAGATTGTGAGGTTGACCTATGACTTATTCTTCTGTTATTTCTGGTAAAATATTTAAAGCTGGAGATGTAATACTTCATGAATGGTACAAGCGATTTGTGCTTGATGATGGCAATGCTGACGTAGTGGCGATTATTATACTTGGTGATGTTGTTGCGTGGTATCGGAATGGCACGGGGGCTTATGGTGGTTATTTTGGAGGGCAGGCACCAATTCTTGATGGTGATTCTCTTATTCTTTCTTATGAATATTATGAGCGCAAATTTGGCTTTAAGGAACATAGAGCAAGAAGAGCCTTAGCTCGTTTACATGAGCAGAATATTTTAACAAGAGGTTTTAAAAACATTGCTGTTGATGGCAAGCGAATCAATAAATTAGTTATCACTCTTGATCTTGCGTTTTTTGAATCATGTTTTATTGATCCGGAATTAGATATTAGAGGCAGGGGGCGTAAGGAAAAATCAGGGGGGTTACTTCCTTGTGACGATCACATAAGTAACAAAACTTTAGAAGTTAAAAATAGATCTAGCGAATTTGAATCTAATTTTTTAGAAAATTCTTTTTTAGAAAAAGAAAACTCATCTGCAATTGGAATTGGTCAAGGATTTAGCCTTGCATCATTTTATCCTCTTGGTCAATCAGACATTGATAATCTAAGGAATTTAAGCGGTCGAGAGTTTTCTAGCAATGCAATTAATGAGATTCTGCTTAGCCTCTCCCATAAGCTACCTTCTCATATTTTTCCAAGCAAAAAAGCGTTCATTAAATACATGGGTAAAGCTTTGGCTTACGAGATGAGAGATGCAATGCGGATTAGTAACGAGAGCTTCAGAATCAAGAGTAACATCACCGCTGAAGAAATCAATATAAAGGCTAGAGAAGCATTTTTAACTAAGATAGAAAATAGCCGAGATACATCTAATGAATCAGTAATTAGCCGAAAACTAGCGGGAATATTAGAGCCAAGCATTGCTTATGCTTTTTTGATGGCAGCAAGTTTTCCGAAGAATATTGAATTTACTGATTTTAATAATAATGATTTTAAAATTTCTTTAAAAAGAACAATAGATCTAACTGATAGTCAATATGACGCCATACTGACGCAGGTTAAATCTGTTTATGGCAATCATATTAATTCTTTAAAGTTTGAATTAACTGAAAAACTAGCAAGTAAAATATTTAAGGGTGTATGGGGCAGGGTAAGACAAACTCTTATTTCTACTTGCGGTGAAGCGATTGATCGAAACTGGTTTTCGAAATTAGAAGCTGTTGAAGATCAAGACAAAAATGAACTAAAACTTAAAGCTCCGAGTAGTTTTATCAAAGATTGGATAGAAAGTAATTATCAGCATTTGATAGAGAATATTTGCGATAAAGAAAATTATCGATTAGCAGGGCTGACTTTATGAGATCTTTTTTTAAACAATCCAAAAAAATATAAAAATAAACCAAAAGAGAAATCACATGGCACGTAAAAATAACCATATAGAACAAATTGATAAAATACTCGGGGGCAGGATTTATTCCTTGAGAGTAGCGCAAGGAATAGCCCGCAAGCAATTAGCAAAACTTATTGAGGTAACTCCTCAGCAATTACAAAAATACGAAAAAGGGACTAATAGAATTTCAGTAGGTAGATTAGTTTTAATCGCAAAATCTTTGGGTGAAGAGATTTCATATTTTTACGAAGGATTAGAGCAAAACAAGCAGCAAGAGATAGTAACTCAGCATCAACGCCTATGTCTTGAATTAGCACGCAATTTTAGAAAAATTGTTAATAGCGATCATCAAAACGCTGTTAATATTCTGGTTAAATATTTGCTTAAACAGCAAGTAGCTTAAGGTTTTTAGGGTGCAGGAGGAGAAATTATGAATAATAAAATAACAGAAATTAGAGAATTATTGATTCAAATATCAAAAAAATTAGAAGTAACTCAGCAGAAGATAGAGCAGCAATCAGATGATATTAAAAAATATATCAATCTGAATTTAGTAAATTTAGATTCTAATGAATTAATAATTGCTGGGCTAAAATCTAGTAAAACATCCTTTGAATTGCTTCGTGATGAAATCGATGAACTGCAACAATTAACTATAGTTCTATTTAATTCTAAAGACTGTAAATATTAAATTTAACATCAACAAAAAGGTAAATAAAAATTATGCAAAAAAATTCTAGAAATTCTTATAGCAAGACCGGCAAAGTTCTTAAAACCGGATTGTATCTAGCGCCGATTCTACTTTGTAACATTGATGTAATGGCTGCTTTTGATGTTGATGCTGGTGTTAAAGCTGCAACTGATCCACTAATCAAAGGATTAACAGATCATTGGGGCAAGGGTGTAATGCTTACAGGTGTTGGTTCTGCCTTAATCGGTGAGGGTGACTCTAGACAAAGAGCAATACGTGCTGGAATCGGTTGCGCTGCTGCTGGAGCTACGGTTCTAGGTTTACTTGCCCTATTGAAGTAAAGGCGATGGCAAGAAGGGTATTTATTCCGTGTTTAAATAGTGAGCGTAAAATATATAATTTCCGTCTAGGTTCATTAATAGGATGCGTTTTTATGTTGATATTTGTAGGTGGAAGTTTGGGCATGCTTTATGGGCTAGGAGGTGCTGGAGTAGGTTTTTACTTTGGTAGCTGGTGTTCAAAACAATGGTATTTAGGCAATACACAGAAAAACATATATTGGAATTTACCCTTTGCAAAAGATTGGCTGGGTAAAGAAATACCAGAATCATCGGAAAAAGAAGAATTATAAAGTTAAAACAGGCGTGGATAATGCAGCTAAACATTAGGAATCAGAATATAGAGATAGTAGCAAGGCAGCGTAATATATTTATTGTTCTGTGTATGTTGTCATTAATTTGTTTGCTAATAGTTAGTTTAAAACTGCTTAGCACGAATGAGCGAACAATCTTAATACCTGGATTAAATCAAGAGGCTTGGGCGAGCGATAAAGGAGTGTCATCAAGCTATCTAGAAGAAACCACGGTTATGTATTTACCTTTATTGCTTGATTTAGACAGCACTTCTATTGATTGGAAGCGTGATAGAATTATGACTTATGTTTCAAACAGCAATGAATTGAATTTAAAACTATTAACTGAATATTTTGCTAGAGTTAAGGAACAATATAATCAATTTTCATTAAGTACGCATTTTGCCCTCAAGAAATTAGTCACTAACCCAGAGCAACTAAAGGTCAAGGCATATGGGCAACTAGTAAGTCGTTTTGGCGATCGTGGTTTTGAAAGTGAGATAGCAGCTTATTCTTTAAGCTATGAGTGGGTAGCAGGTCGTTTGTTAATCAAAGAATTTACCAAACTTAGCAAAGAGGAAAGCCAAGATGCCTAAGCATTTAAGAACAAGTATTTTCATGTTGATGGTGCTAATTAGTAGCAATAGCATTGCAATTCATCGCTATCACAAAATAGAAGTAGAGTATGGCACGCAATTAATTTTACAAATTAGCAGTGTGGGTATTAACCGTATAAGCTTTGCTCCTGAGCGTATAACCAAGATTATTGGAGATACGCTAAACTATAGTTCTTTATTAACCGACAAGGGCAGTGAACTATTTTTAACTTCAAAACTACCAGCAGGGAATAAATTTAATATATCTGTAATATTAGCAAGCGGAGAAGTTATTGATATTACTGCGCAAATTGTAGAATCTTTGCAGCCTAAAATAGTGAAATTATTATTTAGTAAAAGCTTTAATGCCTTAACCCAGCAGCAAGAAGAAGCTCGTTTAATGATTAAAGCAATGGAACAGAATAACAAAGGCAAATACTATGTTGAATCGGTAAAAAATACTAAGTTCATAGTAGCTGATAAACATAAATCACTTAAGGGGGTAACTCTAGAACATTATTGTTCTTATAAGTTTGCTGATCTACAAGGCGTATGTCTTGAACTTACGAATCAGAATAAGAATGTAATTAACCTTGATGCTAAAATTATTGCTCAAGAATTTGAAAATGTAGAGTCATTAGCTATTCGCCATTCTACGCTAAAACCAAAAAGCAAAACTCAGTTATTTATTGTGTTTAGAGGGGGGCAAGATGTTTAAAACAATCTGGAATATTGCAGGAGCTGCTTTGGGTCGTAAGGATAGCGATACCAACCAAGATATCACGGCAAGGCAAAAGATAATATTTAAACTTATTGTTATGTTACTGGCAATAGCTACCACTGCACTTGTAATCTTTGTTCAAGAAAAAAGTGAGATAGAGCAGGTAGATAGCAAAAAATTAGAGAACATTAATAAATTAGAGTTAGCTGACAAAGGTTTAGATACCGAAAAACATTGGCGCAATCATTTTGAAACTCTGCGGAATCAAGATAAGGAAGAAATGGACAGACGTTTAAAAGAAATGGAATTAGCACAAGAAAAGCTGCTTGATGAAGCGAACGGTACTATAGAGCAAAGTTTAAAATCTACGATAGAAAAAATGGAGCTTGCCAATAGACAACTTGTTGATGCTGGGTTGCAATTAAAAGCTGTAGCGGATCAAGAAAGCAATAAATTGAATCTAGAGTCTACTCATTCAGAGAGCGTGCTTACTAGCCAAGAATTCAATAGCGATATAAGTTTCGACGAGCCGAAGCCTGCTGAGGATTATGTGCCTGAGGGGACGTATTTTACGGGTTATTTGCTTGGTGGGATAGTAGTATCAACTGCGCTTAATACGCCAGATGAGAATGCCACACCAGTTACTATCCGTTTGACTCATAGAGGTAATCTTTCAAAGCTAAATTCAACCGATATTAGTAAATGCGTAATAACGGGTAGTGCTTACGGTGATTTATCTTCGGAGCGTGCGGTTGTGCGTTTAGAGAAGTTAGTTTGCGAGAATGACGGAATGTATATCACAAGTAACATTGCAGGTCAGTTATATGGTGCTGACGGTTATAACGGTATTAAGGGTACTGTTGTTTCAACTTCATCTAAGCATATTAAAAATGCTGCTATCGGTGGTTTAATAGGAGGAATTGCTGGTGCTGCTAAAGGACAAGATGGTGCAAGTTTGACGGGTTTGGGGTTAATTTCTACCAAGAAAAAAGGAATGGGGGATGTATTAGGTCAAGGAGCTTCTGTGGGTGCAAGTAATGCAGGGGATAAAATAGCTGACTATTATTTAAGACAAGCCGAAGCCATGTCACCAGTTTTGACTGTTCCCTCAGGCGTAAGAGTGAATGCTCAAATTATTAAAGGTTTCTGGATGGGTGAAACTACTACCCATAAAAGAATTATCCAATCAAGAGGTGAGCAGAAATGAGAAAAAAACAATTAATATTAATAACGTTATTAATAAGCTCGTTAAGTGGATGCGCTACCTATAAAAACGGTTTTTCTTGTGGTGATGCTAAGGGAGCTAATTGTATGAGTATGGATAGGGTGGATCGAATGATTTCCAGCGGTGAGATAGAACTTTTTAACGAGAGCGTACGAGATACTAGCAAAAAATGTCGAGGCAAAAAGTGCAATGCCAAGAATAGTCCTTCATCTATTAATTTAACGGATAAAGAGCCAATAGAGGCTTACTATTCTGCTAGTGAAGAATTGGACAAAGAGTATGCAGATATAGAGATAGACGAGCATGTTAAATATTGAAAAACATTTTAGTAAATTAGCTAATTATTGCGGATTTAAAATTGTAGGTGAGCGAGGATGTGACCCGCTTGCTGAAACAATGAAATTATTGGCTAAAGATACTAGCGGGAGCAAGGTATTAGCCGATTCTTTGCTTTATGAATATTATGATGATACTAGCGGAGTTGCTTTTAACAAGGGTACAATCGGTTGTTGGTTTGAAATTAATCCTCTTGTTGGTTCGGATGATAATATTGAGAAAAATTTAACTTTATTCTTTAATGAAGAATTGCCTTTAGGCGGTGTGTTACAGTTTTTGATTGTAGCAAGTAATGACATTTCACATATTTTAGATATGTGGGAGGAGGAGAGAAGATTTGGAGGGGAAGGACTAGCAAAGCTTACAGCTTACAGAAGAAGCTTTATAGAAAATGCAGCTAAGGATTTTGCTAATGCAAGAGATGGATTTTTAGCACGAAATTATCGTAGTTTTGTAACTTATGCTAATCAAGATAACGGCGATAAAAGCGTTGAAGAGTTGCTACGATTTAAAAAGAAGCTATCGAATAAATTAAAAGCCGAGAATTTAAGTCCACGCAGTTGTACGGCTCAAGATTTAATTAGTGTAGGGCGTGATATGTTGCAAATGTCATTAGAACCCCGAATTACACCTAAATATAATATTCTAAATAATATTAGTAATCAGATAGTAGAGCCGTTTATTCCGAATAGCGTTGAGGCAGAACAAATCACTCATCGTAAAACTGATTTAGTTTCAAAAATATTTCACCCACAAGAATTGCCAGCTAGCTTTTCTCTTGCAGAAATGGTCGGTCTACTTGGTGATGATAATAAAACTATACCTGCGCGTTTTATCATAAGCTACGCTGTAGCTAATAATCTAGGTAAGCAAGGAACATCGGCGCTACTTACGCAAGGTCTACGTTCTATTCACGCAGCACGTAAAAGCTACACGCAAGATGACCTAGTGGCTAAAGAAGAAGCAGGGCAATGGGTGGAAGTAAATGCTATGCATAAAAGAGGAGAGATATTTTTACAAGAATCAATGCTTGTGATGATAACAGCTCCTAAAGATGATATTGATATTGCTGAGGAAATGCTTAAGAGCCTCTATAATGCAAAAGACTGGAAATTAAACATATGCAGTAAAGTACAGCGTATCACTTCCTTGTCTATGCTTCCTATGATGCCTCTATCATATTGGAAAGCACTTAAAACTTTTAGACTGACACGATACGCTCTAAGCGGCGAGGTAGTAGCAAAATTACCTATTCAAGGAGAATGGAAAGGTGTGCCTACTTCTGGGGCTTTGTTGATAGGTCGATATGGTCAGTTATTTAACTTCAATCCATTTTACAGAATCGGCGGAGGCGGTAATTATAATATTTGTATGATGGCACCTTCTGGCTCTGGTAAATCTTTTTTCTTACAGGAGTTATTGCAAAGCCTATTAGCTCAAAATGTAGCGGTGTTTGTGATGGATATTGGAGGAAGTTACAAAAATATTTGTAAGCTTCTTGATGGTGAGATGGTGCGCTTTAATCAAGAAAACAAAGTTTCTCTTAATCCATTTGCAACTCTTAGCAATTCAGGGGCTACATATTTTAAGGCTTTGGAGCTAATAAAAGCTAAAACATCAGATGAAGAAATTTGTGAAATCACAGGTTTATCTATCGAAAAAATAGAGGCTTTACGGTTTGGCAAATCAGGTGCATCTAACGAGGCTAAAGAAAGGGATGCAATTGAGTTAATAGAAATAGATGTTATTGATCCATCATGTGTTGCAACTAAGAGAAAATATTTTGTTACAAAGGACAGTGTTGTTTATGCCAAGTCAATGATTTCTGCGATGTGTAATGTTACAGGAGACGGACGAGGCGAAGCAATAATAGAGCGTGCTATTATCAGGGGTGTGGGAGAATACGGTCAAGAATTAGATATTACAAAGCTAAGTAGCATTTTAGACAATTTAAAAGATAATAGAGGCAATCCTGTTGAAGGTGCTTCTTCAATGTCGGATAGTTTATATCCTTACACCGAGAACGGGATACATGGACGTTTTTTTAGTAGCGGTAGTGAAGCAAGCTTTCATGAAATGCTAACTGTCTTTGAATTTGAAGAATTGGTAAACGATGAACCGTTACTTGCGGTAGTATTGCAGGTAATTCTTATGCAGATTACTATGCAATTCTTGTGCGGAGATAGAACAAGACGTTTTATGCTGATAGTTGATGAGGCGTGGATGATTCTTGATTATGCTTCAAGTTTTCTAGAACGCTTTGCTAGAACAGTTAGAAAATACGGAGGTAGCTTAGTTGTTTGCACGCAAGATTTAACTAGCTTTAGCAATGAATGCGGAACTAGAAAATCACAAGCTGCAATACTTGAATGTTCTACATGGAAATTAATATTACAGCAAAAGGAAGAAGGACTAGAAAGTTTTGCAAAATCAAAGGCTTATCACAAATATTTAAACTTAATATCTACTGTTAGAAAATGCTCATCTAATAAGTTCTCGGAAGTTTTAATCAATACGGATGGGGCAACTATAGTCGGTAGATTTGCAGCTGACCCATATTCTACGGCATTATTTTCAACAGAAAGTAAAGATTATGCATTTTTGCTTGAGCAGGAAAGGCTAGGCATATCAAAACATGAGGCAATACTTGCTTTATCTAAGCAATATGGAAATTTACCGGAGCTAGAGGAGAATAATTAATATGTATAAATATAGTTTATTCATTATCTTACTTGCTCTGCAGAATTCAGTATTAGCGGTTGATTTAGGTAAACACGGTCAAAGCTTTGCTATTGAAGAAGAGGGTTTTATAGAAATGATAAAACGAAAACTAGCAGAAATTGATATCAATAAGGAACAACAAAAAATGCAAGCTATAGCTAGGGATAGGGTAGAGAATCCTAAGGGCGGTCAAGGGATAGAAGCAGCCACAACAAGTAGAGTTTTTTATTTTGATCCTAGCTACACCCTAGAAGAAGATGCAGTTTTACCTTGCGGAAAAATATTGCACAAGGCTGGTACAAAAGTAAATCCTTTAGAACATATGGATTTAAATAGAAGATTATTTTTTATCGATGCTAGGAAAAACAACCAAGTTGCTTGGTTACAGGAGAGGCTAAATAATCCACTTGCAAAACAAGAACAAAAAGAACAGGTAGAAGATCGAGTGATTTTAGTAGGTGGGAGCGTATTTAAACTACAAGAACTACTAGGAGAAGAACATGCTGACAAGATGTATTTTGATCAAGCTGGGGAATTAACAAGCAAGTTCGGTATTAAGGCAAGTCCTGCGGTAGTAGAACAAGAAGAATTTAGGTTAAAGATAGAGGAAATTTTAATAGACATGATTTTGAACGAGAAAAAATGAAGCAACTGACATTTAGGATAGACCATTTTTTCAAACATTTAACAGTAATAATACTGACTATTATTATGCCTATATCAGCAAGTGCTAGCGTAACTTGCAAGGGGCATTTTGTCAATCCTATCACTGATATTTGCTGGAGTTGTTTATTACCGATATCCATTGGTGGATTTACTATAGGTAAGGGTGTGATGCCAAAAAAAAGGGATATTAAAAACCCTGCCTCGCCTCTTTGCGCCTGTAGTAAAGGGGGGCAACCTATTCCTATTCCGGGAATTTCTATCGGTTTTTGGGAGCCAGTGCGCCTTGTTGACGTTACCAGAACACCTTATTGTATGACAAATTTAGGCGGCATATCTATTGGTACTGATAATAAGAAGATAAGTAATTATAGCCGTGGTTATGATAAAAGAGGTACGCATAAAAGCTTTTATCACGTACATTATTATGTCTATCCCCTCATTTATTGGCTCGAGCTAATTACTGATTTTGCATGTTTAGAAGAATCGACCTTTGATGTTGCTTACATGAGTGAGTTTGATATTACTTGGAATGATCCTAAATTACAAAGTTTACTGAATCCTGAGGCTATATTATTTGGCAACCCAATAGCACAAGCAGCTTGCGCCCTAGACGCTGCAGCTGCAACAGTTTCTACACCTCTAGACACTTTGTTTTGGTGTGCTGGAAGTTGGGGCAATATGTATCCATTTAGCGGAGCTAATGCTGATCATATTGGCGGGGTTCAAAATAGCTCATTACTTACTACTAGAATATTAGCAAAGATGCACAGAATTGGTCTTGCTCAGGAAACATCAACATCAGATGGTTCTATTAATGGAGCAATTTGTCGTAAATCAAGGGCAATGAAAATCAAAAAAAGCCAGTACAAATTACAGATGGTTAACCCAAGTTCAAGTTCTAATGGGATTGGTTGTTGGCCTCTAGGATTAAGCGATATGGCGTATAGTGCATTTAAAGAATATCCGTATGACGGCCAAGATTGGGGGTACTTGATATGGCGCAAAAAAAACTGCTGCTTCTTTTAATAGTGCTACTTATTTCTATTAGCAAAGTAATAGCCGAAGAAAGATTTGAGTTTAAAAAAGAAGATATGGATTTTGCCAAAAACTTAACCAAGAGAGCAAGGGAGTTTTCTATGATTGCCATAAAGGAGAAATGGCAGGAGTTAAAGCATATGCAATCCATTAATAGCAATAATAATCAGCTCGATGAATTAAGTGCTAATGAATTTTATGACGGAGTGGTGGTGCTAAAAATATTTGTTAGTAATTCTATGAATATAAATTTGTTAAAGAATTATGTAAAGCAAGCCAAAAACTATAGGGCGGCACTTGTGTTTAATGGTTTGCCCAATGGCTCATGGAGAAGTTTAACTAAATTGATTGAAGCAATAACCGAAGGCAATGAGGATGGTGTTTTGATACAGATTGACGATGAGGCATTTAGGCAATTCGGTATTCAATCTGTTCCTAGTTTTGTGTTGGTTCAAGAACCGAGCATTTTCACATCAAAAGAATCTAAAGTAATTTATGACAAACTAGTCGGTAATATCGGTGTCAAAAGGGCTTTAAACTTAATAGCAAGTAATGGTGAGTTAGCAAAGGATGCAACTCGTATATTAGAAGAAGTAACTAATGGTGATAATTAAATGCACTATATTCATAGTAAATTATTATTAATAATCACGATATTAATAATTGTTATTTCTAGTACTTTAGCTGATTACAAAGACCCTACTACAAAGGTCAACATTAATCAGAAAACTGATTTATTTGATAAGTCGGTTAATAATTGGTCTGGTCTACAACAGCAACTAGATGCTGATAAAGACTCAGCTATTAAGGGGGGCGGGAGTGCAGACATTACTTTTCTTACAGGGAAAAACGCTAATGAGCTACAAGCGGAAAGCATTAATCTAAATAGTATAAAAGCTATAGATTTAAACGATCGTGGCAGAAAGCAAATGCTAAAGGAGAATATAATTGATGATTTATATATTGATGAGAGTAAACCGCTGAATGAGGAGCATTTCCAAGATGCAAAAAGACTGGCAACAGGACAAGATAAGCTTTTGGCTAATTTACTGGAAAAATTAAAAGAACTGGGTGTTGATTGCAAAGCCGAGAAAGGTTTAAAGGAAGTAGAACCTACCTATTATATGCAAGTAGAACAAAAACAACATAAAGATAGTAAGTACAATAAGACACTCTGCGAGGAACTGCGTAACAAATATAATTGTACTGATACTTTAAAACTAAGTTGCAAAAAAAGGGGTATGAAGTGGAATCCTTGGCAATATCGTGAGGTGCAAATTGCAGGTGATACCGTATATCACGGAGCTAAACATTTGGGTTATGCAGTATTTTGGAAAAAGAAAAGATGGGGTTGGCATTTAACTTTTGATTCTGCGGGTTGGAGAGTATTTTTATCAAATCATTTTGGCATTCCTCTAGAGCAGATACACGAACAAATTCATTTTCCAGGAGGGGCAAGGGGAATCGGCGGTAATCATCCAATATATGAGCACTGGCGTATAGTATTTGATGCATATCTATTTGGTTATAACTACCGAGACGGTCATGAGATATGTGAAGAGTGGGCTGAAGATTGGACTGAAAATTGTAGGTTACAATAATGAAAATATTAAAAATCCTATTATTCACCTTAGTGATCGCAAACTCTGTAGCAATAGCGCAAGGAGGCAAGAGATTCACCTCAAGCTATCCATGTTCTGATGCTGTGAAAACTTGCGTTAGCAAAGGAGCAAGGATTGTTGATGGGTTTGAGATGCATAGGGATTGCTGGGAATGGTCTTATGTTAAAACTTGTAACTATCCAAGTAAAAATGATTGCCGTTTGTATACGCATTGTTATGCGGTAGGTAATGTTGGTTGTCTGTTACAAGACTCTCAAGGTCAATGTGTAAATATGCAAAAGGAGTTTAGCTGTAAATCGTGGGAAGTTGTGAATAAGGTAAACCAGACTGCTAAAATGAGTTTACAAGAAAAAGCGGGTAAAGAGGGTTTGGTATGTACAGGTGTTCCATGTATTGACGGTCATTGCGTAGATAAAAGTTATATGACTGATGGTGATATGATGGACTCTATTTCAAAATTATATGCCACCAGTCATATGAATCCTGATAAAAATGGGAATTTTAATTTATTTATGGGTAGTAACCAATATTGCGCTAAGAAGCCGGTAGGTTATAGCAATTGCTGTCGTATAGATAACAACGGTTGGGGTAAACAATTCAATGCTAATTGTACTAAAGATGAGCAAACCCTTATGGATATGCGTTCAAAGAATTTATGCGTATATGTAGGCAAAGATGCAAAAAAGAAAATGGGTGTTGAGACGGTAACTAAACATCATTTTTGCTGTTGGGGGAATTTGCTTGATAAGGTTATACAAGTTGAGGGTAGAAAGCAACTTGGGATAAATTTTGGAAGTGGTGGCAGTCCGAATTGTCGAGGATTAACATTAGAGGAGATTCAAAGGCTTGATTTTAGCAAGATGGATTTTTCTGAATTTATTGAGGAGTTTAAAGTAAAATTTGCTGGAAAATATAAAACTCCAAAAGCTGGAGATATGGCAAAAACAGTTGAGGGAGGGATGGATCGGTTAAGAAAATACGATAATAACCCAGATAACCAAAAGAATAATATGACTGGCTGGAGCGGTGATTTAAAGGATGATTCGTGGGAAGCAGAAGAGGAAAGAAGAATAGAATCAGAACGTTTAGCAAAACTTGAAAAAGAGCGTCTAGCAAAACTTGAAGCCGAAAAAATAGAACGTGAAAAGTTGGCGCAACAAAAAGCAAAAAGGGAGGCTCAATTAGCACAAGAAGCGCAGATAAAAGCGCAGCAAGAAGATCCAAGAAATGGAATACATGCAAATATGCTACGATTATTTGACGCTACAAGAGTTGATTGGTCTTCTCCTGCAAGTATCAAGAATACTGAAATCCTTAATAAATGGGTGCAAGCAAATAAACATAGAAAACAAGCGTTTATTGTTGAAATAGGTAATAGTGCAATTGTTGGTCAGATTGAATTTTATGCAAAATATCATCAACAACAAGCTGCAGCACGGAAGAAGTGAGGGAATTAAAATAATATGAAAAATAAAACCTTAATCTCCTTATTTATTTTCTTCCAACTTATAGTGACGACTGCTAATGCTAATAGCTGTTTTTTTGACCAGCGTTATCGTGGCTGGCTTTGGTTTGAAGAGAAGGAGTTAGTTGATTCTCAAGAGCAAGAATTGATAGCTCCTACAATTGAACAAATGTTACAAGCTAAGAAAGACAACGAAGAATTTTCCAAAGAGCTTGAATTATTACGCCAGATAATGATTAGATACCCTGAGGATATTAGGCATGTAGTAGCGTATAAACGCAAAGAAAAGGAAATGCAAAATAGAGCTTCTGCTCTTGGTAAAAACTGGCTCATGGCTAATTTTCTTAATCCTGAAATTGTTGATGAGTTAAAACATCCTCAGAATATTTACGGAAGAAAAATATTTACCGATGAACAAATAGCTCAAAATAGTTTGGATTTAAAGAATCTAGCGGGTCAAGTTGAATTATACGTATTCCGCATGGAGGGTTGCCCTTATTGCCTTGATCTTGAAAAGCACCTTAATAATTTTGCTAAGAAATATGGTTTTACAGTAGAAGCAGTGACACCAGACCAAAGTCATAGCCAATATTTTAAAACACATTCTAGTCCAGAATTAATCAAAGCTTTACAATTGGAAGTAATGCCAACTGTAATAGCTGTAATCAGCGATACCAGAGAACGCTTTGAACTAGCACGAGGGGCGGTATCGGTTGCTGATCTAGAGGATAAGGCAATATTACTAGTAAACCATTTACGGCAGAAGCAAATTATTAACCCCTTAGAAGAAAATAAATAATGCAAAATATATTAATACTAGTCATGTGCTTAATGTTAACCATACCAAAAATGGCATTAGCTGGTTTTGATAAGCTAGTTAAAGATGTATTCCCTAGCGGTACAATGAGTAATGTTACAAGACAGTCCATGGTAAAAGAACAAGCAGCTGGGCATATAATGGGCGGTTCTGTGATTATCAAAGCTCCTGCTGATCCTGCTTTGCAATTTGTACAAGCACGTGCGCCGTCTTGTAAACTTGGTGGTCTACCATGTGCGTCACAAGTTGAGTTACTAGGAGGGGCGATATCAATGGTTTCTGGTGAAGAATTAGTACGTTATTTAAAAACTCTACCGCAAACAGCTGCAACATACGGGGCAATGATGGCAATTAAAAGCTTATGTCCGCAATGCCAAGACTTGCTTGAATATCTAGATTCAAAAGCTGATTGGCTTAATAAAATGAGTTTTGATAAATGTAATATGGTGCAAAATTTAATGGATCCGATTTTTCCTAAAGAGGATGCTAAGAATGAGGGCTTACGTCAATCTGAAACTGTGCTTACGGGCGGGGGGCGTGATATGGCTGATATACAAAAGAAGTCTAAAACGGGAAGTGGTGATCCAACAAATGGGCATCCAGAATTAGAGTCTCAGCTAGGAGATAATTATAATTTGGTGTGGAAAGCTCTATCTAAAAAAGCCCCTAATAATGGTGATGGTAATGAGCTTAAGGAATTACTGATGACGATTTCTGGTACAATTATTGGTACTAAGGGAGAAGATGATAAGCCTGCAGTAAGACATCTTAAATCATTAGTGAACAAGGAGTTAATAAAGGAGTTTGTAGGAGCGGAAGGAGTTGATAGTAAAACTATGCGTCTTTATGTCTGTGATGAAGGTGAGCGTTGTTTACAACCAGTAGCAAAAGAACAAAATATAGGAAAAGGGGCATTTTTATTTCAGCGTGTACAAAAGCTGTTAACTAGCATTGTTGAAAAGGTTTTAGCTAATAAGGGAGTATTAACGGATGAAGAAGAAACCTTAGTTGTGCTTTCTTCCGAGCAGATAATATTAAAAATAGAGATGGATTTAGCTACTTATGCCGACCGCAAGAATGTAGTAGATAATCAGACCGAATTTGTTGAAGCATTATGCTTTGATGTAGTAACTGGTTACTTACAAGCATTACTTAGCGAAGTACAAGAAGCTGTCGGTGAATTATCCCACGCACAAATAGCGGATGCCAAGAAGTTCAAGGCTTTTGAAGAGGATACACGAGAAACGATGCGCATGCTATCAAGAGCGAAATTGGATGCTAGAGGTAGATATGAACAAATAGCAAAAAGTAAAACTCGATTAAGGCAGGATATAACTCACTTTAAAGGTGGTTTTGAATCGTTTATAGGCAATCACAGTGCAAGATAATATTAGGAGATAAAGAATATGGATTTAACGATACACGCTTATGGCTACGGTGAAACAATAGGGCATGCACTACAAGCTTTGGCAATGATAAGAAATTCAATGCTTTATCCTACAATGATAAATACAATCGCTTTAATTCTAGGAGTATATTATTCGTGGCAAATGGCGGCAAGTAGAGTTGAAGGAGAGTGGCGGCAATATTTAGCTAAAGTAGGAGGTATGATAATTTTAATTAATTGTCTCTTATTACCAAAGACTTCGATGAATGTTAAAGACCATGTAGAAAAGCAGTTTTGGGTAGTTGATAATATCCCATTAGCCTTTGCGCTTCCTGTTGGTATTGTTGAGAATGTAGGACATTTAGTAACTATGTCTTTTGAGCAAGCATTTAGTTTAGTCGGCGGACGTGCTAGTTTTAATTATTATAATCATGGCACGGTTTTTGGCGCACGCCTTGCAAAAGAGGTAATGCAAGCGCAAGTTAGAAATCCTGAATATGTAAGTAACATGAAAGACTTTATTGAGCGTTGCGTGATATTACCTGCAATGATTGGAGAGCAATTTACCAAAGAGGAATTAGTTGCTACTAAAGATATGTGGGGTTTGGTATCTTCAAGAGCTGGAACATTCACACGTACGCCTATGACAATATACGGTATACGTCAATCACCATCGCCAACATGTAAAGAAGCTGTACCTTATTTTGAAAAAATCATGAGCGACTCAGGGCTTGGGGATATTACCCAGTTTTCTTGGAAATTTAAGGGAGCTGGTAACGGTACAGTGTATAATTTAGGATTTAATCAACTAAACGATAATCTCAAAAAGCAAATTAACGCTCTTTATAATGATGAGACAAAGGTAGAGGAAATCTTAAAGCACAATATGATGATTAATGCTTTAAACGAATATAGGTCAGGTCAATATTCTTATGTTAAGGCTCAATTAGCTCATGAGGCAGGGGGTTTAATGTCTGGTGATTTAGCAGAGCGGTTATTAACTGGGGCATTAGCTACTATGAAAACCATGGTGTATGGTAGCTTCATATTCTTAGTGCCTCTTATGATTATGTCTGGCGGTTTTGAAAAATATAAATGGTGGATCATGACCTGTTTATCTTTGCAGCTTTGGCCCGCTTTATTTGCGATGATGAATATGATGATAGATTATGCTTATGAACCAGCAAAAATCGTTAGTTACAGCGGATGGTCTACTGAGATCAAGAAGTTTGACTCGATGGCAAGTATTGCAGCTCATATGACGTTATTAATACCGTTTCTTGCGGTATGGGTCACAAACATGGCGCAAGGTAGTTTTACGCATTTAGCTGGTTCTGTGCTATCAACTGCAAGTTCGGCTGTTTCAATGGGGAGTAGCGCACAAGCAAGCGGTGGTAGAAATCATGATAATGAAGCTATGAATAATAGTAGCCGTGATAACGTCAATGCTAATAAGTACGATACTGGTATGCAGTATGTAGCACGCACCAGTAATACAATGCAATCTGACGGCTCAATGCAGAAAATATTACCAAACGGCAATGTTGTTTCTATTGGCGGCGGCGGTACTACAAGTTCTACTGGAGAGGTAAGATTTGAAAGTAGCGATGCAGTTAATACTAATTTGCAAAAAAGTTTATCAGATCAAAAAATATTGGCAGAGAGTGAGCTTAAGTCATACAGTGATTCTAAGGCGACTACTATTAGTAAAGCTGCTAATTATTTGACTCAAATTGCTGAGCATACACGTACTAGCGAGGGATATAATATTGATACTTCTACAGAAGAAGGTAAGGCTGTAAATCAGGCTTTAGAAAGTATGGATAATATAGCTAAAAACAATGATTATACTACCCAACAAAGTGCAGAAGCTTATATGGCTGGGAATACATCATTTAGCACTCCGTTAAAAAGTATTACTGGAGTAGGTGTGAGTGGTGAATTAGGTGGAAAAGTAAATTCAACAAGTGGTAGCCAGCAAGGGGATAGCCTGCATAATGAAATTGCAACTAAAACAAGTGAAAGTAGTTCTAATCAGAATCTAATGCGAGCTTTAAGTTCAGATTCATTTGCTGAGGAGCATGGTTTAGATAAGTCTTTAAGCACGGATATGAGAGCATCTTACGAGGACACTAAAAGGCAAGAACACCAATGGTCTGCAAGGCAAGAATCTATGAATACATATAATGAAGCTGTGGATTACAATAAGAGTCATGGAGCAAGTAGTAGTAAGGATATGTATCAAGACGTTCTTAGTGCTTATCAAAGTAATAGTGGTAAATCTCATGCCGATGCAAAGCGTGATGTAGAGAATCGTACTCCCGCTGTAATGCGTACATTTCATTCATTAGCCCAAGGAGAAACGCATAGTATACTACAGCGAGTAAATGATAGTAAACATGCTATTTCAGGTGAGAGAGGTAGCCAAAAGCTAGATGAATTCAGCAATAGATATAGTGATAAAATTAATTCTAATGTAAATGCCCCAATTGAAAATATTGCTAAAAAAGATGGTTTTAATAGTAACAAAATACAACAAGAAATTTTTCGTAAAGAAGATGATTTGCAAATTAAGTATGATATTCAGTATGGAAAAACAGATAGTAAGATTGATAGTACAAATGCTGATCTTACAAATAAGTTGGAAAATAGACAGAATAATATTGATAAGCTTGAAGAAAACAGAATTGGGACAGGTGCAATATCAAGTGTTGTAGGGGGTTTAGGTCGCCAGTCAAAAAACTCGGAGTTGCCAATGCCTGAATTTGATGAGATTAGTAGACCATATAAGCCAAACGATGAGTCAAAATCAGGGATTTATAATTGGGAAAGTGGAAAAATTGACCCATACCCTGAAAATGAAACTCCAAGACATTTGTTTAAACCAGAAAATATTAAAGTATCAAATGGTCAATATGTAGATCGTGAATTATTAAAGTCTAAAAAGGATTAACGATTTCTAATAACAGGATTATTATGAATATTACAAGACATAAAACTATATCTTTGATCGGTTATATAATTAGGTTTTTTATAGCAATTTTGTTGTAAAGACTGGTTATTAATATTATTCCACATCTTACGATTAAACAAAATAGCAATAGGACAATTTTTAAAGATAAAAAACAAATTAGGCACACCAAAGAAAACGCTAAGAATAATAAATGAACTGGTTATATTAGACATGCCTTTAAAATACTTGTCTAATATAGCACCAGTAATGGCAGTTAATATTACTGTGCTAACAATTGTTAAAACTGCGTTTGGCGTGTCCTTTTCTGCATTCAACAGCTCACCTTCTTTATTTAGGAACAAAGTATCTTTAATGAAAGTAGTTTTGGAAAAATGCCTAACCAATAACGGTACAACTAAAATAGTAAGTAAGATTAATATAGTAGATAATTTATATTGGGCTTGGGCATTAGCTGGAACACTAAAGGATAGAGTAATCCCACCACTCATACCAAACCAAAAAACAAAATTCCAGAACCTATCTTTAGATAGCCAGCGGCTTTGCTTAGGTATCGATTGAGCGATGTTATAAAGATGGCTTGTATCTCTATCTAAATGAGTGTCCTTGTACATAACGATTGCCTTGGATTATGGGATTAAAATGCATAAGCTATATTAGCATTAATACATCAATGTATAAAGCAAATAATCATTGTTGCAAAAAGGTTGATAAAACCATGGTAATAACGTATACATTATGTTTTGCATATAGTATAATAACTTATACATTTATATTATTGGTAATTTATGAATTGGTCACTTAGGAAATTAACGGCAAATCAAATAGAGAGACAGGTGAGTCATCTAAGAGGGTTTTGCTCTCCGTCAGTAGGATGGATCAAAACTATTAGAAAAGTGTTAGGTATGAGCGCAAGGCAATTAGGGCAAAAGATCAACGTAACTCCTGAGCGTATATTTAAGATAGAATCTGACGAGCTTAAAAGTAAATTAACAATGGCTACTCTTGAGAAAATAGCATTAGCCTTAAATTGTAAGTTTGTTTATGGATTCGTGCCTAATAGCAGTCTGACTCAAATTATTGAAAAAGCTGCCGAAGAAAAGGCTAAGTCTCAACTAGAAATTGTATCACATACGATGTCCTTAGAAGATCAAAAAGTAAATAATGAGGTATCTCAGGAACAAGCCCAATTATTAAAAGGTGATTTGCTACAAGGTAATATTAAAAGAATATGGGATAAATAATGCAATTTACTTATATAAAAGGTGCTACACCTTTGTCAGCGGATGAATTTCATAATTTAATACCTAGTCACTTAACTACCCAAAAAGAATTAGATGAGTGGGAGCAGTTTAATATTATTAAGGCAGAGCGTTGGGCTTTTAAATTTAAAAGGCATGATATATTGAATATGGATTTTACTAAAAAGCTACATAAACAAATGTTTAATAACACATGGTTATGGGCAGGAGTATTTAGAAAGAAACAAACGAATATAGGTGTAGAGAGCATATACATTCCACAAGAGCTAAAGATTCTATTTGATGATGCAGTCTTTTGGTTAGAACATAATACTTATACGTTAAGAGAGATTGCCATCAGACTACATCATAGATTAGTCTATATACACCCTTTTACAAATGGCAATGGTAGATTCTCAAGACTATTTGCAGATCTTGTGGCTTATAATAAAGCAGAACTACGTTTTACATGGGGGCGTACTAATCTAGTTAGTGATTCAAATATTCGTCAGGAGTACTTAACTGCTCTAAGAGAAGCCGATAACGGAAACTATCAAAACTTAATTAAGTTTGCTGATAGTTAATTAAAAAGAAAGTAATCAAATGTGTAGCAAACATGCTAAATAATTTCATAGGCGGCGGTCAGGTATTTTTACATAAAATCAGGATGTTTTCGCAGGTATTTTTTAGAACCCTGAACGTATCACTGATAGTAGGTATTATTATTGCAGGGTGTACTTATTATAACAGCATAACAAAGCTAGACTGGGATGCTTTTATTTCATATCGAAAAGCAGTGCTAGTATTGGATTTTGACGATGCTTCTAATGTAATACGTGCGTCTATCGGTAATAAACCAAACCACATAACCTATATTAATGCCAAAAACAAGTTAAATAGTTGGTATAATATAGATCCCTTAACAGTAAAGCGCATGTCTATATTCCAAGTTGCAGATAAGAAGATATGGGCTGTAATGTTTAATGTATTGTTATTTGCAAGCAGCATTTCCTTAGCTACTTTTATCTTAATATTTTTCTTATGGAGTAGGTTTGGCAATAATCTTAAAAGCGAGCAAACAAAAGAAGGTAGCGGCGTTGTTCTAACAGATCAACAAGTACGAAGTAAATTACGTTCTATTGGCAAAGTAAGTAAGTTTCATATAGGAAAAATGCCGCTAGTTAAAGATACAGAGACTAGACATTTTCTAGTTGCTGGCTGTACTGGTTCTGGTAAAACTAACCTTATCGATAATCTATTGCCACAAATAGAGGCTAAAGGACAACCAGCTATTATTATCGATCAAACTGGTGAAATGATATCAAAATACTATAATTCTGATAGAGGTGATATCATATTTAATCCATTCGATGCTAGAGGCAAAGGATGGGACTTTTGGACTGACTGTTCTACACCAGAGGAGCTAGAAAGATTTTCTAAAATATTATTTAGCTTTAATAGAAAAAGATCAGGTACGCATTCCGACCCTTTTTGGGAGCAATCGGCAGAAACTGTATTTAATTCATGCGTTGAATATCTAGTTAACTCTAACAATACTAGCATTAGGATGTTAAAGCGCATGGTTCAAGATGCTAATTTATCATATTTGCAAAAGACCTTAAAAGGCATGCCAGCAGATAGGTATTTATCGGATGATGGTAAAGGTGTGGCTACATCAGTGCTCGCAATGCTTGCCTCTAGTAGCAAGCCTATTAGTTATCTAACGGATGATACGCCAGCAGGTAAGTTCTCCCTCAAAGATTATTTTCAAGGAGTAAAAACCAATTCAAAGGCTTGGTTATTTTTAAGTACAAAACCAAGTAGTAGAGATTTAACATTACCGCTTATTGCATGTCTTACGGAGCTAGCCTTAACCCAGCTTATGGATATTGGTATTAACAAAACACGTAGAGTATGGTGTATTTTTGATGAATTGCCAGCACTTGGAAACTTACCTGCGCTTTCTCCTTTAATGGCGGAAGGGCGTAAGTATGGCGCATGTGTACTAGCTGGATTGCAATCATTGAATCAATTATATGATAATTATGGACAATATGCAGGCTCTGCAATATTCGGTCAGTTTGGCACTTCTTTCTTTTTCCGCAATAAAGAGCCTGCAATAGCAAAAATGTTTAGTTCTATGTGCGGTACTGAAACTATCACAAGACAACAAAAAAACACTAGCTTTGGTGCTAATGAGTTTCGTGACGGAGTAAGCTATAATGAAATGCAACAACGTAAAGCTCTAGTTGAATATAGCGATATTGCGAGTCTAAATATTGGTGAGTGCTATACTCTCTTGCCAGAACCGCTTGTCAATATATCTAAAATGCTAGTGCCAGAGGCTAAGCTACCAAACAAAAACGAGGGGTTTATACCAAAAACTATTGCTCAAGAAGAAGAATCAACCACAATAGAATTAGAAATCAACGAAACGGCAATTGATAATAACCACGAACAGACTAGCAAAATGGCAAGTAGGCAAAAAAAGACAGAGCCTAATATTGAGATTGTGCCTAATATTGGATTTTAACTAAGGTAAATTACTCCTCTTGACGTCTTAACCTAGCTAATAAGTTCTTTTTGAAATATTATTAATTCTGTGTTATACTGTTATACTGTATAACATTATAACAGTATAATTATGAGATCTTTTAAATTAACTGAAAAGTATCAGTCTACTATTCCCAATGACGTTAGAAATTTTTTACATTTAAAAAAAGGCGATAGAGTTACTTTTAAAATAGAGAATAATAAGGTTATATTGGATAAATTATCTTATTCTGATAATGAATATTTATATTCATTATCTAATACATTAACTGAATGGTCTTCTATAGAAGATGAGGAAGCTTATAATGATTTATAATAAATTTGATATAGTTAAAATTCCTTTTCCTTTTACAGATAAAGCTACAGTTAAAAGACGACCTGCGTTGATAATATCTTCAAGTGATTATCAGATAAATCATAATCATTGTGTATTGGCTATGATTACAAGTGCAAAGCAAAGTTCTTGGGTTGATGATATTACTATTACAAATATTATAATAGCTGGTGTTTCTTCTCCCTCTAAAATAAGGTTTAAAATTTTTTCTTTAGATGTTAGTTTAATATTAGATAAACTAGGTTGTCTAATAGATGAAGATAAACTAAGTGTTCAACAAAAATTAGAAGATTATTTTTTATCACGTAGCTCATAAAATATGGTACAATGTGGGACATAAGCCGTCTTTTTGCAAGATAAATTAACTTTAAATTCCATAATCCCTTGTTCAGAACAAAAAGGTTTTTCAATTACAAATTTTTTGTTGCTATTATTAACCCTGTTATTATTATATTACAATTAATTAAAGAGCATATTATCAAATGTTAAAACATATTTTACCGATTGTCGCCATGGCACTTGTTCTAAGTAGTTGTGCAGTAGATTCGGGCAATACTAAATTAGCCAAAACAAATAATGATCAGATTAATTCTGCTTTTGAAAAAGGAAAAACAACTCAAGATGAAGTAAAGCAAGCGTTTGGTGAACCCGATGATACCGATATTATGAGCGATGGTAGGGTAAAATGGGTTTATACTCATATTAAGCGTTCCGCAATGACTAGAAATTATATCCCTGTTGTAAACTGGTTCTCTTCTGGCACTAATGATACCACAAAAAAATTAGTAATAATTTTTAAAGACGGTGTGTTAGAAAATCTTTCTTCGTCTACTGGCAAAGGTGAAACTAAAGCTGGTTTACTTAGTTAGAGTGTACGCTATTCAGTAGATGAACTACCAACTGGTCTTTAGCCGTTTGGTAGTTCACTACAGACTTAAAACTTTAAGTCAGTGGCTATTCAATATTCGATTTGATTAAATACTTAAAGAATGCGAGCGTTCCATTTGTCTTTGATGCTCTAAATGCTGATCTATTACATGATCGATTTTTTCTATCGGTAATAATTTATGATCCACATGTTCTTTCCAATGTTCTAAATATTTTACTACACAGTCAAACTTCTGTCCTTGGTGCTTTATCGTTTCACCTGCTATAATTTTATTACAATGTTTTGTTAGCAAAGAACGGTGGTGATCGTAGCAAAGCTGACTAATATTTTCATGCATCTTGTCTATAGAATTATCTGATTTAAAATGTTTCATTAGCTCATTCCTAGATAATATCTTGGCTTCAAAGGAATAATTAGCAGTATTGAGCAGATTATTCATTTCATTGTTAACTTTAAACTCATGCGCTTGCTGTATTTGATTCAACAAAGACTTTTCATGCCCGTCATGCTGTAAATTACCATGTAATCCAGCTAAGTACTCTTGTTCTTTTTGTAATAATTGAAAAACTTCTTTAGGGTTAGTTGCCTTATGTTTCTGCTTAGCAATATCGGCTATATTTTTATGAATATTATGACCCTCAACTTCCTGATCTAGTTTTTGATTAAATTCTCTTAATCCATTAGCATTAGTATTATGCAATTCTTTAAGTATATCTTTCTCAGATCTAAAACCATCAGATAATAATTGCTTGCTAGACTCCTGTATTTTATTAAATATATTTTCTTCTTTGAATAATTGAGCATTCTTACAAAAAACTAAATCCTGCGGAAAAGCATATGGATATTTCAAGTTTTTGTCTAATTCAGCGTAGAAGTTTACTTTTTTACTTATAGCATCAAAAACCTTATCTACAGTTTTAGCCTCCTTTATTTCATTCTCTAACAGCTGGTATTGCGCATTTAATTTTTGGCGTGCAAACTCTATATCTTTTTGGATAGCAACATGTTTCTTTATAGCAGGTTCTAGTATCTCACGTATCTTAGCTTCACCAGCTTTGCCTTGTTCTTGCAATATATCATTAAAATCGCCATGATGCCGAGGCTTTACAACACTAACAGAAGAGAGCTTGCTTAAAATATCATAAGCTTTTGCTATGGTATAATTAGTAACATCATTCTTACCATCATTATCAGCAGCAATAATTACTTGTTCACCATTCTTAGGCACATAATTCTTAATGTTACTAATACCAAGAGCGCATAGTATTTTCGCATCAATTCCACTCTGTTTTAAAGATAAAGCAGTCTCTATCCCTTCCGCTATTATTGTTATGTTATGAGGATTGCTCTTTTCATCACCGTTACTGATATTGACGAACGAACCAGATATACTGCCGAATGACTTTCTAAATATGGCAATATTAGCTTTATTATGCGTCTTACTATCAAGTAGCAAATACTGACCTCCTGTAATCTCATTATCCGCATTTACTGCAAAAGCCACTAGAGCAGGAAAGCTTTTATTACTAGCTTTATCAAAAACATCGGTGGTTTTAATAACATCTCCTAAATCGCAACTGATTCCCCTGATTTCTTGTAAATAATTATGGACTATACTATCAGTCTCTACAGCTTGAGACCTGTTATATAAATTATTTGTATATTCTATTTTTGCTATCTCTATAGATTTCTCCCGAGACTTAGCTTTGTGATGATCTACATATTTATCGCTATCAGCATGGTTATGGACTAAATGTAAATTAGTTATACTGCTTGTCCCCACATAACCCCTTAGATAAGCTACTGCTTCCTTAAATTCACCGCCTCTTTTATGCTGTACTAAACTAAATATATCACCACCTTTACCCTCACTAAAATCATACCAAGTACCGGCTTTTTCACCGCTAATACGTACAGCTAACTTTCCATGTGTGCCAAAACGTAAATCACTCTTAGTTGAGAGTTGTTTATTAGGCTCACCAAGTAAATCCTTTACTATATATTCAGCTTTAAATCGTACCGAATGCTTTAATTCTTCAAACTCTTTCTGCCAATGCTCCTTTGTTTGCTGGCGTTGCTCCTGATAAATCTTATTAGCATAAAAACGCTGTTTGCTACTCATATTACTATTGCCCCGAACATTATGATTAATAATACCTCCCCCCATTACCGCCTTTTCTTGATAAGAAAGCTCAGCGTGCGCTTCAAACTTAGTTTCTTCATGTTCAATATGATTCTCATGGACATAATCTATAACTTCAACAACTTTGGCATTAGTTATTTCTGGTTTGTTAAACACATAATATCCAGAGTCACTTATATGTTTATCGGTCAAAACAGTGAATTGATCTTTAATGAAGCTACTGAATTTAGAAACAACACCCTTACTTTTTTCTAGCTTAATAGCCTTTAAATCTTTTCTGGTAAGATAATCAAGACTACTACCATGCTCAAGGTTCAATCTTAACTGCCCAATAAGAGTTGCTACATCTTTTGTATCTTCATTGTTCGTATATAGGCGTAAATCTTTTACATGGCGACTAAGAGCTACGTAGCTATTACGCATTGTAGAAAATCCAGCATGAAGTACATGCACTTCCTTAATAGATGCACCTTGAGCTTTGTATACAGTAGATGCATAACCGTGACTAAAACGCCCCCATTGGTTAGGATTTAGCTCAACATCCCTACCATCATCAAGTTTTATCTTAAAGTTATATCTACTGACCTCTTTAAGAGTCCCAAAATCTCCGTTACTAACCCCCAAATATGCATTATTATCTTTAAACACAATACGATCGCCTCGCATATAACCAAGTTTATGACCTTCATCTTCTATGATAACTTCATTACCTTTCAATATTTTTTGTTTCTTTAAACAGATTCTTGCCCTAGAGTTTAGTATGTCTACATCCTCATTCTTAATAGTTACTATCAACCTATTCTCTACTGATTCAGTGCTTTTTTTCCAATAATCAAATAAACCATCTATTGAATCTCTTTTGGTAGAATAGAAGCTTAAACGCTTGTTAGCCTCTAAAATACGCACCCCTAACGCAGTATCACCGCATGAAAATGCTTGAGCCACGCTCCGCCCCCAATCACTATCCTGCCTCTTGATTTCAAGCATACTCTTAGAGCCTATTTTATTAACAAAAATCTCAAACATGCCGCCACGCCCAATAGAAGATAATTGCCTCTCATCACCAGCTAATATCACATTGCATTTATGAGCAGCTGCTACTCTTAATAATTCCTTGTAATCATCATTACCGACCATTCCCGCTTCATCAACAACGATAAGACTATTTTTCTGTAAATCAGCTCGACTATTATATAATTTAAACAAAAATCCTTTAATGGTATCGTTATGCTCATAACCACATTTAGCTAACTCAGTTCTTGCTTTATGGGTTGGCGCAACACCTATTACATTAATATTGCCAGCTTGAGCGATAGCTGCCACCTTACCAAGTACATAACTCTTACCAGTACCAGCTCTTCCTTGTAGTATACGAACACCTTTTTTATTAAGTAATAAATGCGATAATGCTTTTTGTTGCTCAAGAGATAAAGAATTCTTAGACTCGTCTATAAGTCGCTGGATTTTTTCTTTGCTACTTACCCCACCCCCAGTAACTACATTTTCTTGCTGCGCCACATAATTGACTAAACGCATGATTTTTGATTCTTCTTTACGTATTGCTTTAGTAGTATAAAAACCTGTATTTACACCATTTTTATCATATAGCACCTCAATATTTTTATGATTCAATGCGTCATGACATAAAGCGTAAGCCCTAGCTTTATCAGGAATAATTTTAACCGCACGCATCAGATCTTTTTGATTAAAAATACTAGCTCCTTTGGTGATCCTTGCAATCACATCCTGACCATCTTTGATTGCTTCAATATTAGCAATTCTTCTTTCTTCATTACGCATCACTGCTGCATTCATAACACTTCGCATACGCACAGGACCGATATGTTCTTGGGGTAGTATAGCAGTAGCATCCACTCTATTACTTAATCCTAATTCTTTAAAGTAGTTGTTTATTACATCCCTTGTATCATGCTGTAATAAAGTTTCCTCAGGAATAATAAAACTCTTTTTACCTGTATTCTTAAATTCAGGGTTAAGGTCTCTAGCTTTTGCTCCAAAGCTCATACCATCCGCAGTAAATCTTCTCGTAGTAATAAGTAAATGTGCATGCCAATTCTTCTTGCCGTCATGCGGTTGGTGAATATCAATTTGTACAGCAAGACCATTTTGTACCCATCCTTGTTTTGCTATAATCCTGTGTGTAATTTCTATTCTGTCCTGTAAGGTCAGCTCTTTATCATCAGGCAAGGCTATTACGGCATCTTTGAGCAACTGACTGTCTTTGCGTTTCTCGCATCGCTCTACTTCATTCATTAATTCGGAAATAGAATTGAATTTTTTATCTACATGTTCAGGTAAGAGTATTGCGTGATAGACATTATCACCTTTGTTTGAAAAATTATAAGTAACATTAGTTTGTGTATCAGTGATTATTGCACGTGCATTATAAGCTCCTTTGCAGCAAGCATTACCCCCACTACTTCTACCTGCTATCTCTATTCTTGCGAACTGTATTGCCATCTAGTATTTTATACCCAAAGGTTATATTGTTAAGTTTTTACTCAATCTATTTTGTTCGGCTAGAATACCATATTTTGTGTTACCAATATGCGCCTGAGGTACTTCCCCTTTATCATCAACTTTTAAACTTACACCTATTTCCTGAAAATAATTATTTTGCACATCTCCCCAAATCTTACCAATATCATCTTTTGCTTGATTGGGAATAAATGAGTAACTTTTAGTTTTTTTAAATTGCATTCCTAAATCAACAACTTTTTGATCAAGTGATAAGCCATCTTGTTTAAATTTACGTGTCGTTACCAATATTTTAGCATACCAATTACTTTCATCTTCGAGCGGTTTATGAATATCTACCTGTACACCCTGTTCATTCTCTATAAAATTCATCTTTTGGATAAACCTTAACGTAAGCTCTATACGATCATTTAAGCTAATTTCAACTTCACTAGGAAGTGCAAGCAAGTACTCCTTGAGTAACTGACTATCCTTTCTTTTCTCGCATCGCTCTACTTCGTTCATTAACACTTCTGCATTTTTGAATTTTTGACTTACATTGTCATTCAAGATAATTGCATGATAAACATTTGTGTTATTACCTTTAAAATAAAAAGTTTTATTAATTCTATGATCTCTAATCTTAGTGTTAGAATTATAAGAAGCTCTCTGACAAGCATTAAACCCTTGACTTCTACCTATTATTTTTATTCTTGCAAAAGGAATCGCCATTTATATTTCCTAACATTAATACAGATTATAACCTATAATATAAAGCTTTTTTAAGCAACGTTATTTATAACGTATCTTGCGTATAACACTATTTCTTCGAAATGAGTGCTATAACTTTATCACTAACTCAAATACAAATAGATTTATACAGCTAGAAAACTAGACTTTTATGATTTAACTTGGTATGGTAGGCTACGGGGTAATAATATTTTA
>Ga0222713_10000981_pt1 | contig 32668 bp, 50 predicted proteins | sample C33_649DmetaG_FD_165061 | JGI IMG/M metagenome (GOLD analysis project Ga0222713, IMG submission 165061) | Estuarine water microbial communities from San Francisco Bay, California, United States - C33_649D | ecosystem: Environmental > Aquatic > Marine > Unclassified | place: USA: California... | reverse complement strand
GTTATGGTGAGTCTGTTCGGGTTTGCGTGGTGACTGTTCGAACTTGCGTGGCGACTGTACGGGTATGCATGGCGACTGTACGGGTATGCATGGGGATTTTAATCGGTGCGAAATAACAGAGGAAGATCGAAGAAAAGGCGTCAATGTTGAAGATTTAATTTTTAAAATGGAGGAAGAGAAATGATTAGGAAATTGAAAGAGAGTATTAGGGATCTTTATCATTTTGATTTCGGGCAAAAAATGCCATGGAGCAGAAACTCCATGAGGGGGGACTGTTCGGGGTTATGGGGGGACTGTACAAAGTTGGAGGGGGACTGTACGGAGTTGGAGGGGGATTGTACGGGGTTGAGGGGGGACTGTTCGGATTTGTACGGCGACTGTTCGGGTTTGAGTGGTGACTGTACGGGTTTGAGGGGGAAATGTACCGGGTTATTGGGGGATTTTGATTTGTGTGAAATAACTGACGATGAAAGAAAAAAAGGCGTGCACATTTACGATTTAATTTTTAAAAGTGAGGAAGAAAAATGAAAAAATCAGAGGAGAAAATTAAACTGGAAATTTTAAAGGAAGTTAAAAAATTAAATAAACAGAGAGAGGAAGCGTCGCTTATCATCGAAATAAAACACGATATCAGCGAAGGGCTCCCATTGACCCAAACGGCGCGGAGATTAAACGTTGATTGGGCCGTAATTCACCGTATTTGCGGGCGAAATAAAATTGAATTTATCAGGTCCCCAACAAAGAAGACGGGCACCACCGACGCATATATCGTTTCTTTAAAAGAATCGGGGATGTCGGACTCTGGCATTGCCAGAAAAATAGGAACTTCAAGGCAAAACATTCATTGCCGGATTAAAAAAGCTTTAGGCAAAAGCAGTTGACAGGCGTCGTTGCTTGTCGTATAATTTAAATGTGTTTTAGACGACTTTGTCACTCCCGGCATATAATTCAAACCGCTGTACAACGAAAAGCGTGCCGGGACTGATAAGGTTGAATTTTTATCAATTTTGTTTTTGTTTTTATTTTTATTTTTTAAGGAGTTTTAAATGCAGATAGATGATTCAATTACTGATGGGGGGCAAGCTATACACTGCCCAGAGTGTGGGTATCGAAGTCACGGTGATATAGACATGGGAGTCCCACTCACATGCTGGGACTGCCTCCCGATAAGAAGACCCGCAAGAAAGATTGAACACATAGGAGAGCCTGACAATGACGAATAATAAGACGCACTGGAAGAAAATATCAAACCCAAACTATCTTGGATCTTGGGACATCCCGCCTGGGTCTAGTTATGTCGTGACTATCGTGTCTGTCTCTCAAGAGCCTGTCATGGGGTTAGATGGGAAAGCAGAGCAGTGCGTTGTTGCTAAAATATCTGGGCATAAGCCCATGATACTGAATGCAACAAACAAGAGGGCAATCACAAAGGCTCTTGGGTCTCCCTACATTGAGGACTGGGAAGGGAAGCGGATATCGTTGCATATTTCAAAGATCAAAGCTTTTGGGGAAACAGTGGACGCTATCCGGGTTAGCCCGTCGCCCGTTCTCTTGCCGTCACTTGTAAAGACGCACGAGAAATGGGCTGCGGTATTAGCCGCTGTCGCTGGGGGAATGGCAAGAAAAGATGTAGAAACAAAATTCATCGTCTCCGATTCTATTTGGGAGCAGCTGAAAAATGCAAAATGAGTTCAAAATTAGATGCAGCGCCATTGGTCAGATCATGACTAATGGCCGGTCTGGAGATGGTTTAAGCCAGACCGCTAAAAGCTATTGTGAGAACTGGGTAAAAGAACAAATTTACTCAAAAAAGAAGGAATTCTCAAACAAGTATACAGAAAAAGGTGTTGCGGTTGAAGATGAAGCTATAGACTTCCTATCTGATTTTCGCGGCGAGTTTTATGTCAAAAACGAAATCCACTTTGAAAACGACTTTATCACCGGGACCCCGGACATTGTAACCGAAAAAAGTATCATCGATATAAAGTCCTCATGGGACTGTTTTACATTCCCACTGTTTGAATCTGAACCTGAAAAAGCTTACTGGTGGCAGGTCCACGGATATATGCTGCTCACTGGGAAGAATCGGGCTGAGGTGGTGCATGTGCTGATGGACACTGAAGACGGCGAAGATGATGCGTCATATGCCCTTGTAGAAAAAAAATACCGCGTCAAAGCTTTCGCTATTGACCTGGATGAATCCGTTGGTGATAAAATAAGAGAGCGCGTTATAAAATGCCGCGAATATATTTCTAACCTGATCTAGATCTAGACTTTTAAAAAATTGTATAAAATAAAAAAATGGAGATAAAAAAATGTTAACTTTCAAAGACCCGACCTATACCCCTTCTGAATACCTGCGCGAGGCTGTGACCGACACCACTTTTGAAATTACCGACGCACGTATTGTGTCGAATGTTTCATCGTTTTATGGCGAATCGTTTGAGATTGCATGCAAAGTTGTTTCTGGTCCTCATTTTGGGAATGTTATTACAACAAAGTTTTTCAAAAACCGCGAAACAGGGGATTGGCATGGCTTTTTAAAATATTTTCTTACACGTTTCAGCAACATGTACACTGAGGAGCATGGTCTAAAACTGCTAAACACACCTATCGATGAGCGCCTTTTAGTGGGTCAAACCTTTATCGCGGACGCCCTCTTTAGCGAGCCTGGGAAAGACGGGAAGCAATATCTGAACCTGAAAAACTTTAAGTCGGCGGCTTATCAAGGAAAGGACCAGTTTTTAGACGTTTTAACCTCGGAGGAGTTTTGATGACGGATAGCGCGTATTCTCTGTCCCTAGCGTGTTCAATAGCTAACACAACGGGAAAGTTCCAGGCAAAGAAACCGATGGGCCTGATTGTATTTTTTTGCGTGGCCCTTTTTTGTGCCGTTCTGTATTTTATATAAAATAATTATTTTTCAGTTTTAATAGAGGGGAATTTACGAATATGGATTGGTTCAAAATAAAAGTGGGGCACGTGCTAAACAGCGCTTTGAGCGATGAAGAGATTGGGCGGCTTGTAAAAATACAAGCCCTCGCCGCTTTGAAGGAAAGAGCGCCGACACCAGAAGAAATGGCGACAATCATGCGCCCTAAAACAGCGGAGAAACTGGACAAGAATCTCCAAAAAACCGGCGTAAATCTCCCATTAATTGTCGAAAAAGTGCTGGAAGACGTCAGAAAATTGGGGCTACAACGGGGTAAAAGCCGGGAAAAAAAAGCCTTTCAAAGAGGCGTTTCTCCCTCAAAAAGAGAAAATGTCCCTGGGGACGTCCCTGGGGACGTGGTTGAGTGTGTCCCTAGGACAGAGAAGAGAAGAGAAGAGAAGAGAAGAGAAGACAAGACAATAGAACATGATGAATTATACAAAAAAGAGCAGATTGATTCAGGTTTTCCAATGAAGAAAGATTGGGGACTTTCAACAGCTGCGGCCCGTAATTTAAAGGATGTCGCAGATGCTGATGGATTGTCGTGTGTTAGCGATGACAGGCCAATGAATAGCAAAGGGTTGGCCGTGAGTGGCCCCAAAAATCAGTTTGAGCCTGAATTTAACAAACTATGGCTATCTTACCCTGTGAAGGATGGCAAGAAGGCCGCTATGAAGCACTTCTTGGCTTCAGTCAAAACGATTGACGATCTTCGACGGTGTGCTGTGGCCGTTGAGAACTATTTGAGGTACCTGGCCACCACTGGGCGATTCCCAAAAAACGGGGCTACATTTTTTAACAACTGGGAGGACTTCGAGGATGTAAGCGCTGTCAATGCGATGATCCTGGCGATCAATGAGACCTCAAATAAACAGGGGGATAGTGATCCGCCCCCATCGGCTGATGCTGCTTTGTTTATGAAAACCGCTTGGTCAAAACGCAATGGGGGGAAATGGGTGTGGGGTGATAAAATGCCGGATATAGTACGAATTATAACTGGAGACATAACGCATGTATGACCACGAGCTTCGCGAGTACGTCTCGAATGAGTTGCGGCTATTGGGTAATAAGCTCCCAGGGATGCCCCCAAAGGACGCTCTGATCGCCGCAATCGTGGAAAAGATGTGCAAGTCAGAGTCACTTGATAAAAGTCACGTGAAAGATTTCATCGACAATTGGCTAAATACCAATTTTAAGTTTCCTGCCGTGTGCGATATTAACGCATGGATGAAGACCATCGGAATAAGCAGTAAGCGGTGGGTGTGTGATTTGGGGATGTGCAAAGGGGATGGATTCGTGTTTGATTATGACATGGGTTATGCGTGTGACTGCCCGCTTGGGGATATAGTAATGCATCATCATAAAATTACGCGGAAAATAAAGAGAAAATAAAGAGGGCCTGCATAATGAGTAATGACAAAGCCATTGAATTTAAAAAATACATGAGCATTTTGAACCCCTCAATAATGAATGGGATGGTCCCTGAGTTTCGCTTCTGTGCGGAATGCTGCGGGGGGATTGGGGCTGGCGTGCGAAAACGCCTGAAAGTTGCTGGGTTACAAGATTGGCGCTTTGACTTTGCATGGCCTGAAAAGAAGGTTGCCGTTGAAATAGACGGCGGCCAATGGATGTTTGGCGGAGGGCGTCACAACACTGATGAAGACCGCCTAAAGCTAAACACGGCAGCGCTTATGGGCTGGCGCGTGATTAGATTCTCTGTCAAAACAATGCAGGATGACCCCGTCGGATGCATAAAAAAAATAGAATTAATCTTGCAATGAGCCTTGCTACTACAGCACCAAATAAAGAAAAAAAAACAAAATCATAAACAATACGAACAAGAAAAAAACGCAATAAAAAAACAAAATCAATGGCAGATTTATTTGGTCATGAATAAACATAGTTCACTATATTTGCCATGAATTTTTGAGAGCCCGGAATCCGGCATGCTTTTCAGGACAAGTAGCCAAAAAAACAAAGCCAGCCACGCAAGCAGGATAGTAGATGGGGACATACCCGAACGGAATAAATCGGCCTTTTTATTAGCCACCCATTCTCTGTCCGTTTCGCTTTCTGTGCGTACAGTCCCCGGCATATTTATTTACTAGAGGCCTTGCCCTGGCGTGATATAAACAGTTGTAGCGGAACTTGCTAATCCGCTGAAAAAAGTCGTTTGATTAAACCTTAAGATTTCAACGGCTCCAGCAACGAGAACAATTGAGTTCCTAGGTGTTCCTGCAATCGGGGCTACAGCGTTGGCCGTGGCTTCAGCTGCGCTTGGCCCAAAGCCTAAAAATACGGTAACAATTCCAGAGTTTATTACCCGATATTGCCCAGCATTTTGCTGGTCAGCGCTCGAGGCTACCGGGGCCTGGATCCCAGCAGGGGCGGCTGCGGCGGCTGCGACTACGATTGTTTTTCCGAGGGGGGCGAATGCGATTTGTGAGTTAGTTGACATTTTAGGCTCCTTGATTATTCCTTGAGATGGGCAGGCTTTATTTGTATTAGATTAAGCAGATGTCATTGTTATACCGATTGTCACTAAAACGCTAACAGCTCCAGAAAATGCGCCGCCGGTTTGTAGATTCAGAAAAATGGCAGCATTTGCGCCGTCTTTATCTACACGTGAAAAAGCTGGGAACGCTGAAGCCGACGATTCCCCGTTTGGAATAACCAGTGAAAAACTTGGAGACCCTCCACCCACAATAGCTCCTCCGCAATCAACGGTTATTGTGGCAGTGTCACCGTGAGCCGTCGAAGTGCACTCGGCAAAGACCCAATCAACAATATAGTCATTCGCAAATTTCACGCCTCCAAATGGGCTGTTTCTTGTATACCCATTAATATTCGCTGCGGCACCAGGTGTTACAAATGTATGTTGAAGTACGCTTCTGGATTGGCCGTAAAATTTATTACGAGGATCGCAGCTCCTGTCATTAAGATAGCCGCCAACAGATTGGACCGACGTTTGGGTAATCTCGGTGGAATGAGAGTCGGGCCAAGCAAAGACAAATTCGGACGTGCCCAACCCCTCTTGGCGAATGTTTAAAAATTTATTGTCAGCGGTTCTGCCTCTAAACACAAGGTATTGACTTGTTGCGTCAGGAATAGACGCCCACGGATATCTTAAATTAAGCTGAGTGGCTGAATTCGATGAAATTCTTCGAATCTGGTTTTGCCCAGCCCCAGCCGTAATTTGAACTGCGCCATTTACAAAGTCATTAATTCCCCATGCTTGGGTTGTGTCATTAAACGTCACTGCTGTATTTAACCCTGAGGAGGTTCCACTGTTGTTGGCTGGATTTCCTCCGAGAAGTATACACGTCCCCGCAACGCTCTCTGCTGTAATGTTGCTGAACAGATTTCCCTGGCCGGATTTCAAGTCAATAACCGTAGCTAACCCAGCGGCACGGGTAATGGGCCCAATAATGTTCGCATTTGGGCCATTGCTCCCTCCTGCCCAAGCTCCTCCTTCAAATCCAAATGCTCGCTGTGTTCTGTCAACACCACCAAACAAACCCGTACTTTCAATGTGGTTGTAATACGGAGAACTCCCGTTATTCCCTTGCCCGTAAAAAAAAGTAGAGAATGGCCGGACACTTTGAATTTCAATATTAAAGTAGCTATAGGCAAATGATGTTAGATCTACAACAATCTGGGGGTCCGTTGTTGCCGCAATCGGCTGGCTTACGTTCGATCGGATCACTTCAAAGTTTTCAAGTGAACAACTTTCGTACTGGGCAAGAGAGGCCGTTTTGTTTGTGTCTCCAGAGAAGACAATACCTCCGGTAATGTTTACATATTTAATTAGCGTCGACCCTGTCCCAGTTCCAATTATATGAACACCGCTGCGGCGCAAAAATATTGTGCTGGTTGTTTTGTAAGTGCCTCGCGGTAAAAAAACGGTCAATCCAGTGCCAACCGAATCAATAGCCGCTTGAATTTTTGAAGTGACATCAATGGCCGCTGTGTTTGTGGTCACATCCTCAATCTCGATTTCACTCATAAAATCAAAAACGTTTACCGTGGCCCCAGCAATCATGGAATACCTGGCTTTAGTCAGTGCCATGTTATGCCTCCTCGTAGGTAAGCGTGAAGGCCAGATACGCTAAGGCACTGGCAAACGTAATTGCCACGGCGGTTCCATAGCCGCCACTGGCATCTTGTTGTAAGCTTAAATCTGAGCTTGTTGAAAATGAGTTAAAAACAACGGTAGGGTGATTCCCTGCGTAGCCACCAATAGCTAAATAAACGCTCCCTACAGGATATGAGTTTGCACCCTTACTGAAGGGAAGCCCTGTAATTTTAAGATTTCCGACGCCTCCACCCGTTACTACCGCCGCAAATTGAATATAGCACTGGAGTGTTACTAAGCGACCCACCTTGGTGTAGGTGCTTCCGTTTGTGCCAATTTGATATGTCCCAGCGACAGTACCCCCGCTTATGACCGGGGTCCAAGTGCCTTCTTCATAGTCGTCAAATAACTCGCTTGTCATTCCCCCTGAAGCTGGGTTTGCGGAAAAATCAATGCCCTTCCCGGCGGTGCTGAGAACAATATTTCCAGTAGAGAGGGCAACATCCCCGGAAAATGTTGGCGAAGTTGCCAGTACATTGTTTCCTGTTCCTGTGTTAGTCACGCTCACAACTTCTTTACTCGCGTTTAGCGCCAAAGCTGTTGATACAGTAAGCCCAGACAATGTTGTTGTCCCAGAAACAGACAAATTGACGCCATTAAGATCCGCCCCACCCTCAACCCTTTGCCAGATTGCCCCATTATAAGTGGCTAGATCCCCAACCCCCCAATTGCTAATTCCGTCTAATGATGTTGCCCCAGCCACAGACACTACGTAGTAGTCGCCTTTTGTGCCTACACCAGAGGCCAATGCTGGGCTGTTGGTGCTGGCATTCCACGTGCCCTTGTAGTTTAAAGCACCGATTGCATTTGTCGTTGATGAAAATGTCTTTAACATGAGAGGGCTCCTTAAATCAAAAATTCAATTATTGAATTTAATGGCGGGGATTGACTGAATGTCACATTTAACCCATTCACGGTGTAGGTGTTCTGGTTTTGATATATTCCACCAATATAAATCAAAGACGGCTTCGCCGTAACTACAAAAACCGTCTGTATTCCGTTTCCAGTTGCGTTTTGTGAAGTAAAAGAAATATCGGCACCGCTATATCGTTCCGTCGACGCTGGGGCGCTATATACCGTGCTTCCATTTTTATTCTGGACCAAAATGGAAGAGTCAACCTCACTTATAAATATGCGGGCAGGCGTTCCACTGTTTGACGGATAACCCCCAAGCGTGCGAATTGGCTGCGCGGCTGGGACCAATAGGTCTGCGTCCCAATAAACATTGATGGGATTTACCTGCGGGTTTAGATTCGCTGCGCCAATCCAGATATAGCCATTTTCAAGAGGCTGTCCGTCGCTATCTGAAAATATGGGGAACGGTGGAGAGATTGAAGTTGCTGACATTATTTACTTTCCTGATCGGATAACGTTTTTGGGACGGGTGCTACGCCTCGGAATTTGTGCAGCCATTGTGCCATAGCCTCCCCGTGAATACTAGCCCCCCTATGCAGATTCATGGAAGCCATTATTGGCCCACCGGCTGTGTTTGAGGTTCAGGCTGTTCATCGGGGGACAGTTGCCGCTCTGCTTGCATTGCCGATTGTAGCCATTGGATTCGGGCGTCTAATGTTTTTGGGAGTTTGATTTGGTCTGAAAACTTTTTAAAGGCTTGAGACATCGCGGCTTTACGGATTGTGGATTCGCTTGATTTTCCGGTAGTCGCTTGTTCGATAGCAAGCTTCTGAAAATCCGGGTCCAAAAATAACTTGGAAGCTTTGGAAACGCCCGACCGTGCACCAGCCATGTATTTAATAATATCAGGGGCAATGAAACCTCCGCCGGGAAGGCCGCTTGCCACCCCAGTCGCAATGCGTTGCATAGGCCCACTTGACATTACTTTAGTGAAAAGGCTATTGACTCCCATTTCCCCTAGAAGTTGGTTTGCTTTTCCGGTGCTTAGTACACGGGCATTGGCATCCGCAAGTCTTTTGGATATTGCATAAAGATCAAGCGATGTTTCAGCCCATTCTGGGCCCATGATCTTAACTATTTGGCTGTAAACAGGGGGATTAGACCTAAGTCCACGATAAACTTTTGTGTACTCGGTTGGACTAAAGACAGTCTCCCCAACACTAGCCCTCCCAGCCGTTTTCCCCGATGTAACAGAGGCTAATGCCGTAGCTACAGTTTCTCGTCTCAGCTCTTTTGGGACAACTTTCATTAAACGGTTAAAGGCGGCGGCATCTCCTTTTGAGGCTGTTGATATTGCCGATTGCATATTTTGTGCCACACTGCCGTCAATTTCTTTGCCAAAGGCCCCAATAATGCGTTTTTCAAGGGCCTTCTGCTTTGCAGTTATCAAATGAGCCCCCCGAAGTTGCCGGCGAATCTCTTTTCCACCTAAATATTCAACAGCATCAAGTTGGTCATTTGCTGCTGCGGATTCAAGTTTTTTCATTAACCCCATATTCAGATTTCGTGAGTACTCGTTGGTCGTCCCCGCACGTTTGCGTTCGCCTAATAAACTTTTGTCATAAGATAATCCGCCATACGTCATACCCTCTTTAATTGATCTTTCAATCTTTCTAATAGCTGGATTATCTCCAATAGATGGCCCTAAATCCTTTTTGATTTCATTAATAGCCTTTTCTAAATTTTTAGCGGATACATAACTATCTGCGGGAATAACCGCGTCAACTTTGTTGTAAAGTATCTTGGCTTCTTTAACTAATTGAGCCCTTGTTAATGTTAGGTTATCCATGATCTTTTGGGATGTAAGCCCTGTGGCTGGCCTGCCCTCAATAAAGGCGGCATCAAACTCTTGAGAAATTTCATCTGCCCTCTGGATTGCCTTGCTGAGTGTAGTTTCCCATGCAGCTTCTGCCTCACTACCTACCTGGGATCTCGTTAGGCCTACAGCACTTCGCACCTGCGGATTGTCTGATAGCACATCAAATGGAACCTCAACCCCTATCCGTTTAGCTGCGTCAGCTGCCTTTGGGTTGACTTGTGCCATGTCAATTAGGCGCGCTTTTGCAACGGATGAGCCTGGCCCATATCCAGCCGCTTTGCGTGCAAGATTCAAAACATCGCCAGCATTGGCGCTCTCAAGATTGTCCATTAAGGTAGATTTACCAACAATAGGTGGAACTGTATCTATGGGAATATCCGGAACCACTGGAGGCACTGGAGGCACTGGAGGCACTGGAGGCACTGGAATAGGTGTGGCCGTTGGCACTACTCGCGGAGCGTCACGAAAACCACCGCCTAAATTATCTACAAATTCTATCGGGGGTAGGTCTCTAGGTACGCCGGCCAAGCTGTCCACGGGAATGTTTGTGGCTGCAGGAATATTTGTGGCTACGGTAGGCACGCCTGAACGAACCCCACTGGCTATAACCGGAGTTAACTTCCCCCTTAGGTTCTGAACGACATTTTTTAAACCAGTTCCCACACGTTGGAGGACCTGACCTGCGGGCCCCGTTGCAGCTGCGGCCAAAACTTCCCCGGGATTGAACTCTCCGCCAGTTTCCTGCTGGCTCATTTCAATGGCGGCTTGGGTTGCTCCACCTGCCTTTATTGCGGCGGGGATGCTGACGGCTCTCCCCGCTGGCGTGAATAATGAGGCCATGAGGGCTGCGCGGGGAACATCTTGAACTGTTAAACCGGGTTCAATCACGTATTCCTTGCCGTCTGTAGGCGAGCGCAAAAACACGGTCCCTTGTTCGTCTAGGCGATAAGTTAAGCCAGGGAAGTTGGCCGCAAAGATTTTGGCACGTTCTTCGGATCCCGCCGTCAAGCCTCCTAGTGCCGATTTCAACATGCCAAACGAAAGTTGGTTGGCTTCTGGCATATCGTAGATTGTTCTGTTTTCAGCAAGGGCTGCGGCTACATCCGGTGCGGCTGAACGTCTTGTACCAGTTACCGCCTCACGAACATCTCTTGCTACATCTTTTGCGCCCTCAATCAGACCTCCCAAAAAACCAGTGGGTTGCGGAGCGTCACGGAATCCACCTCCCAACCTGTCTACAAACTCTACCTTGCCTAGGTCTTTAGATACGCCGGCCAAGCTGTCTACTTGTTGTGCTTCTTGCGGGGCTGATGTTTGTGCAGATCCACGATTAGCACGAATGGAAGCCACCCGATCTTTTAAAACTTGAGAATCTGGCGCAACATCATCTGGAATGCTATCTATAACGATGCCATCTTCTGTTTCGATTGAATATGGCACGCTAGAATGTCACCTTTATTATAGGGGGTTTAGTGGTGGGGGCGGGGGTGGTAGGTTTCCCTTTGGGTTTAGTGTTGCCTAGATTAAGCTTATTTGTAGCGTCAAGGAATATTTTCGCCGAAGGATTGTCTTTTGACGCGGCTAGTAATAGTTTATAGTTTTGAGCATGTTGTTGTTTTGACGCCCGTGAAGAAACGTCTAGGATTGCGCTTATTTCCCCTGCTGTAAAATCGATATCCCCACCTCTAGCTCTTTGAAGAAGCTCGCCTTCATAATTTGAAACGGAACCTTGCCCTGTCAGCATTTCTCTTGAATTTAACGCCATTTCGGAAAGCCCCTGAATAAGGACACGCGTTGCATTAATCTTTTGTTCTTTGTCCCCCCTAAATCCAAAAAGATTAGCAAGTCTTTCTGCCCCTAATCTTTTATTTGCAAAGGGGCCCGTTATTGCTTCAGCCAAAGCATTTCTATATATTGGAATATTATTAAATTGCGTTGCGGCTGAATTTATACGGTTGTACAGTTCAGGAACAAGCTTCCCAAGCTCTACCCCTGTGGCTTTTGTTGCCGTGTCTACAGTTATGTTTGTTACCGGAGAAGTCTTTTTATTAAGGGTATCAAAAATGGCTCTAACTTCTGGAGTTTGATTTGCATAATCAATTGATTCTTGCACAGATGGAGACAACTTTTCTCTTGATAGTCTCGTCTCTTGATTCGTTTGAATATTAGCAAGAATGTCGTTACCCCTAGGAAGTACGGCAATGATTTGCCCTACGACCTCCATGGCTTTTGCGGGATTTATTTCTATAAATTTTAAAGCGTCATTTATGGCCTGAGCTTCCCTTGTCATCCCTGCATTGTTGTAGGCAAACGCCTGCGCTTGTAATTGCGCTTTCCCAATCTCTGGGGCCCCAGAATTAAATGCTGAATAAACGCCCCCAAGGAACTGCAATTGACTGTCTTGTTTTTCTTTTGTGAGCGCGTTAAACCCATCGGTTATTAGTTTTGCATTAGCGGGATCAAGCCCCGAAGTCGCCCTAGTTACGTCTGTAAGGGTTGACCTAGGATCTGCACCTACAGAGACTGCCGCTTGTAGCCTCGTCGCTTGATTTTGTCTGTCCTGTATTTTTGATAAATATTCAGCTTCTCTTGCTGAAGATTCCTGTGTTCTCGCCTGTGATTCTGCACCTGCTAGCCCAGCTTTAAAGCCACCGAGTGCGGCCTCAAAGGGAGATTCTACATCGACGGCGTAATTGATGGGGGCTTGAAGTGGGTTGATTGGTGTCATGTTGTTTCCCTTTTAGAATCCTGGGTTTTTACCTGCACCCATTTGCATTCCTACAAACTGTGCCGGAAGATTGAGAAAATTTCCATAAGCTTTGGCGCTTCCAAGTTGTCCTCCAGCTTGGGCTGCGGCCGCTTGGGCCATTAGATTGGCTACACTTTCACCAGATTGAATACCCGCAGACCCAACCCCGGCGGCTGACTGTTGCCCCAAGGCGGTCATTCCCCCTAATCGGCTATATTGCTGGTCAATAAGCCCGGCTAACATCTGAGGGCGGAACTGTGCTAGCGCCCCTTGAATGTTTCCGCCACGAAGGCCACCCGTTGCTGACGCATTTTGTAGCAAAGATTCTTCGCCTTGTCTTGCAAGTGCTTGGAAGGTTTCTCCACTTCTAATGCGTTCAATAGCAGCACGTTCTGCTTCTGGGCCTTGTAGCCCAAGGAAGGCCTGCTGTGCTTCGAGTGCGGGTCTGCCGGCCTCGGTATAGGGTTTTAGCAATTCACGCATAGCATCGAATTGTCGGCGCTGTTCTTCTATGCCGGATTGAGCTGCCCCGGATTGTATTCCGGCGGCTTCGCGAGACGCGTTGGATTGTAGGACGCTTCCACCAAGGGCGGATCCCCCAACGGCTAGGGCTGTCATTGGTTCAGGCATTATTATTAAACTCCTTCATGTAGTCGTCGAATTTTTCGCCATATAAAGACATGACCAAATGAGCATTCTCGGTAGCAAAGCACGGGCCATGGGTAATAGATACGGCCATTAGGATTAGGCCATAGTAGCCGGCACGCCACACGAATGATTTGGCATCGGCATTTCCCGCGCGCTCTGCTTGGTCTGAGGCTTGCCACTTCAAGATCACGACCGCGAGCAAGGGTACAAGATGGTGACTGTTTGTGATGAAGAATTGGTTTTGATGGATACCCACCGCGGTGTTCCACATAGTTGCGTTTAAATCTTTGCGATCAATCGTGTCTCCATCCGCCACATCGTCAAAAAATTGGATAGCCGAGTAGACCATGCAAAGCCATTCCACGGCGGGCTCAGGCAATAGAAATACCCGTTGCAGGTTTTCTTTGATCCAATCAATACCCGTCATGTGTCACTCCTTTTCATTATGGGCGGCTGGAGGCTAGATAGAATCATTTCCTTCAGTTTCTCATGTTTCCGTAATTTGTCAATTTTCGATTTCAAATTCAAAGTCACGCTCTTCCCATGATTGGCAAACTCTTAGGTCATGGCATATGAAATTGAATTTTGTGCAGTACCCACGAAAGCCGGCGTCTGTGTCCCAATCATTGCGTGGGATGCGTTCCATTTTAGCCTGCGTCATTGTGCTGTTGTCATAGTATTCGCAGTTTGAACAACGCCGACGACGTGCTTCTTTTTCGTCGACCTGAAGGGCTTTGCTAAGGGATAGCCAGTAGGGTTTGTTTGCCGTTGGTTCGTTGCTTGGGTTCTCAGGCCCGAGCATCCAATCATCGATCACCATCTGTGTGCTGCGCTTATTCTCTGTTGTGGTGATGAATTTCTCATCCATTGGCAGGCCGGCGAATCCTTTTGGGATCATCATGAATGCGGTCATTATAGGCTCCTTATGTTATTTCGCGCCCAGATGCGCGGATTGTTAGAGATGTCGCTGCACTGGCAATGGTTGAGATAAAACCGCCAGGTTCTAACGCTTGGCCTACAAGTTCTGGGCAAGTGTAGGTTTCATCTGGAGCGATGGCCCTTGTGTCTATAATCAAGTTCGAAGTTGCTGCGCTTCCTGTTACCGTTACTAGATTGACGCTAATGGTTACATTCCCAGCTGTAGTATTCGTCACTGTAAATTTGTCTATGATGGCTTTGCAATTGGTTGCGGTGTACTGCGTCGTCTGGGCATTCTCTGCCTGTTTTGCTGGGATAAGGACTTTAATCGATACGGCCATTATTGGATGCCTCCTATATTATTTGCTACGGTCAAAATTATAGATGGGATTCCTGGATGCGGTGCGGCGGCTGGGAATGCTGTCAATTCTAAACTAAGGTCTGTGACTGAAAACATCAACTCAATGTAGTCATTTGATTTTAAATCAAAAAAGTAATTCAGTGAGCTAAAGATCTCTGCGTTGTTGCCTTGGATTCTAATTTGACTCGCACTATTGGCTACATCTACCCCATTAAGTCTAAACCAAAAAAAGAACTCTGCCGTACCGCCGCTTGTTTTGTCAATCTGGAAGGACGTGTCGAAATTGTAAACGCCCTCAGTGTCAACAATAACCCGAGAAGTTGGGGCTCCAAGATAAACGCCCTTGCTCAGGTCTGTATTATTAAACGTGATGGCTGTGGCGGTGTTGATAACCGTGGCCGCCTGGGTTGTTGTATCATAGAAAGACCCATACCTTGAGCGTTTAAATTCGCGTGGCGGGGGCTGCATTTGCAATCCTTCTACGGCTTTGGTGAGCTCGGCTATCAAGGCCATGGCTTGGTTCACATTTGCATTTAAAGCTGCGTCCTCTACCTCTGTTTTTTGTGCCATTGCGGAGATTTGTGCTAGGGCCTCATTAGCCGACGCAGCTGCATTATCTGCTTGAAATTCAAAATCAGTTCCAACGATCACCTGCAATGTATCGACTGTAGAAAAGAGAAGCTCAAACTGCCGAATCTGCTGCTGGTCGGTCAGGAATGCTGCAAGTTGGTCTCTCGTTAAGTTAAGTTTCCTGGAAACTGGTGCTAGTGACATTAGAACGCCAAGGGCTCAATTTGAGCTTCGAGACGAATAAATGAAATATGAGCGTCGCTATCACCACGAAAGCGCTGGATGCGCCAGTTTCGCATATGGCCTTGCTGGAACCAAGTCAGCCTTTTGTTAGATCCTATAGTGCCGACACTGATGCTGCGGGCCTGGCTATAGGTCTTCCCGTCCACGCTGTAACTGGTGCTTATCTGCGGGTTGCTCCCAATGGCCACAGACCCGGTTAGACTGACAAGCTCTAGTCTGTTAAATATCGCCCCATTACTTTCGTTGTACACGATAAGCGTCCCAAACTCCCACCGTACCTGTTGGCCCCAATGATGCCCGGTGTCCTGCTCTAGATAGCCAATCGCATTGGTTTGAGGGTCTCCCACTAGCCATGTGTCGTAACACCACACGATGTTGCGGGCTCGGTATTGGCTGAACCCGACGACCGTACTTGTTAATATAAACCAAACTGGCGATCCAAGGGCTTCAGATGCGGATGCATCATATACCAATGTGCGGTCCGGGAGATGCACATAAAGATGTTGATGGGCCTTGTCGTTGCGGGCTTCTAGCTTTACCAACGCAAGCTGCGCCTCGGTGTAGTTTAGTAATACATTGTCGATTTCTTGCGTACTTATTTTTTGAACAGTTGCAGCTGCACCCACGTAGATTCCTGGCGCTTCGTTTCGGCCACTGCCTAAGAACGCGATTCGCTCAATAAATACGCAGCACCCTTGAGTTCCAATAGCCCCCTTTTGAATTTGGGCGCCATCAATTCTCTTAAATGGGAATAACTCCCCGCCCACGTTATCAAACACCTCGATGGTGTGCCGGTTGAGCGCATAAATCTCGTTTCGAAGTTTAAGCAACGCCACGACTGGATCTGGGTCAACTTCTGAAGACCCATATTTCAACGGGTTTACCGACAAGGGATTAGACAGCTCTGTGACGATCAAGAACTCGCCGTCGGTTGTCATAAAATAACCGTCTACCCATACCACATCCAAAACTATTCCCAGGTCTGGATCTGTCACTTGGGTTAGTGTCGAGCCGATGGGATTCCAATAGTACAACCGACCCCCCGATGCAATAGCTAGCAAATCAAAGCTGTAGTCGAATGTAACTAGCTCCGTTATTGGGCCCCCTACATCGCCTAAAACGGTCACGAATCCATTACTCGCCACCGATACTAACTTCGTCCCCATAACGCGGTAACAAACACCCCTCCACTCAATTCCGCCACGATCAATGCCGGGGCCTGTGCCGTTAGCCACAATGCCATCGCCTGGGCGCAAAAACCCATTACTGATGCCGGACACGAATGGAACGGGGACCATGTTTACCGGGTAACTGGTGCGCAGTTCTGGCGTGTTGTCGGCATAGATTCCATTCATGATTTGGATTTGCATTTGTATCACCGATTCATTTCGTTTTTACACGTGTCCCTAGCAGTGGGAAGTTATGTAGGATGTCGCTTATCAACCCAATTGGTAGCTGAATTATACTCTTTGTTATCCCAGGTATCGATTGATTAACAAATGGGAGGCGTGCATTCAAGATAGGAATATAATCCAAAACGTCCAAGATAACAGTAATAGGCTTGGTTACGCCTTCCACGGCGGTTGCTTTGGCTTCTTGCTTGTCAATAACCCCCTTCGATTTCATTTGTTCAGCCATAAACTGGTTTCGCGTTATGCGCCCGGTTATGTAAAGAAAGCCAATTAATGATGTCAATAATAGTTCGCGGACTTCAGGCTCAAGTAACTTCTCAATCATCGTTTTTCCCTCAATATATGTTTTATTTCTGTAAGGTCAGATTTAACAGGGCCAAGCACGTCGTCTAAAGTTTCACGTGTAACCATTCGGGATAAAGAAAACTCAACCGCGTCAATGCGTCGTTCTATTCGTTTTTTCTGGTCATCTATTCCCGCCCTATACTCAATGGATTCTCCTCTTGGTACAAATAACCGGTACATCGCGCCAATCGTGCTAGATACACTTGCTGCGATAACAATCAGCAATTCAACCGTTGTCGATTCTGTAATCATTTTGCCGGAATAGCAACAATTGCCGGCCCTTTAGAATATTCAGACGCGGGTCTATAACGCATATCTAAGTGCGTCCACCCAAGCGTCCCTCCCTCCATTGTCGTCCAAATAAACCGCAACTTCTCCCAGACAGTTGGCATTGCTATTATTCGTTGAATTTCTAAACTCGGGATGTGTTCCCATTTCCCGTCGTTTCTTTTTCCAAGGATCTGGAAATCAATGGCCCGACCAAAACGGTGTTGGCTCAAAAGTTTGCCTGTTTCAGTTGATGGGACCCTGAACCCGCTTTCATCGCGGTCTTTCCCATTGATTACCATTCGGATATCAACGTACTCTCCAAGAGGCTTTATTAGCTGTGTATAGAGTTCGTCTCTTACCATTTGTGCACCAGTAGGGAGCATGTCATCTATAAACCACATGCTATTTTCCCCGTATTTTTCATAAATAGAGGCAGGAACAAACTCTTGAAGCTTAAAGTTCTTTGTCATTTTCATTTAATCACCGAATCCTAAATTCCTATTTTTTTTTATTATAACACACATCGTCATGTCCACTTAACGCGATCTGCCCAATAAGCTGCTGACATTTTGCCTTTTGAAATATTATCAGCGTGCCTAGCCTTAAAGGATTCCCGCCGCGTTTTTTCCGCTTTGGATTCACCTTCCTTTTTTGGCGAGCCAGATACACCTTGTTGCCCAAAGCGAATCGTTTTCACTTCGTCACCGGACTTGGCCACTACTACGTGGCTTTTGGTCGGATGTGCTGGCGTTCGTTTTGGCTTATTGAAGCCCTCTACACCAACACGCGCAAGTCTTGAGTCCTTTTTTTCCATTACGCATCGACAACTTTAATCACGGCGAACCGCAAAACGACGGCCTCTGAAAGGGCTCCTAGCGTTACGTTTCTAACGTTGATATCAGCCGTCCCAACGCCACATGAGGCATTCAGTGTGTAGGCCCCTAATGTTCCGCCTGTGATGTGATTCATTACGATGACGTCTCCCGATTCAATAACACTGTTTGTCATTGTGAAGGTCACGGTCGTCGATGCGGCTAACGCTGAAGCATCCATTGTGATTTGCCCACATGACTTATTAAGTACCACAGTTGTAGCCTTGCTCGTTGCCTGAAGCACTCCACCCCCTGCGCCTGTTGCGTAGCCTTGTTTGCCGGCCCCGGTCACGACCTGATTGCCCGTGGTTGATAGGCTTGTTCCTGTGGCTGCACCTAAAATCGGAGTTATAAGGGTCGGAGCGTTTGCGAACACAGCGGCCCCTGTTCCTGATTCATCTGTCAACGCCAATGCTAAATTTGCGCTTGTTGGGGTTGTTAAAAAAGTGGCTATATTTGCGGCGAGTCCAGATACCCCGGTTGCAATCGGCAGCCCGGTGCATGCAGTCAATGTGCCGGATGTTGGCGTTCCTAATATCGGAGTTATTAAGGTTGGGCTCGTTGCAAATACCAATAGCCCAGTACCTGTCTCGTCACTCATTGCTGCACGCAAATTGGCGCTGGTTGGGTTATTTAAAAAGGCTTGGATAGCGGCATTAAATCCGGAGGTTTCGTTTGTGATGTTGTACCAACTATTTGTTGCTAAATAGTAACGATAGCGAATAGCGGCTCCGGACGTAAGCGTGGAAACATTCCCGAAAATTTGGGCGGCACCATTCAGGGCTAGTGTGAATGCGGTCACGGTTTGCGTGCTGGTGATCAATACCTCGGTCCCGTCTGGAACCCCTGTATTCAGGGGCAGCGTGACTGTTCCCGTGGCCAAGGTTCCTGCTGGCTGTAGGATCATCCATTGTTGGTCAGCGACAGGTGTTGGCACTGTGACGTTAAACCCTGCACCTGGCGTGAATAAGTTTGTGGATACGGTTGGGGCTGCAAACGTCGTTTGGAAGTATTGAAGCAACGCGTTGACCGACATCTTCCTAGCGTCACCATTGTTTGTGTTGTATACGGGGATCTGGTCGGCACCAGACACCTGGCTAAGGCTTGCGAGTTGATTTATTTGTGGCATTTTGTGGCTCTCCTAGTTGAATTCAAGTGGGCCGTCTTGACCGGCTAATACGGGGTTATAAGGGCGGGTCAAGAATGGGTCGTCATATACACGCCATGGCTTGTTTCCGGCACCAGATGGCATTGTGCCTGGCATCTGCTGCTCCATTGGCATTGCGGCAAGGGATAGCAGAGTGTTATAGGATTCCTTTGCGGTTACTTTAGTATCTGGCATGACCTGTTTACCGTAGCTGGGAGCCAGCTTGATTGCCAGACTGGTATAGATAGCCTCATTTGAACTGTCGGGGACATTGGTCTCTTCATCTAGGTCGCTATCCTGTGGGCTTGAGGGAAGAGGGTATCCTAGGCGAATACCAAGGGCATTCCATGCGGCCATCATTGTATCTAGGCGTCGTAGGGCAGACTGCAATTGCTCTGGTGTTAGATCAAAGACATAGGAGGCCAATCCGATTTCCTCGAAGGCTTGCGTTACAAATTGGCGCTTTGTCCATCCCATGTTAATCCTCTTTATTCTCGGCCATTAGTTTGTCGTCGATCAATTCTCCCAGATTTTTATCTGTTAGGCGATGATGAAATTTAATCCCAAGCTCGGCGGCTTTTGCTTTGAGTTCGTCACGGGTAGGTCTATCTGTCTCTAGATCTGGGTCTAGATCTGGGTCTGTCTCATATCTGACGTTATGGCGCCGGGATAGTGGCTTTGACGCCTTTTTCTCTTTAGTTGGTTTTATTGCTAGTTTTTGTTTTAGCTTTTTTATGCCGTTTGCTTTGTTTCCGGCATAATCAACGGCCTCGGACGAAGAAAGGAACCAACCCTCGGCCAGCTTTTCATCTAGGACATCTTGCGTTTCAACACAGATATAATCGTATGTTCCGCCGCCGGGCTTCTTGTTTATTCCAGGGCTTTTGTAAATCATGGCGGGTAGTAAGATGCTCATTTTTTTCCTTTCCTTGGCTTTGCTGTTTTTGCAGAGGCAACAAAGGCCGCTTTTGTCGGGGCACCTTTGGTTCCAGGTTTCCGCATGCTTTCAGTTTTTACGCCAGCAGCCTTCTGTTCTTCAATGCGTTTCCGCTTTGCGTTAATGTTGGCGTATAGACCGGTCTTCATTTTTTGCCCTTTGGCGCTTTGCTTGGCTTACCGGCTGCTTTGGCTGCTTTGGCTGTTTTGGCTGCTTTGGTCGCCATATTTAATGCGATAGCCACGGCCTGCTTTTTGGGCTTTCCTGAACTCATTTCAGTACCAATATTTTCCCCGACAGCCTTGCTTGAATAACCTTTTTTTAATGGCATAACAGCCTCCTTCTTAACCAAAAGAAGGGGCCGAAGCCCCTCCCCTTTGTTCGTTTATTGGTTGAACAATAAGATCCCAGACATTTCTGGCTGTTTGTTGACGACGCCGAACAATGTGTCGAGGCGATATTTAATCGTCATGCTGTCGATGTCGTAGAACTTCTGCATGACCAATTCCACGCCCTGATCCGTAGTCGCGCGCATTACTGCGGTACCTGCATCTGAGGGAACGGCATAGCGGCCAGGCAATATTTCCAACGAATCACGCTGCCAAAATACGTTGATGTTGGAGGCTGCTGTGTTTAGCCAGTTGATTGGGGCTGCAGCGGCTGGCGTTACAATAACGTTTTTGTACTGAGCTGACGCATCACTTGCTACTTGGTTTGAGATGATCCCAGGGCTGATTACCATTTGTGTGCCGTTGGTCACGCTGATGACACGGAATGTTTTCAACTGGCCTGTAGACTGCTTCGTGATGTGGTGAACAGCGACTACTCCGTCGATAGTAAAGGCATCGCCAGCTACTACGCCAACTGTGTTAGAAACAGTAACCGTTTGGTATCTGTTGTCCACGTTTATTTGGCCGCCAACAGACGTTGAGGTGGCTTGTGGCACTAAGTAGTTTACAGCCGCGTTCTGTGTATCAATTGTGGTAACGCCCCCAGCTGCTGCTGTGATGCGGTTTGCGTAGTCGAATTTGTATGTGTCAAATCCGGCAACCATCCCAACGAAGCTACGCTCGTAGGCTTTGTCAGATTTAGAGTTGCCAAATGACCGGCTGGCGGTTGACAAGTTTCCGGCTAGTCCGTTGTAGTCACGGCTAGATAAGCCTAAAAAGCGGTCATAATCTGGAACGCCTTGCTCGTTCATGATGCTGTCACAAAGGGCGATGTCATCATAGTCACCGGAAGCCGTTGAAATTGGAACAACCAACGTACCTTGAGCTGCGGCTGTGTTCATGATAGCCACGTTGATATCAGAAGCAAGCTTTTGTTTAGCGGACTCACCCAAACGACCTTCTTGCAAGGCATCGCGGAGGTCAAACGTGGTCATTGTCCATGGAACAGTCTTGCTGAATCCAATCGTTGATGGAACGGACAACTGAGTCATGTTTTGGTAAGAACCGGCAATTGAAGTGCCTGGGGTGCTATTGATCGATTGGGCCATGTAGGGCATTGGACGCCAGATAACGTTGTTTGTGCGTGCCATCATGGTTTGGTCTGTGTTGTATACAGATACGTGACGGGATAGGACCAAAAGGTCTTGAAACCCCTCTAGAATATCTTCGAATGCGACGCGTTCTTCTTTGGAAAAACTATTAGCCATGGTGATGGACTCCTTGTTTTATGATTATTTTGAGGACGCGCGTTTCTGCTGCTTGTACTGGATGACTTTTGTCATGTTTCCGGTCTTCGCTGCTTCTTCGCGGAGTCGCTCTAGGGTTGAATCTACGGCCCCGGATACTCGGCCAGTGCCTGACACGATTCTTTCGGGCTGGGGGGCTGCTGACTTACGGCTTGTAACTTTCAATTCTTTCTCCAGTCTTGCTACCGCAAACGCGAATTTCACGGGGTCCTTAATATCTGATAACTCTTTTAGCTTCTTTTGGTTTTTGCCAATTGCATAAATGACTAGAGCCGGATTCTCTGCTCCCTGCAGAACTACTCCCTGCTGGGTTACATTAAAAGCTTCTTGGACAACGGCTTCCGCTTCTTCAAAGTCCCTCACCCGCAACTCGGACCTTGCTTTGCCGTAACCGTCCAACTTAGCTTTCCACGCTTTCTGCTGATTCATAGCTTCAACTTCTTGCTGTGCTTGGGCATCGTCAGATTGTCGCTTACGAGTAAACCAATCCGATAACGCAGCTTCGTAGGGCTCGGGGTCATAGTCGTGATCTTCGAGTGTTGGTTTCTTGCCTAGCAAGACCGGCTTGGTCTCAGTCTGTGCGGCGCTTTCCACCTTGCTTTTCAGTTCACGGTTTTGACGTTGTAGCTCCCTGTTCGTCTTACGCAACTCGCGCAACCATTTTGGGGCTGGGGTCTGTTCCTCTTGAGGCGGCGCGTCCTCACCAATGCTAACGACGACATCGTCTTCGGTATCCTCGGGGTCTTCCTCATCCACGATTTCGGGGACTTCGACTTCTTCTTCGGCTACTTCGATTTGATCGTCTTCAACTACTGCCAATTCATTCATGTGCGTTTCCTATCAACTCACCCAGTTTAACGGCGGGTGGAATCCGTCAGCCTATTCTTACCTGCTTTTTTACTTTTAGCAACACCTGCCTTTAATGGAGTGAACTGTCAACCTTTCACTGACAGTTCAAAACATGAATAAGGGTTACCCCTGAAGGGGTTGGACTTGGGGTTGGAATTGGGGCTGCTCCATTTGCTCTTGTGGAATTATTGACTCCATCATCCGAACCGCGTGGTCCTGCGAATCCATATCTACTTCTGACAGCGTCTTCATTGTCTGAGCCCGTTTAAGTTCTGAACTCGCAATAGTCTCCACGGTGTCGGCTCTGGCTTTGGCGGCTTTTGCGGTGGCTTCCTCGGCTGCTGCTTGCAAATACATAGAATTTGGATCTTGAGTGGTTCCCTGCATCTCCGCCATAAGTTCCTGGGCTTCTTTCTCGGTTGGTTTAACAACCCCCATTCTTAATAGTTTCTTGCGGAAATAAGCATTTGCATCTCCAATCCCTTCGCCTTCCATGTTCATCATCGCCATTGCGGTTATCACCTGCGCCGTCTCTGGGTCCTGTGTGATCTGTAGCATCCCCGTTAATGCGCGGACCGTGGCTGCTCGCTTGCTGCTGCTAGATGGGCCCACGTCTGAGACGACGTCGAATGTGGCCCTTGATAGATCGTTTTCCATGACAATTGCCCCAGTCTCTTGGTCAATCGTGGGCCTCATTAGTTCAACCACCCCAGCATCGCCGGTGGGAGAGACTGTCTTTAGTTTGCGCTTTTCTTCAATATAGACATCTTTAGCCATCGATAGCCAGATTTCCCCGCAACGCTTCATCCCTTTTGCAAAGTTGCTCATGTAAATAAACGTTTGCATGTCCACACGCGTCTGTATCATCTCCACCGCCTTGCCAGACACTCCCGACACCATCTTGTCAGCCCCTTGAGGGTTGCCTAGGATGTCCTGCATGTCCTGCTCGGTTATCTGTAGAAGTGCAGCCATTGCAGGTGGGATAGCGGCGCTACGCGTATATGCCACGGGGCCGCTTACAGCCTGGTTTCCGTTCTGGTCTGTTATTGGATTGATTAGCAAGTACGGGTAGTCTTTGATATTGTCCTCGGCCCACATGACTTGGTGCCCGGCTACCTGCTCGGGGGTGAGTATTGGCTTTTCCACGGACGATAGAGCGCTTATCTCTCCCAACTTGGATAGCTGCATATTCTTGAGGCGTTGAGCATCTTTGGCTAGTCTAACAGCGCCCATACAGCGTTCGATGTTATCCACGAACCAACGCTTCCCGTAGACAACTACGATAGGGATACACTTGCCAGCGATATAGCCCGAATCTTCTAGTACCCGGCCCCCGGACAGAACATACTTGCGGACTTTTCTACGCTTAACGCGCTTTTGTCGCACTTCAACGGTTCCGATTGCCTGCAATGTTGCTTCCAATGTGTCATCGGCCGCAAAATCCGCTTGCGTGTAGCGCTCTTCTTCGCCTGTGAGTGTCTCGAATATTCGGACCGTCTCGCTCTTTTCCTCAACCTTGTAATACTCTGCCACGTAAACCACATCGGGGGTGGCCCAATCAAACTCATATTGGTGGATTGTTTTTGGCCAGCTAGACGGGTCATCGCCCCACGTGTCTTTGTATGCCTGGGTTGTCATTGACGTGACGACGAAGCAGAATTTGGCGTCTGATTTGTCCTGCCTCTTGGCTCCTAGGTCGAAAAACACTGAGCTATCAGCATCAAAGATAGGCTCTATTCGAACACGTTGGCGGTCGTCCTCTGGGTCCTCGTCGTCCTCATATATCGCACGTAGACGCCACGCGCCAATGCCACCCCCAACGGCTTCCTCGAATGCGTTATCATACGCCTCATTAGCTACAGACGCTTGTTCATCAGCTCTGTACAGCCCGTCGCAAACATCCGCCAACTTGTCATTGTCCGTGCCGTCCTTGGACACGAAGTCCACCGTTATCCGGTTGTTTCTGTACTCGTTCACGATTCGGATCACGGCCAACATTATTTTGTTCACTTCGAACTTGGGTTTGTTTTCGTACTGGTCCGACAACGGGCCTTCCCATTGGCTACCACATAGTGAGTAGAAGCGCCGGTCTTGTAGGCACTGTAGCCGCTCGTCTCTGAGCGCGCTTTGCACGTCATCGAATTGGGCCAATGCATCGGCGTGTAGGTTAGATAGTCGTTGATCGTTAGAGAGTCTGGCCATGGTGTCTCCTTGGTTGTTTTGGGGCTAGTCTCTCACCAACGCTTTACGGTTGGCAATGGGACAACGCCAGCGGCGCGGGTAATGATTGAACGCCGGGCACCCTCACAAGCATAGCGAAGGGCGTCTATCATGTGGTTTTTCTTGCCTGCTAATATAGGCAGGATGTTGCCCGTGAGTGGGTCTTGCTTGTAGCTATACAGGCTTAGTTCGTCAATTGTGTGTGTGCACCTTGGGTGAACTATAATGTCATAGCCCTTGATGAATTCAACCCCTTCCTCTACGGACCGGGGGCCTTTTACCGCCGTCATTATCTTTGGAAATCCGTTCTTACGCATATGACTGATAGTTTCGGGGCGGGCTGAATCTGCAACGATTGGCCACTTTTCGGCGTCTGGGACCTGCATGAATAATTCGGGGGTGTTGACTATCTCGCAACCAACCATGTAGGCCTCATAGTCGATGTAGAGGGTGCGCCCAACAATATGGCAACGTACTAGGGTTGTGGGATCAATTGCGAATCCCCAATCAGCACCAAGCCGATGGATTGCGTCTGGAGGGGCCTCGAACTCGTCAATCTTCCAGTTCCGGAACACCCTAGCGCTGCTGTTTGTCAGGTAAGAACCTTGCCAAACGTGCTGATACTTGTCTGGGTCACGCCGCTTGTCGTACTTCATTTCGTCACGCAGGACTTGCGGAAACCAAGGGTTATCTGTGAAATTGACTTTGAGCACCGTTGCGTCTTTTGGCGGAGTTGGCCCACGCAGCAGAAAATCCACCGGGTCATTTGCTTGGCGGGGATTCCACGTGAACCACAATTCGCTTCCAGGGTTGCGGATAGTCGGACGTAGCAGATCCAGACTCGTTTGGCTGAGGGATTGAGCTTCCTCAACCCACGCGCAATCATAGCCCTCGAGGGATTTGATTGAGTCCGCCGTGTGGTTTTGCATCCCTTGGAATATGATCGCCCCATCGCCGCGTTTGGATTTGATAACGGCCTCTTGAACCTCAAAATATGCGCCAGCGTTCATCTCCTGAATTTTGGTCTCTAATAGCCGTTTTACAGACTGGTTGAGGGATTTTTGAATCTCACGCACACACACACTGCGCCGCCTAGGGTTCAAAATGTGTTGCTCAATCATTAGTTCCGCGAAGAAGTGCGATTTTCCAGACCCGCGCCCTCCCCAAGCGCCTTTGTATCGGCTGGGCGACAATAGAGGTTCAGCCCAGGCAGGCGTCTCGAGTTGCAGCGTTTTGCTACTCATTCTTCACAATCACCCGCTCGATTTTCGTAAATTCAAGCGGCGCGCCATCTGCCCCGGTGAGTTCGTGTTTCTGCGTTTCGGCCCACCTCATTTGTGTTTTGGACCACCAAATCATAGCGGTTGTATCGCCGCTAATTGCTTTCTCAAAAAGAGTTTGCCCAATTTGCGAGTTAGCCCGCGCTTTACCCGCAACCAGTTCGGCTTGGAAATGAGCGCGCAACGTGTCGACGCTGATACCCTCACGCACTAGCGCCCCAATCTGGTCAATCGGCAACCCGTGCCCAGACAACACCTCGACTTGTTTACGTTCGGCCTCTGTTGGCTCAAAAGCAGGCCTTCCCGCCCCTTCTCGAGCTCCACCGTTGGCCTGTCTTCCGTCGTGCTTTTCTGTAGCGGGTTTTTCAATTTTCGGCATGACATTCTCCTTTTGTATAAATAATAGCGATTGACACTCTCCCAAAATAGGAGTATACTAGGCGTATCAAGTTTGAGGTAGGGATACATAGAGAACGCGATACAGTTTTACTTGCCGGAATTTTAAACTTTTAAACTTTAATCAGGAGAAAATTAAGATGAATAATGGATCAAATACCAATGCATTTTTGGGTGCAATTGACAAGATGACTAAAAATGTAATTCTGGGAAACATTGCCCGGAATTACGGGATCAGCGTTGAAGCCGTTTATCTAGAAGTTACGGGTCACGATGCGGAAAGTTTGCTGGACTATGTGACGGGACCCGAAAGGGCGGCCACGTCGCTTATGCTAAAGCGTTTTAAAATGGTTTAAAGATAGCGATTGACGATAATGAAAGAAGTCTGTATAGTTAGATAGACATAATTTTAAAGTTTTAAAATAGGAGAAAATCAAAATGCTTTATCTAGATATTAAAGATCATGAACTTTATGAGCTTTGCTACCGCGCACATTGTGGGACGTCGTTTAGCCCCGAAAAAAGGGCTGCATCATCGCTTGAGTACTATGAGGCACAGGTTTTAAAATTAAACGAAAAAGATATTCCAGTTGATAAATTCAAAAACCTCTTCATTGCGTGGCAACATGCAAAGTCACGGGTAATGTCTCCAATGATAACAGGCCCGGCAAGGTTTCCCGTGGACCAAAACAGAAAACGGATTGAAACGGAGGGGAAAAGATGCAGCGAATTAGAGGCCTACATTTCCAAGGTGTTTTTGCCGCCAAAGCCTGAAAAATTGACAAAATATGAAGAAATTGAGGCGCTGGAAAAAAAGATACAGGAATTAGAAACCAAACACGCGGGATTAATTGCGGCGAAGGAAGACCCATTCCGTGATTGTTGCCTTGCTAATAATCGGGCCAGGATAAAGAGGGTTAAAAAAAGCCTTGAGGCGTTGAAAACGGAGGGTACAGAATACATGACCGGTTCGGTCCGGGTAGTTGAATGCCCCGCCGATAACCGCATCCGCCTGTTCTTTGACGGAAAGCCAGACCGGGAAACCATCGCACGGTTAAAAAAATGCGCGTTTCGTTGGGCCCCATCTATTGGCGCATGGCAGGGATACATGACGCAAAAAAACAGGGTGAGTCAGATACTGATTCAAGAGGAACTAACGGAATAGGAGTGGTTTACGATAGGGGAAAAACTGATATAATTAAGGGGCAAGAATTTTTAAAGTTTTAAAGGTTTAAAATAGGAGAAAATAAAATGTACAAAATCACAACGAAAAGCCACTGGGGCGGGATTGTTAGAACCTGGACGGCCACAGAGGCTGAGTACGTCATTTATGCGTCAGAAGAATGCGCCGATAAAGACATTGAATTAGCGGGATATGAGGATCATCGCGGCGATTATGACCATGCAGAATATCCAAAATTCAACGACGACGACGAACAAATATCCGGGGCAAGGGTTGCAACGTTTGAGGATGCGGTGGCTTGGTTTGGGCACGATGTTCAATCAATTAAAGTTGAAGAAATTGAGGAAAAATAAAATGGAACTTTTTAAAAAATTATTTCAGAAAAGCAAAACCCTTAAAATGTGCCGGGTTACGTATTTGAGCGGAAAAGTTGTCACTTGCCCGGCGTCGATTGAAACATTGTCCGAATTGCTCATGACGTGCTCACCTGGGACACACATAGAGGTTTTGGGATACTCAAAATAGGAGAAAATTAAATGGAAATTACAAGTACAGCTGTATTTAAAATAAATCACTACCCCGCCACACACGCGCAAGGCGAAAAAAGTTTTGATAGGGTCTCTATTGCCTGGGTATCAGAGAAAAAAGATTTTGAATTGATTACAGAGGCCCCATACGGCACAATGCCTCATGCTGAACGCGCAATGTTTCTTGCCAAGTCATTAAAGTTCATCCTTATTGAGGCCCGTGACGAGGACGTGATTTTTAGGTTTTCAGACTGCGGCGAATATATAGTTGCGACATGTTTTATATAAGAGATATTGCCGAATAAAGTTTTAAAATAGGAGAAAATAAAAATGAAACCTTACATGATCCAAACAGAGGAGGAGCCAGTTTGGACCGGGAGACGAGTGTACAGACATCGTGGCCTACAGTTTGTGGATTATTATATCGCAGGGTATGCGTCCCATCTAGGGGATTGTGATCATAAGGCATATCCCAAATTCAACGACGATGGCGTGCAGGTATCCGGCTCAACATGCCCAACGACTGAGGATTTGGTCGCTTGGTTTAGACGCGACTGGATATTGGTTAAATTTGAAAGAATGGTGTGGTATTAAAATGAAAAAAACAGAGTGGAACGGCTTGACACAATACCAATTTGACAGGATAACAACTGTTAAAGAATATCGATATTGCAGCGTAAAAGCGCTCGCAAAAAACGGCGGGCTAATGAACACAGGCGACACGCCACAATATAGTCTCCAGGTCATGACCCATCGTTTTAATTCAGATTATTACACATTTTCAATATTTAAAATCGAGCTATTTGATAGAGTTAGCCCGTACGGCGATGAGGTTCGTGAGGCCGGTGTGTCGTGGCCCACGCTTATCTACAAGGCCCCTTTAAAATGTTGCCTGTTTAGATCAACAGACGGGACCGATAAAGTTGGCCCAATAAATGCGAAAACCGTGGTGGATGACATCATGGCATTGCTCAAAAAGAAAAAAATATCAATCGACTTTTTCTCAATCAGCGCCTACCAGCCACATGACGGGGACGCAATTGAAGCCCTTCTTCTGTCTGAAGCAAAAGTGATGACAATGAGGCAGTCAATCAGTGTGTAGAAGTGATTGACAGTTGGGGTAAAAAAGGCTATAATCAGGTAGACGGAATTTTAAAATTTAATTGGGAGAAATAAAAATGACAAACAAAGATAACGACATTCCAGAAGCTATGTGGGAACGCGCAGAAAAGATAGCGATGGAGACTCTAGGCATAATTCTTCCTGAAAAAAAACCAGAAATTATGTGCATAAATTCCGGGTTTGGGGGTGAGCTATTTGCAGAAATCCCGTCCATGATTGTTAGTGAGGAGGCTGGAAGAAAAATTGAAGAAATAATTTCATCAGAAATTCAATATAGCGAGGGATACGGTATAAGCAAGGGAATTGTACACGCCCTAAACTTAGGGGACTATTCGTCGCGCACCTTCGTCAAGTATAGTCGGTATTTACTAGAGGGGTCTAAACTTGCAGAAAAAAACAAGTCTATAAATCTTTTAATAAAGAAAACAAACGAATCGTTTAGCGAAGAATTGAAAAAATACAACTCAGATTTGTTGGAAATAACTGGAATAGCGAATCGTCTCATTGACGAAAAGGAATCAATTGAGCGCGAGACCAGACGGGTTGATTCCTTGCTCTCAAAATGGAAAAAATGCGTCAAATTGAGCAACGGGGATGTAGCGATTGCAAAAAACTTTTTTCTCGTGAATCACTCTGAAGCTTGTTTTGAAACCGTGATTGCCGTTGCTGGACAACAAACCTAGGGGCCTATTCGTACAACGTCGTTAGGTAGAAAAATCCCCTCGGTGGGACTTGAACCCACAGCACCGGCCTAGGCCTGACTCTACCAGTTGGAGCTACGAGGGGAAGGGGTTGGGCAGTCTACCAAAAAATAGGAGAATATTAAAATGCTAATTCAGGATCCTGATAGAAAAATTGTAAAATATTTCGACGATGGGAAAAGATACAGAATCACAATAAAGAGCAGTGATAGCACGATTCAAATATATGAGGGCTCAGTCACAATAAAGAGCAGTGATAACGCGGTTCAAATATATGAGGGCTCAGAAAACACCCATATTTGCTTCGCTCTCCAACTTGCTCACCCACAAAAATCTCCGCTTATCGGATACGCTAAACATCTTGGCAATGAAGAACATGAGGCATTCCCAAAATATAACTGGCGCAATAAGCAGATTTCAGGCGAAGCCGGTGTGGATCTAGACGACGTCGTCGCGTGGTACAGACGTTATATAGGAAACCCCATAGTTGAAGAAATAAGATGAAATTAAAATGAGAAAAATTATTGCAATAAAAATAGACAACAAAAAAACAGATATTTTAATGGTAAAAAATATTTTTGATCAATTTTTGGGCGGGGCACACATTTATCAAGTCCCATGTGGCAATGTTTTTTTTGATTCGTTTGACAATGTGGAGCTGTGCATGTTTAGCAGTGGACGACTTTCGCTTTGCGGGCTGGGTGAATTTAAAAAAACATTTGAAAACCCGGTTGAATTTGGCGATTTTGTAAAGAAATATCTTAAAAATAAGGGATGAAAATGAAAATTACAAATGCAATCAAGAAGTTAAAAAAAGCAGGGTTTGAGGTAACCGCTGATGCCATGGGCGTTTTCGGGAAAAACGACGAATCGTGCCTAGCTACATGGCGTTGGTATTCAGCGATATCCCTTACATGTTCCTACAAAATCACGTTTCAAACCCGACTTTCTAAACTCACGACATTGAATAATGAGGAATCGGTAGAGACTATCTTGTGGGAGGGCCGTCAAAGGACCTCCAGTGTCCAAAGATCCGCGACGATAGCGAAGGCTATTGATGCGTGCCTTTTTCTTGATTCGATAGACAAGGCCGTCATTGACTCAATGCTTTTGGATTCCCAAAAAATTGCGCATAATTCTACGTCAGGTTGTTCAAAGCATGGGGCTTGTGTAAATAGTAGCAGTTGACAAACATGGCCGTGTGAGTTAAAAATTTTTGCAAGAAAATCTAAATTTTTTTTAAATTTTATGAGGAGAATATATAAAATGATTAGGAAATTGAAAGAGATTAGAGAGGAACTTTATCATTTTGATTGCGGAAAAAAAATTATAGGGAAAAACAATGGAATGCGGGGCAACTGTACGGATCTTGTGGGGGACTGTACGAAACTGAGCGGGGACTGTTCTGGTTTATGGTTGGACTGTACGAAACTGAGCGGGGACTGTTCTGGTATTTTTGGAGACTGCAGTGATTTGAGCGGAAATCTTGATTTATGCGAAATAACTGACGATGAAAGAAAAAAAGGGGTGCACATACACGATTTAATTTTCAAAAGTGAGGAAGAAAAATGATTAAGAACTTGATGATAAATAAAAGGGAAAAGCTTCTTTTCCATTACATTTTAAGCTGCAGAGTTGAAGGAAAAAACGATTACATGCGTGGGGACTGTTCGTGGCTGCGTGGGGACTGTACGGGATTAATGGGGGACTGTTCGGATTTGAGTGGTGACTGTTCGAGGCTGCGTGGTGACTGTTCGGAGTTGCGTGGGCGATGTACGTGGCTGCGTGGTGACTGTTCGAGGCTGAGCGGTGACTGTACGTATTTGAGTGGGGACTGTTCGATGTTGACGGGGGACTGTTCGAATCTTCGGGGAAACTGTTCGAGATTGCATGGCAACTGTTCGATGCTGAGCGGTGACTGTTCGTATATTAGCGGCGACTGTACGGATCTTAATGGGGACTGTTCGTTGCTGCGTGGGAACTGTACGGGTTTGCGTGGGCGCTGTTCGCGGCTGATGGGGGACTGTACGTGGCTGCGTGGGCACTGTTCGGATTTGAGTGGTTACTGTACGGAGATTCATGGCAACTGTTCGGGGTTGACGGGAGACTGTTCGAATCTTCTGGGAAACTGTACTGGACTGGCTGGGAACTGTTCGAACTTGAGTGGCGACTGTTCAGGTTTGAGCGGTGACTGTACGTATTTGAGGGGGAACTGTTCGGATTTGAGGGGTGACTGTTCGGAGCTGAACGGAGTCTGTTCGAAGTTGGGGGGGGACTGTTCGCTGTTATGGGGGGACTGTTCGGGTTTGCGTGGTGACTGTTCGAACTTGCGTGGCGACTGTACGGGTATGCATGGCGACTGTACGGGTATGCATGGGGATTTTAATCGGTGCGAAATAACAGAGGAAGATCGAAGAAAAGG